>Ga0102812_10000414_pt1 | contig 31330 bp, 27 predicted proteins | sample ColrivemetaGS713_FD_79334 | JGI IMG/M metagenome (GOLD analysis project Ga0102812, IMG submission 79334) | Estuarine microbial communities from the Columbia River estuary - Flood tide ETM metaG S.713 | ecosystem: Environmental > Aquatic > Marine > Intertidal zone > Estuary | place: USA...
ACCTATTTCAACAATTCGGTCCCCTTGATTGGGATCCAGGCCCGTGGTTTCAGTATCCAAAACAATTTCACGCATCCTTAACCGCCCTTAATTTTGCCACTAAGTTATCCACTTGGACATGCACATGTTCCAGCGTGTCTGTTAGAATTACAAAATCTGCTTTTTCGCATTTTCTAGAATTTGACCATTGGCGCGATTTAATTTGCTCAAACATTTTTTCGCTCATCGTTGCGCGGTCCAGCACCCGTTTCTTTTGCTCTTCTTCATCGATAGTCACGCAAATTACCGCGTTCATATGGGCATCTGCGCCGGTTTCAAAAAGCAGTGGAATATCAAATACCAAGATATCTGATTGGGCTGAGTCTATAAAGTTTTGTCGATCCTGCGCCACAAGCGGGTGAACGATCGCTTCAAGCTGCCCAATCAAATCAGGGTTTTTTTGCAATTCATGCTTTAACACCTGCCTTGAAATCGCACCCTCAATCAGTGCTTTTGGAAATAGGTTTGACAAAGATGCCACCGCGGCGCCTTGTTTTGCATAAAGCCGATGCACCGCTGCATCAGCATCCCAAACATCACAACCAGCATCTTTGAAAAATCCTGCTGTTGTGGATTTTCCCATTCCTATAGATCCTGTAAGACCTAACAAAAAACTCATGATAATAATAAATTGCGCGTTTCTTGATCAACGGTTGGCTTTTTACCAAACCACCGCTCAAAACCCGGTACCGCTTGATGAATTAACATTCCCAAACCATCTACCACGGGGCATCCAATTGCGTTTGCTTGCTTTAATAAATCGGTTTCGAGGGGCGTGTAGACAAGATCTGTTACCAATGTTTTAGAGGTAAGGTTTTTCAAGCTTAATGATAAATCTGGCTTTCCCACCATGCCCAAAGATGTCGTATTCACCATAAGATCAATGCCATCCAAGATTTCAGACGCTTTTGACCAATCCAGAACGTGAATCCTTGCCCCAAGATCGGTTTTCAACTGATCCGCCCTGGCACGCGTTCTATTCGACAAATATATTTCGGGAGCTCCGGCCTCTATCAACGCCGATAATACAGCGCGCGAGGCTCCGCCAGCGCCCAAAACCAGCGCTGGTCCAGACGCTGCATTCCAATTTGGTTGATGATCTTTGATATTTTCTATGAATCCATATCCATCTGTATTATCCGCGTAGATTTTTCCATCCTCACTGAACGATAATGTATTTGCAGCTCCGATTAATGCCGCACGATCGGAAACGTGATCGGCATGCGTTAAAGCAAGGTGTTTGTGCGGAATCGTAACATTGGCACCCACAAAACCCATTTTTGGCATCATTTTAAGCACATGCGCAAAATCGGCGGGTTCAACATCGACCGGTATATAATAGCCCGCAAGCCCTAGTTTTTTCAGCCAATTACCATGTAACCGTGGAGATTTTGAATGGGAAATCGGATGACCAATCACGGCTACCAAAGGTATTTTTGACACCGTCATGTTGAGAAATCCCCTTTGAGTGACAAGAAATTAAGCACTTCTAATAAAGGTAACCCTAAAACACTGAAATAGTCACCATTGATTCTACGGATCAGTTGTACGCCTTCAGCTTCAAGCCTGTATCCCCCAACACAATATTGGATATGATCCCAAAATCGATCGATATATGCGTTAATAACCTCATCCGATAATGGTCTGAAAGAAACATCTACCTTTGAAATATGCCGCCAGATTGGGCGCGTTTCATGGCAAATGACAGCGGCGGTAAACAATTTATGAGTTTTGTTTTGAAACGCCTGTAATTGTGCAAAAAGCTCTGCTTTGCTGTGTGGTTTTGAAATCACTTGTCCCTGAAATTCCAAAATTTGATCGGATCCAATGATAAATGAGTTTGGAAATTTTGAAGCAACCTTTGATGCTTTCAGTTCTGCCAAATGATCCGCCATATCCCGGCAGGATAGATTTTCAGAAATCATGCTTTCTTTTATCATTTGTTCATCGAGTCGTGGGGGGTATGCTTCAAACGCAACACCCGCATTACGCAACAATGTTGCACGTGAAGTAGATGAAGAAGCCAAAATAAGAGAAGGTCGCATGTGGATAACCCGTCCAAAAACCAGGTGAATAATGCGGTGAAATTACCGCACATACACCGGAAAACAAAAATCTTTGCCAATTAAAGTATAAAAGTAACAATAGCATATAAATATACAATGTGGAAAAGGATAAGTTTGTCTTTACTTAAACTGTGGATAATCAATTTAAGACAAAAATAAATTAAATTTTTTATTTAAGTATTTGTTTTAAATATAAAATATATCACAATTTTTTTCCTCATGTTTTTTGTCCTGTGGATAAATAATAGGAAAAAATTTGATCCACAAAAACGGGCCTACCTACATATCCTACTTCCTTTCTATCTATATTTCTTTATTAAATAGACTTGCCTAAAATTGGGGAAAACATGATTGATTTTTTAAGCAATTCTTATCTTTGGATAAAATCAATTCATATTTTGGCGGTTATCTCATGGATGGCCGGCTTGTTCTACTTACCTAGAATATTCGTTTATCATAGTGAACGCGCAGAAAAGGGCGATATTCTGGATGCAACGTTTCAAATTATGGAAAGAAAACTGCTTAGGTTTATTATGCGACCAGCAATGATTCTAACTTGGATCTGTGGTCTTTTGATGGTGCTTATTCCTGGCATTATTGATTGGTCAATGACCTGGGTATGGGTAAAATTTGTAAGCATTCTTGGTATGACTTGGTTTCACAAATGGTGCGCTGATCATTGTGAATTGTTTGAATCTGGTCAATCTTTAAGAACTGGTCGATATTATCGAATGATGAACGAAGTCCCAACCGTTTTAATGATCGCGATCGTGGTTTCAGTGATCGTCAAATTTTAACGGTTTAATTCTACATAAAATTAGAGTAAGCAATTTTCAGCCCGTCCGGGCGCTTTTTCCTGTAAACAGACATAACGCGGTCAACACCGCAATCAGAGGTATATTATGGCGGTCGAACGGCTGAACCTTTCCGATTTGAAACGTAAAAGTCCAAAAGATTTAGTGGCTTTGGCCGAAGAGCTGGAAATTGAAAACGCATCAACGATGCGCAAAGGCGAAATGATGTTCCAAATTCTGAGCGTGCGCGCGGATGAGGGATGGGAAGTTGCGGGCGATGGCGTGTTGGAAGTTTTGCAGGATGGTTTTGGGTTTTTGCGGTCACCTGAAGCGAATTATTTGCCTGGTCCAGACGATATTTATGTATCGCCAGAAATGATCCGAAAATTTGCATTGCGCACGGGTGACACGATCGAAGGGGTTATTAAAGCACCCGAAGAAAATGAACGTTATTTTGCATTGGTTAATGCGTTCAAAATTAATTTTGAGGAGCCTGAAAAAGCCCGTCATAAAATTGCTTTTGACAATCTTACACCGCTGTATCCGGATGAACGTTTGACGATGGAGTTGGCAGATCCAACAGCGAAGGATAAATCTGCGCGCATTATCGATTTAGTTGCGCCGATTGGCAAAGGTCAACGGTCTTTGATCGTAGCACCGCCGCGCACGGGTAAAACGGTATTGTTGCAAAATATAGCGACCAGTATCGAACAAAATCACCCTGAATGTTACTTGATCGTTTTGTTGATTGATGAACGTCCGGAAGAAGTTACGGATATGCAACGGTCTGTGAAGGGTGAGGTTGTATCATCCACCTTTGATGAACCAGCAACGCGGCATGTTGCAGTGTCGGAAATGGTTATCGAAAAAGCCAAGCGCCTTGTGGAACACAAACGTGACGTGGTGATCCTGCTGGATTCGATTACCCGTTTAGGGCGGGCTTTCAACACTGTCATTCCATCTTCGGGCAAGGTATTGACCGGCGGTGTTGATGCGAACGCGTTGCAACGCCCAAAGCGGTTCTTTGGGGCTGCGCGTAACATCGAAGAGGGGGGTTCATTAACGATTATCTCAACCGCTTTGATTGATACGGGAAGCCGGATGGACGAAGTGATTTTCGAAGAATTTAAAGGAACGGGTAATTCTGAAATTGTTTTGGATCGGAAAGTTGCGGATAAGCGCGTCTTCCCGGCGTTGGATATTTTGAAATCTGGTACGCGAAAAGAAGAGCTGCTGGTTGATAAGATAGATCTTCAGAAAACTTTTGTGTTGCGGCGTATTCTGAACCCCATGGGAACAACGGATGCTGTTGAGTTTTTAATCTCGAAACTCAAGCAAACAAAATCTAATTCTGATTTCTTCGATTCAATGAATTCTTAACTGTTTCGGGGTGTAGGCCCAATGGATACGATCGTCGCCTTGGCATCGGGTCATGGGAAAGCTGGTATATCTGTGATCAGATTATCGGGACCGCAGGCTTGTAATTGCGCTGGTGCGTTGGCTGGAAAGCTGGGAGCACCGCGGGTGTCTGTGTTACGGCAGATTACTGACGGGCAGGGGGCAGCGCTCGATAGCGGGTTGGTCACGTGGTTTTCGGCCCCAAAAAGCTTCACTGGTGAGGATATCGTTGAATTGGCTTGTCACGGTAGCCTAGCCGTTGTTTCAGCGGTTCTTGCGGCGTGTTGCAGGCAGCCCAGCGTTAGGATGGCTGAGCCGGGTGAGTTTACGCGGCGCGCGCTGGAAAATGGCCGTTTGGACATGACACAGGTTGAAGGTTTGGCTGATCTGATTGATGCTGAAACTGAAGCGCAGCGGCGCCAAGCTTTAAGGGTGTTGTCAGGCGAGCTGGGACAGCGTGCTGCGCAGTGGCGGTTGGATCTGGTACGGGCCTGTGCATTGCTGGAAGCAACAATTGATTTTGCCGATGAAGAGGTGCCGGTGGATGTGACCCCGGAAGTGCGTGATTTGGTAACGGGTACGCGCGCGGCGTTGATGTTTGAGGCTGGGGGAGTTTCGATGGCCGAGCGGGTGCGTGCTGGTTTCGAAGTGGCAATCGTTGGAAAGCCGAATGTGGGAAAATCAACCTTGCTGAACGTATTGGCTGGGCGTGAGGCAGCGTTGACGTCGGATGTGGCTGGGACAACGCGCGATATAATCGAGGTGCGGATGGATTTGGCGGGGTTTGCCGTTACGCTGTTGGATACGGCCGGGTTACGCAATACGGCGGATCATATAGAGGAATTGGGTGTTGAGCGCGCAATAGCGCGTGCGAATGCCGCGGATATTCGTGCTGTATTGTCGTTAGACGGCGCTGTTCCCGTGGGGATTGAGATGACACCGGATGATATTGTGTTGCTTGCGAAATGCGATGATGGCGATAAAAAAGGTGGTATTTCAGGGCGGACGGGAGCGGGGATTGACCGTTTTGTTGATCATCTCAAAGCTGTATTAAAAGAAAAGACTTCTACCTCAGGTGTTGCAACGCGCGAGCGCCATAAACAGGCGTTACAAGAAGCGGTTGTGGCCATGGACCAAGCTCTTTCATTTTTAGAAATTGGACCGGATGTTTATGAATTGGCAGCAGAAGAGTTGCATCGGGCTTGCCGTGCAATGGATGGTCTTATTGGACGAATTGGGATAGAATCTATTTTAGACGAAATTTTTAGCAGCTTTTGTTTGGGAAAATGATGGAGTGTTTCACGTGAAACATTTTGATGTGATCGTTGTTGGCGGTGGGCATGCTGGTTGTGAAGCGGCCGCTGCTGCGGCGCGTATGGGGGCGCAAACAGCGTTGATAACATTATCTGCGCATGATTTGGGTGCGATGTCCTGTAACCCTGCGATTGGGGGTTTGGGTAAGGGGCATCTGGTGCGCGAAGTGGATGCGCTTGATGGCATCATGGGTAAAGCGGCAGATCAGGCGGGCATTCAATTTCGTTTGCTTAATCGTCGCAAAGGGCCAGCGGTGCAGGGTCCTCGTGCGCAGGCGGATCGAAAACTATATCGCGCGGCGATACAGGCGCAATTAAAGGCAACAGAAAACCTTACCTTATTAAATGGTGAGGTTGTTGATCTATTGGGCGCACCATCAAACATATCTGGTGTTGTGTTGGGGGATGGATCGGAACTGCGATCGCACTCAGTGATCTTAACAACTGGCACATTTTTACGTGGAATTATTCATATCGGGGATGTTTCACGGCCAGGCGGCAGAATGGGCGATAAGCCATCGGTAAAACTCGCGCAGCGGATTGATGAATTTGGATTGTCTTTGGGGCGTTTGAAAACGGGTACTCCTCCGCGATTGGATGGAACGACAATCGATTGGCAGGGGTTGGAAAGCCAGCCTGGCGATGAGGTGCCAACGCTGTTTTCGTTTTTGTCTAAAGAACCGGCAGCACGACAAATTGCTTGCGGTATCACGCATACAAATGAAAAGACACATGCGATTATTCGTAAAAACCTTGATCGTTCTGCGATGTATGGTGGCCATATAGATGGAGTTGGTCCGCGTTATTGTCCGTCGATCGAAGATAAGATCGTCAGGTTTGCTGATAAGACATCGCATCAGATTTTTCTTGAGCCCGAGGGTTTGGATGTGGCCACGATCTATCCAAATGGGATTTCCACTTCACTTCCTCAGGATATACAGGAAGCGTATGTGCGTTCTATTGCGGGATTAGAAAATGCGCTTATCACGCAACCAGGGTATGCGATTGAGTATGATTACGTTGATCCGCGATCGCTAGAGATGTCATTGGCTTTGCGCAATGTGCCAGGTTTGTATTTAGCGGGGCAAATTAATGGCACCACCGGCTATGAAGAGGCTTCGGCACAAGGCATGGTGGCGGGTTTATCTGCTGCAGCGCAGGCTTTGGGCCGTGATGGTCCCAGTTTTTCGCGAAGTGACAGCTATATCGGCGTGATGCTTGATGATCTTATTTCGCGCGGGGTCAGCGAGCCTTATCGCATGTTTACGTCGCGTGCGGAGTTCCGGCTTTCGTTGCGCGCGGATAATGCGGATCAAAGGCTAACGCCGCAGGGGATCGCATTAGGTTGTGTGGGCTCAGAACGGTATGCGGCCTTCTCGCTGAAACAAGAGAAACTGGCAAAGGCTACGGCGCAATTACACGCAGATAGCTTTACCCCATCTCAATTACAGGCCGGTGGTATAGCGGTAACCCAGGATGGTTCCCGCCGCTCGCTATATCAGGTTCTGTCTTTTCCCAAGGTAACGTTTGAGGATCTTATCACTATATCCCCTGATCTGCGCGACATTGAGCCGGATATTGCCGCACAACTGAGCTGCGATGCGTTATATTCAAATTATATCGCGCGGCAGAAAAAAGATGTTGACGCCGTGCAGCGTGATGAGGCGTTAAAGATACCAGAGGGGTTTTCATACGCAGATATTGATGGCCTCTCATCAGAGCTTCGTGGAAAACTTGCAGATCGCCGGCCCGAGAACCTGCGCCAAGCCCAACAGGTCGAGGGAATGACGCCTGCGGCAACCATGTTATTATTGGCGAAATTGCGCCAGTTTAACCGCCTTAAAGCCGGATGACCGACTATTATAGCCTTTTTTTGGATTTAGATGTTTCACGTGAAACATATGACGCGTTGAAAGCATATCAACGCTTATTGGAAAAATGGACCACACGGATAAATTTAATTTCAAAATCCACGCATGATGACGTGTGGGTCCGCCATATTTGCGATTCTGCTCAGGTGATGGCGCTTGCATCACCGCATGCTAGACATTGGGTTGATATTGGCAGTGGTGGTGGGTTGCCAGGGTTGGTTGTTGCGATCTTGGCCAAAGAGCTAAATCCAAAGTTGCGTGTGACCTTGATTGAAAGCGATCAGCGAAAGGCAGTATTCCTACGCACCGTTGTGCGGGAGCTGCAATTAAGCGCAACGGTTCAGGCAAAGCGTATCGAAGCTGTAGGCCCTTTAAAAGCTGATATTATTTCGGCCCGCGCTTTGGCTGAGTTGAGTGATTTGTTAAGGATGACGCATTCTTTCATGGGGGAAAATACGCAATGCTTGTTCATGAAGGGTAAAAATTGGTCAAAAGAAGTAAAAGAGGCTGAAAAAAGTTGGCAATTTCAAGCAGAGCGCTTTATCAGTAAAACCAACCATGAGGCAGTGATATTAAGCGTAAGGAACGTGACAGGTGCGCCACGCAGCGAATAAAAAAATGGCTAAGATAATCTCGATTACCAACCAAAAGGGAGGTGTTGGCAAAACAACCACCTCAATAAACCTGGCCGCCGGGCTTGCGGAATCGGGTTTGAAAATATTGATTGTTGATTTGGACCCTCAAGGTAATGCATCAACCGGATTAGGGATTGATGTAAGCGTGCGCACCACCACGATCTTTGATCTTTTGCTCGATCCTTCTCATCTTAAAGACGCTATCTTAGATACTAATATTAAGGGACTAAGCGTTATTCCATCCACCGTTGATCTAAGCTCAGCAGAATTTGAATTGGTGTCAAATGAAAAGCGCAGCTCGCTCTTATTGGATGCTTTGCGGCAAGACAGCATGATAGCGTATGGGTTTGATTACATTCTGATCGATTGCCCGCCATCGTTATCGCTTTTAACAGTGAACGCGATGGTGGCTTCGGATTCGGTTCTTATTCCTTTGCAAAGTGAGTTTTTTGCGTTGGAAGGCCTGTCCCAGTTGATGTTAACCGTGCGTGAAGTGCGTAAAACTGCCAATACAGACCTGCGTATCGAGGGAATTGTTTTAACGATGTTTGATCAGCGCAATAATTTGTCGCTGCAAGTCGAACAGGATGCGCGTGATAATCTTGGTGAATTGGTGTTCCAAGTCAAAATCCCGCGGAATGTACGGTTAAGCGAAGCGCCGTCCTTTTCTATGCCGGTTTTGCAATATGACAGCCTGTCAAAAGGGGCTATGGCCTATCGGGCTTTAACGCAAGAATTTTTGAAAAACAATCTGGCGACAGCACCGGTGAAAGAGGTTTAAATGGTTGATAAAAAAGGAAAAGTTCGTGGTCTTGGGCGGGGCTTGTCAGCCTTAATGTCCGATGTTGGCTCCACATCAACGGAACAAGGGCAACCAGCGGATACTCTTCCACTAAAAAGTGATATGAATGTTCCGATTGAAAAAATATTTCCCAATCCGGATCAGCCGCGCCGCAGTTTTACTGAAGAAAATCTAAACGATCTTGCGAATTCTATTCGCGCAAAGGGCATTATTCAGCCGTTGATTGTGCGCGAACGCCCAGAGCGTGAGGATGAGTTTGAGATCGTAGCGGGCGAGCGTCGATGGCGCGCGGCGCAGATTGCGCAATTGCATATGCTACCCGTTGTGCTGCGTAGATTTTCAGATACCGAAGTGCTGGAAGTGGCAATTATCGAAAATATTCAGCGGGCCGATTTAAACCCGGTTGAAGAGGCGCAGGGTTACAAAAACTTGATGGAGCGTTTTGGGCGCACGCAAGAACAAATGTCAGAGGCGCTTGGAAAAAGCCGCAGCCATATTGCCAATCTTTTGCGGTTGTTAAACCTTCCCGATGAGATTTTAACCTATCTGCGGGAAGGGCAATTGACCACGGGTCATGCGCGGGCGTTGATTACGTCAGACGATCAATTAGACCTCGCGCGTCAGGTCGTGAAAAAAGGGTTGTCGGTGCGCGAGACTGAGCGGCTTGTAAAGCGGGCGGCGCAAGCTGATGGGCCAAAAAATAAGCCGAAGCCCAAGGCGAGAAACTTGGTGGAAAAGGATGCAGATACGCGCGCTTTGGAAGCCGATTTATCCGTAGGATTGGGTATGAAGGTCCTTGTTTCACATGTAGATGGAACAGAAACAGGAACAATATCAATTACTTATGGCGATCTTGATCAATTAGATGATCTATGTCGGATCTTAAGTTCTACGCAGCAGGTCGAGTCCAAATAAACAATAAAACGCAGCTTAAGACGGCTGCTTGTATTGTTAATATTAGTGGTTTCACACCGGTGATCACAGAAATTGCAAAAACCAAAGCAATCGATAATGTGGCCATTTTTTTGGCGCTGGTAGAAATCGCGCCTGATTGACGCCAATCTTGGATCATTTTGCCAAAAAGCCGATGGGTCAATAGCCAGTTATGCAATCGGTTTGAGCTTTTTGCAAAGCAAAACGCTGCGAGCAATATGAAAGGTACGGTTGGCAGAAGCGGCAAAACAACCCCTAAGCATCCCAACCCCAACACGATTAAACCGAAGATTAACCAAATAACTCGCATGTCAGGCTTCCAATAAGGAACTGATAACTGAGTTTAGCACGGCGGTGCCGGCTCGCGTGGCTTTTAGGGTTTTATCGCTGCGTATTAGCAAACCCATGTCTTCAAGAGAGGTTTGAGCCTCGATATTAAGTGGTGCCCCTGCCAAATTCTCAAAGCGCTTTAAATCAATACCGTCTTTGATCCGTAACCCCATCAGTAAGTATTCTGTGGCTTGTGCGGTTTGATCGATCTGCTGCGCAGATTTTTCTCCTGTGCCCTGGTCTACTGCGGCAAGCCATTTATCTGGGTTGTAAAATGCTTCAGTGGCAAATTTTTGACCCTTCAGCGTCAACCGCCCATGGGCCCCTGGGCCAATACCGGCGTAATCGCCATAGCGCCAATATATCAAATTATGCAAGCATTCTGCCCCCTCTCTTGCATGATTTGAAACTTCATATGCAGGCATATTATGCGCATCGCATAAAGATTGGGTAAGCTCGTAAAGATCTGCGCCAAGATCATTGTTTGGCAGACCTGGTAGCCGGCCGACTTTGTAACGATCGCCAAAAGCGGTTCCGGTCTCAACGGTCAATTGATAAAGCGAGAAGTGATCAACTGCCATTGCAAGCGCCTCGCTTAATTCTGCCCGCCATTGCGCCAGGGTTTGATATTGCCGTGCATAAATTAAATCAAAACTGACGCGGGCAAAAATATTGCGCGCGGTTTCAAACGCCAACCGAGCTTCTTGGGCGGTATGCAAACGGCCAAGTCTGCGCAAATCTGGATCATTTAGCGCCTGAATCCCCATTGAAATTCGGTTAACGCCCGCATTTTGATAGGCCGCAAAGCGGCCTGCTTCAACCGAGGTCGGATTGGCTTCAAGCGTTACTTCAAGTTGGTTGCTGATAGGAAAGCTGGATTTAATGGCCCCAATGACCGCCTCAACAACCTCGGGATCCATCAGGCTGGGCGTGCCACCACCGAAAAAAACGCTATTAACCAGGCGCGGGCCAACCGCATTCCTTACCCGCTGGATTTCGGATAAATATCCCTTAAGCCATTGCTTTTGTTCAACTTTTTTAGAGACATGGCTGTTAAAGTCGCAATAGGGGCATTTCGCAGAACAAAAGGGCCAATGGATGTAAATTCCAAAGCCCCCATATGTCCAATCATCCACCAAAGCATTCTCGTATCAGTTTTTCAAAGGCTCTGGCGCGGTGGCTGATACGGTTTTTTTCCCAACGGTCCATTTCTGCGAAGGTGACGTTATAACCGTCAGGTTGAAAAATTGGATCATAGCCATGGCCTTGGTCTCCGCGCATTGGCCATATCACTTGGCCAGGCATAATCCCCTCAAACACCGCATCGGTCCCGTCGGGCCAGGCCAGCACCAAAGTGCAACAAAATTGAGCGATGCGCGGGGCAGGCGCGTTTATTTTTTCAAGCTCGAAATGTGCCTTTTCCATTGCCATTTTAAAATCACGCCCTTTGGGAGTTTCCGCCCAATCCGCGGTATAAACCCCAGGAGCACCATTTAGGGCAGCGATTTCAATGCCGCTATCATCGGCCAGTGCGGGTGAGCCCGTCGCTTTTGCCGCAGCATGGGCTTTGATACGGGCATTGCCAACAAAGCTGGATTCGGTTTCCTCTGGTTCAGGCAGGTTTAAACTGCCGGCCCCAACCACCTTGACATCAAATGGTGCAAGCAAAGCGGCGATTTCTTCAAGTTTGCCTTGGTTATGGGTGGCCAATATTAAGCGATCTTCTTGAAATAAACGGCTCATCCAACGGCCTTAAGCTGCGCTTCCACCAATGAGGCCACGCCGGCTTCTGCCAAATCCAACAATTGGTTCATTTGCGCGCGCGAGTAAGTAGCGCCCTCAGCGCTCATCTGGGTTTCAATCATTTGACCATTTGCCAACATGATGAAATTTCCATCTACGCCGGCTTCACTGTCTTCAGGATAATCCAAATCAAGCACGGCTTGACCTGCATATATGCCGCAGCTGATCGCAGCCACGGGTGAAATTAACGGGTCTGAAAGCACCGCGCCAGTTTTTAACAATTTGTTGATTGCCAGCTTTAACGCAACCCAGCCACCGGTGATGGAGGCGCATCTTGTGCCACCATCGGCCTGAATCACATCGCAATCCACGGTAATTTGGCGTTCGCCCAATGCCAAACGATCAACCCCCGCCCGCAGGGACCGCCCGATCAGGCGTTGAATTTCTACGGTCCGACCACCTTGTTTACCAGCGGTTGATTCGCGGCGCATGCGCGAGCTGGTTGATCTTGGCAGCATGCCATATTCCGCCGTTACCCAGCCAAGCCCGGATCCCTTGATGAAGGAGGGTACCCGATCTTCAATGGTGGCTGTACACAGAACATGCGTGTCGCCCATTTTGATCAGACAGGATCCTTCGGCGTGTTTGGTCACCTCGGTTTCAATTTCCACCGAACGCATTTCATTTAATTTTCTTCCTGAGGGACGCATGTTATAAACCTTTCTCTGTTGCACTGATGCATACAAGCGGCTGATATAGAGACGCAACCCCGATAGTTTTGATCTGGGCGGTGCTTTTGGAGATTTAAAAAGGATACGGCGATATGGCCAGCCCAGATCTTTTAAACGATATGAATGAACGGTCGCGGGAAATTTTTCGCAGGTTGGTCGAGGGCTATTTAGAAAGTGGCGGCCCGGTTGGATCGCGCACGCTTACCCGCACCTTAAATGAAAAGGTCAGCGCGGCCACTGTGCGTAATGTGATGCAGGATCTTGAATTTTTAGGCTTGCTTGATAGCCCGCATATCAGTGCGGGGCGGGTGCCCACGCAATTGGGGCTGCGCATGTTTGTGGATGGTTTGTTGGAAGTGGATCAGCTTAGCAAGGAAGATCAGCTGAAGCTGGATCAAACCGTTGATCGCAACAGTCAAGATGTCAGCAGCGTGTTGGATCGCGTGGGATCAACGCTTTCGGCATTAACCCATGGCGCCTCTTTGGTATTAACGCCAAAGCAGGAACAGCCGATAAAGCATATTGAGTTCGTGTCATTATCCCCCGATCGGGCTTTGGTTGTTCTTGTTTATTCCAATGGTGATGTTGAAAACCGCCTGTTCACGCCGCCGGTCGGGCAAACACCCAGTGCGATGCGCGAAGCGGCAAATTTCTTAAATGCGGTTCTTGAAGGGCGCACGTTAAGCGAATTGCTTTCGACCATTCAAGATGATGTTGATTTAAGGCGGCAAGAAATTGACAGTTTGGCGCAAGAATTGGTGACGCAAGGCTTGGCGGTTTGGCAAACTCAAGGCGATGATAATGAACGCTTGATCGTGCGTGGCCGTGGCAACTTGCTGGAATCAGAGGCGCATGAAGAGGATTTGGAGCGTATCCGGAACCTGTTTGATGACTTGGAACGCAAGCGCGATATCGCAGAATTTCTTGAACTGACCGAGCAAGGCGATGGTGTGCGCATTTTTATTGGCTCAGAGAACAAACTTTTTTCACTTACGGGTTCCTCTTTGGTTGTTTCTCCCTATATGAACTCAGAGCGTAAAATTGTTGGGGCCATCGGAGTGATTGGACCAACGCGTTTGAATTATGGTCGGATTGTGCCGCTGGTTGATTATACCGCGCAATTGGTGGGCAAGCTTATTTCCGACCGCATTGAAAGGTAAGTTATGGAAGAGCCAAAAGCAGAAGAATTTTTGGATGATATTGATCAAATGCAAGAGGCAGAGGATGCGCTTGAGGAAGAGCTGATCGATATAACTCAAGAGGATGCGCAAACCGATGAGGTTGATGAATTGGCCGCTGTAACCGCTGAGCGGGATGAGTATCGCGACCGTTTCATGCGCGCCTTGGCGGATGCCGAAAATTCGCGCAAACGGGCTGACAAAGATCGCCGCGAGGCCGAAAATTACGGTGGTTCGAAAATGGCACGTGATTTACTGCCCGTTTATGACAATATGAAACGGGCGGTTGAAGCCGCGGGTGACGAGCAAAAAGAGGCCGCGGCGGCGCTGATCGAAGGCGTTGAGTTGACGATGCGGGAATTGTTGAACGTCTTTAAAAAGCACGGCATTCAGCCTATTTCACCGCAAGTTGGCGATCGCTTTGATCCGCAGCTGCACCAAGCCATGTTTGAAGCCCCACTTCCGGGCACAAAAGCCGGTGATATTATTCAGGTATCCGCAGAAGGCTTCATGTTGCATGATCGGTTGCTACGTCCCTCGCAGGTTGGTGTTTCCTCGACCCCTGCATCTTAAAGCGGTGTGCCGGCGGCAAAGCCATTAGCCTGTTGGTTTTGCCGCGGCCTTTAACTCATATAGTTTTTGAAGCGCTTCTTTTGGTGTCAATTCATCTGGATGCAGCGTCTCGAGCATTTCCAAAGCAGGTGATACGGTGGCTCGCGGGGGGGACAGCGCTGCAGGGCTGCGCGAAAACAACGGTAAGTCGTCAATAACGGCTTGCCGGCCGGTACTTCCCGCTTCGCGCTCGCCTTTTTCCAAAGCGTCCAAAACCACCCGCGCGCGCTCAACCACCACTAAGGGAAGGCCTGCCAATTGTGCCACTTGCACCCCGTAAGAGCGATCTGCAGCCCCTTGGCGTACCTCGTGTAAAAAGATTACATCGCCGTGCCATTCTTTTACCGCAACAGTGGCATTTTCAACCCTGTCTAATTTGCCGGACAGGGCTGTGAGCTCATGATAATGGGTTGCGAATAGCGCCCGCGATTGGTTCACATCATGCAGATGCTCGAGCGTTGCCCATGCGATGGACAGCCCGTCATAGGTTGCCGTGCCACGGCCAATTTCATCTAAGATCACCAGCGCTTTTGGATCGGCCTGATTTAAAATCGTAGCGGTTTCGACCATTTCCACCATAAAAGTGGATCGCCCACGCGCCAAATCATCAGATGCACCGACGCGGCTGAACAATTGACTGACCACCCCAATATGGGCGCTGCTTGCCGGCACAAAACTGCCCATCTGTGCCAAGACCGCAATCAGCGCATTTTGTCTTAAAAACGTGGATTTACCAGCCATATTTGGGCCGGTTAAAAGGCGAACCGCGCCGTCAGATAGATCGCAATCATTGGCGATAAAATGCTGGCCACTGGACCTTAACGCGCGCTCCACAACCGGATGGCGCCCGCCTTCAATGGCGAAGGCCCGGCTGTTATCCACCACAGGGCGCACCCAATTTTGTTGCTGCGCAAGATGTGCGAGTGCTGCTGCCACGTCGAGTTCTGCCAAAGCGGTGGCCAATCCATAAAGGCTTTCTGAGTGGTCAAGAATCTCTGCGCAGAGCTGCGCGAAGATTTTGGCCTCAATCTCGCTTGCCTGCCCCCCGGCATTTAAAATTTTGGTTTCAATCTCTGACAGGTTGACGGTGGTAAAGCGCACTTGGTTGGCTGTGGTCTGCCGGTGGATGAAGGTTTCTGACAAAGGCGGCCGCAGCATTTTATCTGCATGGGTCGCGGTGGTTTCGATGAAATAGCCCAAAACGTTATTATGTTTGATTTTCAACGAAGCGATTTCGGCCAAGCTACTATACTCGGCCTGCATCTGCGCAATCACCCCGCGGCCTTCGTCGCGCAAATGCCGGGCATGGTCCAAATCAGGCTCAAAACCCGCGGCGACGAAACCCCCATCACGCAACAGCAAGGGGAGATCTTCGTTCAATGCTTTTAACAACAGCTCGATTAAACCGGCATGCCCCATCAGTTTCTCGTGAACCGATTCTAATTCGGGGCATAAAGGGCTTGTTTGCATCACATCAGCGATCGCTTCGGCCTGGTGCAGCGCGCTGCGGATGCTTCCTAAATCTCTTGGTCCACCGCGGTTTAAGGCCAGCCGCGAGAGCGCCCGCGCCACATCTGGAATATGGCGCAAATGCCCGCGTAATTTATCCAGCACTGGGCTATGCGCGATCAACGCGGAAATGGCGTTTTGTCGATTGTTCAAAACGTCAATATCAAGCGAAGGAGAGCCGATGCGGTGCTCAAGCAATCTACCACCAGCGGCGGTTAATGTTTGATCAATAGTTGCCAATAAAGAGCCATTTCGTGTGCCTGAGAGCGCATGCGTAAGTTCAAGATTGCGCCGCGTTGCGGCATCTATTTGCATGGTTTTCGCGCTGATATGGCGTTTTGGCGGTTGCAACAGCGGCAGGCTGCCTTTTTGCGTGATGTCTAGATAATCAACAATCGCACCCAAGGCTGATAATTCCGCCCTTGAAAACCCTCCATGCGAATCAAGCGTGGCCAGTTTAAACGTTTTGAGCAGCCGGTTTTCTGCCGATGTGCTGTCAAAACTGCTGGCGCTGATCGGCGTCGGTGCCGCGCCGCTTTCCTCAATGAGAGTTTCTAAATCTTGAAAAGACTTTTCCGATAAAAGTACCTCTGAAGGTGCCAGCCGCGCCAATTCGGGCCCCAGCAATACCAAAGGCAGGGTGCTGACGCTAAAATCACCAGTAGAAATATCCACCCAAGCCAGCGCTGAGGCATCGCGTATCTGCGCAAATGAGGCCAGAAAATTATGCCGCCGCGCCTCAAGCAAGCTGTCTTCGGTTAGTGTTCCAGGTGTTACAAGGCGCACCACGTCGCGCTTTACAACCGATTTACTGCCCCGCTTTTTTGCCTCGGCAGGGCTTTCCATCTGCTCGCAAACCGCCACACGAAAGCCTTTTCGGATCAGCGTCAGCAAATACCCTTCTGAGGCGTGATGCGGCACCCCGCACATTGGAATATCCGCGTTGAGATGTTTGCCGCGTTTGGTGAGGGCAATATCCAGCGCTTCTGCAGCCGCCACTGCATCTTCAAAAAACAACTCATAAAAATCACCCATGCGATAAAACAGCAGGGCCTCAGGATATTGTGCCTTGATGTCAAGATATTGGGCCATCATCGGCGTCACGGGTTTGTCTCCTTAGGGTTTTACCTTGCCCTCCAGCGTATCTTTAGGCAGCGCGAGGGGAAAGCCGAAAACGATCTTGATGTGTGCTAAAAAACGCATGATAACAGTGGTTCATACGCAAAAGGGTGCAAAATGGCGAAAATGAAAATCACGCGGGAAGAGGCGTTGGCCTTTCATCTCGAACCAACCCCGGGAAAATGGGAGGTATCTGCCACGGTTCCGATGATGACCCAACGTGACTTATCGCTCGCCTATTCACCTGGCGTTGCGGTGCCTTGTGAAGCCATCGCCGAGAACCCTGAGCTTGCCTATGATTATACAAATAAAGGCAATTTGGTTGCGGTTATTTCAAATGGCACGGCGGTTTTGGGGTTGGGTAATCTTGGCGCGCTGGGCAGCAAACCTGTGATGGAAGGTAAATCGGTTCTGTTCAAACGGTTCGCCGATGTGAACAGCATCGATATTGAGCTGGATACAGAGGATCCCGATGCGTTTTGCAAAGCGGTGAAGTTAATGGGCCCTAGTTTTGGCGGTATCAATCTCGAAGATATCAAGGCGCCGGAATGTTTTATCATTGAACAGCGCTTGAAAGAGGAAATGGATATCCCGGTTTTCCATGATGACCAGCATGGAACCGCGGTGATTTGTGCCGCAGGCCTGATCAATGCCCTGCATATCAGCAAGAAGAAGATCGAAGATGTCAAAATTGTTTTAAACGGCGCTGGTGCGGCTGGAATTGCCTGTATCGAGTTGCTTAAATCGATGGGTGCAAAGCACCAAAATTGTTTTGTCTGCGATTCCAAAGGTGTGATTTATCAAGGCCGTACCGAGGGGATGAACCAGTGGAAATCGGCCCATGCGGTGAAAACAGAAAGCCGCAGCCTTGATCAGGTGATGCAAAATGCCGATGTGTTTTTGGGGGTTTCGGTGAAAGGCGCAGTCACACCGCAAATGCTGGCATCAATGGCGCCAAACCCGGTGATTTTCGCGATGGCCAATCCGGATCCGGAAATCACACCGGAAGAGGCCCATGCCGTGCGCAAAGACGCGATCGTTGCCACAGGGCGCAGCGATTACCCCAATCAGGTGAATAATGTTTTAGGGTTTCCATATTTATTTCGCGGGGCTTTAGACATCCATGCGCGCGCGATTAATGATGAAATGAAAATAGCCTGCGCGCAGGCTTTGGCCGCGCTGGCCCGCGAGGATGTACCTGATGAAGTGGCGATGGCCTATGGACAAAAATTAACCTTTGGCCGGGAGTATATCATTCCAACTCCGTTTGATCCGCGGCTTATTTATCGCATACCGCCTGCAGTGGCGAAAGCGGGTATTGATACCGGGGCCGCGCGGCGCCCGATTATCGATATGGAAGGTTATGAGCTGTCGCTGAAAACCCGGATGGATCCAACCGCCAGCATTTTGCGCGGAATAACCGAGCGCGCGCGCGTCGCGCAGGCTCGGATGATCTTTGCCGAGGGCGATGATCCGAGGGTGTTGCGCGCCGCGGTGATGTATCAGCGCTCGGGGTTTGGTAAAGCGTTGGTGGTGGGCCGCCAGCATGATGTTGCGGCGAAGCTTGATGCGGCCGGGATGGGTGATGCCGTGCAAGAGCTTGACGTTGTGAATGCCGCTAATACCGAGCATCTTGATGCGTATAAATCCTTCTTGTTCGAGCGTTTGCAACGCAAAGGTTTTGACAATGCCGATATTCACCGCCTGGCAACCCGCGACCGTCATGTTTTCTCTGCTTTGATGCTGGCGCATGGCCATGGCGATGGTTTGGTGACGGGGGTAACGCGCAAATCAGCGCATGTGATGGGGCTGCTCAACCATGTGTTTGACGCAGATGCCGAACATGGGGCGGCGGGGGTGACGGCGCTGTTGCATAAGGGTCGGATCGTTTTGATCGCGGATACTTTGGTGCATGAATGGCCCGAAGCCGAGGATCTGGCAAATATTGCAGAACGCGCCGCTGATGTGGCCCGCGATTTCGGCCTAGAGCCGCGCGTGGCATTTGTGAGCTTTTCCACATTTGGCTATCCCGTATCAGAGCGGGCTGAAAAGCTTGCTTTAGCCCCGAAAGTGCTGGATGCGCGCGGCGTTGATTTCGAATATGAAGGCGAGATGACCGTTGATGTGGCGCTGAATACGCAAGCGCAGGCGCATTATCCGTTTTCGCGGCTGACTGGGCCAGCCAACATCTTGGTGGTGCCAGCACGTCATTCGGCAAGCATATCGGTGAAACTGATGCAGGAAATGGCTGGCGCCACGGTGATCGGACCAATTCTTACGGGCGTGGATCAATCCATACAAATATGCGCGTCGGTTTCCACAGCAACAGATATTCTGAACATGGCTGTTTTGGCAGCTTGCAAAGCAGGCGAGGGGGAATCGCGCCATGGATGATGCACAAACCACGCACCAGGCCGAAGAGGATGCGCGCAATGATCACATTTTGATCTATGTTGACGGCGCTCTTGTGCCAAAATCGCAGGCGGTGGTCAGCGTCTATGATAGCGGATTTATGTTGGGGGATGGTATCTGGGAAGGCTTGCGGCTTTACAATGGCCATTGGGCTTATTTGGATCTGCATCTTGATCGGTTATTTGAAGCGGCCAAAGCCATTGATCTTGACATTGGATTAGATCGCCAAGGCGTAAAAACTGCCTTGTTAGAGACACAATCAGCCAATCACATGCAGTCGGATGCCCATGCGCGGTTGATGGTCACGCGCGGGGTGAAACACCGCCCCTTTCAACATCCGTCTTTGTCGCGCTCGGGGCCGACTTTCGTGATTATTATGGAGCATTCGCGGCCAAAATTGGCGCGCCCCGTGCGCCTTGCCACGGTGCCGCATCTACGCGGCTTGCCGATGACGCAGGATCCAAAATTAAACTCGCATTCCAAGTTAAATTGCATTCTTGCTTGTATTGCAGCGGAAAAAGCCGGGGCGGATGAAGCGCTGATGTTGGATGTGCATGGATTCGTAAACACCACCAATGCCTGCAATTTCTTTATCGTGCGCAAGGGCGAAGTTTGGACCAGCACGGGTGATTACTGCATGAATGGTATCACGCGGCAAAAGGTGATTGAGATTTGTCAGCATAACAATATTCCGGTTCATCAGCGCAATTTTTCATTGGTGGATGTTTACGGGGCGGATGAGGCGTTTCTGACGGGTACGTTTGGCGCCCAAACACCGGTGAGCGAAGTGGATAAACGCCAGATAGGAACCGGGAATATCGGGCCGGTCACGCAGAAAATACGAAGCCTTTATAAAGATTTAATATCGAAAGAATTCGCCTGATGCGGCTTGCTGTCTGGTCGGGGCCACGCAACTTATCAACGGCGCTGATGTATGCGTTTGCCAATCGGGTAGATTTTTCGGCGGTGGATGAGCCGTTTTACGCCGCCTATTTGAAGTTGTCGGGTTTAAAGCATCCGATGGTTAAAGAAATTTTGGCCAGCCAGGCCCAAGATCCGGCAGAGGTGGTGAAAGCCTTGTTGGCGCCGATCGGCGCGCCGCATCGCCATATGTATCACAAGCATATGACCCAGCATATGATTCCGGAAATTCCCCGCGATTGGATGCGCGAGGTTGAGAATGTGTTTTTGATCCGGCACCCAATGCGCGTGGTGGCCAGCTTTGCGCGTAAATATGAAAATCCAACGCTGGCGGATCTAGGATTTTTACAACAAGAATCGTTGTTTGAGGGGCTTCGGGCGCAGGGTCAAACCCCTTTGGTGATCGATAGCGCCGATATTTTATTAAACCCAGAGCGCGCCTTGCGCCGCCTTTGCGCCGCGTTGGAGCTTGGCTTTGACCCTGCTATGCTAAGCTGGCCAGCGGGCGGTATGTCATGCGATGGGGTTTGGGCAGCGCATTGGTATGGGGCCGTGCATCGCTCAACTGGATTTAGCGCCGCAGAAGCAGAGCCTCTTCCGGATTTACCGGATCATTTGAAGGCGTTGGCCGATCAGGCCATGCCGGCCTATGATACATTGGCGCAATTTTGCCTTAGGCCATAGCCCGAACCATATCGGGGCTAAAAATCCGATCCGAGTGCTGATCTAGATAGATCCGCAGCCAGGGCGTAAACCGACTGGGCCAGCGCTGAACTTCTGCCAAAAGATCGTGATATTCGACCCAGCGCAGATCCATCACCTCATCTGGGTTTGCGGCCATCGGGGGCGGCGCATCCACATGGGTTATAAACAAATCTACAACCTCATGCTCGATCAAGCCATTGCCCACATCTGCACGATATTCGATACGATCCCGATAGATCAGTTGAATATTTTCAATGGCCAGTTCTTCTTTCATGCGCCGCATTGCGCAATCTTCTGGGGCCTCATTCCACAAAGGATGCGTGCAGCACGTATTGGCCCATAACCCGGGCGTGTGATATTTTTCCAAAGCCCGCCTTTGGATAAGGATCTTGCCGTTGCAGATCATAAATACCGAAATCGCTTTGTGTTTAAGCCCTTTTTCATGGGCTTCTAGCTTTTCCACGGGGGTTAATACGCCGTTTACCCAGGCCGGGATCATTAAGCTCATATGCGATTTGCTCCTACAAGCCCGGTTAAATGGGCAAGGTTTTTTAGGCCTATTTTCACATGTGCCAGCGGGCGCGCCTGCACAAGCTTCTTATTCATATAGGCTTCAAATGTCAGTTTTTGAACATCAACATCATGGCAAAGCGATACGAATCTTTCGCGCCGTTCATCCGAGCGATAATAGGCGTTTTGCATTGAGGCCAATACGCGAAACACCGTTTTATGTTCGCGCATGAACAAAGAGCGGGCCAGTTTTAAATCCTTTACACGCCCGGTTTTCAAAAAGGCGCTGGCGGCGGTGGCGGCCACTTGCCCCCCGACCATGGCATAATAAATCCCTTCTCCAGAACTGGGCGCCACAACTCCGGCGGCGTCACCTGCCAGCACCACATCGCGGCCATTATCCCATCGATCAAGTGGCTTTAACGGAATGGGCGCCCCTTCTTTTCGAATCGTTTTGCAGCCTTCTAAACCGGCAGCCCGGCGCAATTTAGCGGTGGCATCTTTCAGATCAAACCCGTCAAGCCCGGTGCCCATCCCGACGCTGGCAGAGCTGCCATGGGGAAACACCCAGCCGTAAAAATCGGGTGATATATCGCCATCATAAATCACATCGCAGCGCATAGGGTCATAGGTGGCGTTGGGTTTGGGGGCTTCGATAATTTCGTGATAGGCAATGACATAAGGAATTTTTTCGCCATCGGGCACTTCTGCGCGGGCCACCGAAGAGCGTGCGCCATCCGCGCCAATAACCAGTTTTGTTTCTAAAAGCGTTTCTGCGCCAGTGTCGCGATCACGATATTGAACTTGGGTTTTCTCGCCATCGCGGATGATTTTTTGAAAGACGCCGGTCAGACGCTGCGCGCCCGCCTTTGCTGCACGTTTTCGAAGAAATTCATCAAAAAACTCGCGGTCTACCATACCAACATAGCCGTTTTCTATCGGAATATCGACGGATCTTTGCGTGGGTGACACCATCCGTGCGGTGGTGATTTTAGCCACGATTTGCGAGTCAGGAATGCGAAAATCACTGATCAGGCGCGGGGGTACAGCGCCGCCACAGGGCTTGATCCGGCCCGCGCGATCTAGCAGGGCAACCTTTCGGCCGCTGCGCGCTAAATCCTCTGCGGCTGTTGCACCCGAAGGTCCGCCTCCAATTACCACGACGTCAAACATGATTATTCTCCCGGTACTAAATTCTGTGCGATTGGTTTGTGTTCGATGGTTTTTGCCGCCATAGCCGCAGCCAGAACGAACAGCGCGGCCTCAAATAGAAACACGCTGCCAAATGCGCTGGCGGGTGAGGCCATCCATAACCGCATCGCATCTGCTGCTGCGGCGCCAAACAGCCCGCCAAATCCTGCGGCGATGGCTTGCGCGGCGCCCCAAAGCCCCATCCGCGTGCCTTCGCGCGCCCCGCGCCCTGCGCCGGCAAGCGACATCATCGAGCCGATTGCCGCAACAGCAAACATACCGTTGAAGACGCCAAGCGCGATAACCGCCGCGGTCAATTGCGCGGCACTGCCCTCAAGTCCAAGCGCTGCGATCGCGCTTAAGCTTAACGCTGATCCGAGGCAACCGCCGATCACCCAGCTGCGCAGACTGCCAAGCTTCAAACCCGTACAGGCCAGTCCAACGCAGAGCATGCCCAAGAAGACGCCCCCATTCTGGGCCCCTGATAAGCTGGTAGATTGGCCTGGGCTAAAGCCGAATACCAGCCCAGCATAGGGTTCAAGAATCAACTCCTGCATGAAATAGGCGGTCATTGATAAGAACACAAAAACCGTGAACTTTCGGGCTTTATCTTCGGCCCAAACTTCCTTTAGCCCCTCTAAAAATGGTGTGTGAGAAGCTTCGGCCTGGCGGGTTAATCCGCGCTCGATGCCCCAAATCCCGATTAGGGTTAAAAGAACCGCGCCGGCGCTGACGGTTGCAACGATTTTGAGCAAAAGTAAATGGGAATATGGGTCTAACAGGCTGCCGGCAACGCCGGCTGTGATTGCAATACCGGCGATCATCATCAGCCATGTGATTGTGGCGGCGGCGGCGCGGCGGCGCGGTGCTGTGGCTGTTGCCAATAAAGCCAATAGCGAGGTTCCAGACGCGCCAACACCCAATCCGATAGCGCTGTAGGCGATCACGGATAGAAACAAGCCCCATCCAAAATTTTGCTCGAGCAGAGGTATGGCGGCCGCTGCCGCAAGCCCTCCGAAAGCCAAAATCACCATCCCGCCAATAATCCAACTGCTGCGCTGGCCGCCCTTATCTGAACGAAATCCCCAATTTGGCCGGGTGATTTGAATGCCATAATGCAGCGCAACCAAAAAACCTGGTAAAAGCGCCGGCAACGCCAGTTCAACCACCATTAATCGGTTCAAGGTCGAGGTCATCAGCACCACGATCGCTCCAAGGCACATTTGCACCAATCCCAATCGTAAGATCGATATCCAACTAAGCATTACAAGGCCCCCCCAAGGAAGCGCAGCGCAAAAGCGGTGATTAACATGCCGCTGACATACATCATCACTCCGGTGCCATTATACCAAGGCGCTTTTGCTTTAGGATCGCGCAGCATCACCCGCATCGCCCAAAGCTGGCCCAAGATTAAGGCTGTGATCGCCGCCGGATAGGCATTAGGCACCGCCCAAAGCATCAGCAGAATCACCACCGCTAGCTGCGGAACTAACATGATCCAACAGGCGATATGCGCTGCGCGCTTTGGCCCCAGCGTAACGGGCAAAGAACGTAAACCGGTTTGACGATCGCCCTCAAGCGCTTTGAAATCGTTCAAGGTCATAATGCCATGCGCGCCCAACGCATAAAGCGTGGCCACAAGAATGATTTTTGGATCTGGCAGCGCGGTTGACATCACCGCAGCCCCGGTGAACCAAGGCAGGCCCTCATAGCACAGGCCAACCAGGCCCGGCCCCCACCAGCCCGATTTTTTAAGGCGGATTGGTTCGGCGGAATAAGCCCAAGCCGCCAAAACACCAAGAATTGTGGCGGCAAAGCCCCAGATTCCCAAACACCAGCCAACGAAGAGCGAAAGCGCTGACATTGCCAGCGCAATCCACAAGCCCCATGCGCCGGGAATCCGCCCTGAGGGGATCGGGCGATAGGGTTCATTGATCGCATCGACATGCCGGTCGCACCAATCATTGGCAGCTTGGCTCATCCCGCAGACAATTGGTCCGGATAAAACGATTCCCAATAGGATAAGCCATATATTCTGTAGAAGCGGCATTCCCGAAGAGATCACGCCGCAGCCAAAGGCCCACATAGGCGGAAACCATGTGATGGGTTTGATCAATTCCAGAGCCGCCAGCGGATGTGGTTTTTTCGCCAGCTGTAAACCTTGCGCAACAGTCATATGTCTAGTTTGACTTACAACTTATCGCAACGCAAGAAAAACCCGCCCGCAGAGGCAGGTTGATACCGGCTAGGGGCGCGTTTTTAAATTATGAGGGGCGGTCTTTGGCTAAAAGATCAAACTTGCGCAGTTTTACGTAGAGGCTTTGCCGCGATAATCCCAACATTTCAGCCGCGGCTGCGCGGTTGTTTTGAGTCAGCTCTATCGCTGTTTCAATACAGATTTTTTCGATCATATCGGTTGTTTCACCCACGATTTCGCGCAGGGTGGACGAGCCTACCAATTCTGCCACATTAGATTGGCTGAAATCCTCAGAGGTGATCGCAGGCGCTGGGCTTTCTTCGAAACGGTTGGTGTCTCTGATCACAAACGCCATCGTTTCGCGCGCGTCACTTGGTAATCTTACCACCGACACTTCAACGCCAAGCTTGCTGCCAACCGCATTTTGCAACTTGGTGGCGTAAACGCGTACTTGGCCAGACCGCGTGACATTTTCGAGCATAACAGCCAGATCAATTTGACCGCGGGCCAAAAATTCGCTCAGGCTGCGGCCTTTGATATCACCCAGATTGGCGGTGTTTACCAAATCAAGAAAGCCTTCATTGGCCGCTTCGATAAATCCATTTGCCGAGGTGAATACGATGCCATCGGTTCCCAGGTTATAAAGCGATAAAAGATTCTGAGTTGTTATATCATCCTTTAAAGACGTGTCATTTTCGCTGATCAGGCGGCAAATCAAAAGCCGCTCGCCCGAGGCCCGGAACAACGAGGCTTTAATTTTGAAGCGCCGGCCCAGCTTCACATCTTCGACGGTCATATCAGAATTTTGATCTTTTGATGAAATGGCCAGCAGGGCGTCTTGGAATTCACCGCGGCGGCGGTTCTTGAACAATTGCGAGAAAACGCTGCCTTCCAGATCATTGGTGTTTTGGCCGAATAAGTTAATCGCGGCTGCGTTTATATCCTTGATCCGCCCATCATTTGCAGAAACAAACACCACTGGTTCTTGCATCGTCGCCAACAGCATGCGGTAGCGGGCATCGAAATCGCGGCGTTCTTCATATCCGCGCTCGATCGCCAATTGGGCCTTAACCAATTGCTGTTGCGTCTCTGCGGTAGAACTAAGGTCGCGGCCAAGCATAAGCAGTGTATCGGCATCTCCTAGCCGGTGAATGCTGTAGGAAACGGGAAATTGCCAAATCGCGTTGTCGCGATGGTTAAGCTCGACAGGATGCAAAACATTCTGCCCGCTCGCGAATTGGGCAAAAACGGCTTCAAGTTTCGGAATGCTTTCAGTGGTAAGGAAATCGTGGATTTTTCGCTGTTCCCAATGCGACAGATTTCCCAAGCTTCGATCATTGTCATTGACAAGCACCGACAATACTTTGCCTTTAAGGGTTACCACCAAAGCAATATCCGAGGCAGCGGCTAAAATACTGCCCAGATATTCCGGCTCGTTCATTGGAATAGAGCCAAAATCCCAGAGTTTTGTGCCGCTATTTTTCATCTGGACACCGTAGCTTTTCCGGCATTTACGACTTGCTCGCTTTCGAGCTGTTCCAACGCATCTGTTAAACCTGAAGCAATCACATCTACCGCCACTAACTTTTCAATTTCGGGCGCTTGGCCCAAAACGGCTCCGCCCAGTAATAATATGGGTGGATCGCTTATCTCTTGGCGAAGTGATTTAACAACTTTCGCCACATTATCAAGGGAGACGACGCTTGAACACGAAAACATCACCATGTCGAAAAAGCCAGTTTCGATATTATCATGCACGTCTTTCTCGGTTGCGCCGAGCAGCAGCTTGACCGAATACCCAAGCCGCCGTAGCTGATCGCTCAGTATCAGGGGGCCCAATATATGATCTTCATCGCCACAAATTGCCACCAAAACGCTTTGTTGGTCATGGATAACGGGGGTAAATTTCCACTGTGCGCTCAGCTGTTGCACCAACCCTTGCAGACGGACTGTGCCCAGCGAAACCTGACCAAAGCTGCGCGTGTTGTCATCCCAGCCCGCTCCCAGCGTACGGGCAGCCTCTGGGATACATACATCGATTAATAATTCGTTTGATACACCTTTTTGCATCAAAGCTTTTAGCACCGCCTCATGCGAATAAGATCCAGGAGTGCTGCAAGTAACCGCCAGCCAATGCGCGGTTTTCTGGATTTGCTCACGCGCTTCTGCGGGGGCTTTTTGTCCGAGTTCGCGCAAAACGCGTTGCGCCAAATTAGACACCAGAGCGGATCCTTTTCTTGATCCTGCCTCTTCATGTTTGGACATTTTCTTACCCCCCAGCGCCGCATTTATGGCAGCAAAGGTTTGCTCACTGCATGCGACACATTGCTAGTTTTTTCTAAAACGAAGCAAATGTCAAAGAAAATGGACGTTTGGGATCAACTTGGAAGATGAACACCAGCCGGCTTCACCGGTGTTATGCAGTTTTTGACTATGTTTTATGTATGTTTGGCGGCATGCAGGCTTATGCATGAATTATATCATTATGATGAACTGTAACAAAGATTTGTCACCCGGCCCTCTACTTGTAAGTTTTAATTGACACTTTTCATAATAAGAAAGTAACTTAGTGGGGAGAGAGCCTATAAGGAGATCCAAATGTCCCTCATGTCGGGGCCAAATACACGCCAGCCGCTTTATACTGCGGCGCAGCGTGCAAGACGCGATGCGACCAAATGGACTTTGGTGCAAGGCGTTCTTGCGCCGATTCAATTCGTAGTGTTTTTGATCTCTTTGGCTTTGGTGCTGCGCTATCTTTCAACCGGCGACGGCTATGGGGCGGCTAATGCTTCGATTCTGCTAAAAACAGCCATTTTATACCTGATAATGGTCACTGGAGCGATTTGGGAAAAAGTTGTGTTTGGCCAGTATTTACTGGCTCCGGCTTTTTTCTGGGAAGATATGGTTAGCTTTGCCGTTATTTTTCTTCACACACTTTATTTATATGGTCTTTTCACCGGGATGATGGGGCCTGAAAGCCTGATGTGGTTGGCGATTGCAGCATATTTTATTTATGTGCTGAACGCCGCGCAATTCTTGCTAAAATTGCGCGCTGCGCGGCTTGATATGACACCGGAGGTGCAACATGCCTGATGGGCCCATTCAAAGCTGTCGGGACGCACCGATTCTTAAAGAGCGTGGACAGCGTGAGGTGTTTTGCGGGTTGACCTCGATCATTTGGCTGCATCGCAAAATGCAGGATGCCTTCTTTTTGGTGGTTGGGTCGCGCACCTGCGCACATTTGCTGCAAAGCGCGGCGGGCGTGATGATTTTTGCCGAACCCAGATTTGGCACTGCGATTCTTGAAGAAACCGATCTGGCAGGCATGGCGGATGCGCAGGATGAACTGGATCGCGAGGTCAACCGCTTGTTGTCGCGCCGTCCAGATATCAAGCAATTGTTTTTGGTCGGCTCATGTCCCTCCGAAGTGATCAAGTTGGATCTTGCCAAAGCCGCAGAGCGTTTGACGCAAAAGTTCGCGCCTTCCGTGCGGGTGATAAATTTCTCTGGTTCGGGCATTGAAACGACCTTCACGCAAGGCGAGGATGCGTGCCTTGCGGCGATGGTACCGGTTTTGGAGCAAACCGATCAGCGTGAATTATTGGTGGTGGGTGCGCTGCCGGATGTGGTCGAAGATCAAATGCGGGGCTTGCTTTCTGCGCTGGGCATTCAAAATGTATCGGTTTTGCCGGCGAGCACGGTAAATCAACGGGTTTGCGTTGGGGAGAATACGGTATTTGCGCTGACGCAACCCTTTTTGGGGGACACGCATGCAGAATTAGAGCGTCGCGGCGCCCGGCATTTGCCCGCGCCTTTTCCATTTGGCGCAGAAGGTACAACCGCTTGGCTGCGCGTGATCGCAGCCGAATTTGGCGTTGATCCAGCTTTGTTTGAGCAAGTGATCGCCGCGCCTAAAGCCCGCGCAGAAAAGGCGGTATCGCAAGCGGCGGCGCAATTGTCTGGCAAAACGGTGTTCTTCTTTCCCGATAGCCAGCTTGAAATACCTCTGGCTCGTTTTCTCACCCGCGAATGCGGCATGAGAGCGATTGAGGTTGGGGCGCCTTATATTCATAAATCACTAGTCGGTCCTGATCTTGATTTGATGGAGGCGGGGCCAATTTTGTCTGAGGGTCAAGATGTGGATCTGCAGCTTGATCGCGCGCTTGAGGCGCGCGCGGATTTGACCGTTTGCGGGCTTGGGCTGGCCAATCCGTTGGAGGCCGAGGGCTTGACCACTAAATGGGCGATCGAGCTGGTGTTTACGCCGGTGCATTTTTACGAACAAGCGGGCGATTTGGCGGGCTTATTCTCGCGGCCGCTGCGCCGCCGCGCCATTTTGCGCCGTGAGGCCGCCGAATGAAGCTGACGGTTTGGACATATGAAGGCCCGCCCCATGTTGGCGCGATGCGCGTTGCTACAGGGATGAAGGGCTTGCATTACGTGTTGCATGCCCCGCAGGGCGATACTTATGCCGATTTGCTGTTCACAATGATCGAGCGCCGTGATCACCGCCCACCGGTGACCTATACCACCTTTCAAGCGCGCGATTTGGGCGCTGATACGGCCAATCTGTTTAAAACAGCCTGTCAGGATGCTTATGACCGTTTTCAGCCCGAGGCCTTGATCGTTGGTGCCTCTTGTACGGCCGAATTGATCCAAGATGATCCGGGTGGAATGGCGGAAACCATGGGTCTGCCTGTGCCGGTTATTCCGCTTGAATTGCCCAGCTATCAGCGCAAAGAAAATTTTGGTGCAGATGAAACGTTTTTTCAGATCGTTAAGGCTTTGGCCAAGCCAATTGATCGCAGTGCGCAGATCAGTTGTAATCTGATTGGAGTCACCGGGCTTGGTTTTCGCCATCGCGATGATATTGCCGAAATCAGCGGGTTGCTTTCTGATATGGGCATCAGCGTTAATGTTGTGGCGCCCATGGGCTCAAGCCCGTCTGATATTAAGCGCCTTGGCGCGGCGCATTTCAACGTGCTGATGTATCCTGAAACGGGCGAAATGGCAGCGCGTTGGCTCGAGCGTGAATTGGGCCAGCCCTATACCAAAATTGTCCCTATTGGCGTAGGTGCTACGCGTGATTTTATCGCGGAAGTTGCGCAGATCACCGGGCTGGATCCGGTGGTGGATGACAGCCGCTTGCGTCTGCCCTGGTATTCCGCCTCGGTTGACAGTACCTATCTGACTGGCAAGCGGGTGTTTATTTTTGGCGATGGCACGCATGCGATGGCTGCGGCGCGAATCGCCCGCGATGAAATGGGTTTTGAGGTGGTTGGCATGGGCTGTTACAACCGCGAGATGGCGCGCCCCATGCGGGCTTTGGCCAAGTCTTTCGGGTTGGATGCGTTGATCACGGATGATTATCTGGAAGTCGAACAGCAGATCGAAGCATTGGCGCCTGAAATGATTTTGGGCACCCAGATGGAGCGCCATATTGGCAAGCGTCTGGGCATTCCTTGCGCGGTAATTTCGGCGCCCGTGCATGTGCAGGATTTTCCCGCCCGTTATTCCCCGCAAATGGGGTTTGAAGGTGCGAATGTGATCTTTGATACATGGGTGCATCCACTTGTAATGGGCCTTGAAGAGCATTTGCTGCATATGTTCCGCGATGATTTTGAATTCAATGACGCGGCGGGGGCCAGCCATCACGGCGGCCATGGCGTTGCAGATAAACCCCAGTCGACTTCGCGCGCAGTCGGTGATTCTCAGCCAGCGGCGGTTGAAGCGGGCGTTGTGCATGCGGCAGACACGCAGACCATTTGGCTGATAGAGGCCGAAAAAGAGTTGAAAAAAATTCCGTTTTTTGTCCGCGGCAAAGCCCGTCGCAATACAGAAACTTATGCGGCGTCGCGCGGGGTTCAAGAAATCTCGATTGACACGCTATACGAGGCAAAAGCCCATTATGCGCAATGAAACTGGCATAAGTGGCCTCCCGGTTGGGTATCGCGTGGTTGTTATCACGCTGGATGCGCATTCTGCGGGCCCTTGTGATCGCGCCGCGGCGCGGCTTTTGGCGGATTTTCCCGGCTTAAGCGTTGACGTGCACGCAGCGGCGGAATGGGGTGAAAACCCACAGGCCTTGGTTGAGGCAAAAGCCGCCATCGCGACGGCCGATATCATTCTGGTTAATTTGTTGTTTCTGGAAGAGCATGTTCAGGCTATTTTACCCAGCCTAGAGGCGCGGCGCGCTGGCTGTGATGCGCTGGCTGGGGTGATTTCTGATGCGGCGATTGTTAAGCTGACGCGGATGGGCACGCTGGATATGTTGGCGCCTGCCTCGGGCACGATGGCGTTGTTAAAACGGCTGCGCGGGTC
>Ga0102812_10000419_pt1 | contig 31188 bp, 23 predicted proteins | sample ColrivemetaGS713_FD_79334 | JGI IMG/M metagenome (GOLD analysis project Ga0102812, IMG submission 79334) | Estuarine microbial communities from the Columbia River estuary - Flood tide ETM metaG S.713 | ecosystem: Environmental > Aquatic > Marine > Intertidal zone > Estuary | place: USA...
ATAATAGGTGCAGGAATTTCTGGGCTTGTAGCAGCGATAGAGCTAGAAAAAGCAGGCTTTTCTCCCACCATATTAGAGGCTTCAGACCGAGTAGGCGGAAGAGTAAAAACGGATGTAGTAAAAGGCTATCCCATCGATTGCGGTTTTCAGGTACTGCTTACCGAATATCCCGAGGCAAAAAAATACTTAGATTATGACAAACTAGACCTTGTGCGTTTTTCGCCTGGTAGCGTAATCTACCAAGATGGCAAACCACTTAAAATAGGAGATCCGATGAGAAAAAAGACCTTTTTGTGGTCTACCATCGCTGCAAATATTGGGGGTCTCTCAGATAAAATGAAAATACTTAAGCTTTCTAATCGCTTAAAGAAAAAAAGCATCGATGCAATTTTCGAATCACCCGAAAAAAGTACGCTCAACTATCTACAAGATTTTGGTTTTTCTGATCGCATGATATACAACTTCTTTCAGCCCTTTTTTGCGGGTATTTATCTGGAAGAAAACTTAGATACCTCTAGCCGAATGTTTGAATTTGTATACAAGATGTTTAGCACGGGAGATGCCGCTATACCACGAGCAGGAATGCAAGCAATACCTGAACAATTAGCTAGCCAACTTTCCAAAACTACTATCCGTTTTAACACGGAAGTAAGCAGACTGCAAGATAAAACCATAATCCTATCCTCTGGCGAAGAGCTAAAGGCAGACCACATTATAATCGCGACGGATGCTGGCTCGTTGATTCCTTCTGAGAAAGTAGAAAAAAACAATTGGAAGTCTTGCTACACCATTTATTTAGAGTCTGAAGCATCGGTGCTAAACGAAACTATTATAGCGTTACTACCCAATAAAAATTTAGTGGTAAACAACTTTCATTTTCTGGACGACGTATTTGGCACTAAAGGCAAAAGCATTGTATCTGTAACCGTGGTAAACGATTTTGATGGAACAGAAAAAGAACTGGTAACGCAAGTAAAACGCGAACTAGCAGAACACTGCCACATAAAAACCGGAGAAGTGGTAAAGATGTATCATATAAAGAAAGCATTACCCAATATCTGTAACCTACGGTACGAGCCTTCGGCAGCTGACGTAACCCTAACGGAAGGAATTTACACCTGCGGAGACCATTTGGCCAATGGCTCGCTAAATGCTGCTATGGCTAGCGGGCGAATAGCTGCACAGCAAATTACAAAAAGCTAGTTTTTCCAAAAAAAACGGATCTAATAGCTTTCGATAATTTTAAAGAAAATGGCACGTTTTTCGGCGGTTCAACCCGAATTATGTATTAGAACGACGTAGTGAGAGTCAAAAGCATAATAAAATCAAGAGTTTTATCGATTTCAGCATAGCTTACTTTATCCTGAGCTTGTCGAAGGAGCTATGATGAATGAGAAAAACTAAACGAAGAGCTTCTAGCCACGGCTAGTTGAAAATTCGCCGCGGCAAATTGACTCGGAATAGATTTTCTAATGCATATTTTGGGTTCGAGCTTTGTTGCTTACTAATACTTGCCACCATTAATCTAGGAAAATACTAATATTAGCAGTTATTCTTCGCAGTGTTAGCAGATTTTCCGAAAGACAATACTCGAAATTCGCAAACAAACGTAATACACTTATATTCTCTGGCATTTATATACATTAGTCAGACTATCGGTTTTGCAGAAGTCGTTTTGTGTCTGCCCAAGAGTAAACTATAGTTAAAAAATAGCACAAAAACAAGTGCGTATTTTTAAGAAAACACCTCTATTATTGCAACGTTATAAGTCTTGCAGTCGACTTCTCATTACCATAATTACAAAAATCAAGTGAAAAAATCAAATATTTTAATCTTAGCTGTGGCGTGCTTATGCCTCACACAATGTAAAAAAGACAAACCCACTCCTGTAAATTCATATCCCGAAGGTTTGGATGCCTTATTAATTGAAGGAGGTGGATTCAATTCCGTTACAATACAAGAAACCTTATCTACCCCAGTAATAGATGAGTACTCAGAAAACGGACAACGATGGAGATGCACGACTGTAACCCATGATGTACAAGACGGAATTGGGGGTGAAGATGGCTTTGCGTTATTCAATCCAACGGCTGAAGTAATCTATCCTGGAAATTTATTACAAGGAATGTCTTTGAGACAAGCTACACCAGATGTCATCGCAGTTAAAAGAGCTGGAGGCACAATTTCTTATGACATTATCGATGGTAATTTAAAGAGTTCGTTTACCGTTGATGAAGTAAAAAAGAGCTCTGTTACGGATGCCATGAACAATATTATAGCAAACGCAACCGGAACCTATGGCTCTGATTTTAATTTTTCTTATGTAAATATTCAAAGCAGAGAACAGTTTGCAATGGAAGTAAAGGCAGATTACGAAAACTCTTTTCTTAAACTGGAAGGGAGTCTTAAACTGGAAACAGATAATAGTTTCAACCATTATCTAATCAAATTAAATCAATCTTTTTACACTATGAGTTTTGATATTCCGACCAATAAAAATCAATTGTTCGACGCATCGGTTACGGCGGAAGATCTGGCGAAATATGTTGGCCCCGGAAATCCTGCAACTTATATATCAAGTGTTACTTACGGTAGAATTTATTATCTACTTGTTGAGTCTACATCATCTATCAGCGAAATGGAGACGGCAATATCCGGATCTTTCAATGCCATTGCAAGCGGTGGCAGTGGTAGTTTAAATACATCCTATCTAAGTTCGCTAAACTCGCTTAAAATTAAAATGTTTGCTTATGGGGGCGATGCCTCTGGAACACTGCAAACTGCTGGAAACATGGACCTTTCTGTATTGGCAAGTAAATTGGCAGCAGCAGGAGATATTAAATCAGGAAAACCTTTATCATATGTGGTAAGGAGTGCTTATGACAATCAAATTGTTAGCGTTCAATCTGCAGCTAAATACGATATAAAAACGTGTGTTAAAATCGGCAGTCTTGCACAGCACGCATCCTTGAGTCATTGGGTAGACTTACTCTATTTAAAAAGTGGAGATATTGGCCCTTTTGGCCCTGTGGGGGCAATTACATATCATAACCCTATATGGAATAATGGAATGATTTATAATAAAACGGGTGATTTACTTGTGTATGATAAAAATACGATAACACCAAGACAATTAGCAAGACCAACACAACAAGGTTCTGAACCATTCGCAAATGTGGGAGCAATTGAAGAGATAAATGGTGTTCTTTATGCTTTCAACGAGAATGGAGACAAATGGAAACAATGGGACAACGGTAATTGGAGCAGCATCAAGGGTATTGGCGAATTTTGCGGATCTAATAATCCTTTCAACTCTTCAGGAATAACCGCCTTGTTAAATTTTAATGGTACAACACCCTTGGTGATAAATAAAGCAGGAACGCAATATTCCTTTTGTTTGACGATAGGCGGATGGCAACCTGCCGTAGATATTAAAAAATGGGGTTCAGGACAACCTTTTTCGCAGGTAGGTGCGGCAACCAATATGCCAATCGGGGCAAATAATTATACTATCTTTTTTAATTTAGACGGAACGGAGTATGCGGTTTTTGATCCGACAACCAGTATCTGGAGTCAGGCTTTTAAGTTGTAAGGTTACCAATATTAAGTTGGCTTTATCCTAAACCTATTACCCTAGATTTAGGATAGAGTCTACATTGTGATAAATGGATTAATAACCTGACGTTCGATTATTCTTTATAGCTTCAGATTTTTATAAAATGGATTAGACAAGATGGTTTTGTGAAGGTTTTGCTGGCTATGTGCCTAATCCCTATTTTGCAAATTTTATCGCTTTGAGGTCTCCCCGTAGCGGTACAAAGCACTGCTTGGGACCACAAAGTCTAAGTGCCAATTTATGCAAAGGCAACAAGTGAGTTTACAGATTACCTAGAAACGATTTTCAATACAAATCCCATACAACCCCAGCTCTTTCCGTTGATCTACATTCAGCTCCGCTGGTGCATCTATCATAATATCGCGGCTAATGTGGTTTTAGCCCTTCCCCTGCAAACAAGTCTAATATTCACTTAAACAGTTGTTTTAAAATCAAATTGTACCGAACGGTCTGTTTGGTTATATTTGCACTGTGAATAAAAAGCACGATCATCAAAAAGTACTTCAATCTGGGCTAAATCTTATTTGCACCAAAGGCTATAATAGCCTTGGTGTGGATGAAATTTGCAAAACCACCGGAATGACTAAAGGTGCTTTTTACAACGCATTTAAAAGTAAAGAGCAATTTTTATTACAAACCATAACACTTTATGGTGAAAATAATGTAAAGCGAATACAAGCTAAACTAAAACCAAACGGAATAGCTACGGCACTAGAAAGACTTATTCTCTTTTATACAGAAATGCTTCAAATACAACCTCAAATAAACTATACGGGCTGCTTTGTAAACAACATGATGGCCGAATTAGGAATAACCAATCAACTTGTAGGCAAAGCCACCGCAATAGAATTTCAGAATTTTATTGACGCTATAGAACCTACCGTGTTGGAGGCTCAAAACGCAGGAGAATTAACAACCTCAATTTCTTCTCTACAAATGACAGAGCTTATACATTCTACTTTTTATGGCTTGCTAACCGTAGCAAAAAGCACCCAAAACCACCAACAAAGCATCAATACAATTAATCTATTATTCAACAATTTAAAATAAATAAATAAAATGGGAAAAATAACCACAATTAAAAGAGAGGTTGAAATCAATCAATCGAAGGTCAAAGTTTGGAATGCATTAGCAGATTTTGGTAACATTTGCCACGGACATCCTGGGGTAAGTAAATCATTTATTACTTCTACTCAAAAAGAAGGAGTTGGTGCAACTCGACATTGTGATTTTACGATGATGGGAGCAAGTGCAGAAGAAAAAGTGACAGAATGGAATGAGGGCAAGAATATCAAAATAGAAGTAGCAGAACTTAAAAAAATGCCAGGAATTGACACTATGGCTTTAGATTTGGCTATCAGACAGAATGGAGACAAAACCATATTATCCAGCACTATGGCTTATTCAATGAAAAACGGCTTTTTCGATGTAATGAATAGTGCGATGATGAAAAATATGAATGCAAAATTGCTAGACGGCATAATGGCCGGACACAAATTGTATATCGAAACTGGAACCATTGTAAATGAAAAAACAAAATTAGACACATCAATTGTTAAAAACATAAACTAAAAAAGATGTCGGAAAATAAAACATTCTTAATAGTTAACGCCGTACCAAATATGGATGATATAGAAAGTTTTCAATCCTACATAGCTCAAATTGTTGGCATATTTAAACAATTTGGAGGCGGTGGAATGCAACGCTGGAAAACGGTAGAACAAGTAATGGGTAAGGGAGGTATAAAGGCTATTGCAGTTTTTGAATTTCCGAACGCACAAGCAGTAAAAGATATGATGGCAAGCAAAGAATTTAATTCCCTAAACGACTTGCGGAAAAAAGCCTATAAACAAGAGGTAGATTTAATGATATGTGAGTCGCTTTAAAACAATACACGTAGTAATAAACTTCATAGAAATGAAAATGCCCTTAGCTTGAAATCTAAGGGCATTTTCGTATAACATTATTCTGTAAGTTGCAAAAACTAAATATTTCTTAAGCTGTAATGTATTTACATCCCCAACTCTTTCCGCTGATCTGCATTAAGCTCAGCAGGAGCATCTATCATAATATCTCTACCCATATTGTTTTTTGGGAAGGCAATTACATCGCGTATAGAATCGGTGCCAGCTAAAATGGCCGAAAGCCTATCTAACCCAAAGGCTATACCGCCGTGTGGTGGTGCTCCATATTCAAAGGCATTCATTAAAAAGCCAAACTGAGCTTGTGCTTCTTCTTCGGTAAAACCAAGTAAGTCGAACATACGTTTTTGCAACTTTTTATCGTGAATACGAATACTTCCCCCACCTACTTCCATTCCGTTTATGGCCATATCATACGCATTAGCTTTTACGGCTCCTGGGTTGGTTTCCATAAGGTGTAAATCGCTCGGTATTGGCGAGGTAAACGGATGGTGCATAGCGTGCCATCTATCGCTCTCTTCGTCGTACTCCACCAACGGAAAATCTACAACCCAACACGCACTAAATTTATCTTTTGGTCGCAAGCCTTCTAAACTTCCTACGTGCAAACGCAATTCGTTCATTTGTTTACGTACCTTTTCTTTGCCTCCGCTTAGTACCAGAATAATATCGCCCGCTTGGCTATCGCATTTATCTGCCCATTGTTTCAGCTTGGTTTCATCAAAGAATTTATCTACCGAAGATTTATAGCTACCATCTTCATTCACTCGGCAATAGATTAAGCCCAAAGCACCTATTTGCGGACGTTTTACCCAATCGGTAAATGCATCCAGTTCTTTACGGGTGTATTTGTTACCGCCAGTTACGTTTATGGCAACTACACTTTCGGCATTGTCAAACACTCCGAAACCATTTCCTTTAGCTACATCGTCTAAATCTACCAATTCCATACTGAATCGCATATCGGGCTTATCGCTACCAAAACGCTGCATGGCTTCGTCGTAAGAAATTACAGGCACTTCGCCTAAATCAATGTTTTTTACGCTTTTAAACACCGTTCTAATCATTCCTTCAAACGTGTTTAAAATATCATCGCGTTCTACAAAACTCATTTCGCAGTCAATCTGGGTAAACTCAGGTTGTCTATCCGCTCTAAAATCCTCATCTCTAAAGCATTTTACAATTTGGTAGTATTTATCCAAACCCGCCACCATAAGCAGCTGCTTAAATGTTTGTGGACTTTGCGGCAAGGCATAATATTGACCTTCGTTTAATCTACTTGGCACCACGAAATCGCGAGCTCCTTCCGGGGTAGATTTTATTAGATACGGCGTTTCTACATCTATAAAATCCGCATCGTTTAGGTAATCACGCACGGCTTTATTCAACTTGCTACGCATTACCAATTTTTCTTGAATAGAAGATCTACGAATATCTAAATAGCGGTATTTCAAACGTATTTCTTCGCCACCATCGGTATCGTCTTCTATGGTAAAAGGCGGAGTAAGTGAAGCATTAAGCACTTCAAAATCAGTTACTTTAAGCTCAATCTCTCCCGTAGGCATATTCGGGTTTTTGTTACTTCTTTCTATTACTTCACCGTGCACTTTTATTACAAACTCACGGCCAAGCGAACGAGCTTTTTCGTTTAGTCCTTTGTCCAACTCTTCATTAAAACTTAGTTGCGTTATGCCGTATCTATCTCGCAAGTCTATAAAAGTCATTGCTCCAAAATCTCTTCTTCGTTGTACCCATCCGCTTAGGATTACAGTTTGGCCAATGTTTTCAACTCTAAGTTCTCCGCAGGTGTTTGTTCTGTGCATTTTGTAAGTGTATTTGGGGCAGTAAAACCCCATTTTTATAAGACGGCAAATTTAGCGTAAGTATTGTTATAAGAAACAGCGTTTTGTGGTAGAATGCAAAAAGGATAAAACAAATAATTTGGCCATACCTGCTACCAAAACCGTAAAAGGCTAAAACATTTACGTAAAATTGTGGCATGCAAAAAATAGAGCACATTGGTATTGCTGTAAAAGACATAAACGAAAGCAATAAACTATTTGCAAAACTGCTTAATACCGAGCACTATAAAATGGAGGAAGTGGAAAGCGAAGGCGTAATTACTTCATTCTTTAAAATTGGCGATGTAAAAATAGAACTGTTACAGGCTACCAACACGCAAAGTGCTATACACAAGTTCGTAGAAAACAAAGGAGAAGGCGTGCACCACATTGCTTTTGCGGTAGAAAACGTAAACGAAGAATTGGAGCGATTAAAAAACGAAGGATTTGATGCTATACACCAGCAAGCTAAAGACGGAGCCGATGGAAAAGTAATTGCTTTTTTGCATCCTAAGAGTACTAACAAAGTTTTAACCGAAATTTGTGCCGATGCTAGAAAATAAAAACGTTCGCATTTTGCTTGGGATAATTGGCGTTGTGCTATTGGCCTATGTGTTGTGGAACATACGCACCATCATAATTTACTTTTTCGCAGCTTCTATTATTGCATTTGTGGCTCATCCACTTATGCGGTTGCTGGGTAAAATTAAGATAAAGGACTACCAATTGCCCAATTGGCTAAAATCTGCTTTGGTATTGGTGGCATTTGTTTTCATAATTTTTAGTGCCGTAAAATTGCTTATTCCTACGGTTTTAAAGCAGGCCGACATTATATCGCAAATAGATACTAATGTGCTTATAGATCGTTTAGAACCGCAAATGGCATCTATTATGAAATGGATGAAAAAAGCTAATATAGACGAGTCTGAAATAGATAAAATGCTGCAAGATGAAATTAATAAGATTTTTACCATTGGTGACATAGGAGCTTATTTCAAGAATTTTATTAGTGGATTAACTGGCTCGCTAATCGCGGCTTTTTCGGTGCTATTTATCAGTTTTTTTCTTATAAAAGATGGTAGTATTGTAGATAACGTAGTAGCTAGTCTTACACCCGATAGTTATTTGGAGAAGATAAAAACCATTTTTAACGATACTAAAAATCTGCTTTCACGCTATTTCATTGGTGTTATTATCCAAATAAGCATAATAATTACTGTGGTAACCATTGGCCTTATGATTTTAGGTGTAGAAAACGCTCTTTTTATTGGTGTAATTGCGGGTATTTTCAACATTATTCCATATGTAGGTCCGCTAATTGGCGGCACTATTGGTATTAGTTTGGCCATAACCAGCCAACTAGAGCATATACCTGATTTAAACATTATGCAGTTTGGCCTATTGGCACTTATTCCGTTCGCTGTGGCTCAAGTTCTCGACAATTTTGTGTTGCAACCCTTTATCTTTTCTAAAAGCGTAAAAGCTCATCCGTTGGAAATTTTTATTGTAATTCTCGCTGCTGGAAACCTCGGCGGAGTTGGCGGTATGATTGTGGCTGTGCCGGTGTATTCCTTCTTAAGAATAGTAGCTCGCGAATTCTTTAATGGATACAAAGTAGTGCAAGGACTCACTAAAAACATCTAACTATTCGTTACTGAATTATGCTTCGTAAAAACATTTTATTTCTGCTCATCTTCGGATTAGCTAGTGCCATAACCACCAATGCCCAAACCTACAAAAGCACAAGTTGGTCTTACAACTTCTTTCTGGGTGGCAGCAATATGGCAAGCGATTTGGGTGGAACAAATTTAATTGGCAACGATGGCATTTGGGATTTGGACTTAAAGGCTACACGACTCGCCATAGGCACAGGCGTAAGTTTTAATGTGGGCAGTTTTTCGTTCTCTCCTACCCTACTCTATACGCGATTAGCAGGAAACGATGAGTGGACGATACAAGAATTTCAAAACACCCGAAACCTAAGTGTGAGAACTGATTTATTGGAAGGCAGTTTTACTACGGAATTTAGGCCTTTTAGCCACTCGTATGTGTTGAGCAGATTTTATTTATATGGCGGAATTGGAGGTATGTATTACCAACCCAAAGCTGAATACAACGACGAATGGGTAAAACTACGCCCCCTAGGAACCGAAGGCCAGAACTTTATTGATACGATGGAGCAGTACAGCGAATTGGGGTTGGTTGTGCCGATTGGTTTGGGTTATAAATTTAGATTGGGAAGAAGCACATCATTAGTGGTAGATTTAGGCTGGCGAAAAACCTTTACCGATTATTTAGATGATGTGAGCACGGTATATGCAGACCAAGCTCTGCTTTTGGCAGATGGCGGACAAACGGCAGTAGATTTAGCAGATAGATCCGGACAAAACTTGCCTACAGGCTACGAGCGAGGCAACCCGGATAAGCTAGACTCCTACTTTATTCTGGCGTTTAAGTTCGAAAAAGTATTGGGTGATAATGGAGAATGCTATTACAACAAAAACCCCAAGAAAAGACGAGGCGTAAAACTCAATCAGAAGAAGATGTTTATTCGCTAAATTTTTAGCTACTAAACTCATTCATAGCACCTTGCAAGCCTTTTACTATCCAAGCTTCTATGGCTTTGCACGCTCTATCTTTTTGCAGGGCTACTTCAATTTCTTCGTTTGCGTTCCATTTGCCCAACACAAATTCCACTTGTCTGCCTTTGGGGAAATCAGCACCAACACCAAATCGAATTCTATCGTATTTGTCCGAACCTAACTGAGCTTCAATGTCTTTCAATCCATTATGTCCGCCGGCACTGCCTTTCCCTCTTAATCTAAGTTTACCCAAGTCTATGGCTAAATCGTCGGTTACCACTAAAACATTATTTACAGGTATACGCTCGGCACTCATCCAATGCTTTACGGCCTTACCACTTAAATTCATGTAAGTAGTGGGCTTTATGCAAACTATTTGTTTCCCTCTAAATTTAAACTTGCTCACAAATGCAAGCCTATCTACATCCCAAGATGCCTCGTGTTGTTCTGCCCATTGCTCTAGCACATCAAAGCCAATATTGTGTCGGGTGTTTTTATATTCCTCTCCAATATTTCCTAAACCTACTATTAAAAACTTCATTTCGTCTATCTCTATTTTCTTTCTAAACCAACCAAACATGGTGTTTTATTTACCTTAATTTAATTGCTGTATTTTGGTTTTTGCTGCCTTGCTTGCAGGATACAGCGAAATTAGAAAACCTATTATAAAAATCGTAAAGCACGTAAGCAATATATCTTTTGCCAAAATAGCGACGGGATAAGATTCCACAATGCTATTCTCTATTCTAAGCAATCCAAACTTCATTTGTGCAAGTACCAACAAAAGAGCTAAAATTACACCTGCTCCACCTCCCATTATCGCTATAAAACTACCTTGCCAAATAAAAACTTTTCGTATGGTTCCTTCTTCTGCTCCCATACTTTTCAGTATGCCAATATCTTTCTTTTTATCCAACACCAGCATTATTAATGAGCCAAAAATATTGAACGAAGAAATTAAAATAACCAACGACAGAATGGCGTATGTAAACCATTTCTCGCTTTTAAATATTTTATAAATAAGCTCGTTTAGCTCTTCTCTGGTTTTTATAATGTAACTGCTACCCAGCTTCCGTTGCAGCTGTTCTTTCACCTCATTTATATCGGCGTTTGGTTTTAAACCTACGTCGATTGAACTTATAGCATTTTTGTAACTAAGTAATTCTTGTGCAAGCGGAAGTGAAGTTATAAAAACCTCGTTATCAATATCTTCATACACTAAGAAAACAGCACTTGCTCGTATATATTTTGTACTTAACGCTTCTTGCGGATTTAAGGAATTGAACTCTACATCTCTACGTGGAACAAACACGGCAATAGGATTTTGACTACCCGGGAACACACCCAATTTAGAAGCCAACCCGCCGCCGAAAATGCCAAAAGCAGAATTAGTATCCCCCAAATCATAACTTCCCATTACAATAAGCGAGTCAAACTTTGCTTTATCAAAAAACGTGTCTACCCCTCTTATTTTGGCAATTTCTTGATGATTATTATACTTTATTACAACCTTTTCTTCCAGGCTAGAAGAGGCTGAAATAATATCTTCGAAACGCAAAATATCGGATCTAAGTTCGTTTGTAAACTCAAACGTTTTTCTACCGGTTGCCGTAATTTTAATTTCAGGATCGTAATTATTAATTAGTCCTGCAATAAGATTTTCGAATCCATTAAATGCAGAGAGAATAACCACCATAGCAAAGGCCCCTACACCAAAACCAAGAGCGGCAATGGTAGTAATAATGTTTATGGCATTAATCTTTTTCTTGGAGAAAAGGTAACGATAAGCAATAAAAATCGGCAGCCTCACCGTTGTGTATTATTTTAGGTTATCAAGCAATTTCCCAATTCTTTCTGCCTGATCCATAGTGGTATCTAAATAGAAATGCAGTTCCGGAATTTTACGAATACGTTTGCCAATTTGTTGAGCCAGCAGTTGTCTAATTTCCTTGTTATGCATGGTAATTACATCAACACTTTTCTCCCTATTGGTAGAATTCATAATGCTAACATAAATTTTAGCTAAGCCTAAATCTGCTGTAGCCACTACATCTACAATTGTAACCAACTGATTGGGTAGTATTTTATAACTGTACTGCGATAGAATTGGAGCTAAATCGCGTTGTATTGCTCTCGATATTTTTTCCTGACGGATACTCATTCAGTTAGGGATACCTTATCTTAATGTAAAATCTGTCGAACCCATTTTATGTGATTCGCTATATACATTTACGGTGTATTTGCCTGCACTAAAAGCGTCTGTTTTGGGAAGTGCAAAAGTTCCATTTTCGTTTTTATTCTGAAAATTAACTACTTTTTTTACCGTAAATACCCGCTCTCCACCATCATAATTAAACGTACCAGAACCAGTTTTTTCGTTAGTAAGTGTGCTTTTATTTGGTGTAATTACTTGGAAGTAAAGCATAGTTTCTCCTTTATCGGCCAAATCATTATTTCCTAATGTGTAGCTAACTTCTAGCTTATCCACTTTATTCAATTTATCAGTAGGCTTAAAATCACCAAATACTGCATCTCGCATAGGTTTTACGTCTAATGATTTCAAGAAAATTCGTTGGCCAACTTGTACTTGTTTGCTTAATTCCGAATTTTTCTCTTCTACTTGAACCACTTTTTCTTTTTCCGCCTCAACTTGCTTTTGCATTACATAGTTTTCGTCTTTTAAGTATTTTACTTCTTTGGACAAACGCTCTATTTCTGCCGTAAGTTCTTCTTTTTCAGCTTTTAAACTAGCTATAAGTCCTTTGGCTTTTTGAAGATCTGCACTCGTAATATTATTACCACTAAGTAATTTTTTAATTCTAGCCGCTTTTACTTGCAATTCGCTATTTCTAACGTTTATTACGCTATCTAAACTTGCGTTTTGCCCTTTGTATTCATCCAATTCAATTTCTAAATCTGCTTTTAGCGATTCAATTTCTGCTAATTCTGCAGATGTACTTTGCAATTCGGTAGTAGTGGTTTCCAATTGTTTATTCTTGGTTACCAGTTTATAAATCAACCCAAGGTTTATTAAAAATAATCCTAAAATCATTATAAAGAGCCACATCTTGCTCTTCTTATCGTTATTTCCGTCTGTTAGTGCCATTATTATTATCTGTTATTACAACGTTTATTTGTTTGTTTTAAATACAATTATACACAATATTCTTTAGTTAAACCTAATCTGCATTTTGCATCTTGATTAAGTTTAACGCACTTCCCGCTTTAAACCACTCAATTTGAGCTTCGTTATACGTATGGTTAACACCAATAGTATCCGTAGTTCCATCTGCATGATTTAAAACCAGTTGCAAAGGAAGCCCTGGTGTAAACATCGTTAATCCTAAAATGTCAACGGTATCAGTTTCTTGTACCAAGTCATAATCAACAGGGTTTGCAAACGTAAGCCCTAACATACCTTGTTTCTTAAGATTAGTTTCATGTATACGTGCAAACGACTTAACTACCACTGCTCTAACTGCAAGAAAACGTGGCTCCATGGCAGCATGTTCTCTACTACTTCCTTCACCATAATTTTCTTCTCCAAATACAATAGAAAACTCGCCCGAAGCTTTTATAGCTCTTGCTACTTTAGGCACTCCATCATATTGCTCTGTGTAAGGGTTTAAAATAGTATCTGTTTTATCGTTAAACGCATTAACCGCACCAATTAGGCAGTTGTTCGAAATATTATCTAAGTGTCCACGGTAAGTTAACCAAGGTCCTGCCATAGAAATATGATCGGTTGTACATTTACCTTTGGCTTTAATAAGTAACTTAAGTCCTCTAAGATCTGTTCCTTCCCAAGGTTGAAATCCTTCTAACAACTGCAGTCTTTTTGAAGCTGGATCTACTGCCACGGTAACGGTACTTCCGTCTGCTACTGGAGCTGCGTAACCATTATCTTCCACATCAAAACCTCTTGGAGGTAATTCAAAACCTGTAGGTTCGTCTAGCATTACTTCTTCGCCGTTTTCATTCAACAATGTATCTGTAGCTGGATTAAAGTCCAATCTACCCGCAATAGCAATAGCGGCAACAATTTCTGGAGAAGCTACAAAAGCGTGTGTATTTGGATTTCCATCTGCTCTTTTCGCAAAGTTTCTGTTAAACGAATGAACGATGGTGTTTTTAGGAGCATTTTTAGGATCTGAATACCTAGCCCACTGGCCAATACAAGGACCACAAGCATTGGTAAAAATGGTTGCATCTAAGTTTTCGAAGGTGCTTAAAAGACCATCTCTAGCCGCCGTATATCTTACCGTTTCAGAACCTGGATTGATACCAAATTGTGCTTTGGTCTTTAATTTTTTGTCTATTGCTTGTTTTGCGATAGAAGCGGCTCTTGATAAATCCTCATAACTAGAGTTGGTACAAGAACCAATTAATCCCCATTCTACATCAAGTGGCCATCCGTTTGCTTCAGCTTTTTCTTTCATTTCGCCAACTATTGTATCCACATCTGGGCTAAATGGCCCATTAATATGAGGTTTAAGTTCAGAAAGGTTAATTTCTATTACTTGATCGAAATATTGCTCTGGGTTTGCATAAACTTCAGGATCTCCTGTTAAGTGTTCTTTTACACCATTAGCCAAATCGGCTACGGCATCTCTGCCAGTTGCTCTAAGGTAACGCTCCATACTTTCGTCATATCCAAAAGTAGAAGTTGTAGCTCCTATTTCTGCTCCCATGTTGCAAATTGTGCCTTTACCTGTGCAACTCATAGACTTAGCTCCTTCGCCAAAATATTCAACAATAGCTCCTGTTCCACCTTTTACCGTAAGAATACCAGCTACTTTTAAAATAACATCTTTAGGGGCAGTCCAGCCGCTAAGCTTTCCTGTTAATTTTACTCCAATTAGTTTTGGGAATTTTAGTTCCCAAGCCATGCCAGCCATTACGTCAACAGCATCAGCTCCACCTACACCAATAGCAACCATTCCTAATCCGCCAGCATTTACCGTATGCGAATCTGTTCCAATCATCATTCCACCTGGAAATGCATAATTTTCTAAAACAACTTGGTGTATTATACCCGCTCCAGGTTTCCAAAAACCAATACCGTATTTGTTAGAAACAGAAGCAAGAAAATTAAACACTTCATTGCTTTGGTTCAATGCTTCTTGCAAATCTTTTTCAGCACCAATTTTTGCTTGAATAAGGTGATCGCAGTGCACCGTTGTAGGCACAGCAACTTTCTTTTTACCTGCTTGCATAAACTGCAATAGTGCCATTTGAGCTGTTGCGTCTTGACATGCAATTCTGTCGGGAGCAAAGTCAACATAATCTTTTCCCCGTTGGTATGCTGTTGCAGCATCTCCATCCCACAAATGACTGTATAGTATTTTCTCTGAAAGCGTAAGTGGTTTCCCAACTACTTCTTTCGCTTTTCTAACCTTATCTTCAAGGTTTGTGTAAACCTTTTGTATTAAATCTAAATCAAACATTTCTTGCTTATCCATGCGTTCGGCAAAGATAGCAAGCTACTCCACATAGCGATAGAATTTTCGGCCGATTTTGAACAGTTCTAAGATATTTCTTATCTTAACCTAAAAGGAACGACCAATTTGCAATTATTGAAGAATGACTAATTTTCCTTCTGTAACTATTGCTTCACTTGCAAGCAGCTGATAGGTATAAACGCCTCTTAGTCCAAAATTTATATTCACAGTTTGGGCTTCTGCATTTTGCAATTCCTGCTCAAAGACCACTTGACCTAAGGTATTTACAAGCTTGATACTGTATTGCTCTGTTTCTGTAAACCCAATTAAACTCACATTTATTTGGCCATACGCAGGATTTGGATAAACACCACTTGCTTGATAAGCTGGCCATTGTGGCTCTGGATACTTAGTAGAATAAATGCCGCTTCTAAATTTTATAAGGTTAGAACGCATAATATCTATTTGCCCATTGGTAAACATATTTTGACAAACCTCCGGACTATAATCCATATAATTTTCAATCATATCAGGCTTATCTCCAGGTTCGGTAACCTCGCAAGTGTTCTTATTATAATTACAACCAGACGCGTTACTATTATTAGAAGATAGAGGTGTATCATCAATAAAATCGTCATAATTGGTATTACATCTTGCCCAAGTTGGGGCATCTCCCCATATGTGACGTAATCCTAAGTAATGCCCCACTTCGTGCACTAGTGTTTTTACGCCAGTAGAAAGTTTAAACGGATTTTGTGCCCCTACAACTTTAAAATGCAACACAACGCCTTGCCTATCTGCGGAAGCATAAGAGTTTACATTCCAAAACGCAGCATTTGTAGGTGGAAACGCATAACCTAGCAATTCATCTCTATTTTGTATGGACAAATCGCACACCCAAATATTAAGGTACTCGTCTGTATTCCAAGCCACGCTGCCAAAGGTTGCACCTTTTACAGCATCTGCTTCGCCTAAATCTAAGCTAGTAGACAAGAATGACGATTTACTGGTATATTTTCTCACGATACCATTGGTTGGATTTCCATCTGGATCTATTGTTGCTAACTCGAACTGAATACCCGCATCACCAGCCACAGGCTTAAACACTTCTCGCGTATTTGAGGTGTCGGCATTTTGCCTTCGGTAGCACGCATTTAAAGCCTCCATTTGGGTATATATATACTCATCCGGAATATTATCGAGTTGGCTATTATAAACCACGTGAAATACCACTTTTATGGTATGTATGGTATCTTTAACATTGAACTTAGTTTTTAGCTTTGAATCTTTAATATCTTCAAAGTAATTATCGTCTAAGTGTTGTTTTAATCCAGGATTTTGCTGCTCTAAATAGTCTAAATAAGCCGAATGACCGCAAAGTTCTGTTGTTTGAGCAAAGGCAGATAATAGCCCGAATGACAATAAAGAAAGTAAAAGTTTTCTCAAATTTAAAGGTATTTTAGCCTACGAAGATAATAAATCACTTGAAGCAAAATGTCATGCCTTCTTCTAAAAAAAAATGGCGAGTCGAAATTCGAGTCGCCATTTGAACTATATTTTTGATTGATTAACGTTTCCTTTCTACAGGCGTATAAGAACCTTTTGGCATTGCTCTTAACCACAATGTTTGGTTGGTTATTGTTTCTACTCCTGTATTTCGTGCCCGTTCAATTTCGGCTTTCGCTTCTTCTTTAGAATGTACTTGTTTAGTATAAATATAATTGTGTTTTTTTTCTCCGTTCTCATCAAAAGAATAAAATACGTCTGTACCCAATTTATATTTTCTAAAAATATCATCTTTATGAGCCCACATGTAGTTTAAATTATCAAACACACCTACAATAATAAAATAGTCATAATCGGGATCATTATCTCGCATGTCTTTTAATTCTATTCTTGCCGCTGCACCTATTGCAACACCCCATACATCTACTTTTTTGTTTTTAGGAGTATCTTTTTGTCTATCAATATAGTCTGGCACACCATCTCCGTCAGAATCCTTAGGCAAAAGCATATCTACTCCACATCTCCCCCATTTATCCACTGGCCTACATTCTTCAGGTGTATTTGGTTCAACATCTTGTCCATCAACCACTCCATCTCCATCAGAATCTAACGCTACGCCATTTTTATCTACAAACGATTTTGGCGGAGAGTTTAGTTGCTTATCTAAGCAATTAGGAACACCATCTCTATCATCATCTAAGGCAACTCCTCTTCCGTCAACCGGACAACCTTTCGGGGTATTTGGCTCAAAATCTATGAAGTTAGACACTCCGTCGTTATCATCATCTAACGCTACTCCTCTTTCGTTCACAAACGAACCAAAAGGGGTTTCCAACTCATCGTCTTTGCAATTTGGCACTCCATCTTTATCTCCATCTAAAGCAACCCCAAAATTATCAACCTCGCATCCTTCGGGAGTTTCTGGTTCTCTGTCATAGATATTTGGCACCTTGTCTTTATCATCATCTAATGCAACTCCATTTTCGTCAACCTTTGCACCAATTGGCGAGCTAATTTCTAAATCTACACAATCTGGTACATTATCAAAGTCGCTATCTAATGTAATTCCTTGTGCATTAACAATACATTGCGATGCATCTTTAAAAGGTACTGCGGCATGAACATGTTGCCAATGTGGCGTTTCAGGCTCCAAATCAACCAGGTCCATAACTCCGTCTTTATCTGTATCTAACGTCGCACTTTTACCCAGTTTTACCCCAAGTAAGATTTCGTGCGAGCTTGCACTAAGTTTAGTGATAGCACCAGTTGATCTTCCATAAGAATATCCTACTTGCATTTTTTCAGCTAAAATGGCTCCAACATTAAAGTTTACACCAAACTTATCTCTGTAGCCAACTCCTGCCCATACTTTTTCTTTAAACCTGCCCACAGCACCTAAATCCAATTGAGATTTTACTTCTGGTGCTAATCTTACTTGTGCTATTGGCGTTATGGTTAAAACATCTGGTTTAGCTATAAACGTATACGATGCTGTAGCTAAGTAGTGGCGAATGTATCCAAAAGAGTAATCAGCAAAGTTTACATCATCAGTAGCAATATTCTTATTGGCTAAAAGCTGATATCCTGCAATGCCAAAATTGTATTTGTTATTTCCATAGTTCAAACCAAAATTAGCATCAAAAGCTACATCTTGCTGCACACTGTTTATTAGAGTAATTTCCATTGGGTTTTCCGATGTAATTCTATCAAACATTAACCGCATCTGCTCAACACCTAATGAAACTCCAAAAGATAATTTACTTTCGTTTTGCATTGGCAATTTGTAACTATACGTGCCAATAGCTCCAGTTTTTCCTAAAATATTTACAACATCGTTGTAAAGCATAAATCCTAAACCTACATTTTTAGCTGGTATTGCCCCATCTATAGTAAGTAAAAAAGTTTCAGGGCCCCCTTTTACGTCCATCCATTGCGAACGATTTATTAAGAATATATTATTCCCATTGTCGCCCACGCGAGATGGGTTTGACAAATATGGATTGATGAAATAATGGTCTATTAAAGGGAGTTGCTGAGCATAAGAATTTACACTTAGCACTACAAGAAGTAATAGAATACTATATTTAATGTTTTTCATTTTGATCTTTAAAAATTGATTAATAATATGCGGATTATTTATTTCTAACAATGGTTATAGCTCCTTTATAAACTGCAGAGTTACTTTCAAAAGACACTACATAATAGTAAGTACCATCTACAAGCAGCGAGCCATCAGAATTTGTAGCTCCCCAATCGTTTTGGTAGTCGGTAGTTTCAAAAACTAATCTACCCCATCTATCAAATACACTAACCGTGTTGTCTGGATAATTGTCAATATTTGAAATAATCCATACATCGTTTGCTCCGTTTCCATCAGGCGTAATAACATTATTAGGTCTAATTTTATAATCATCTACCACAGTAAGAAAAATAGAGTCTCTACCAGTGCATCCATTTATATCCGTAGTTTCTAATATAAATTCTGTCGCAACATCAATATCGGCTATCGGATTAGTAATAAACGAGTTAGAAAGAAATTCGGCTGGTGTCCACGAGTAGGTTAAACCACCGCTCCCTTTTAGTTGATACCCAATGCCTTTTGAGATAGAAGCATCTGCACTGGCAGTAGGTTTAACTGTTTTGTAAACCGTAATAAATCGCGACAAGGAATCTGAACAGAATGCCGGACTAGAAACTACCAGTTTTACGATAAAAGTACCTGGCGTGCTAAACACACGTTTTGGATTTTGCAAGGTTGAAGTTGTTCCGTCTCCGAAATCCCAGAAATAATCTAAACCTGCTCCTAATGGATCGTTAGTTAAATTCTGACATGTAATGCTATCAGTACTACAAACCACATCAGCTGTTAAGCCACCAATAAATCTAAAGTTTGCTGTCGGAGCCTCGTCTATTACAACTGAACGAGTAACCTCGTTGGTACAACCTTTATCTGAACGAACTCTAAGGTTAACTAAGAATTCTCCAGAGCTTATAAAGGCTTTTTTGAAATCTTTTTTACCTGTAGTAAATCCATCACTCACTGCCCAATAATGGTCTACTATAGACCCAGACAAGATAGTAGACTTATCGGTAAATGTTGCAATTCTTCCTCCACACAATCCATCTGCATCAAAATCGGGTTGAGGATTTGGGTTTAAGCTAAATGTAACTGCATTTGTATATGCGTCGGGACATACGCCATTTTTAATTTTAGCTCGAACAGAAAGTGGACTATTAATATTAAAATAGGTATATGTTGCCGTCATTAAGCCCGCAGAGCTAAACGGACTAGCAGGAGATAAACTGGTTTCCCAATCTATCAAAGATCCAACTTGACCCTGAACAAATATTTCTCCTGTATTGGCACTGTCGCAAACTTCTCCCCCGCCTAATAATGTGCCTGTTACTGTCGGAGTATAAACCTTAAGCAAACCAGCCTTGGAGTTTACACTACCACAAACACCGTTGCTTAACACCGCTCTATAATAAATATCTTGATTTTGATTAGCATAAACTATGCTATCTGTAACGTTTGCAACATCCATCCAAATATCATTTAACGTAGCTGCAGTTTGCCATTTTTCTATTTTACCTGCATGACTTTTTAGTTTAATTACACCCGTTCCTATCCCTTGACAAGCTTCTGAAATCGGATCAACAATCCCTCCGACTGGCTCGGAGTATACATTTACAAATAACTCATTTGATGTATCTTTTTCGCATCCATTATTTTGCACTATTACTCTAAACCACGTTGGATTTTTTAAGTTGAAATAGTATTCTTGACTAGTAGTGTTGCTTATGTACTTCCAAGTTACTCCTCCATCAGAAGAAGATTCCCATTTTTCAATATTCCCTTCGTTTCCAGCTAACGTAAGCGATCCAAAGTTTATTCCTTCGCATTGTGCCGTATCCTGAGATGTTATAGTACCTCCACTTGAAGCAGAATACACTTCTACAATAGCAACTGGCGTGGTTAACTGTGAGCAAACCCCACTTTTTATTATCGCTCTGTAAAACGTAGTGTTTACCAAATTAGAATAGGCTAATACAGAAGAGGTATCTGCTATTTTGACCCAAGGATTTGCACCCGTTTCCGAAGATTCCCATCTTACTACATCGCCAATCTGATCTATTACCTCAACATTACCGCTACTACCTACGGAGCAATATGCTGTATCACCAATTAAGTATCCTGCATCGGTATTTGGAGTAACGGTTATAGTTGCTATACCCGATTGAGCTTCGCTGCAAACACCGTTTTGAACAGTTGCTCTATAAAAAGTTGTTTCTTCTAAATCTCTAAAATCTTGACGAATTGTAAAATTAGAAAGTCGTGTCCACGCAGCAGAAGTACTATCGGTACTTTTCTCCCAAAATTTCACACTACCAATGTTACTATTCAATGACATCAGACCATAATTAGAACCAGAGCAGACTTTAGCATCATTTAAAACAATTCCTCCATCACTACTGACATCTACCTGCACTTTAAAAGGACTAGATTTAACTTGAGAGCAAACACCATTTTGAACAACTGCTCTAAAAAATAAATCAGTTGTTAAATTCACAAAACTCAAGCTATCTGAATTGTTCACAGCATCAAGCCAAGGTGCAAAACCAGTCGTGCTATATTCCCATTTTTTAATATCTCCAAGATATCCTAATAATTTTATTTGACCACTATTCGTGCCCTCGCAAACGTGATCATCACCAATATGATACCCACTTTCTGAAAACTTATTTACATTTATGGCAATTGGAGCTGACGTATCAGGCGTACACCCTTGATTTGAAACGATAACTCTATATTCCGTTGTGTCACTTAAACTACTCCACGAAACACTGTTACTTATAGTCGAAATATCAATCCACCCACTTGTATTCTTATTAGCATATTGCCATTTTACAATAGAACCTACATTATTATTTACAATTACTACCCCAGAGTTAGAACTTTCGCATACCGTAACAGAACCCGATAGGGTACCTGCATCCGAAGCGTCAATTACAGAAACTCCTACACTGGTAGATGGTGTTTGATTACATACTCCATTTCGCACAATTGCCCTAAAATAGGTAGAATAGGTGATATTTTGAAACTCTAACGTATCTGTTGTATTATTCACTTGAGTCCAGGGAGATGTATTATTAGCAGAATATTCCCATTGTACTACACTGCCCCTATTTCCGGATAAAACTATTATTCCTGTGTTGTTTCCTTCGCACGCTATCTGCGTACCTGTTGCTGTTCCGCCAATTGTGCTTGCATCAACAGTAATTTTTTGAGGAGAAGATGCGGCCTCATTACACAAACCGTTTTTAGCAACAGCTCTATAAAAAGTGGTGGTACTTAAATTATTATACGACTGAATGGTGCTTCTATTTACTATTGATGTCCATAAGAATCCATTAGTAGAACTTTCCCAACGCTCAATATTGCCAACTGCACCTGTTACATAAAGGCTACCAGAATTAGAACCAGCACAAACAGTATCTGCTCCTATTATGCTACCTCCATAAGATGCTGGAGTTACGGTAACAATTGCATTGGTAGAAGTATCTACCGGACAAACTCCATTCTTAACCAACACTCTGTAAAGTGTTGTTCCAGATAAATCTAAAAAAGGTCTAGAATTAGAAGTTGAAGTTATGCCATACCAAGGGCCTGAGGCAGAACTTGCACTATCCCATCCTTGAATATTTCCTGTTTGTCCAGACAAAGTAACTGTGCCTGTATTACTCCCACTGCATACTGAAGCAGAACCAGACAAAATGCCACCTATAGATTTATTAGTAATACTTACATTAACCGTTTTTGTTTGTGTTGCACAGCCGGTTGGTATAGTAACTTTTACAGTGTATTGACCCGCATCTGTTAGCTTAACCCCATTTATAGTAGGTTCTCTTTGAGTAGAAGTAAACCCAGTTCCACTAGGGCCTGTCCATGAATAAGTTGCCCCCGGCACTGCATTTACAGTAAGTTTTAAATCTTGGCCTTCGCAAATTGGCGAATTATAGGTAGGGGTTATTGTATATGTATTAGAAACTTCTGTACCGAATGTAATTGCCATTGTAGAGGCAGTATATCTGCGAGCCTGAATCCAATCTACTTCCAGAGTACCCCCAAGACAACCAAGTATAACTTTTTGAGTTTGACCAAAAGAGAATGCTGTACCTGCAGCATTTGAAGTACCACTTGGCCACGATGCTTTTTGACTTCCTACGTTATCCCACCTAAAAGTCCATACACCTGCAATAGTGCCAGCAGTTGTTGTTGAGTTTATTGAGGTTGGAGTATAACACGAGCCTGAAGATGTCATTCTATATTGGCCCACAGAACCATTATGTATCATCGCATAGCCATTATCAGAAGTGTTTGAAGCTCCCAAAAAGGTATTTCCTCCACTAGAGGAATTTACTTTCATTTCTATAATGAGTGGCCCGGTAAAAGCAGTATTTGTTTTTAAGGTGCGTTGTGTCGTAGACCCCGATGTAAGTGTTAAGGCTCCTGAAGAAACTGTGCTACTTCCGCTTCCGCAAGCGGACCAAGCCGACCCAACAGATGAGCCCGAAAAATCATCGTATAAAGTATACGTTGAAGCTCGATTACTTACGGTACTCGCACTCGAGCTTCCATAAAACAGGTATAATGTATCTTTCCCATAAGCAATAATAGAATCCGTTTTAACCCATATTTTGGTTGCGGAGGTATTCATTGTGCCGTCTTCAATCCATAAATTTAGTGGATTCCCTAATCTATCCAATACTCTAAAATCGGCACCGCTACTTTGCATTTTACCAGCAGAAACTAGTGCGGACGTGTTTAGTGTAATTGAAATTTGCAGAGCTTTTTCTTCGGCATTAGATGAATTGTCGACATATACAGGCAACCTATAATTAAACCCAGAATAGCAGGGTTGAGCGAAAGACTTAATACTAAGGCCAATTATGGCAATGGTTAGGACAACTAAATTCTTGTTCATTTTGTTTAAAACGATGGACATACTTTATAAAAGTACAAAGATATTTCTCAAAATTGGAAAAGATTATTTAGCCCGACTGTGGAAAACACTGTATTTTAAGCAATTACATTTAAATAAGTCATATTTTAAAACTTACAAATCTCAACATACGCAGTGTTGTTAGTTGACTTTCAAACCATTACGTTCAATCTAAAACACAGAATACAAAAACCGTCCCAAAATGGGAATACGCCCTTTACGTGTACACAAAAAAGGAATGTGTGTTAATGAATAAAATTACTAAAAAAATGACAAAAAGTGACACATCAATCCAACAAAAACCAACTATTTGATTGCAGTTCTTTTTTTTGAAGTCTTTTTGTGCACTAGAGAATTATTACTTTCCTTGAAAAACAGGCTTACGTTTTTCGTTAAACGCGGCAACCCCTTCTTTGTAGTCTGCCGAATTGCCAGCAATTTCTTGGCTATATGCTTCATATTGCAGCATCTCATCCAAATTAGAAGTTGTTGATTTATTGAGCATTCGTTTCATCATACCAATCGCTTTTGTTGGAGCTGAGGCATAGTATTCTGCCACTTTTTGAACTTCAGCATCTAAATCTTCGGTAGGGACTGCTCTATTAATCATACCCCAGGTTACTGCTTGCATTGCAGAAACTTTGCTTCCCATTGTTGCTAGCTCAAAAGCACGATTAGTTCCTACCACACGCGGCAAGAAATAGGAAGATCCTGAATCTAGCACCAAACCTACATTTACAAAAACTTCAATTAAGCTCGCTTTTTCATCTGCTACTATAAAATCGCAAGCCAAAACAAGCGAACATCCCGCACCTGCTGCAACACCATTTTGTTTGCAAATAATCGGTTTTTCTAGCTCTCGCATGGCCTTAATTATCGGATTATACCTTTTATAAAGCGATTCTGATAAATTTCGTTTTTCGCCAGCAATGTCTTTCAAATCTTGGCCAGAACAAAATGCCTTGCCTGAGCCTGTTAATACAACTACTCTGCAATTTTCATCTCTTTTTACCGCTTTTAAGGCGTCTTGCAACTCATAACTCATTTCGTTATTAAACGCATTAAATCGGTCGGGTCGGTTAAGCGTAATAGTAGTTATTCCGTTTATATTTTCGTATTGAAGTGTATTAAATTCCATTTTCTTTTTTTTTAAATAAATAATAATAAAGTTGAAGCTGTTGCTCCTGCTGCTAGGCCCATACCTAACTCAAAAAGTGTATGAGCTTTTTGCTTCCATCTTACGGCAAACACTACAAGCAGCATTACGCCAAAAATGGTAATTATTTCAAATTGGCCCACAAAATTATTGGTAAACTTTACAATTAAAGAGCACAAAAACAAGAAAGACCAAGCGGCCGTATGCCAACTTGCTTTTAGTTTTATAGCGGCTAAAACATACAACATGGTGTGCAATAAAAATATCCCAATAAAAAAGGGAAGGTATTCTACCATCATCCAATAACTAAGCACAGACATTACAATACCGATTGCCATGTATGTTTTATAAATAGCCTCACGTTGCTCTAAATCTGGCGAAAGCAGGTTTATCTTCTTAATTTTCACAAAGTAAAGCACCGGCAATATTAGGTACACAAAAAAGTACCAAACACCGGTAAGTATAAATACCGTTGTATCGTATTTATTTACCAATGGATGGTAAATAGCAATACCAAATAGTGGCAATAGCACCGGGTGAGTAAGTGCCGCTATTGCATTTAAAACCTGCTTCATTATAATTCTTTGCGTAATCTAGCTACAGGTATATTTAGCTGCTCTCTGTACTTAGCAACGGTTCTACGTGCAATATTATAGCCTTTTTCTTGCAAAACTTTTTTAAGTGCTTCGTCGGTTACGGGCTTTCTTTTATTCTCGCTATCTACAGCATCTTTCAGTATTTTCTTAACCTCGCGATTCGAAACCTCTTCACCACTTTGGGTTGTAATGCCTTCTGTAAAGAAATCTTTTAATAAAAATATACCAAAGTCTGTTTCTACATATTTACTACTAGCAACCCGCGAAATTGTAGAAATATCCATTCCTATTGCTTCCGCAATGTCTTTCAAAATCATTGGTTTTAAATCCGTTTCGTCGCCGGTTATAAAAAAATCATGCTGTAACTCTACAATTTTACTCATAGTAGTAAGCAATGTATTTTGACGTTGTTTTACCGAGTCTATAAACCACTTGGCACTATCTAGCTTTTGCTTAATATACTGAACAGCATCTTTTTGGGTTTTAGTTTTTTCTTTACTTACCGCAAAGCTCTTTAGCGTTTCGTTGTATGCTGGGCTGATACGCAGTTCTGGTGCATTTTTAGAATTAAGCGAAACTTCTAATTGCCCGTAACTCTCTTTTACTATAAAGTCTGGAATAATAAAGTCTTTATTTCCTGCTCCTTCAGACCCACTTTGTGCTGGCTTGGGATTTAATTTACTAATAAATAACAATGTTTCTTTGAGATACTCCTCGCTTACATCAAACTTTTTAGCCATTTTTTGATAATGCTTTTTGGAGAAATCATCCATTGCTTCATCAATAATTCTGTACGCCAATTTATAAATGGCATTATTCCCCGTCTCTTGCTTTCGTTTTATTTGAATAAGTAAACACTCCTTTAAATCTTGTGCACCTATTCCTGGAGGGTCTAATTCTTGAATATACGCAAGAATTCTGGCTAACTCTTCTTCGGTAGCTCTTATGTTTTGTGTAAATAGCAAATCGTTTTTTATGGCCGATAAACTTCTTCGTAAATAACCATCATCATCTAGCGTACCAATTATTTGGTCTGCAAGTAGTTCGTCTTTTTCATTGCGAAGTATTGAAGTAACTTGCTCTTGAAGTCTTTCTCTAAACGTAGTGTAATAAACAGCAGGTAAAAATTCCTTTTCCTCGTCTTCTCTATTGTAGTCGCCACTTAAATGAACACCTCCGTCATCATCACTCATGTAGTCCGAAATGTCAAATTCTTCTTTCGTATTATCGTAATCTAGGTCATCGTTGGCTTCATAGTTTGCTTCTACTTCCTCCTCTTCATCCTTACCGCTCTCCAACGCAGGATTTTCCAATAATTCTTCATCTACTCTTTCTTCAAAATTTAGCGTATTAAGCTGCAGCAGTTTTATAAACTGTATCTGCTGCGGGCTGAGCTTTTGTAATAACTTTTGACTTAAGTGCTGTTTTATCATATTAGTTTAGAAAAGTAACCGATAGGAATTACTTTTGTACCTCAAAATTAAGCAGAATTTTCAATAGCAGCAAAATGCATACCAAAAATTTAAAAAACTATGTAAATCAAGAGGTTACTCTTAAGGGATGGGTGGCCAACAAGCGAGAAAGTAAAACTGTAGTTTTTATAAACTTAAGAGACGGACAAGGAATGTGTCAATGCATTTTGGGTGCGGATGATTTAGGGGAAAAATCTTTTGAACTTGCTAAATCATTAGGTTTAGAAAGCTCAATAGCTGTAACAGGTAAAGTAGTAGAGGATACCCGACAAATAGGGGGTTACGAGCTACATGTTTCTAAATTAAAAGTTTATCAAAATGCAGTAGATTACCCTATAGCCAAAAAAGAACATGGTATTGAATTTTTGATGGATAACCGCCACTTGTGGTTGCGAAGCCGCAGGCAGTGGGCTATAATGAAAGTGCGTAATAATATTATTTATGCTATACATACTTTTTTTCAAAACGAGGGTTTTGTGCAAATGGATGCTCCAATTTTTACGGGTAATGCTGCCGAAGGAACAAGTGATTTATTTGAAACCGATTACTTTGGAAAACCAGCCTACTTAACCCAAAGCGGCCAGCTTTACGGAGAAGCTATGGCGATGGCAATGGGCAAAATATATACGTTTGGACCAACTTTTAGAGCTGAAAAATCGAAAACCAGAAGACATTTATCCGAATTTTGGATGATAGAACCGGAAATAGCGTTTTGCGATATTTTTGAGAATATGGATTTAATAGAGCAGTTTTTACGGTACGTTGTTTTAGATGTAATAGAAAAAAGCAGTGAGGAATTGGCTATTTTAGAAAGAGATGTTGAAAAACTAAAAACAGTAGCAAAACCTTTTCCACGTGTTTCTTATGATGATGCTATTGAAATATTAAAAGGCCGTAAAGATGTTGACGGTAAAAACTCAATAGCTACACTAGAAGCTGATTTAGCTGGTGTGATTGAGCGAATTGCTGAAGTAAATGCAGAAATTACAGAACGTGAGGCGAAAATTGCCGCTGGCGGAATGAAAAAGGGCGAAGTAAACTTCAACCAAAATAAAATTGATAGCTTAAAACAAGAACTTAAGCAATTGGAAGAAGACCAACGTAATATTCCTACGTGGTTAAAATCTGCTCGTGATTTTGAATATGGAAACGATTTAGGTGGTAGCGACGAAACTGTACTTACTCGTTTGTTCGACAATCCAATAATGGTGTACGATTGGCCGCACGAAGTAAAAGCATTTTACATGAAACGTAATCCTGAAGATCCACGTTTTGCAAGAGGGGTAGATGTTTTAGCTCCTGAAGGTTATGGCGAAATTGTAGGTGGAGGAGAAAGAGAAACTAGCGAAGAGTGGCTGATTGAAAAAATTGAGGAACACAAACTTCCTTTAGATGTATTTCAATGGTATTTAGATTTACGTAGATATGGTTCTGTACCACATAGTGGCTTCGGTTTAGGCTTGGAACGTTTAGTAGCATGGATTTGCAAACTAGACCACGTTAGAGAAACTATTCCTTTCCCACGTTTTTACGGAAGATTGGAGCCGTAGGGGGGTTGATTGGGTCATTGGTAATTGGTTAATTTGGTATTTGAGCTTCGCTCATATATACAAAACTCAAAGCCAAATTCATTTGTATCACCTTAATTTCATTGTATGTACAGATCGATATTGCTAAATTTGCTATTCATTTATTTTGAAAGTTGAAGAACCCATATCAAGTTACGGACAGTTGGATTTGACTAAATCTTATACTTATCTCGATTATCTCAAATGGACATTTGATGAAAGGGTAGAATTGATAAAGGGGAAAATCTTAAAAATGTCACCTGCACCAAGCTGGAGACATCAAAACTTAAGTGGAAACCTCTATACGCTTTTCGAACACTATTTTAAAAAACATTCGTGCAAAGTATTTTATGCACCCATTGATGTGTGCCTGCCTATTCCAAATCAAAATAAAGCAAATACAGTAGTGCAACCTGACTTATGTATTTTGTGTGATTTGAACAAATTGGATGATCACGGAATTATTGGCTCCCCTGACCTTATTGTAGAAATTCTCTCACCTGGAAACGTAAAACACGACCTAACCACTAAATTTAACCTGTATGAAGAAGCAGGAGTACCCGAATATTGGATTGTAGACTATGAAAACAAAAATCTAATAATATATTCACTAAAAAATAAAGAATACGCTGGTTCAAAAATTTATACTGAGTCTGAAACTGCTGCTAGCGTTTTGTTCCCGGAAATTGAAATAAGAATTTCGGACCTATTTGCGGGACTATAATTCTACGCTATATCCCTTTTTCATAAACAGCAAACTCAAATCCAAACTCGTTTACATCGCTTGCATTAAAAGATAGTGATTTTATTTTTTGCCAGTTTGTTAAATCTACTTCTGGGAAAAAGGTGTCAGCATCTTCTCTTGTGGTTTCTACATGTGAAATATACATTTTATCTAACAAACCTAACGACTGTTTGTAAATTTCGGCTCCGCCCAAAATAAATAGTTCCTCTTTTTGTTCTAACTTTTCGCCCAATGCAATAGCTTCTTTTAGCGAATGAACTACGAAAGCTCCAGCATGTGTATAATCTGCGTTTCTAGTAATGATAATGTTGGTTCTGTTTGGCAACGGCTTGCCTACGCTTTCAAACGACTTTCTACCATGAATAACTACATGCCCATCGGTTGTTTGCTTAAACAGTTTTAAATCATCTCTTATTTTCCAAAGTAATTGATTGTCTTTGCCAATGGCATTATTCTTCGCAATTGCTACAATTAAAGAGATGGTATTTTTCACGCTCCAAAGATAAGAAGTACAACCGAAAACTAAATTTTAAAGTATTGCATTAAAACCTTTATCCGTCAATCAACTTTCAGAATAATTTTACCCCTGTGCAATCCATCACCAAAATATTTTATTGCTTTTCCTGCCTCACTTAGCGGATAAGGACCATCAATTACAAGTTTAAGTCTACCACTTTTATACAATTTATGTAATTCCTCTACATCCTTATTTTGCTTAATTCCCAATACTTTCATATTGGCTTTACCCAATTTCATTCTAACTGCATATACCAAGAGTTTAATAAGATCTCCCCCAACCGTAACATATGTACCTGTTGGCTTTAACGATCGAGCAATATCTTTAGGATAACGCGTTGTTTTTGCATCAAAAATTAAATCATATTGTATTCCTGTGCGGGTAAAATCTACATCTCTGTAGTCAATAACTTCATCAAAACCCAAAGATTTCATCATTCCAAGCTTATCTCCCGTATCCACTCCAGTTACTTTACAATGAAGTGTTTTGGCAATTTGCATAGCAATAGTTCCAGCCCCACCTCCTGCTCCATTTATTAAAACATCGTCACGTTCTTTAATATTACCTAAATCAACTAATGATTGCCAAGCAAGCATACCAGCATGAGAAAGTGCAGCAGCTTCTTCAAAGCTCATCTCAGCAGGTTTTAAAATAACCGCTTTTTTATTTACCGCTACATACTCGGCCATACATCCCAATCCAAAATCAGACAAATCGCCGTACACCTCATCCCCCACCTTAAACTCGATAACTTTATTCCCAACTTGTTCTATTATTCCCGCATATTCTATACCCGGAATTTTGTTTTTCGGCTTGAATAAACCAAACATTAGTCTGTAAATAAAGGGTTTACCTGTTACAAAACTCCAATCAAAATCATTGACCGCGGCAGCTTTTACTTTAACTAAAACTTCGTCAGCATTAGGAGATGGCTTGGTGACCTCGAGGTATTTTAGATTTTCTGCATAGCCATATTTAGTAAAGTAAATTGCCTTCATAATTGGTGGTTTTTAATTGTTTGCCCAAAAATAGGTTTATAACAAAACGCTCTTACAATTATCAGATTAACAATGATTTGATTCGTTTAAAATAAACTAGTTTTCTTTACCAATCCCTGCTTCTACTCAAACCTGTGCAACTTAAATCTTACAGCTGAATACTATTAAAAAACGCTACCTAGCTATCCATAATTTCTGCGTTTTTATGCTACTATTATTTAAGA
>Ga0102812_10000422_pt1 | contig 30952 bp, 34 predicted proteins | sample ColrivemetaGS713_FD_79334 | JGI IMG/M metagenome (GOLD analysis project Ga0102812, IMG submission 79334) | Estuarine microbial communities from the Columbia River estuary - Flood tide ETM metaG S.713 | ecosystem: Environmental > Aquatic > Marine > Intertidal zone > Estuary | place: USA...
CAAAACCCCGGCCTGCCCGGTGGTGGTGGCCCCCCCCGCGCGGGATGCGGCCGGTGAATGGCAGTTTGAAGTGGACGGCTGCAACGTCAAGGCCGAGTTTCGGGACAGCAGCGGCAAGCTTTTGGGCTTTGCCCTTACCGGCGATGCCACCAAAGAGAAAATGGCCCTGCAGAAGGAATTGCCGGCCATCATGGCATGATGCCAGCCGCGCCCGCGCCGCCGGTTTCGCCAGGGTTCGCGCAACAGTCGAGGGGCATATTCGTGCCTGGCTGGAAGCCTTTGTTGTCGGCCTGAACCTGTGTCCTTTTGCGCGCCCATTACTGGGTGCGCCCAACTTGCGTATTGCCGTCTGCGAGTCAGCGCAGGCTGTAGCCCGGCGCCGGGCTTTCCTGGAAGAACTGGACCTGTTGCAAGCCAGCACTGAGGAGGCGATCGCGACCACGTTGTTGGTTCTGCCCCTCGGGCTTGAGGAATTTGAAGACTACCTGGATTATCTCGACGAGTGCCAGCAGCTGCTGGAAGAATCGGGACTCGAGGGCGTGGTGCAGCTGGCCAGTTTCCACCCCCACTATCAGTTTGCCGGGGAAGCAGCAGGCGCCGCCAGCCATTACAGCAATCGAGCGCCTTATCCGGTTATTCATCTGCTAAGGGAAAATATGCTCACCCGGGCCCTGGAAGGTTTTGACCAGCCGGAACGCATTCCTGCCAACAACATCCACACCCTGGAGCAGCTCGGTGTCGACGAACTGGAATCCCGCTGGCTGGCCCTGTTCAGCCCCCCAGCAAAGGGCGATTGAGTCGGGCGCGCGTATACTAGACTTCGGCAAAGCGGCGAGCGGAGCCGGTCCAGCGCTGAATCAGTGGTTCCATCAACTCGGGTCGTTCTTTGGACAGCCTCACCGCCAGCTCCTGTACCTGCTCGAGTAATTGGTTGTGCTCGGGCAGACGCGCAACCCGGAATTCCATTAATCCGGTCTGGCGCGTACCCAGCACCTCCCCCGGTCCGCGCAGCTCCAGATCCCGCTCGGCAATATAGAATCCATCCGTGCTGGCTCGCATAGCCTGCAGGCGCTGGCTGCCATTGGCGCTCAGTGGCGACTTGTATAGCAGTACGCAGTGGCTGGCGGCAGTGCCCCGGCCGACCCGACCGCGCAACTGGTGCAGCTGCGCCAGCCCCAGACGCTCGGGGTTTTCGATAATCATCAGGCTGGCATTGGGCACATCGACACCGACCTCGATGACGGTGGTGGCCACCAGCAGCGCCAGCTCACCCGCTTTAAAGGCGCTCATCACCGCATCTTTGTCGGTGGGTTTCATTCTGCCGTGGATCAGGCCGACCCCCAGCTGGGGCAGGGCTTCACGGAGCATGAGGGCTGTTTCCTCTGCTGCACTGGCCTGCAGTGCCTCGCTCTCTTCAATCAGGGTGCAGACCCAGTAGGCCTGGCGACCCTGGCCGCAGGCATGGGCAACCCGCTCGATGACATCGCCGCGACGACTGCCGTCGATCAACACAGTCTCCACCGGTTGTCTGCCCGGTGGCAGTTCGTCGATGATCGAGCAATCCAGGTCTGCATAGGCGACCATGGACAGGGTGCGCGGTATCGGGGTGGCCGTCATCACCAGCTGGTGCGGGCGAACGCCCTCACCGGTTTTTTCGGTGAGAGTGAGTCGCTGGTGTACCCCGAAGCGGTGTTGCTCATCCACTATAACCAGCCCCAGTCGCGCGAAACTGACATCCTGCTGAAACAGGGCGTGGGTGCCCACCACCAGCCGGGCTTGCCCGCTGCCAATGAGCTCCAGGCTGGCTTTGCGCTTGTTCCCCTTGATGCGGCCGCTTAGCCAGGCCGGTTCAATATCCAGGGCCGCGAACCAGTCGCCAAAAGTACGCAGGTGTTGCTCGGCGAGGATTTCGGTCGGCGCCATGATTGCCACCTGGTAGCCGTTGGCAATGGCCTGCAGTGCGGCGGCGGCGGCCACCAGGGTCTTGCCGGAGCCCACGTCTCCCTGTACCAGACGGAGCATTGGCCTGGGCTGGGCGAGGTCGGCGCTGATTTCGGCGATCACCCGCTGCTGGGCGCCCGTTGGGTGAAAGGGCAGGCTCGATAGAAATGCCTGCAGCGAGGGCGGATGCGGTGGCAGGGCGGGAGCGGGGCTAAGCTGTTGCTGTTGTCGCAGTTGCAGCATGGAGAGGTTGTGGGCCACCAGCTCTTCCAGGGCCAGCCGTAACTGGGCAGGGTGCTCACCCTCGCGCAGCAAGGTTTGCGGGGCATCCGGTGGCGGGTTGTGCAGGTACTGTATGGCTCCGGGCAGGTCGTAGGGGTAGCGCTCGTCCGCCGGGAGCAGGTCAAGGGGCGGCTGGCGTTGCAGTAATGCCACTGCCTGCCCACAGATATTGCGCCACTGGTTCTGGCCAATGCCGGCGGTGGTCGGGTAAATCGGGGTGAGCGCCTCGGCGGCAATGGTTTCCCCTTCCTCTACCTGGCGATATTCCGGGTGGAACATTTCCAGGCCACTGCTACCGCGGCGGACCTGCCCGAAACAGCGTATCCGACTGCCCGGCAGGAGGTTATTTTTCTGCGCTGCGGAGAAGTGGAAAAAGCGCAGGGTGAGGGTACCGCTACCATCCTGGATGCGGGCAACCAGGCTGCGGCGGCGGCCGAACACCACATCGGCAACCCGTATTTCACCTTCTACTACCACGTCAGCCCCTTCGGGCGCTGCCCCGATGGGGGTAATACGGGTGCGGTCCTGGTAGCGCAGCGGCAGGTGAAAGAGCAGGTCTTCGACCCTGTGCACGCCGTACTCCGCCAGGGTAGCGGCAAGTTTGGGCCCGACCCCACGCAATTGTTGCACCGGAATGCCGGCGATGCTGCTCATGCAGGCTTACTGGCGCAGCGCGTCGGTGAGAATATCGATTGCCTGATGGCGCGGGTAGCTGGCGCGCCAGGCGAGCGCTACGGTGCGGGTTGGCGCCGGGTCCTTAAAGGGCCGCACTATCAGGCGCTGGTTGCCATACTGGGCGACGTCGGCGGCCGACTTCGGCAGGACAGTGATCCCCAGCCCGCTGGCGACCATGTGCTTGAGGGTTTCCAATGAGCTGCCCTCCAGTACCGAACTTCCCCTGGCGTGGGTAGCCGAGATCGCCTCACGCAGCCCGGGGCAGGCCTCCAGCACCTGGTCGCGAAAGCAGTGGCCTTCGCCCATGAGCAGTACCCGGTGAAGCGCAACTTCGTGAGGATCGATCTGCCTGGCGGCTGCCAGCGGGTGCTCCGGTGGCATCATGACCACAAAAGGTTCCTCGTACACCGGGCGGGTCAGTACATCTGTCTCGGTAAACGGCAGGGCAACAAAGATCGCGTCCAGTTTGCCACCGCTGAGCTTGCCGCGCAGGCTGGCAGTATAGCTTTCCTCGATGAACAGGGGCATGCCCGGCGCGAGCTCCTGCAATCGTGTTACCAGTCGCGGGAACAGGTAGGGACCGACGGTGTAAATTGCGCCTACCGACAGTACGGAGCCCAGCGGATCCTTGCCCAGCTCAGCAAGGCCCAGCAGGTTGTTGGTTTCCTGCAAGATGATGCGCGCCTGTTCCACGATGCGTTCGCCAATAGCCGTGGCGGAAACTTTCTGGCGTGACCGCTCAAACAGGGTAATCCCGAGTTCTTCTTCCAGCTTCTTGACCGCAATGCTCAGTGTGGGCTGGCTGACGTTGCAGTGTTCGGCCGCCTTGCGAAAGTGACCGCTCTGGTGCAAGGCAACAATATAGCGAAGTTCTGTCAGCGTCATGAAGGTGGTTCCCGGGTATGGCAGGCTTGTGGACAGGGTATAGTGTAACCAGTGAGGGAGAAGATGATGAATAGCAATTCCGTTCTATTTGTCGGCTGTGGTGACCTGGGCATCCGCACAGGCTTGCTGTTGCTGGAAAAAGGCTGGCAAGTGGCGGGGCTGCGCCGCGATCCGGCGCAGTTGCCCGTGGGGTTTGCCCCGTACCGGGGCGATTACACCAGGCCGGGCAGCCTGGATTTTATCGCCGATCTGCGACCAACCCATGTAGTGGCAAGTTTTAACCCGGCGGGACGTTCGCTCGAGGGCTATCAGCGGGGCTTTACCCGGGCTGCGCTGAATCTGCGCGCTGCACTGCTTGGTTGGCGGCCGCAGACCTTGTTAACGGTATCCAGTACCCGGGTCTTTGCGGAGACCGACGGCGGCTGGGTGGATGAATCCAGCCCGCTTGCGAGCGAGGATGAGCGGGCGCTGGCTATCATCGCCGCCGAGCAGGCGCTGGTGGGTAGTGCGGATTGTGTCAGCGCCGTGCGGTTTGGGGGAATCTACGGTGCCATTCCGGGTCGATTGCTGGAGAAGGTCCGGCGCGGTGAGTTGTCTCCCCTCAAGCCCGAACGTTACAGCAACCGCATTCATCGCGATGATTGTGCGGGCTTGCTGGCCCATCTGCTGCAGCTATCGGCAAGCGGGACCGAATTGGCCCCGGTGTATATCGGTGTTGATGATTTACCTGCGCCACAGGCCGAGGTCGAAGCCTGGCTGGCGCAGCAATTGGGTGTAGCGAGCGATGCGCAGCGGTCGGCGGATACTGTTGCGGGCGGCGGCTCCGTCGATTTGCGCATGTCGGCGGGGCACAAGCGCTGCCGCAACCGCCAGTTACATGCCAGTGGTTACCGGTTGCGCTACCCCGACTATCGCGCCGGCTACCAGGCGATGCTGGACGCTGGCGCCTAAACGGCGAGTATTGCCTCCACCTCGATATCGACACCCCTGGGCAAGGCGGCAACCTGTACACAGGCACGTGCGGGGTAGGGCTCCTGCAGAAAGCTGGCCATTACCTCGTTGACCGCGGCAAAGTGGTCGAGGTTAGTGAGGGAAATATTGATCTTCACCGCCTGGTTGAGACTGCCTCCCGCGGCGGCGGCCACGGCCGCCAGGTTGTTGAACACCTGGGTGGCCTGGGCGGAAATATCGCCGGTAACCAGCTCCATGGTACCCGGGACCAGTGGGATTTGCCCCGACAGCCACACGGTATTACCGACTTTGACCGCCTGCGAATAAGGGCCGATCGCCTGTGGGGCATCGGGCGTTGAAATGACGGCGCGGTTATTCACGTAATGTCTCCTGCCTGCAGTGGCTGCGGCCTAGTTCTTCATGCGGGTAACCCTGCGTACCGATGAGACGGTACGCAGGCGTTTCATAATGCGGGCCAGGTGGACCCGGTTGTGGACCAGCATTTCCAGATCCACATAAGTGAACTGGTAGTCCTTGTCATCGGTGGATATTTTTTCGATGTTAACGCCCATGCTGTTGATGCGGGTGGCGATGACCGCGATCATGCCACGGCGATTCTCCACTTCTACCCGCAATTCAATCGCGTATTCTCCCTCTACCTCGTTGTCCCAGCGCAGGGCAACCAGGCGTTCCTTGTTGTCGCGCATATCGGCGAGGTTCTTGCAACGCTCGCGGTGCACCACCACACCCTTTTCAGAACTCAGGTAGCCTTCAATAGGGTCACCGGGGATAGGGTGGCAACAGCGCGCGTAGCTGACCATAAAGCCCTCGGTGCCGCGAATCGCTACCGGCAGGGTTTTGCTGCGATCAGGGTCCTCCTCGGCGGCTGCTTCACCCAATAACTGCTGGGCGGTGATCGCCGGCAAACGATTGCCCCTGGCAATATCCTCCAGCAAATCGTCAAGTGTCGCGTAGTGATGGTGCTGCAGGTAGTCAGCCAGGCCATCTTCGGCAAGCTGCGCAATACTCTGGTTAAAGCCGGCGAGGGCGCGATCCAACAGGCGCCGGCCCAGCGCCACTGAATCTTCGCGGGTCTGGTACTTGAGGAAGTGGCGGATATTGGTACGCGCCTTGGCGGTCACCGCGTAATTGAACCAGGCCGGGTTGGGGCTGGCACCGGGCGCGGTCAGGATTTCCACCGTTTCACCGCTCTGCAGTGGCTCGGACAGTGGCGCCAGCCGGCGATTGATGCGGCAGGCGACACAGCTGTTGCCCACATCGGTGTGGACCGCATAGGCGAAATCGACGGAGGTGGCACCGCGTGGCAGCTCGAGTATTCGCCCCTTGGGAGTGAATACATAGATTTCATCCGGGAACAGGTCGATCTTGACGCTCTCGATAAATTCCAGGGAGTTACCGGCTCGCTGCTGCATCTCCAGCAGCCCCTGTACCCACTCCCTGGCGCGGGCATGGCTGCCGTTGCTCGATTGGCCGTCACTCTTGTATAGCCAGTGGGCGGCGATACCGTTATTTGCCATGGCCTCCATTTCCTGGGTTCTTATTTGAATTTCGATGGGCACGCCGTGCATTCCCATCGTGACCGTGTGTAGCGACTGGTAGCCGTTGGCCTTGGGAATCGCGATGTAATCCTTGAACTCGCCAGGCACCGGTTTGTACAGGCTGTGAATGCAACCCAGGACCCGGTAGCAGGTGTCCACCGAATCAACGATGATCCGAAAGGCATAGATATCCATGATCTCGGAAAAGGATTTACGCTTGGATTTCATCTTTTTGTAAATGCTGTACAGGTGTTTTTCCCGGCCCACCACCTCCACATCGTGCCCCTCGAGGGCCAGGGTGCTCTCAATCTGGTTGCGAATTTTGTCTACCAGCTCCTTGCGGTGGCCGCGGGCGCCGCGCAGGGCAACATCGATGCGTCGCGCACGCATGGGGTACAGCGCCTTGAAGCCCAGGTCCTCAAATTCCATGCGCACGGTATTCATGCCCAGACGCATGGCGATGGGTGCATAAATGTCGAGTGTTTCCCGGGCTATGCGCCGCGCTTTCTCAGTATGCAGAACCCCGAGAGTACGCATGTTGTGCAGGCGGTCGGCCAGCTTGACCAGGATCACCCGGATATCCCGCGCCATCGCCAGGGCCATTTTCTGGAAGTTTTCAGCCTGGCGCTCTTCCAGCGTGCCGAATTCCATCTGGGTAAGTTTGCTCACCCCATCTACCAGGTCGGCAACGGTCGGGCCGAACTGCTCGCCAATGGCGATCTTGGGAATACCGGTATCCTCGATGACATCGTGCAACATGGCGGCCATCAGGCTCTGATGGTCCATATGCATATCGGCCAGGATGCCGGCCACGGCGAGAGGGTGGGTTACATAAGGCTCGCCGCTGCGTCGCAACTGCCCGAAGTGGGCTTGCTCGGCGAAGTAGTAGGCCCGTCTTACGTGAGAGGTTTGCTCGGGATTGAGGTAGCTGCGAAGGGTGGAGTCGAGGGCATCAATAGTCTGCATAGCGGTGCTGTTTTTTGATCCTGGCCAGAGATGCCCCGAAGGTGCTACAAGGCCTCGCTGGCCCCCATTACGTCTGCCAGTTCCTGCTCGGCGTCCATCTCTTCTTCACGAGTGAGAATGTCAGCGTTGACGTGACCTTCGGCAATTTCGCGCAGGGCGATGACCGTGGGCTTGTCTGACTCTTCCAGTACCATTGGATCCTTGCCACCGGTGGCGATCTGGCGGGCGCGCTTGCTGGCTACCATCACCAGTTCAAAGCGGTTATCAACATTTTCAAGACAATCTTCGACGGTTACGCGTGCCATTACTTGTTACTTCCCATACTGAGTGTGTCCCCCGACAGTTATCAGGCGTGGGACACGGATTAATACTACCGGGGGTATCCGCGTTCGCCACTGCCTGGCGTTTGATCGCGGTCTGCTCCTGTGGCGGCGGGGCCGCTCCAAGAGAACCCTGAAGTATACCCTAAGTCACGGGGTGCTCGTCCAGCGTGAATAATGCGCCGGTCAGCTGGCTATCGGGGCCCCTGCGCGGGGCACTCAGTTGAGCAAATCGTGCAGCAGGTCCTCCAACTCGGCCTGCTGTCGGCTGATTCGCAGCCGCTGGCAGGTCACGATGGACTGTAACTCGGCCAGGGCCTGGTCGAATTCGCTGTTTACCACCAGGTAATCCCCCTCGACGTAGTGTGACATCTCCTCAGTCGCTTCCGCCATCCGCGCTGCAATGATGCCCGGATCATCCTGGCCACGCGCGTTAAGGCGCTGCGCAAGCGCCTCCCGGGAGGGTGGCAGGATGAAGATCGACTGGGTATCGGGCAGCAGTCGCTTCACCTGTTGGGCGCCTTGCCAATCGATTTCGAGGATGACATCGGTTCCCAGCGCCAATTGCTGCTCCACCCATTGCTGGGAGGTGCCATAGAGGTTGCCGAACACCTGGGCGTGCTCGAGGAATTCAGCCGCCTCCAGCATTGCGATGAACTCGGCTTCCTCGATGAAGTGGTAATTGACGCCGTGTTCCTCTCCCGGGCGCATGGCGCGGGTCGTGTGGGAAACAGAGACCCGCAGTCCCTGGCAGCGCTCTAACAGGGCATTTACCAGGCTGGTTTTACCTGCACCGGAGGGCGCAGATATCGTATAGAGGATTCCGGTGCTGCTCATCACTTGTCCTGTAAGGAGTCCCGTAGGGAGATCACAATGCTACTTCCTATTCGATATTCTGGATCTGCTCACGCATCTGCTCGATCAGTACCTTGAGCTCTACCGCATTCTGGGTGGTACCACTGGCAATTGACTTGGAGGACAGGGTGTTGGCCTCGCGATTCAGTTCCTGCATGAGAAAATCAAGGCGGCGGCCACAAGGCCCGCCTTTTTGGAGGGCCCGCCTTACTTCGCCCACATGTGCCTCGAGGCGATCCAGCTCCTCGTCGACATCCGCTTTCTGGGCGAGGTAGACCAACTCCTGCTCGAGCCTGCCGCGATCAACCTCAACGTCCAGCTCTTCAATGCGGGTGGTAATGCGGGCGCGCTGTTGCTCCATCAGGGTAGGTAACAGCTGCCGTGTTGATGTCACGGCAGCCTCTACCTGCTGCAACCGCTCCAGTATCAGGGAGGCCATGTTTTCACCCTCGCGCCGACGGTTGTCGCGCAGAGTGGTGAGCGCGCCAGCGAATAACTGCCGCGCGGTTTCGTTGATCTGTTCTTCAGACTCTTCAGGGGCACTGCAGATGCCCGGATATTGCAGCACCTCAAGCGCGGTGGGTGGCCGTAGCGTATCAATTCGCCCGGCCACCTGGTCTATCGCCGCGCGCAATGTATCCAGCTGGGCCGGGTTGATCTGCAGGTCGCCCTCGTTTGCCGGCGCGGCCTGGAGGCGGATCATACAGTCCAGCTTGCCCCTGGCCAGCGCAGTGGATGCCTGTTCTCGCAGCAGTGGTTCCAGCGCGCGCAAGGATTCCGGCAACTTGAAAGTGCAATCGAGGTAGCGATGATTGACGGATCGCAGCTCCACCGTGAGGGTACCCTGGGCTGTGGGAGCGGTTTCCCGGGCAAAAGCGGTCATGCTGTAAATCATGTGGTCAGGGGATTTTCCCGGCTGGATTCATGGCCCTGCAGTGTAGCAGTTTGTCCTATCGGCTTACAGCGTGGGGCGCCCGGCTCGCGTATACTTGCCCACCTCAAATCAATTGGAGCAGTTTAATGCAAAGACCCAGCGGCCGTACCCCGGCACAATTACGTGACATTTCGATTACGCGTCACTTTACCCGCCATGCGGAGGGCTCAGTGCTGGTGGAATTTGGCGATACCAAGGTCATCTGCACGGCCTCGGTGGAGCAGGGCGTGCCGCGGTTCATGCGGGGGCAGGGGCGCGGCTGGGTAACAGCCGAGTACGGCATGTTGCCACGCTCCACCGGTACCCGCATGGGTCGTGAGGCCAGTCGCGGCAAACAGGGCGGGCGCACGGTAGAGATCCAGCGCCTGATTGGCCGCTCCCTGCGCGCTGCCGTCGATATGAACAAGCTGGGCGAGCACACGATTAATATCGACTGTGATGTCATCCAGGCCGATGGCGGTACCCGCACCGCGTCGATTACCGGCGCCTGCGTGGCACTGGTTGATGCGATTAACTTCCTGCAGCGCAAGAAGCTCATTACTACTGACCCCCTGTTGCAGATGGTGGCCTCGGTGTCGGTGGGCATCTACCAGGGGGTGCCGGTGCTTGACCTGGATTACCCCGAGGACTCCGGGGCAGACACTGATATGAACGTCATTATGGGTGAATCGGGTGGCTTTATAGAGGTGCAGGGCACCGCTGAAGGGGCGCCGTTTGTGCGGGAGGAGCTGGACAGCATGCTGGACCTGGCAAGCCAGGGTATAGACCAGCTGATTCTGCGGCAAAAGCAGGCGCTGGCGTCCTGAGGGTTACCCGGGCGAGCTATAGCTCGATGTCATAGTCCATGATGACCGGCGCGTGTGAGGAGAACTCCTTGCTCTTGTAGATCGCGCCGTAGTCCACGTTGTATTGCAGGCCCCTGGAGACGATATGGAAATCCGAGCGCCAGCCATTTTCAGTGCGCTTGCCGTCAGGCCACCAGCTGAACTCATCGGTGTCGGAGTTGATTTCCCGGAAAGCGTCAACGTAGCCGGACTCCAGTAACTCATTCATCCACTGGCGCTCTTCGGCCAGAAAGCCGGGAACCGTGCTATTGCGCTCGGTATCCTGGACGTCACCGGCGCTGTGGGCGATATGCCAGCTACCGCAGATGATAAATTCCCGACGCTTGTTGCGAACCTTCTGCAGGTGATTGCCCAGCAGCTCGTAAAATTCGGATTTGCGCTGAATTTGTTCGGTGTTACCCGGTTCGGCCCGGGGTGCCAGCAGGCAGCCGACGCTCAGGTTTTCATAATCGGCCTGGATGTAGCGACCTTCCATGTCGAAATCGGCGAAGCCCAGTCCGGTCATGATGGCTTTGGGTAGTTGCCGGCAGTAGATAGCGACGCCATTGGCCTTGCCATCAATATCATCAAAAAAGTAGGCGTTGTAATCCTCGGGGAAGAACACCTTGTCCTGCAGGTCATACTCAGAGCAGCGCAGGTCCTGGATGCAAACGAAATCGGCATCCTGATCTTTCAGCCAGTCATAAAATCCTTTTTCTGCAGCATTTTTGATGCCGTCAGCACTGAAACTGATTATTCTCATTCATAGCTCCTAGCAATGAGAGCAGGTATGATACCCGGGCTCGCGGCGACAACAACACTCGCCTGCGAAGCGGGCTGCCCGGGTACAAAATTCAATTGCGAAGACCGCAGGTTTTGCCGTCGCTGTTTATTCTGGAGGTGGCGGGCAAGGGCCCCGCGACTGTTCCTGTTAGAGCACGGCTACTACAACCAAGTGAAGCGTGCAGTTTATACGGGGATATTGTGGAATACAAAGCCTGATCCGGGGATCTGTTGATACGATGGAAGCATATCAAACTCAGTTCATAGAACTCGCACGCCGCTTTGGCGTATTGAAATTCGGTGAATTCACACTCAAATCGGGGCGTATCAGTCCCTACTTCTTTAACGCAGGCGCCTTTTCCAGTGGGCAGGCCCTCGCCGAATTGGGGCGCTGCTACGCCCAGCGGATCGTCGACTCCGGATTGCAGTTTGACGTGCTGTTGGGCCCTGCGTACAAGGGGATTCCCCTGGCTTCGGCTACGGCGATCGCGCTGGCCGACCACCATGCTATCGACGTGCCCTTTGTCTACAACCGTAAAGAGGCCAAAAACCATGGGGAAGGTGGGGTTTTGGTTGGGGCGCCCCTGCAAGGCCGGGTACTGGTGATAGATGACGTGATCACGGCCGGTACTGCGGTGCGTGAAGTGATAACCATAATCACTGACGCTGGCGCTGAGCTGGCCGGAGTGGCTATCGGCCTGGACCGGCAGGAGCGCGGCGCGGGTGACCGCTCAGCTATCCAGGAGCTTGAGGACAGCTACCATGTCCCTGTACTGAGCATTATCGATATAGGGGACATTATTGAGTTCCTGGTGTCTGAAAGTGGAGGGGATCACGCCTCGCTGGTAGCCATGAAGGATTACCGTTCCCGCTACGGGGTGTGACTTGTTCACCGCCCGCCAAGGCACTATATTGGGGCCATGCCAATGAAGCCATCGACCAGTAGTACCCTTATCGCCGCATCGCTGATGCTGGCGTTCGCGACGGTGGGCGAGACACGGAATATGTACCGCTATACCAATGCAGATGGTGTGACGGTGGTGGATTATCAGGTCCCCACCGATTATGTCGCCAGGGGTTATGAGATTCTCAACGACGAAGGCGTGGTGCTGGAGGTAGTGCCGCGCAGCCTGACCGAAGAAGAGAAGAAAGACCGCAATGCCCAGCAGGCGCTTGACGCCCAGGCCAAGGCTGAAGAGAAGCGCTTGCAGGAGTGGGACGAGTCGCTGCTGTTACGCTATAGCACGGTTGCCGATATCGAGGCGGCCAAAGAGCGCGCCCTGAGGGACTTGCGGATTCGGCTGAGCATACTCAAGGGTAATCGGCGCTCCCTCAAGCAACAGGTGGAGAACTACCAGGCGCAGGCCGCAGATCTTGAGCGCAGCGGGCAGACCGTCGATGTTGCCCGACTGGTTGCGATAGAGGATATGCAGGCCGAAATTGACGCCACCGAGCGCTCTATTGCTGATCGAGCGCAGGAGATTGAGGATGTGTCCACAGCCTACCAACAGGACATAGAGCGATTCGAAATGCTGCTTGAGGTGGTAGAGCTCAGGAATACCTTGCTGGCCGACCAGAAAAACAAGGAAGAGCAGGGCAGGGACCCGCGGCGCTAGCTGGCACCCGTTCGCTGTTTCTTAGCCGGGGCCGACTCGGGAGCCGGGTAAGCTAGTTTGCCAGTGAACTTGCCTGACCTGGAACCGGCTGGCTGATCGCCTGCCTGAAGAACCCCCCAATCAACAATTCCCACTGCTGGGGCCAGTCAGTGACAGGCGAGCGCCGGAAACCGCTGCGTACGTACTGGGAGATTCGGCCCTCAGCGGCGGCCATCAGCAGGTTGGCAGCAGCTGGCAGGGGAATCACCGGACGCAAACCTTCGCGCATTTCCGCCTCGCGAATAACCTGTTTCAACTGGGTTTCGAATCGATCGAATAACTGTGCGACCCGTTGATGCAGGCGTTCAGTTTCCCCCGCAAGGGCATCCCCGGTAAGAATGCGGCTGATCCCCGGGTTGCGATCACTGAACGCCAGTAACAGCATCAGCATTTTTTCACAACGTTGGGCGGCGGTGCGCTCTTCGGTAAGGATGATACTGATGCGGGTGAACAGGGTGTCTTCGATGAACTCTATCAGCCCCTCGAACATCTTCGATTTGCTGGGGAAGTGCCGGTATAGCGCGGCTTCGGAGACCCCGACTTCGCGAGCGAGACCTGCGGTAGTGATGCGATTGCCTGGGTTCGCCTCCAGCATCTGGGCTAGGGCTTCCAGAATCTGCTGTCGCCGCTGGGGGTTTCTGGGTGGCATGGCAGTCCAATGTAATTCGCTTTGCAATCAATGCTAGCGATTACCTGCCACGCCTGCAATAAGTCATTGGCCCAATGAGGGAAGATTTTTGCGCTTTATGTGATCAGCTACGCCGATTGGTGATCAAAGTACCGATGCCTTCATCGGTAAAGATTTCCAGCAGCACCGAATGTGGCACGCGACCATCAATAATGTGTGAACTGGCAACACCTGATTTCACTGCATCCAGGGCGCAACTGATTTTGGGTAGCATGCCGCCACTGATGGTGCCATCGGCAATCAGTTCATCAACCTCTTTGGTGCTAAGGCCTGTGAGGATCTTGCCTTGTTTATCCAGTAGGCCCGCCACATTGGTCAGCAGCATGAGTTTTTCTGCGCGAGTGACCTCTGCGATCTTGCCCGCCACCAGGTCGGCATTGATGTTATAGGTATTGCCTTCCTCGTCTGCACCAATGGGCGCAATAACGGGAATAAAGTGACTGTTAAGAATGACATTGAGGACATCCGTGTCGATCTGGTCGACTTCGCCCACGTGGCCGATATCGATAATTTCCGAGGAGCCCAGCTCAGGACTGAAGCGTGTCACGGTGAGTTTGCGAGCCCGAATCAACTGCCCATCCTTGCCAGTCACCCCGATAGCCTTGCCGCCGCTGCGGTTGATGGAAGAGACAATTTCCTTGTTAACACTTCCTCCCAGCACCATTTCCACAACATCCATTGTTTCCGAGTCGGTGACCCTCATCCCGTTTACAAATTCGGTATGGATATTGAGTTTTGCCAGCAGCGCGCCTATTTGTGGCCCACCGCCGTGCACGACTACCGGGTTCATCCCCACCAGTTTCATCAACACAATGTCCCTGGCAAAGCTCTCATGTAACAGTGGGTCAACCATGGCGTTACCGCCAAATTTCACGACTATGGTTTTGCCGGTGAATCTTTGAATATAAGGGAGGGCTTCCGTTAGAACATGTGCGATATTCATTGCGGCATCGCGATCGAGTGACATAGCTATAACCTGTTAGTGGAAAGGGGCACGCGTTAGTGCTATCGGGTCGGGGTTAGAAATTTAACTCGAGGCTGGGGTCAACCAGGGCGATCTGGGCGCGAAACTCGCCCTTGATCACCTCCAGCGCTTCCTCGTTATCCGCTTCAAAACGTGCGGTCAGCGACGGGCTGGTGTTGGAAGCCCTTACCAGGCCCCAACCATCGGTAAAGTCGACCCTGATGCCGTCCATGGTATTGACCTTTCCGGTAGAGAAGTCAGCTGTATCGATGATTCTCTGGACCACAGAAAATTTGTCTTTTTCCGCGACCGGGATGAGAATTTCGGGGGTGTTAACAGTGGCGGGAAATTCGCCAATGGTGGTGTCCAGGCTGTCCCCGTGGGTACTGAGAATCTCGGCCAGGCGTGCAGCTGCATACATGCCATCATCAAAGCCATACCAACGCTCCCCGAAGAACATATGGCCGGAAAACTCGCCGCCGAGCAGGGCCCCGGTCTCGGCCATTTTTTCTTTCATAAAGGCGTGACCGGTTTTCCACAATACTGGCCGGCCGCCATAGCGGGTAATCAAGTGGGTCAGGTTGCGGCTGCATTTGACGTCAAACACCACGTCCGCACCGGGGTTCCGGGACACCACGTCCTGAGCATAGATCATCAGCAGTACATCGGAGCGGACAATGCGTCCGCTGGAGGTGACAATTGCCAACCGGTCGCCATCGCCGTCGAAGGCTACGCCGAAATCGGCCCCCTCCTGCTGTACCGCGGCGACCAGATCTGCAAGGTTATCCTCATTGCTGGTATCCGGGGGGTGATTGGGGAAATTGCCGTCGATATCACAATACATCGGCACCACTTCACAGCCCAGCTCTTCAAACAGCCTGGGTGCAATGGCTCCGGTGGCGCCATTGCCGGCGTCGATGACTATCTTAAGGGGTACCGCGATGGCGATATCGCTCAACACCTCGTCAACATAATCCGGGGTGACGTCCTCCCGGATTACCCTTCCGCTGCCCTTGCTGAAATCTTCCTGGATCACCCGGTCGCGAATCTGCTGGATACCGCCGGCGGCGATGGTTTGCTGGTTCAACACGATCTTCAAGCCGTTGTCGTCCGCCGGATTGTGGCTTCCGGTTACCATAATGCCTGAGCGGCAGTTGAGGTGGCGGGTCGCGAAGTAAAGCAGTGGTGTGGGAACCAGGCCGATATCGATAACGTCGCGGCCACTCTCCATCAGCGACCGAATCAGCGCGGATTTGATGCGCGGGCTGGATTTTCTACCGTCACAGCCCACAATCAGGGTCTGCTCGTCCATTTCACCGGCGATGGTACCCACTGCCTTGCCTATCAGCCCGACCAGCTCGTCAGTGAGCTCGGACTTGGCATTGCCGCGGATATCATAGGCGCGGAATATATGGCTGGGGAACCCATCATCGTCGTCCATAACCGCCCCGCCGGCAGCCTCGGCAGGCTTGGCCAGGTTGAGGTCCAGGCTGTCATCCTCTTCATCGAGGATACTCCCGGACTGGAACATGGGGTTCGTCAGGTCGGCACTCTGGCCCCGGGGCGGGAGGGTTTCAACCTCGGCCCTGGGGAGTTCCTCCTGGTAGCTGCTGCTGGTCTGGCGCAGGGTGCGCAGGGTTGCGCGGCGCAACTGCTTGGCGATAGAGACCAGTTGAGGAATTTTCAACTCCAGCGGAGATTTGCGGTCTGCGGCTGAGATGACCTTGTTGACCTCTTTATCCAGTGCGCGCGGGAACAGGATCACCACAATACCGAACGCGGCCAGCGCCGCTACCACACACAAAGCGAGAATGACCAACAATGGCAGCGGGTCAATTGTGAGCTCACCGAGCAGGGCCCGGGATGGCGTAAAGGCCAGCTGCCAGCTACTGTCAGGTATTTCTGACCGGCGCGTGTACGCCACTACATCCCCACTGCCGGATACGGCGATGGTATCGGTACGCTCAACCCCAGTAGAGCTGACATACACCTGCTCCAGGGCGAATTTACCCGCACCCGTGTCGAGCGACTTGAGTTGGTCGGTGACTACCTGGTTATCGATGGTGGCAATGATCACGGCCTGGCGGTTGGTTATCCTGGGGTGCTCAACCAGCGCTGCCAGTGAAGTCAGCCAGCGACCTTCAAACTGGTAGGAATCGGGCTGGGTTGTCTGCCCCGCGCCGGTACGCCTGACCAGGTCTACCTCGATATGATTGCGTAATCCCTGGCTGCCGCCCTCAAAATCGGCGGTTCCCATCTCTCCCAGGGGTATGATTCTAAGGCTGATGACTTCGGGGAAATAGTCGAGCATGGCCTTTTCAACCAGGCCGATGTCTTCATTGGTCTGGCTGGCGATGGCTGACAGGGCCAGCGGCGATTTTGCTGCTCCGCGCATTCGGTCCTCCATACGCGAGAACAAACGGTGCACGTTGGTCGCCTGCTGCACCGCGAACGCAGTTGAAACCCGATCGATCTGCTGATCCTGCAAGGCGGGGTCGCGAAGTAATGTCAGGTAGGCAAATCCCAGCGCCACTGGCACCAGGGTAGCCAGCAGGGCCAGGGCTGCAATGCGATACAGGGCGTTGCCCTTGGCGGTGATGCCCTGGGGGTTACTGGCAGATGCTTGCCTTTTCCCCTGCTTTGGGGTCGGCTCGCTGTCTTTTTTGCTTTTGCGCTTTAACATCGATTCGATTGGTTCTTATTGATAGCGGGTAATGATATTACGCAGGGCGCCCCACATAAATGTGATTCCACACTTTATTTCAACTACTGACCCGCGCGGTCCCGGGTGGCGAGTACCCCGGCGATAAGCTCGACCAACTGGCGCGCCAGCTTCCCTTTGCCCGCGCGCGCCAGGGCCTGTTCGCCGTCGGCCCATAGCACGGTGACTTCGTTGATATCACTGTTAAAGCCTATGTCCCGGTCGGAGACATCATTGGCGACGATCATATCCAGGCCCTTACGGCGCATTTTGTCCCGGGCGTAGGTCAGCACATCCCTGGTTTCCGCGGCAAAACCCACCGTCAGAGGGGGGTGCTCGCTACTTGCAATGGTCGCCACGATGTCGGGGTTGCGCAGCAACTTCAGGCTGATCTGCTCTTCGCCTTTCTTGATCTTATGCTCCTCCAGCACTGCGGGGCGATAGTCGGCGACCGCGGCACAGCTGATGAAGATGTCACATTCGGCCAGCAGCTGCTGGCATTGCTCCAGCATCTCGATGGCGCTCTCAACCCGGATAAGCCGGGCGTGGTCGGGAGCCGCGAGGCTCACTGGCCCGCTGACCAGGGTAGTGACGGCGCCGGCATCCACCGCTGCCTGCGCAATGGCATAGCCCATCTTGCCCGAGCTGTGGTTGGAGATATAGCGGACCGGGTCCAGCGCCTCCCGGGTGGGGCCTGCAGTAATGACCACGCGTTTTCCCGCCAACAGGCCTGACTCGAAGCAGCGGGCTGCCGCCGCGGCGATTATTGCGGGGTCCTCCATTCGGCCCGGCCCGACATCGCCGCAAGCCTGTTCGCCGGCGGCGGGACCGACCACGGTTATGGCCCTGGCCGCCAGCGTAGCCATATTGTCGACGGTAGCCTGGTCTTTCCACATCTGCTGGTTCATGGCGGGGGCGATCAGTATTGGGGCCGGCGTTGCCAGCACCACAGTGGTGAGCAGGTCATCGGCTCTGCCCGCCGCAAGGCGGGCAATAACGTCCGCCGTCGCAGGGGCAACAACCAACAGGTCGGCCCACCTGGCCAGAGCGATATGGCTCATGCCCTGTTCTGCCTCGGTATCCAGCAACTCGGTATAGACCGGGTTTCCCGATAGCGCCTGCAGCGTCAGCGGGGTAATGAACTCCTGTGCACCCCGGGTCATTATTACCCGCACCGATGCACCCAGTTCCTGTAATTGCCGAACCAGTTCTGCCGATTTATAAGCCGCAATCCCGCCGCTGACTCCCAGCAGTACATTGCGATTGAAAAGATGTGCCATTTACGCGCCTGAATTGGGAAAATAGCCGAAAGCGGGAAGATACCACCCTGTCAGGAAATTTGACACCAGCTGGCAGTGTTGCGACCCGTGAACAGCGGCGGCTCAGGGAGGAGCCAGGTATGAGCATGGCGCAGTGGCCGCAGGGCGAGGGTCCGCGGGACAAGTTGCTTGACCGGGGCGCCCAGGCGCTGTCGGACGCAGAGCTGCTGGCCATCGTGTTGCGCACGGGCTATCGCGGCTGCAGCGCCCTTGACCTTGCCCGGGACCTGCTTGGGCAGTTTGGGGGGCTGGACGGTGTTATGCGGGTCGATCGTCCGCGCCTGCTGTCCTGCCAGGGCGTTGGCGAGTCCAAATACGCGCAGTTGCGAGCGGCGCTGGAACTGGCTCGCCGCCAGGCACTGCAAGTGTTGAGCGAAAATGAGGTGTTATCCAGTCCCGGCGATACCCGCCGTTTCCTGCGATATCACCTGGGCCCGCGCCGGCGTGAGGTATTTTGCTGTATCTTCCTGAACAGCCAGCACCGGGTATTGCGCTGCGAGGATTTGTTTTTTGGCACCCTGGACGGTGCCGCCGTGTACCCGCGGGAAGTCGCTGTGCGCGCCCTTCAGTATGGCGCCGCAGCGGTGATCTTTGCCCATAATCACCCCTCGGGGGTGACTGAGCCCAGCAGTGCTGATCGACGTATTACCGAGCGTCTTTGCGCCGCGCTGGGGCTTCTGGATATCCGGGTGCTGGATCACATTATCGTGGGCCGGGGCGCGGAGTTTTCTTTTGCTGAACAGGGGCTTTTGTAGGGTCATAAGACGCCGCTGTCGCCCGGCCCCTCGGATCGTGAAGCTCCGAGAGGCAATTAGGGATGTGAGGGACCGTAGAACAGAACTTCACTGATTTTCAGAGCTTGGAAGGGACAGGCGTCTAACGAGGGCCCGGACGGAAAAGTGTTTCTCACCAAGCGGATATCGTGGAGCGACTGAGAAACACTTTTCCGTCCGGGCCCGCTAGCCGAAACTGAGCCAGTGATAAATTGAGCCCCGGATCTTTCACTTGATATGACCAGGGTGTTCTGGTATAAAGTCGCGCTCTGCGCGGCCTGGGCCTTTGTTTGCGCCCGTTTCGGCCTCAAAATTCATCAATATCCCGCGCATTTTGGGAGAGAAAAGATCATGGCAAGAGTATGTCAGGTTACGGGCAAACGCCCGGTAACTGGAAACAATGTTTCACACGCGAAGAACCGCACACGCCGCCGTTTTTTGCCCAATCTGCATCAACACCGCTTCTGGGTCGAATCAGAAAAGCGCTTTGTACGCCTTCGCGTTTCCAGCAAAGGCATGCGCATCATTGACAAGAAGGGCATCGAGCAAGTGCTCGGCGATATTCGCGCCCGTGGTGACAAGGTCTAAAGGAGAGCAGTAACATGAGAGACAAGATCAGGATGAACTCTTCTGCCGGTACGGGTCATTTCTACACTACCGACAAGAACAAGCGCACCACTCCGGATAAGCTGGAAATGAAGAAGTACGATCCGGTGGCACGCAAGCATGTGATGTATAAGGAAGGCAAGATCAAGTAAGCCATCCTCATTGCAGAAACACCCAGAACCCCGGCCTTGCCGGGGTTTTTTGTATGTGCCTGTAAGTCCCTGTATAAGTAGCGACGAAATGAAACCGACCCGTTAACCACACTTTGCTAAAGACAGCAGCGCATGCCCGAATTACCTGAAGTAGAAACCACCCGCAGGGGTGTCGAGCCCTACTGCCGCGGCGAGATTGTGCAACACCTTGCGGTGCGCGAGGCCCGACTGCGTTGGCCGGTGCCCGCGCGATTGCCAGCGTTGATGGCGGGGCTGCGTATCGAGTCCGTTGAGCGCCGGGCGAAATACCTGCTGTTTCATACTGGCGCAGGTTCCCTGTTGGTGCATCTTGGCATGTCCGGCTCACTGCGAGTGGTCGACCCGGCGCAGCCGCCGGCCCGCCATGATCATATCGACCTGCTGCTGCAATCGGGAGCCTGCCTGCGCTATAACGACCCGCGCCGCTTCGGTTGTTTCCTGTGGTTGGAGCCTGGAGAGCAACACCCCTTGCTCAGCCAGCTCGGCCCCGAGCCCCTGTCGGCGGAATTTGACGGGATGCTGCTGTACCGACGTTCGCGGGCCCGCAAAGTGCCGGTGAAGAGCTTCATCATGGATGCGAAGGTGGTGGTGGGGATTGGTAATATTTACGCAAACGAGGCGCTGTTTCTGTCCGGTATCCGCCCCGATCGCGCTGCGGGCAGGATATCGCAGGCCCGTTACGAGCACCTCGCCACTCATATAAAGCAAGTGCTTACTAGCGCTATAACCCAAGGTGGTACTACCTTGCGTGATTTTGTCGGGGGGGATGGCAAGCCGGGGTATTTTGCCCAGCAACTGTATGTATACGGACGAGGTGGGGAGCCCTGCAAGCGCTGTGGGGACCAATTAAAAGAACGTCGACTCGCCCAAAGAACTACAGTTTTCTGCGTGGCTTGCCAGCGATGAACGAGCTACACTGACGGCAAGTGGGGAAAACGGGAAGATAGCCCGGGAGATGGATATGAGAATAAAAGCAGGCGCACGACGCGCAACGACCGCCTTGTTAGTGGCTTGTCTGGCAATGCCAGCCACGCTGTGGGCCCAGGCCGGAGCCGTTGATGAAGATCCCAGTGCAGGGGCGATGATCGGGGACTTTTTTGTGGCCCGACCGATCGGCTTGGCGTTAACCCTGGGTGGTACCGCGTTGTGGGTGGTCAGTTTGCCTTTCACCCTGTTGGCAGGTCATGCCAATGAAGCCGCCGAAACACTGATGGTCGGCCCGGGTGAGATGACTTTCATGCGCTGCCTGGGTTGTCGCAACCCGGGATACACCGACCGTGATATCGAGCTGAAAAAGAAGCAGGACGCAGCTGCAAAAGCGGACGTCGCCAGCAACTAGCCAGCCCAGTGTATTGTTGTTCCGGGGCCCGTCGCAGACTGGGCCTCACCGGGTTTTATCGATTTTAATTCTTGAAGCGTTTGCGTATGGCGGCATTTACCGGCTCGGGCACAAACGGGCTGATGTCGCCATCCAGCGCGGCGATCTCTCTTACCAGCGAGCTTGATATATAAGAAAGATGCTCCGACGGGGTCAGGAAGATACTTTCAAATTCCGGGTACATAGCCCGGTTCATGTTCGCCAGCTGAAACTCATACTCAAAATCTGCCACCGCCCTCAGGCCTCGCAGCACGCAACGGGCGCCCTGGCTCTTGGCGAAATCTGTGAGCAAATTGCTGAACCCCGTGACTTCCACATTGTCCAGGTGGGCCAGGGAGGCCCGGCATAGGGCCACCCGCTCTTCCAGATTGAACAGCGGTGTCTTTTTCTCGCTGTAGGCAATGGCAACCACCACCCGATCGAACAAGCGGGCGGCGCGCTCGGCCAGGTCCACATGGCCGTTGGTAATCGGGTCAAAGGTTCCGGGGTAAATGACTGCTTGGGTTCTCATGGGCTTGGCCTGTGCCTGGACATGCGATGCCGGGGCCAGTCAATGACTGTGCTTGCCCAAGCGGCGGGAGCGGCTGATGGTAAACAATTTGTCTGGCATCGACAATGCAGCGGTTCGGTGGACATTCGGGGTTTGTGCAGCCTGATATCAGGCCTGCTCCCGCTCATCGTCAATCAGCCGGTAGAGGCGATAGGCCACCGCTCCGGCGACTTTATCGCGATGCAGGGTCCAGCACGAGGGAAGTTCAAGGTCGACAGCGCTGGTCTCGGTTTCCAGGTAAACCATCCCGTCGCTGGCCAGCAGCCGCTGCTGGTTGAGCAATGCGACCGTCGGTTCCGCCAGTGCCCTGCCAAAAGGCGGATCGATGAAAACAATATCGTAAGATCGGCTGCAGGACTGCAGGAAGTCCTGCGCCGGCTGCGCAAAACAGTTCCCGCGTGTGTTCGCGTCGAGGGTTTCCAGGTGGATGCGTATCTGCTGTATCGCGGCCCGGGATGAGTCGACGAAATCGCAGCGAGCGGCACCGCGAGACAGTGCCTCGAGGCCGAGCGCACCACTGCCGGCAAACAAGTCCAGGCAGTTGGCGTCCTGTATCCAGGGTGCCAGCCAGTTGAACAGGGTTTCCCGAACCCGGTCGGTGGTGGGCCGCAGGCCATCGGCGGGAGTGAACGCGAGCTTCCTGCCGCGCCACTGGCCACCGATAATGCGCAGCTGGCTCATGCAATCGTTCCTGGTCTGGCTCCGGCTTGCAGGCCGTTTCCCGGATCTGGCCATTTCTTCACTTTGGGCAAGGATGTTAGGATGTGGACCTTTCGCAGGCGGCCCGTCTGCGCACACTCTAGCACGACAACTATGAAATTTTTTAGCCGTAAAAATAAGGCGAATGCCCCGGCAATACCCGCCGAGACTGTAACTGACCAGCCTGGCGCGTCCCCGGAATCGCCGCTCGGGGAAAAACTGCCCGAGCAAGCTGCGCCCGCAGATTCGCCGCCGCAGACCCCAGCCGCGTCCGCAGTGGAAGAGACTCCGGCTGCCGTGACTACGACGCACAAGGCTCATGACCCTTCTACTGCCAGCGAGGACCCCGGTAAAACCGGGGCGGGTTTCTTTTCCCGACTTCGCCGCGGGCTGGGACGCACCAGTGGCACCCTGGTGCAAGGTCTGGGCACCCTGTTCCTGGGGCGCAAGGAAATTGATGCCGATTTGCTGGAGGAGCTCGAATCCCGGTTGTTGTTGGCCGATGTGGGAGTGGAGGCCACGATGGAAATCATCGACCACCTCACCCGCCGGGTTGCCCGCAATGAACTGACCAGTCCGGAGGCGTTGCAGTCTGCGCTCCAGGCCGAGTTGCTGGCTCTGCTCAAGCCCTGTGAAGTGCCGCTGCAGGTCGGAGGGCGGAAGCCCTTCGTTATCCTCATGGTCGGCGTTAACGGGGTTGGCAAGACCACGACTATAGGCAAAATGGCCAAGCGCTATCTTGCCCAGGGGCACTCGGTGATGTTGGCGGCGGGAGATACCTTCCGGGCGGCTGCGGTGGAACAATTGCAGGTATGGGGGGAGCGCAACGGGGTGCCGGTGGTCGCACAGCACACCGGCGCTGACAGTGCCTCGGTCATCTACGACGCATTGCAGGCCGCCCAGGCCCGGGATGTGGATGTGTTGATAGCCGATACAGCAGGGCGGCTGCATAACAAGGACAACCTCATGGAGGAACTGAGCAAGGTGGTGAGGGTGATGGGCAAGCTCGATCCCGATGCTCCCCATGAGGTTATGTTGGTGCTTGATGCGGGCACCGGCCAGAATGCGCTGGCCCAGGCTGCCCAGTTCCAGCAATGGGTGGGTGTGTCCGGCCTGAGCCTGACCAAACTGGACGGCACTGCCAAAGGTGGTGTGATCTTTGCCATTGCCAAGAAACTTGGCTTGCCCATCCGCTTTATCGGTATTGGTGAGGCGGTAGAGGATTTGCGTCCATTTGAGGCAGAGCAGTTTATCGACGCGCTGTTTGCCGGGGACGACGCCACTGCATGATCAGTTTCGAACGGGTCAGCAAGCGCTATCCGGAGGGCCACGATGCCCTGCGTGAAGTGAGCGTAGCTATAGAACGGGATGAACTGGTGTTCCTGACCGGTCACTCCGGTGCCGGCAAAAGCACCTTACTGCGGCTGATCATGCTGATGGACCGGCCCACTCGCGGCCAGGTCATCGTCGACGGCCAGAACCTCGCCAAAATAGGCTCCCGGGGAATTCCCCATCATCGCCGCAATATCGGTGTGGTATTCCAGAATCACCAGCTGCTCTACGACCGCAGCGTATTTGACAATGTTGCCCTGCCGCTCATTATAGCCGGCTACGATCATCGGGATGTGGGCCGCCGGGTGCGCGCCGCGCTGGACAAGGTCGGCCTGCTGAACCGGGAGCTGGCCATGCCGGTGACCCTGTCCGGTGGCGAGCAACAGCGGGTAGGCATTGCCCGGGCCGTGGTGGGCAAGCCCAAAATCCTGTTGGCGGATGAGCCTACTGGAAATCTCGATCCCGCCCTTTCCGCGGAAATCATGAACCTGTTCGAAGAGTTCAACCAGGTAGGGGTCACAGTGCTGATTGCCAGTCATGACCTGGCCCTGATCTCCCGGCTGCGCCATCGGATACTTACCTTGCGTGACGGGCAGTTGGTCAGTGGAGGTGCAGGGTGACCAAGCCGCGCGCCAGCGCACGTGCTACTCCAGGCGTCCGCCGCGACGGGGCGAGTCAAAGCCGCACCACTTTGCGCGACCGGTATAACAGCTGGCTGGGGCATCATCGCCTGTCGGCGGCAGACAGCCTTCACCGGGTGCTCGATAACCCACTATCGAGCCTGCTCACCTGGATTGTTATCGGGATAGCGCTGGCGCTACCCATGGGGCTGAGCGTTGCCCTGGATAATGTCGGCAGGCTCAGCGCCAGCTGGGACAGTCCCGCCCAGATTTCCCTGTTCCTGCAGGACGGGATCACCGGGGAGGCGGCCGCAGCGATGGCGACCTCCCTGGCCGAGCGGGATGATGTGGCGCAGACGGAGTTTGTATCACGGGAGGAGGCTCTGGAAGAATTTCGCAGCTTATCCGGTTTTGCGGATGTGCTGGCCAGCCTGCAGACTAATCCCTTACCTCACCTGATCCTGGTCTCCCCCGCCAGCAGCAGTGACGGTGAGGCGGCCGCAGGGCTGCGGGCGAAACTGCAGGATTTGCCGGAAGTCGCCCAGGCGGTGCTTGATATGCAGTGGCTGCAACGGCTCAACAGCCTGATGGAGCTCAGTCGGCGCATGGTGATGGCCGTGGGTGGCCTGCTGGTACTGGGGGTGGTGCTGATCCTGGGTAATACCATTCGGCTGGCAATCGAAAATCGACGGGATGAGATTGTTATCGTAAAACTCGTGGGTGGTAGTAATGCCTTTGTGCGGCGGCCATTTTTGTACACTGGCTTGTGGTATGGGGTCGGGGGCGGTGTTGTTGCTGCGCTGCTGGTTGCCCTGTCGCTGTGGTTCCTGCAGGAGCCTGTCAGCCGTTTTGCCCAGCTCTACCAGAGCGAGTTTCGCCTGCACGGCCTGGGCATGATGGGCGGCCTCAACCTGGTTATCCTGGGCGGACTGCTGGGATTGACCGGGGCCTGGTTGGCAGTGGCCCGGCATTTGGCAGCCATCCAGCCCCGGTGAACAGTGGCGCATTTCTTTTTTGTATTTTCCTAACCTATTGATATTTAATAGTATTTACAAATTCTATTGGTGATCTGCTGAACTTTCCGCAAATTAGCACTCTAATTCAAAGAGTGCTAAAATTGCGGCGCTAATTAGGGGGACATCCATGAGTAAAAGCCTACAGCCAGTCGACCAGATGGTGCCGGGAGCAAACCTGCCCGCATACGTTCAGGCGGTCAGCAGTATCCCGATCCTGAGTGCGGAGCGTGAACTGCAGCTGGCAGAAGATCTCTATTTTAATGACAATCTTGAAGCCGCGCGGGAGCTGGTCATGTCCCACCTGCGGTTTGTGGTCTATATCGCCCGCAGCTACTCCGGCTACGGCCTGGCCGAGGCCGATCTGATTCAGGAAGGTAATGTCGGCCTGATGAAGGCGATCAAGCGCTTCAACCCTGAGAAGGGTGTGCGGCTGGTGTCTTTTGCCGTGCACTGGATCAAGGCAGAAATGCATGAGTACATCCTGCGCAACTGGCGCATTGTTAAAGTGGCGACCACCAAGGCCCAGCGCAAACTGTTTTTTAATCTGCGCAGCGCCAAGAAAAACCTGGCGTGGCTCAGTGCTGAAGAAGCCCAGGCCGTAGCCAATGACCTGGGTGTCGATGTAAAGGAAGTCCATCGCATGGAGGGTCGCCTGAGCAGCCGTGACCTGTCCTATGATGCGCCGCGTGAAGCCGATGACGACGATGCCTGGCAGGCCCCCCAGTACTATCTGGAAGACCATAGTGCCGATCCTGCCCTGATGGCGGAGTCCAGCGACTGGCAGGACAATAGCGAATCCCAATTGCATGAGGCTCTGGCCGGACTTGACGAGCGCAGCCGCGATATCCTGGCCCAGCGTTGGCTGACGGAAGACAAATCAACCTTGCATGATCTCGCCGCGCAGTATGGCGTTTCTGCTGAGCGCATCAGGCAGCTCGAACAAAATGCGATGAAGAAGCTGCGGGCGGCAATCGCCGCCTGAGCCAGTTTCGGGGCGCCCCTCGCGCCCCTTTTTGCGCTACTATTCCCCTATGGCAAAATTGTTTATAACTCTCGCCTCCCTCAGCGGCATGCTGGCGGTGGCATTTGGTGCTTTTGGGGCCCACGCCCTTAAAGCCCGTCTGGACGACTACGCGCTGGGTGTGTTCCAGACGGCGGTGCAATATCACTTTTATCACAGCCTCGCCCTGTTGGCGGTGGGTATTCTCGCCCTGAGCCAGCCCCAGACGATGCTGCTCAAGAGTAGCGGCTGGCTGTTTTTCACGGGTATTGTGATCTTTTCAGGCAGCCTCTACCTGCTCAGTATCACCGGCGTTCGCTGGCTGGGCGCCATCACTCCCCTGGGTGGGCTGGCATTCATTGCCGGTTGGGCCTGCCTTGCAGCCACAGGCTGGAAACTGCTGGCCTGACCCAAATCGAGCGGTACATGACGGAATCTGAACAACGGCGACCCATCCGCAGCTACGTGCTGCGCACCGGGCGTATGACCAGTGGGCAGGAGCGCGCCTTTAATGATAACTGGGCGCGCTGGGGTCTCGAGCACAGCGCGGGACTGATTGATTTCACTGACACATTTGGCCGTCACCAGGGGGGCGATCCTGCGGCGGGCGACCCCGCGCCCCGGGTCCTGGAAATCGGCTTCGGCATGGGCCAGTCCCTGGTAGAGATGGCGGCAGCTGCGCCCGGCACGGATTTCATCGGTATCGAAGTTCACAAGCCCGGCGTTGGCAGGCTGCTGCACAGTATGGTGGAGCAGCAGGTGGATAATATCCGGGTGTACTGTCATGACGCCGTGGAGGTTCTGCGCGATTGCATTCCCGAAGCCTCGCTGGACACCATCCAGATCTTCTTTCCCGACCCCTGGCACAAGAAGCGCCATCACAAGCGCCGGCTTATCCAGGGCGCGTTCGTGGCGCAAGTGCTGACCAGGCTAAAGCCGGGCGGTACCCTGCACCTGGCCACCGACTGGGAGGACTACGCCGAACAGATGATGGAAGTATTGAGCCAGGCCCAGGGCCTGTCCAACAGCTGCGGAGCCGGGGAGTACTCACCGAGACCGGCACATCGACCCCTGACCAAGTTCGAGTTGCGCGGTGAGCGCCTGGGACATGGGGTGTGGGATCTGGTGTTTATGAAAGACCGGGGATCAGTCGGGGAAAAACTCGGCGATCACTGAATCCAGGAAGCGCCTGCCGGTAGGCGTAGCACTCACCCGATCTCCCACCCGTTGTAACAACTCTCGCCCGCACAGTGACTCGAGCTGCGGTTCCAGGCTCAGCCGGTCCAACCCGGTGCGCTGTTCAAACTGGTCCAGCTCAAACCCGGCATTGAGCCGCAGGGCATTGAGCATGAACTCCCCGATGACATCGGCCGGTTCGATCAACCGGTCACTGGCGGTGAAGCCTCCGGAAGCGGCCAGGTACTGATCGGGCTGGCGCTTCTTGGCGTAGCGCCGGATCTGGCCGGGGCCCAGGGTGATCTTGCCATGGGCCCCGGCGCCGATACCCAGATAGTCCCCAAAGGACCAGTAATTGGTGTTGTGGCGGCATTCAAAGCCCTGGGTGCTATAGGCGGAGACTTCGTATTGATTATAGCGCTCGGAAGATAGTAAGTACTCACCATCGTCCTGTATATCGGCCAGCGTATCCTCCGCCGGTAGCAACGGAGGGCGTTTGTGAAAAACGGTATTGGGCTCGATGGTGAGCTGGTACCAGGACAGGTGCGGGGGCTGGTAGGTGATCGCATGACGCAGGTCTGCAAGGGCACCGGCGCGGCTCTGGTCGGGTAATCCGTGCATCAGGTCGATGTTGAAACTGTCGAAACCGGAGATCCGGGCGAGCTCGATCGCAGCGTGAGCCTGATCGCTGTTGTGGATTCGGCCCAGGGCTTGCAGGCGTTTATCGTCAAAACTCTGGATGCCCAGTGACAGGCGATTAATCCCGGCCTGGGCAAAGCCGGCAAATTTGTCAGCTTCGGCACTCCCCGGGTTTGCTTCCATGGTCGCCTCCAGCGAATCGGCCAGTGCCACCCGGGAAGCAATGCCGGCCAATAGCTGGGCGATGGCGGCGGCACTGAACAGGCTGGGCGTGCCGCCACCTATAAACAGGGTAGCCACTTCCCGGCCCCGCACCAGGGGCAGGTCGGTTTCGAGGTCTGTCAGCAGTGCCTCTACATATCGCTGCTCTGGGATATGGCTGGATTCGTGGGAATTGAAATCACAGTACGGGCATTTGCGCTCGCACCAGGGCAGGTGGATATACAGTCCCAGTGGCGGCAGGGGCATCAGTGTTGCCGCATGGCTTCCAGCAACAGGGCGCTGGCCCTGGCGCGATGGCTGACACGATTTTTGAGTACGGGGTCCAGTTCAGCAGAGCTACAGCCCTTGTCAGGCACGTAGAACAGAGGGTCATAACCGAAACCGTTGTCGCCGCTGGGTTGTAACAGGATCCTGCCTTCCCAGCTGGCCTGGCAGACCAGGGGGGTTGGGTCCAGGGCATGGCGCATGTAGACCAGCACGCACTGGAAGCGGGCGCCGCGTTGGTCCTCAGGCACGCCCTCCAGCGCCGCCAGCAGCTTCAGGTTGTTGGCAGCGTCTCCCTGGCCAGAGTAACGGGCAGAGTGAATGCCCGGGGCGCCAGACAGATGATCGACTTCCAGCCCGGAGTCATCGGCAATAGCTGGCAGGCCACTGTGTTCACAGGCTGCGCGCGCCTTGATGATGGCGTTCTCAACAAAGCTGAGGCCGGTTTCAGCAACGTCGGGAACCCGGTACTCCTGTTGTGAGCGCAGGGTGACACCCAGTGGGGAGAGAATTCGCGCCAGCTCGCGCAATTTGCCGGCGTTGCCACTGGCCAGCACCACCGTGCGTTGGTCGTTGCTGTTCATTGGTCGAGATATAGCTGGTGCTTCAGCTTGAAGGTATAGGTCTGGTCTGCGCCTTCAGGGCGAAAATTCACCTCGAAGAAACGCCATTCCTCATCGATAAATTTGAATTCGGCGATGTAATAAATGGCCGGCCCCTCGCGCACCTCCTTGAATTCAAGGAACTGGTTCTGGATCAAATCCCAGGTGCGGCCCTCGATCAGCATGGTGCGGGCTTCACTGCTGCCGTCTTCGCGTTGCTCGCGCACCGCCAGGTTGAGAATAGCCCGCTTTTTGCCCCGGGTAATGCCGTAGCTTGCCGCCACTTCGGGTTCCAGAAAGGTGGTTGTGACCACGCTGTAGTGCAGCTCGTAGGGGCCGAACATTTCGGACTGCTGGGCGAATGTGGCGATGCTGGTGACGACCAGCCCGATGATGAACAGTGTTTGGATGAGTATGCGCATAATTTATCGGCTAATGTGATAGATGGCAGTAGTGGCGAACAGGTTGGGCCAGGCATTTGCCAGCATGGGCTCGCGGTCGGTATTGCCCACCACGTCCCTGGCCAGGATGCGTATCTGTTTTTCCCTGCACAGCTCCTCAAAGTCCTTCACTGTGCAGAAATGAATATTGGGGGTGTTGTACCAGTGATAGGGCATAAACTTTGACACGGGCATGCGGCCCCGGGTGCCTAGATACCAGCGACAGCGCCAGTGGGCGAAGTTGGGAAAGGTGACAATACCCTCGCGCCCGATACGCAGCATCTCATCAAGGATACGGTCCGGGTAGTGCACTGCCTGCAGGGCGTGTGCCATCACTACCGTGTCGAAACTCTGGTCCGGGAAATTGCCCAGCCCGGCATCCATATTCTGCTCAACGATATTGAGGCCGCGGGCTATGGCCTCGGTGATATTCTGCGCATCGATTTCCAGCCCAGTGCCGCGCACCTGTCGCTCCTCGCGCAGGCGTTGCAGAAACTCGCCGTTGCCGCAGCCCAGGTCCAGCACCCGGCTGCCGGGATTTATCCAGCGCTGGATATGGGTGAGGTCCAGGCGCATCAGTCGTCTGCTCCCACGCGGCGCATATAGGCTGTGAATACATCCAGGTAACGGGGGATAGGCAACAGGAACGCATCGTGTCCCTCGTCTGCCTCGATCTCGGTATAGGTAACGGGTCTGTCAGCAGCGATCAATGCATCGACGATTTCCCGGGAGCGCTGCGGCGAAAAGCGCCAGTCGGTGGAGAAGGATATCACCAGGAAACTGCAGCGGGCGTGGGTGAATGCCGCCACCGGGTCGTTGCCATATTCCCTGGCAAGGTCGAAGTAGTCCAGCGCCCTGGTCATCAGGATATAGGTGTTGGCATCGAAATTACCGGAGAACTGGCTGCCCTGGTAGCGCAGGTAGCTTTGCACCTGGAACTCCACATCCTGTTCGTTACCCTGTTCCAGCGAGCCACTGCGCACATCGCGGCCAAACTTGCTGGCCATGGCGCCGCCCGACAAATAGGTGATGTGTCCCACCATCCGCGCCAGGGCAAGGCCCTGCGCCGGCACCTTGTCCATGGCCTGGTAATTGCCTTCGGCAAAGTCCGGGTCGGACAGAATCGCCTGTCGGGCAACCTC
>Ga0102812_10000423_pt1 | contig 30924 bp, 29 predicted proteins | sample ColrivemetaGS713_FD_79334 | JGI IMG/M metagenome (GOLD analysis project Ga0102812, IMG submission 79334) | Estuarine microbial communities from the Columbia River estuary - Flood tide ETM metaG S.713 | ecosystem: Environmental > Aquatic > Marine > Intertidal zone > Estuary | place: USA...
CCCATGCCTGGTTCGATTCCAGGGTCGCCCACCACCTCCCCCCAGTTTTCAGATTTAGTTTACGGCATCAGTACAGCGGACCGTTCGTATGTCGCCGTATCGGTCGACCCGTCGTCATAAGTGACCCGAACCTCGACCTGTTCCAGACTATCCAATGGGAAAGTGATGTAAGGTAGAAAATCCTCGATTTGCGTCATCGCATTGGGGGTTGGACTGTCGTCGTGGCAGGGTTCGAGATCAAACGGGGTTTCAGGCGGGGCGCCGTTCACACCATAGTGCACATCCCACAAACCACACCGCCAACTGGCCAATTGCGTGAAATACAGCAGGTCCTGTCCGTCGTAGGGCCGGATCGCGATCCATTGCGGCTTGGTCATATCAAGGATCATGCGCACCTCGCCCGCCGTGGTAAATTTCCCTGTTGGCGTCTGATCCTCGGGCGATCTGTCCGTTCCGACCGTTTCCGCGGGTGCAACCGCCGCCAACGCGGGTGCGCTTGCGTCATCGGGTGTTATTCCGAAAAAAGACCCGATCACCAAAGGCAAATAAAGAATATACATTGCTTGGTCCCCTTTTTCCGCTCTGGACTTTTGTCCAGACTGGGTTGCCTCTATAGTCATGAAAAACGCGAGGCGTAGGTCGAGTATGGCGCGGAAAAAGAAATCAGACCAGAACTTCAACCTTTTGATCATCGGTCAAGGTGGACGGCTGCAATACGAAGCCCTGTTGTGCGTGGCCTCGCTGCGCCATTCCAGCCCCGATTTCAAAGGCAAGGTTTTCGTGGCAGAGCCGCAACCCGGACCACGTTGGGACGGCAACCCCGGCATGTCGCAACCGGTGCGCGACGCCTTGGTGGAACTCGGCGCGGAAATCCTGCCGTTCGAAAACAAGGTCTTTGGCAAGAATTACCCCTATGGCAACAAGATCGAGGCGCTGTTGTCCCTTCCTGCGGGCGAACCTTTCCTGTTTCTGGACACCGACACGCTGATCACCGGCGATCTGGGCGCAGTGCCCTTTGATTTCGACCGCCCATCGGCATCGATGCGGCGCGAAGGCACATGGCCAGAAGAGGAACTATACTGGCCCGGCTATACAGCGATCTGGAAATCGCTTTACGACAAATTCGGGCTGGAGTTTGAAAGCACGCTCGATCTGTCGCAACCTGATGAATATTGGAAACGTTACCTTTATTTCAACGCCGGTTGGTTCTTCTACAAAGACCCCGCCGCCTTTGGGCAGCGGTTTCTGGACTATGCCCAGCAGGTCCGCGACGACCGTCCCGAAGAACTAGCAATCCAATCGCTCGACCCTTGGCTGGATCAGGTCGTGTTGCCCCTGGTCATCCATTCCTTTGGCGGTGGCCGCCCCGGGCCGGAACTGGCAGGGCTGGATGGCGATGTAACCTGCCATTACCGGATGCTGCCCCTGCTATATGCCCGCGAAAGCGACAAGGTGGTGCAGGTGCTGGAAACCGTCGCCACACCGAACAAACTCAAACGGCTGCTGAAAGACTACGATCCGATCAAGCGGATGATCTATCAGGGGCGCGGGGCCAAGGTGCGCGCGCTGTTCGACAGGAACGATCTGCCGAAACAGGAAAAGCAGATCCGCAACCGGATCAAAGCCGAAGGTTTTTGGATGCGCTAAACCGCGAAAAGACCCGATTCATTGGGAAACCCTTTGATCTCAATCGGGTTTCCCGAAGGGTCGCGGAAAAACATGGTCCATTGTTCGCCCGGTTCGCCTTTGAACCGGACCGACGGTGCAAGAACAAAATCGGTCTGCGCCTCCTCCAGTCGTCCCGCCAGTTCGGTCCATTGGTCCAGCGGCAGCACGACCCCAAAGTGCGGCATCGGCACCATATGATCCCCGACCCGCCCCGTCGGCGCATTGGCGAAAGGTTCGCCCAAATGAAGGCTCAGTTGATGGCCGAAGAAATCGAAATCGACCCATGTTTCGGTCGACCGCCCCTCTGCCGCGCCCAGAACGCCGCCGTAGAAACCCCGTGCTTCGTCCAGATCGCGCACATGAAAGGCCAGATGAAAAGGAACAGGCATGGGGGGCTCCGACGTTGAAGGATCGCAAAATGTTGATCGGATCATAGGGGGTACGCCGGGGTTTGAAACCTTGATTTCTGCCCCCTGCAGGTTTTTGTTCCAGTCATCCTGCAATCGTGGCTATGCCAAAGAGGACCCCCATGAAACTGCGTATCATCCTGCCCGTTGCCGTGGCCCTGCTGACCAGCACCGCGTTGATATTGCCCAATGCAAGGGCCGAAGATCAGGTCCCCCAGTCGCAGGCGCAGGTCACATTGTCCTTTGCGCCGATCGTGAAACAGGCGACCCCCGCAGTTGTGAACGTCTATACCAAACGGATCGTCGCCCAATCGCAAAGCCCCTTTGCGGGCGACCCGTTCTTTTCGCAATTCTTCCGCGATCAGGTGGTGACGCCGCGGGTTCAGAACTCGCTCGGGTCGGGTGTGATCGTGTCGCCTGACGGGATCGTGGTATCGAACTACCATGTCGTCGGCGAGGCTGCGGAAATCCGCGTGGTTCTATCTGACAAGCGAGAATTCGACGCAGCGGTGCTGCTGGCAGATCCTGAAACCGATCTGGCCATTCTGAAACTCGACTCGGATGCGCCCTTTCCCTATCTCCCCTTCGCCAATTCCGATCAGGCAGAGGTCGGCGATCTGGTGCTGGCCATAGGCAACCCCTTTGGGGTCGGGCAAACGGTGACCAGTGGCATCGTGTCGGGTCTCGCCCGGTCGGGCGGCGATATGGGGCGGGGGCGCGGCTATTTCGTCCAGACTGATGCGGCGATCAATCCGGGCAATTCCGGCGGGGCGCTGGTCGATATTTCGGGGCAGCTTTTGGGGATCAACACCTCGATCCTGTCGCAATCGGGCGGGTCGAACGGGATCGGCTTTGCCATCCCCGCCAACCTCGTCCGTCAATATGTCGAACAGGCAGCCGCGGGTGCGACCGAACTCGTCCACCCTTGGGCGGGGATCACGGTCCAGCCCGTTGATGCATCCTTGGCCGAGGCGCTGGGGATGGACACCCCACGTGGCATTCTGGTCAATGACCTGCACCCCGATAGCCCCTTTGCCAAAGCAGGGATCGAACCCGGCGATGTCATCACCGCCTTGGGCGATCTGCCCGTGGATATCCCGCAAGAGCTTGATTTCCGGATGTCGACGCTGGGCGTGAACACACAAACCACCGTCACATGGCTGCGCGACCATCAGGAAAACACCGCACAGGTCACGCTGACGCCCCTGCCCCAAGGCAACGTTTCCGAACCTGTGACCATGCCCGCCGGAACCGTGTTTTCAGGGATCACCGTCACCGACCTCACCCCAGCGCTATCGGCCAGATTGGGCCTGTCATCCGATGCCCAAGGCGTCGTGGTGACCGAGGTCGGGCGGGGGGCGATGCGGACCCGCCTGGCACCTGGCGATGTGATCCTAGCGATAAACGGCCAGGCGACCAGCACCACGACCGACATGCAAAGCGCCGTGGCAGGCGGCGGCAAAAGCTGGCGGATCGACTACCTGCGCAACGGACGCCGGATCGTCATGCAACTGCGGGGGTTCTGATCGGGCGTTGTGGCCAAGTCAAACGCGGGCTAACGTGTCGCCCAACGCGTTCCAACGGAGGATTCCATGACCCGCACCTATGGCTTTGACACCCTGCAAATCCACGCAGGCGCCCGCCCCGACCCCGCAACCGGCGCGCGGCAGGTACCGATCTATCAGACCACGGCCTATGTGTTCCGTGATGCCGACCATGCTGCCGCTTTGTTCAACCTGCAGGAGGTCGGTTATATCTATTCGCGCCTGACCAACCCGACGGTTGCCGCCCTTCAGGAACGTATCGCGACGCTTGAAGGCGGCGTGGGCGCGGTTTGCTGTTCGTCGGGTCATGCCGCCCAAATCATGGCACTCTTCCCGCTGATGGGTCCGGGGTTGAACGTGGTCGCCTCGACGCGGCTTTACGGCGGGACTGTCACCCAGTTCAGCCAGACCATCAAACGGTTCGGCTGGTCGGCCAAATTCGTCGACTTCGACGATCTGGATGCGGTCAAGGCGGCGATCGACGACAACACCCGCGCGGTGTTCTGTGAAGCCGTCGCCAACCCCGGCGGTTATATCACCGATCTGGATGCAATCTCGGCCATTTCGGACGCGGCTGGCATTCCGCTGATCGTCGATAACACCAGTGCGACCCCCTATCTGTGCCGCCCGATCGAACATGGCGCGACACTGGTGGTGCATTCGACCACCAAATACCTGACCGGCAACGGCACCGTCACTGGCGGATGTGTGGTGGATTCGGGCAAATTCAACTGGTCGGCCAATGACAAATTCCCGTCGCTCTCCGCACCGGAACCGGCCTATCACGGGCTCAAGTTCCACGAAACCTTTGGCAATCTGGCCTTTACCTTCCACGGGATCGCCATCGGGCTGCGCGATCTGGGCATGACCATGAACCCGCAAGCCGCGCATTATACGCTGATGGGGATCGAAACCCTGTCGCTGCGGATGGACCGGCATGTGCAGAACGCGGTCAAGGTCGCGCAATGGCTCGAGGCTGATCCGCGGGTGGATTACGTCACCTATGCGGGTCTGAAATCGTCGCCCTACAACGACCGCGTGGCGCGGATCTGCCCCAAAGGGGCGGGCGCGCTGTTCACCTTTGCCGTCAAGGGCGGATACGAGGCCTGCGTGAAACTGGTGGATTCGCTGGAGATCTTTAGCCACGTCGCCAACCTTGGCGATACACGGTCATTGATCATCCATTCGGCATCGACCACGCACCGCCAGCTTTCGGCAGAACAGCAGGCCGCCGCAGGTGCAGGGCCGAATGTGGTGCGCGTGTCCATAGGGATCGAAGATGCAGACGACCTGATCGCCGATCTGGATCAGGCACTGGCAAAGGCCACCGGCAAATAAAACCGCTGATCAACTAAAAAAATAGGGCGCGTTCACATCATGAACGCGCCCTAACCTATTTATTTATCTTGGATTTCATAGACCATCGACACATTCGCGCTGACCGTGATCTCGCCCGGCGCCACGGGCACATCCATCGACGGGGCCGAAGCCATAGCGTCCATCATCATCGGGCCACCCCGGAACATCGGGACACCGGAATAGCCGTTTTCATTCAATGACATCAACGGGCCAAGCGCCACACCTGCCGCATCGGCATAGAGGGCGGCGCGGCGGATCGCTTCGGCCACGGCTGCACGGCGGGCGGCATCCATCACGTCCTCGGGGTGTTGAAGCCCGAAATCGATGCCGTTGATCGTATTGGCCCCCTGCCCGACGACCGCACTAAGAATGCCACCCAAGGCGTTGATATCCCGAACCTTTACATCAACCGTGTTCTGGGCGGTATAGCCCTCGATCTTGCTGAAATCAGTGCCACCCAGAACAGTGCGACCATAGCGCGGCGTCAAACGGACCGATCCGCTGCGAACATCCGCGTCCGCGACGCCAACCTCGGCCAGTTTGGCGAGGATCGCTGCGGTGGCGGAGCTGGCCTGATCCATCGCGCTGCCGGTTTCAGTCGCTTCGATCAAAACACCTAGGCTGACTGTGGCCATATCAGGAACCACCGAAACTTCGCCCTCGCCCGAAACCGCAATCGTGCGGGGGGCTGTTTCGGCGAAAATGGCGGCGGGGGACAGCAGACTGCCAACCAAGGCAAGGGGGAATAGAACGGACCGCATATAACTCTCCTATCAGTAAAAAGGCACTTTGCCCGATACATAGACGCTGCCCGTCGCAAATTCCTTGGGAAATACGCCAAAAAAATATCATGGGCGGGAAGTTGCTATAGCGAGGATGGAAATGCATCGCTACATTCCGCGCCTGAAGTAACAATGCTAAAGCGTTTGCATGACACCAAATTTCGCCTTGTCCCTTTCGTTTGACGGTATCCGGTTATTGCATCGGGTGTCCGGAGGCTGGCACCTCGTGGGCGAGGTCGCGCTGGACAATCCGAACCTTGTGCAGGAATTGGCGGTCTTGCGCCGGACTGCGCTTGCGTTGGATTCCAGTGGCCTGCGAACCAAGCTGCTCATTCCCAACGACCAGATCAAATATCTGGCGCTGGATGGCACCCGCGTTTCCGAAGATACAATCTATGCCAGCCTCGATGGCCAGACGCCCTATGCGGTCGATGAATTGCAGATCGATTACAGTCGCGGTGGCGGTCGGACCTATGTTGCCGCCGTGCCCAAAGAAACCCTGGCCGAGGCCGAGGCATTTGCCGTCGACAACCGCTTTGGTCCGATCTGCTTTGCCGCTGTGCCCGAGCCCTTTACCTTTGTGGGTGAGGCGTTTTTTGGCCCCACCGCCGCCGCTTTGGCCCATCTGCCTGCCGGCAGCGTGATTGAACGCGACGACGCGGCGGTCACTGTGATCGGCGCGGCCCATCTGCCCAACTTGCCGCCGATGGACCCGCCAAAGCAGACTGTCGCGCCCCCGGTTGCCGAGCCTGTGCCGGAACCGGTCCCAGAAACCAATCCCGAGCCCGAAACGCCGCCCGATCCGCAAACGGCCGCTGACACGCCAAATGTAAACGCCGACACCCCCGAGTCGCCAGTGTCAGAGGCCGATTTGGCCGAGGCGCTTTCGAACCTGCCGTCGGAACCCGAACCGGAATCGACCGACCCCATCGCGCCGAAAGACGTGGCAGAACCCCCTGCGGCCGCGGACCCCGGCCCCGAGGTTGTGTTTGCCAGCAGGTCCAGAACTTTACGGGCAGATACCGACGAGGTGCCGTCCAGTGTCCGGGCCGCACCTGCCGCCCCGCTGCGCCAGATCGATGGTGAACCCGCATTCGCCAGCCGCAACGCCGCGCAAACGCCGCGCAAGGAACCGACTGTTCTCGCCGTGCCGACGGGCACAGGCCCCAAAGCGCCGCCGGTTTCTGTTGATGACCGATCTACATTGCCTGAAAACACGATCCCACCGCCGGTGTTTTCAGCCTCTCCGCCGAAGGCCGAAACATCGGTTCCCGCGCTTGGAACAGCGGCGGCCCCTGCTTTGGATACGGCGCCCAAGATCGAAGGGCTGGCTGCCCGAGGACCTGACGCAGCGCCGGAAACATCTGCGCCCGAAGCTGAGGCCGCGCCAAAACAGAAATCCGGGCTGTTCCGCAGCCGCCGCAAATCTGGCAAACGCCCGACCACCCCGGCCCCTGCCGATGCGTCGACCGAAAAGGACAGGCTAACCGTCTTTGGGGCACGCAAGCCGAAGCCCGAACAACAGATCGGCGGCAAACCCAAATACCTTGGGCTGATCCTTACGGCCTTGCTCTTGCTGTTTATGATCGTTGTCGCAGCCCTTGCCGCCCGAAACGAAGACGGGTTGGCGGGCTTGCTCGGTTTTGGGGCCGGTACGGTCCAAACGGCAGAAACCGGTGCCGATCTGGTTGTGCCGATTGCTGTGGACGCCGCGACCGAAACCCAAGCTGCAGTTGTGCCGGAGGTCACCCCCCCCGATCCCAACGAAAGTGTCGTTGCCGCCAATGCAGGGGGCGACATAGCCCCCACGGCAGAGGCGGCACCCCAGATCGATCAAAACGCCGCGTCTCTTTTGGCGAATATCCTTAGCGAAAATATTGCCAACCAAACCGTTTCCCCCTCGACCGAACTCGCCCCCGATGGCACCCCGCTGACCCCCGCCGAAGCCCAACGCATCTATGAGGCAACTGGTGTCTGGCAGCGCGCCCCGCGTCTCCCGCTGCAGCTGAAATCCGAACCCGGCCCCGATGTTGCCCTTTGGCAATCCGACGCTTTGGCCAAAGCCTCGCTCGCCGTGCCTGCGACACCATCGATGTCTGGCGCGGATTCTCCGTTTCTGACAGTTCCGAATCCGCCATCTCCGGACACCGTTTTTGACCGTGACGACCGTGGGTTCATCCGTGCAACGCCCGAAGGAACGATCCTTCCGGACGGAACCATTGTCTTTGCTGGCAAACCGAATGTTTTGCCCCCGCTACGTCCTTCCAGCATTGCGCCGCAGGTTGATCTGACCAACGAAGATCCCGCCGCGCCCAGTTTTGACACACCGGCAGACGAACAGGCCGCTGTTTCTGCAGGGGCCGTTGCCTTGACCGCGCTGCAACCCGGATTGCGCCCGCGTCTACGCCCCGAAACGCTCGCCCCTGCTCCGATCGAAGACCCAGTCGTTGCCGCTGCCGACCCTGCACTTGCAGGTGTCCGGCCAAAGCAGCGCCCTGCCGACCTCGCACCGCCCCAAGCGGCGGAGCCCGAGCCTGAGTCGGAACCAGCACCGCCACTTGCCGATGTAGAGGCAATTGCCGCCGCTATTGCCGCTGCGGCACCGCCTGATCCAGCAGCGACGGCGACCGAACTTGCACCAGCTGCATCCACCAGACCGGACAGTCGGCCCCGCAATTTTGATCGTGTTGTTCAGGCCGCCCAGCGTGCACCTGCTGCCGCTGCAGCGGCCCCCGCAACGGCCCCGACAGTATCGCGTAACGCCACCGTCGCCCCCAGCGGGCCGGTGCCGGGCGGGGTGGCAAGTGCGGCGACGACGGAAAATGCAATCAATCTGCGCGACATCAACCTGCTGGGCGTTTCCGGCAGCCCCGGAAACCGCATCGCGCTGATCCGCATGGGGAACGGGTCGATCCTGCGGGTCAAGGTGGGCGACAGGCTCGATGGCGGGCAGGTCACTGCGATTGGCGAACATTCGCTGAATTACACAAAACGCGGACGGTCCTACACTCTCGAAGTCGGGGCATAACCGCCTGCGCTGCGCTAAATTCTGGCAATTATCTGCGGTTCGTTGCAGAATTCCCGCATCTGAAAATCCAAAGGCGCGGGAACCCAGCAATGCTCGACCAGACTGATATCCGGCTTTTGGCGCTGTTGCAGCGCAATGCACAGCTGACAGCACAGGAATTGGGCGATGAATTGGCGCTGTCCCCGTCCCAAGCGGGGCGTCGGCGGCAAAGGCTGGAAACCGACGGTTATATCACCGCTTATCGCGCCGTCGTGTCGCCGGAAAAGATCGGACTGGGGGTCGAAGCCTTTATTCAGGTCGTCATGGCGACCCATACTGCCGAAAACGCACGGGACCTGCTGCGGGTCACCCGCACCCAGCCAGAAATCACCGCCGCTTGGACCCTGACCGGCGAGGCGGATTATCTTTTGCGGGTCTTTTGTGCGGACCTTTCAGCGCTCAACAGGCTGGTGCAGCAAGTTCTATTGCCGCATCCGGCCGTCAGTCGGGTCCAAAGCCAGATCGTGATGGAACGGGTCAAGCCGGACGCGCCCCTGCCGCTGTGAGGCGGCGGAAATTTCAAAGCTGAAACAAATCCTTGGCGGCTGACTGATTGCATCAAAGCCCGGTCTTAGGCACAGTTGGCACATGGAAGCATTTCTATTTCAGGCGACAATCTATCTAGGTGCTGCGGTGATCGCAGTGCCGCTTGCGGCGCGGCTCGGGCTTGGGTCGGTTCTGGGCTATCTTTTGGCAGGGATCGTGATTGGCCCGCTGACCGGCCTTGTCGGAACCGAAACCCAAGACTTGCAGCATTTTGCCGAATTTGGCGTAGTGATGATGCTGTTCCTGATCGGGCTTGAACTGGAACCGCGCACGCTTTGGGCGATGCGGGACAAGTTGCTGGGCTTGGGCGGTTTGCAGGTCACCATCACCGCCGCAGTCATCTTTGGGGCCACATGGTTCATGGATGAAACATGGCGGACCGCATTGGCAATCGGGGTCATCCTGTCCCTGTCATCGACCGCGATCGTGTTGCAAACGCTAACAGAAAAAGGGTTGGTGCAAACGGCTGGTGGCCGGAATGTTTTTGCGGTCTTGCTGACGCAGGATATCGCAGTGATCCCCGTGTTGGCCTTTTTGCCGCTGCTGGCGGTCGTGAACCCCATTTCGCTATCCCCAGACGGATCGCTGCAACGCGCGAGCCAGATGGTCGAGGCCGCAGGCAGCCATAGTATCGTCGAGGATCTGCCGGGATGGGCGGTGCCGATTGCCACCTTTGGGGCTGTCGGCCTGATCATTTTCGCGGGGGTTTTCCTTGCACGGCCCGTGTTTCGCTACATCCACCAGGCGCGCCTGCGTGAAATGTATACCGCGCTTGCGCTGTTGCTGGTGGTGGCCATCGCGGTGCTAATGGAAATGGTCGGGCTTTCCCCCGCGCTCGGGACCTTTTTGGCCGGGGTTGTTCTGGCAAACTCGGAATTCCGGCACGAACTCGAAAGCGACCTTGAACCCTTTAAGGGGCTTTTGCTGGGCCTATTCTTTATCACCGTCGGCGCCGGATTTGATTTTGACGCATTCTTTGGCGATCCCTTTCGGATTATCGCGCTGACCCTGCTGCTGATCATGCTCAAGGGCAGCGTTTTGTATGGTCTGGCGCGGTTCTGGAACCTTGCTCCGCGCGACAGATGGTTGTTCACCTTTGGGCTAAGCCAAGCGGGCGAATTCGGGTTTGTCCTGATTTCCTTTGCCCTGACCACAGGTGTTCTGACACCCGGCATGGGGCAAAAGCTGTTGCTGATCATCGCGCTGTCTATGTTGATCACGCCGCTATTGTTCATGACCTACGAATGGCGGACCCGCCGCATGGCCGCCGACGCCCCCCACCCCGAGGATGAGGTCGACGAACAAGGCCCCGTCATCATCGCGGGCATCGGGCGGTTTGGGCAAATCGTGAACCGATTGATCAAAAGCGCGGGGTTTTCGACCGTCGTGCTCGATTCCGATCTGGAAACCATCCAGACCATGCGAAAATTCGGGATCAAAGGTTTTTTTGGCGACCCGACCCGGCCGGAACTGTTGAAAGCGGCGGGGCTGGAGACCGCCCGCATTCTGGTCGTCGCGGTCGATAACAAGGATTCGGCGGTCAAACTTGTGGCCTTTGCCCGCAAGGCCCGCCCCGATATCCATATCATCGCCCGCGCACGCGACCGGACTCATGTTTATGAGCTCTACGCCGCGGGGGCCAATGATATCGTGCGCGAAATGTTCGACAGCTCGCTCCGGGCTGGGCGCTATGCCTTGGAAAATCTGGGCCTGTCCGAATACGAAGCCGCCGAGGCCGAGGATATGTTCTATCACCACGACCGCGCCGCGATGAAAGAACTGGCGGCGCTGTGGAAACCCGGCATGTCCGTCAACGACATGCCAGACTATGTGGCCCGCGCGCGCGAATTGAACAACGACCTAGAAACCGCCCTGACCGAGCGCCAGCAGAAAACCGAACAAGTCGCCCGCAAACGCAGCAGTCGGCGCGCAGGCGACAGATCGAGTTCAAGCGACAAGGATTAACCTGCCGAAACACCCGCCTCGGCAAAGGTGAGCATCCCCGAATGGCAGGCAATCGCACCTTTCAGCACGCCAATCGCCAGCGCCGCGCCCGACCCTTCGCCCAGTCGCAACCCCAGTGACAATAGCGGCGCCTTGCCCAGTTTTGCCAAAAGTGCTGCATGCGCCCCTTCGGCGCTTTGGTGTCCGGCGACGCAGTGATCCAACGCGCCGGGGGCTGCCTGTTCCAAAACCGCCGCCGAGGCCGTGCAGATAAACCCGTCCAGAATAACCGGAATGCGGTAGCTGCGCGCCGCCGCAATCGCGCCCGCCATAGCGGCGAGTTCGCGCCCGCCAAGGCAGCGCAGAACCTCGAGCGGGTCCCGCGACGGATTGACCGCAAGACCGGCCGCGACCACATCGGTCTTGCGCTGAAGCCCGGCATCATCGACGCCGGTCCCCCGCCCCGTCCAATCGCCCGCGTCCCCGCCGAAAAGCGCACAGGCGATGGCGGCAGCGGCAGTCGTGTTCCCGATCCCCATTTCGCCTGTCACCAAAAGGTCAGCATTAGGATCAACCGCAGCCCAACCAGTTGCGAGCGCGGAAACAACCTCGGCCTCGGTCATGGCGGGGCCTTCGCTGAAATCCGCCGTAGGCGTATCAAGGTCCAGCGCATGAACGGTCATCTTGGCCCCAAAGGCCTTGGACAATTGATTGATCGCAGCGCCACCATGTTCAAAGTTCGCGACCATTTGCACCGTCACCTCGGGCGGAAAAGCGGACACGCCTTTGGCGCAAACACCGTGATTTCCAGCAAAAATAACGACTTGAGGGGCATCCATTGTCGGTCGATCGGTCCCGCGCCAACCGGCATACCAAATCGCAAGTTCTTCGAGCCGTCCCAATGCCCCCGGCGGTTTCGTCAACTGGCCATTGCGGGCCTCCGCCCCTGCACGCGCGGCACTGTCCATTGCGGGTGCGGCCTTGATCACTGCTGCGAATTCGGAAAGGTTGGAAAAGGGGACAGGCATAATGACCTCGTTGCGTTTGCTGTTGGCCTTGTCTAGCAAGTGCGACGCCGAGGGAAAGCCCAGAACGGTCGGAAAAGGGACGAATGACGACATGATGCTGTTTCATCGCCAAGACCCCGCAGCAGCACTCGGTCTGCTGACCCGCCTGCCGATCCGGATCGACACCGAAGTGGCCGTGGAACGCGGCGCCAAAGCGTCTTGGGCCTATCCGCTGGCAGGAGCCGTCGTAGGGGCCATTGCGGCGATAGCGGCTGGAATTGCGCTTTGGCTCGGGCTGCCTGAGACTGTTGCCGCGGCCGTGGCCCTTGCCGTGCAGATCGTCATCACGGGGGCCATGCACGAAGACGGGCTGGCCGATAGTGCAGATGGGCTCTGGGGTGGTTGGACGATCGACCGGCGGCTGGAAATCATGAAAGACAGCCGGATTGGCGCCTATGGCGTTCTGGCGCTGGGTCTGGCGTTGATCCTGCGTTGGTCGGCGCTGGCGGCGATCCTTCCCTATGCTGGTTGGCTCTGGTTACCAGTGGTCGGTGCGCTGTCGCGCGCGCCTATGCCTGTGTTGATGGCGGCATTGCCCAACGCGCGCGCAAACGGGCTCAGCCGGTCCGTGGGTCGGCCGGGCCAGGAAACCATATTGGCTGGAGTGGCAATCGCGGTGGTATTTGCGCTGATCGGGGTCGGCTGGGCCGCCTTTGCCTGCATCTTTTGGGCGGGGGTCGTGGCCACGGGCTGTGCCGTGATCGCCAAGGCAAAAATCGGCGGGCAGACTGGCGATATTCTGGGCGCGACCCAGCAAGTGACCGAAATTGCGGTGCTTTGCGTGTTGGCGACGCAAGTCTAGGGACAGCTCAAGGCGCCGCTATAGTCCCCTGAGAACGCGCCGATGTCGCGGGACACCAGCTTTCCAGCCTCGAAACGCGTGGCCATCAGGCGGGTCCAAGTACCATTTGCCGTGATAACTTCGGGTCCGGTGCCGCAATCGCGGATACCGCCACCAATTCGCGATTCTCCGATGCGGTGGTTTGACAGGTCAGGGGCCGCAGCAACTTTGACCAAAGCGTCGCCTTCCAGCCGCAGGATGATCAGGGTTTTGGCCAGATGCGGGCGGTCGATAAAGGCGATCTCGGTCCGGCCATCGCCGTCAAGATCCGCAAATCCGACAGGGGCGAGCCAGCGATGGGGGCGACCGTAAAAGGATGTCGCAGCAATCAGGCCCAAAGGCCCATAGACCGACAGCCGTGCGCCCAGCGCCAGATCGGATTCGACAACCACGACTTCGCGCAAGCCATCGCCATCAAGGTCGACCAATCGCGGGGCCAGATCCTCGAACACGCGGGTTTCGGGCAAGGACAGCCGCAAATTGCGCCCGTCCGCCACCTCAATCAAAAGCGTCGCCCATTCCAGATTATCCCCCAGAATGGCATGGTCATAGCGATCCGTCGGGTCGGCAAAACGGGCGGCGGTGATATCCTGCGCGGCAACGCTGCCCGCAACCATCATCCCCGCGACAATGCCCGCCAGCCAATTCCGCATCAGATCTGCTTTTCGGGCATGAACACCTTAAGACCATCCAGCGCATCGGTCACCTTGACCTGACAGGTCAGGCGCGACCGCGCGGGATCGGGATCATAGGCGAAATCGAGCATGTCTTCTTCCATGCCGTCCTTGGCAGGCAGGCGGTCGACCCAAGCCGCATCCACATAGACGTGGCAGGTCGAACAGGCGCAGGCACCGCCGCAATCGGCCTCGATCCCGGGGATGCCGTTATCGCGCGCGCCTTCCATTACGGTCATGCCGTTGGATACGTCGACAGTGTGTTCCTTACCGCCGAATTCGACATAAGTGATCTTTGCCATAGGGGTGCCTTCCTCAATACGATGTCCCGCCCTATCTAGGGCAGCGCTTGGCGGTCTTCCAGCCCCGTAGAGCACGCCCTGTGCGCCCAAAGCGACAGTTTTTGCCGCATGTTTCCTGAAATCACCAAAAGTTTTCGTATTTTGCGCCGCGATCCCTTAAAGTCGGACCAAGAACCCGCAAACGGGACCAAAAAAGAGGCAAGCGTGGCAGTAGCGCCAAAATTGTTGACCTGCTTTGCAGGCGTCCTTGCTTTGGCAGGGTGCGTCCCCTTGGATGCGCCCTATTCGAACCCGCCTGCCTTTGCCACGGCGGCGGTCGAAGTTGACAGCGACGGGCGCTGCTATGGTCGTGATGTCACCCCTGCAGTCATTGAAACCATCACTGAACAGGTTCTGGTCCAGCCTGCGCAAGTCTCCAGCGATGGCACGGTTCTATCCCCCGCAGCCTTTCGCACCGTCACCCGTCAGGTGATCGTGCGCGAAAGGCGTGAGGTCGCATTCGAAACCGTTTGCCCGCAGGTCTATACGATGGAATTCGTTCAGACCCTGCAACGGTCGCTCAAGGCGCGGGGGTATTACAATGGCCCCGTTGACGGTATCCTGAACGACCGCACAGCCGACGCAGTGCGCCGGTTCCAACGCACCATCGGGCATGATTCCGGCCTTTTGGCGCTGGAAACCGCACGCCAATTAGGGTTGGTGGCCCTCGACCGCGACGTTCTGGCTGCAGAAGGCTAACAATCCAGCACCAGATGTGGCACCCCGTCCGAGGTCACGCCTTGGGACTGCCCTGCCAAATCGACCTCCATCGTCACACGTTGGCGGAACGCCGAAAACAATTCGGACGTGACCACGTCGACCGGTTCGTCGAAATGCAAGGTGACGCGAAACCCGTCGCCTGCAGCTTTGGGCGTTATGACGCGGATATCGGCCATGAACGGCTGGTTCAAATAGCGACCGGCGATCCGGTCGCCGATCCCGAACCGACCAAGGTCGGGTTCTGATGGCGCAAGGGCCGCAGCGGTGTTCCAGTCTTTGAGCCCCAGATCATGGGCAACCTGTTCGAGCGCTTGTGAATGGGTCATTTCCTGACCTCTAAGATCACGCAGTCGCCGCGCGCGGTCTTTGAGGCGGGAAATACAGGGAATGTGGCGTGCAGACATGGGTTTTTCCATCTTGTGGGACCAAATCGGCGTCTGACATTGCTCGCATTGATGTCGGCCAGCGGTCCGGAAAGATCGAAAACCGTTTGTCCTGATCACCAGAATTCACCTTGGGCTTATGCCTGCGAGCGGCGGGGTCTGGTGCCCCTGTGCCGGGCAATAGTCCGGCGTTCCCATCGCGTCAACGAAAAAGGGCGCCACTGTGGGCGCCCTATGATGTTGATCTGATTTACAGAGGATCACTCGATCGTAAGTGCCACAAACCGGGGATCGCCACCGCGCCGGATCAAAAGGAGGAGCGATTTACGCCCTGCCTCTGTCGCTTCGTCAATCCGGTCCTCTAGGTCCGAGAGTGTCATGACACGCTGCTGGCCTGCTTCGGTGATGACATCGCCGGCTTTCAGTCCCTTGCCTTCGGCATCGGAACCGGCGGCAACGTTTGTAATCACCAGACCTTCGGTTTGGGTCAGTTGCAGCTCTTCTGTCAGCTGCGGGGTGATTTCCGACAGGGTCAGGCCCAACAGCTCTTTGGTTTCGGGTTCCACCGGTGCGGCGTTCTGCGGGGCAGAGGCCGCTTCGGCGGTTTCGCGACGGCCGAGGGTGACCGTCAGATCGGTCAGTTCGCCATTGCGCAGCACCTGCACCGGCACGGCCTTGCCCACGGGGGCAGCGCCCACCATGCGGACCAGTTCGCGGGTATCGGCTACCTCTTGTCCGTCAAAGCTGACAATCACGTCACCAGACAGGATGCCTGCGTCCTTGGACGGGCCATCGGGAACGTCGGTGACCAGTGCGCCTTGGGTGGATGTCAGACCGACAATCGCCTCGACCATGTCGGGGGTGATGTCCTGAATGCGGACGCCCAGCCAGCCACGGCGGGTTTCGCCGAATTCCTTGAGCTGATCGACCACCGATTTGACGACGTTCGACGCCATCGAAAACCCGATCCCAATGGACCCGCCATTGGGCGACAGGATCGCGGTGTTCACGCCGATAACTTCGCCGTCCATGTTGAACAGCGGCCCACCCGAATTCCCGCGGTTAATCGCAGCATCGGTCTGGATGTAGTCGTCATACTGGCCCTGAAGTTCGCGGTTGCGGGCAGATACGATCCCCGCCGAAACCGAAAACCCCTGCCCCAGCGGGTTGCCCATGGCCATAACCCAATCACCGACGCGGGCGGTGTCGCTGTCGCCGAAATTCACATGCGGAAGGCCGGTCGTATCGACCTTAAGAAGCGCGATATCGACCACGGGGTCGGTGCCGACCAGAGTTGCGGGGCGGGTGTCGCCAGAAAAGAACTCGATCTGGATCTCATCCGCACCTTCGATCACGTGGTTATTCGTGACGATATAGCCATCCGACGAAATGACAAACCCCGACCCAAGTGCAGTCGCGCTGCGGGGGGCACCTCGGTCGTTCGGCATGTTCTTGAAAAAGTCTTCAAAGGGCGAACCTTCGGGCACGATCCCCTGCGGGCCGGTGCTGGCAGCAACGACGGTCGTGGTGGTGATGTTGACCACCGACGGGCTGACCTTTTCCGCAAGATCGGCAAAGGTCGCGGGGCGGTCCTGTGCGGGCGCCATTTGCGCCGCCGCAAAGACCATACCGACGGCCAGAACGAAGGCGTGCAACAGACCGAACTGGCCGCGGGCCGGTTGTGTAAGTGCAAGTGCTTTGGATTTCACAGCAAACTCCTTGGACATGTTTTGCTTTGGGTCGCGTGGCGCAGCCCGTCTTTTATTCATCAGCCTAGGCGCAGCAAGTTGCAATTCAAAGCCCAATCGCGCCCCGTCACTCTGGCGTGATTGCATCGGCATCAAAATGCGCCCATCGATTTGGTTGCCCAGACCAGCGCGATCCCGCCGCACAAGACGATCAAACCGATGCTGCGCCGTTTATCGATGCTGATCTGCGCAAGTGCCCTTAGCATATCTTCAACAAGCGAAGGGGCCAGTGCATAGACCAGCCCCTCGACAATCAGAACAAGCCCGAGGGCAAGCAGCAGCAAGGCCAAACCTATTGGCCCGCCGCCTGCGGATTAGGCGCGTAATCACCCGAATAGAGGTAATCAAAGAAATCGCTCGACGGTGTCATAACCATCGTCGAATTCTCACCCTTGAGCGCGATGACATAGGCCTGCATCGACCGGTAGAAGTCAAAGAACTCAGGATCGGCGCCATAGGCCGCGGCAAAGATACCGTTGGCTTCGGCGTCGGCCTCGCCTCGGGCGATCTGGGCGCTTTTCTCAGCCTCGGCCAGAGTTTCGGTCACTTGCCGGTCGGCAAGCGCGCGAACCCGCTGTGCGGCCTCGTTACCACGCGCGATTTCATCCGCAGCCTCGCGCTGACGTTCGGCGCGCATCCTTGCGAATGTCGCGTCGAGGTTCTGGCTGGGCAGGTTCGTCTGCTTAAGCCGGACGTCAACCACATCAAGACCCAGCGACAGGGCCGAGGCCCGCGCCTGATCGCGGATACGGTTCATCAAAACGCGGCGGTCCGCCGACAGGATCGTGTCCGATGTCACCTGATCGGCACCCAGAACTTCGCGGATCTGGGCGTTCAGGATCGATTGCAGACGGTCCTCTGCGACCTTGTAGCCCCCTTCACCAACGGCCTGCCGGAACCGGACAACATCCGCGATCCGGTTGCGGGCGAAAGCGTCAACCTCCATACGGCGGTCATCAGACGGGGTGACTTCGATGGTGTCGGTATCCAGCGACAGAATGCGGTCGTCATATTTGACCACGTCCTGAATAAGCGGGATCTTGAACCCGAGACCCGGCTCTTCTTTGACCTGACGGATCTGGCCGAATTGCAGCACCAACGCCTTTTCGCGTTCGTCCACCACAAAGACCGACGACAGGGCGGCAATACCAGCGACAACGAGCGCGGGAACAATGAATGTCAGCTTACGCATGGCTTAGTTCCCCCCTGCAGTGGTTGCGGTTGCGGCTTGGTCGGTTTTGCCCAAAAGATCATTCAGCGGAAGGATCGGGACAACTCCGGTTCCTCCGCCCCCTTCGCCACCGGCGGCAAGCGTCGGATCAAGGATCATTTTGTTCACGCCACCCAGCACCTGTTCCATGGTTTCCAGATAGATACGGCGGCGGGTCACTTCGGGTGCCAGCGCATATTGTTCCTGCACAGCGCTGAACCGGCTGGCCTGACCCAAGGCGTTATTCACGGTCTGCGACCGATAGCCTTCGGCCTGCTGGATGACCTGTTCGGCCTGACCCCGAGCCTCGGCCACCACGCGGTTGGCATAGGCGTCTGCTTCACGCTGGAGCCGATCACGCTGCTGTTCAGCGGCCTGCACTTCGCGGAAGCTGTCGATCACGTCGCCCGGCGGGTCTGCTTTTTCAAGGTTGACGCGGACGATGTTGATCCCTGCGTCATACTCGTTCAGCGCTGCCTGAATGCTTTCCTGCACGGTCGAAGCGATTGCGCCACGATCCCGGTTCAGAATCGGGGCAAGGTTCGATGCCGCGATGACTTCGCGCATTGCCGATTCAGAAACGGCCTGAACGGTCTGTTGCGGATCGCGGATATTGAACAGGAACTTGGTCGGGTCGGACACGTTCCAGACAACCTGGAACCCGATATCGACGATATTGGCATCCGTGGTCAGCATCAGCCCGTTGTCATCCCGAACGCCGCCCGACGACCCGATGCTTTCGGTCCGTTCCGAGGTCACGTTGACCACATTATAGGTCACCAGCGGCCAGGGCGCGAAATTCAGACCGGGATTTCCGGTGGATGAATAGGACCCAAGGAACAGTTCAACCGACCGTTCTTCGGGTTTGACGGTGTAAAAGGACGCAAGACCCCAAAGCACGACCGCAGCCCCAAGGCCTAGGAAAACAGCGCCTGCGCCAAACTGCGGGGCATCGCCGCCGCCACCGCCGCCGCCCGAGGACCGGCGTGCACCATTGCCGCCGCCCATCAGGACGCGCAGTTGTTCGCGGCCCTTGTTCATCAATTCGTCAATTTCGGGGATCTGGTTTTCACCCGGGCGACGTCCACCCTGTTGATTACCACGGTTGCGATCGTCGTCGTCGCCGCCGTTCGATCCGCCTCTGTTGCCTCCACCGCCCCAAGGGCCGCCGCTATTGCCTGACATTGATGATGCTTCTTCCTTTATTGCCACCCCGAAAGACGGGGCCTTGTGTTTCAAAATGTGTGATCTGCGCCAGATTTCAACCCGTCCGAACCGGCGATTTCATCGTGACCAGTTCTTCGGCCATCGTCGGGTGGACCGCGACCACACGGTCAAAATCCTCTTTCGTCGCGCCCATCTTGACCGCGATACCGACCATCTGGATCATTTCGCCCGCATGATCGGCCACGATATGGCAACCCAGAACCTTGCGGGTTGCCTGACTGACAACGAGTTTCATCATGACACGGTCGGTCCGCCCCGCAAAGGCATGATGCATGGGCTTGAACGAGGTCGCATAAACCTCGATCGGTTCAATCTCTCTGGCGGCTTCTTCGCTTAGGCCCACGGTGCCGAATTCGGGCTGGGTAAAGACCGCGGTCGGGATCAGGTCGTGATCGACCTTTGTCGGGTTGCCCTTGAACACGGTTTCGACAAAGGCCATCGCCTCGCGGATCGCGACGGGGGTCAGCTGAACACGGTTGGTCACATCGCCAATGGCAAAGACCGAGGGCACGTTGGTCTGGCTGTAGTCATCGACGATCACCTCGCCATGCCGGCCCAGCGCCACGCCTGCATTTTCGAGCCCGAGGCCATTGGTATTGGGCGCACGACCTGTGGCGAACATCACCTGATCATAGATACGGTCATCGCCATTGGTGCCGACCACGCGGATGCCGCTTTCGACCTTTTCCATGCTGAGGATATTCGTGCCACAATGCAGGTTCACACCCTTTTCGCGCATCTGGTCGGCGATCAAACCACGGGCCTCGTCATCGAAACCGCGCAGGATCTGCGCCCCGCGATAGTATTGCGTCACTTCGACGCCCAGACCGTTGAGGATACCTGCAAATTCGCTCGCGATGTAGCCGCCACCAAGGATCAGGATCGACTTGGGCATTTGATCCAAAAGGAAGATCTCGTTCGAGGTGATCCCAAGGCCCGCGTTCGGAATGTCGGGGCGCACCGGGTGCCCGCCCGTCGCCACAAGGATATGCGCAGCCGTGACGGTTTCGCCCGTGGACAGTGCCACGGTATGCGGATCAACCAACGTCGCCCGCGCATCCTTTATCTCGACCTTGGAGCCGTCTAGCAGTCGCCGATAAACACCCTCGAGCCGGTCCAGTTCGGCATGTAGTTTTCCCCGAAAAACCGACCAGTCAAAGGTTCCGTCTGGCACGTCCCAGCCATAGGCACGGGCATCCGACATCGCTTCGTGAAATTCGCTGGCAAAAACCATCAGTTTTTTCGGAACACAGCCGCGAATAACGCAGGTGCCGCCCATCCGGAATTCTTCTGCCAAGGCAACGCGGGCACCGGTGGCGGCCGCGACGCGGGCAGCACGAACGCCCCCAGAGCCCCCACCGATTACAAAAAGATCATAGTCGAATGCCATAGCTGCCCCCAATTACCGGATCACAGAACCGACCTAAGGCCTTGGGCACAGCCTTTCAATCCGTTGTCCGACAAAACTAGTCAGCAATATCGGTAAACAGGTTGTCATTCTCAAGGAAATCGAACTTTTCAGACTCGATCGTGCCTTCGTTCACATCGCGCACATCGACGCGGCCGTCGCCATAGCCGATCACAACCGCATCGCAGATATCGATGAACAACCCGTTTTCGACCACTCCGGGGATCTGGTTGAGAACAAGGCTCAGCTGTCGCGCATTGCCAATCCGGTTGAGATGCAGATCGATGATATGGTTACCCTCGTCGGTGATATAGGGGCGGTCGCCATTCATGCGCAGCGTAGTCGTCCGACCCAGAACGTCCATCCCGATCAGCACCTCTTCGACCAGCATCTTGGTCGTCTGCCAGCCAAAGGGGATCACCTCGATCGGGAGGGGAAATGCCCCAAGGGTTTCTACCTGCTTGGATATATCCGCAATCACGACCATCTGGTCGCTAGAGGTCGCCACGATTTTTTCCTGCAACAAGGCCCCGCCGCCGCCTTTGATCAGGTTCAGATTGCCGTCGTATTCATCGGCCCCGTCGATTGTCACATCGAGCCATTTGGCCTCGTCCAGCGAAATCACCTCGATCCCGACCTCGCGCGCGAGTTGCGCTGTGCGCGATGATGTGGGCACGCCCTGAATGCGCAGCCCTTCGTTCTGGACCATATCGCCCAGACATTTGACCAACCAAGCCGCGGTCGATCCGGTCCCCAGCCCGACCCGCATCCCAGATTGGACAAACTGCGTCGCCCGTTTTGCCGCGACAAATTTTGCCTTGTCGATGGGCGACAGTTCTCCGGACATTTACACGCTCCCCCTTGGATTCCCCTTATGTATAGGAAAATCAGACTGTCAGCGCGAGAGGCCATTGCCGGAAGTTTTAGCCAAACCTGCCGGACCCCGTCCCGCTCTTTCAAATTGACCCACCTGTGCGCGTTTCCTATAGGAAACGTCGCATTCCTGCGACGTGCAAGCGCAGTTTGAGATAGGGTCACGCCATGATCGAAAACCTACGCCTTCACTATGCGCCGGACAACGCCTCGCTCTGCGTCCGCTTGGCCCTGACCGAGATGGGTTTGCCCTTTGAAACAATCTTGGTGGATCGCCGCGCGAGGGGCCAGAAAGCACCCGAATATCTGCGCCTGAACCCGAACGGCTTGATCCCGACACTCGAAACGCCAGACGGTCCGATCTATGAAACCGCTGCAATCCTGCTCTGGCTGGCCGACCGACGGGGCGATCTGTTCCCCGCCGAGGGTGCCAAAGAACGCGGTGACGCCCTGAAATGGCTGTTCTGGCTGTCCAACACACTGCATCCCGCCGAGCGGATGCTGTTTTACCCCGACCAATATATCGCTGCCGAATTTCAGGATGCACTGTCGCTCCGGACCCGCGCACGGATCGCTGCGCTTTTTGCGCTGCTCGATGCGGAGAATCCCGATTTCCTGTCGGGTCCTGCGTCGATCCTGCAATGCTATCTCGCCCCGCTTCTGCGATGGCCGAGGCTCTATGGTGGCGGAGGCAACTGGCTGAACCTGTCGGATTATCCGAGCCTGTCGCACTTTGCCAAAACTTTTGAGACCCGCCCTTCTGTCCTGCGCGCCGCCGCAGCCGAAGGTCTGGGACCCACCCCGTTTTCCGATCCGATCCTGCCCGATCCGCCCGAAGGGAGCGCGCTCTAGATGTTTCTGTCCGTCTTCGACATGTTCAAAGTGGGCGTTGGCCCGTCTTCCAGCCACACCATCGGCCCGATGGTCGCAGGCGCGCGGTTTCTGGACCATTTGCGCAACCAGCCCTTTTCGGTCGCGGGTCTGCGGGTGACGCTGCATGGGTCGCTTGCCTTTACCGGCGTCGGCCATGCGACCGACCGCGCCGTCATTCTGGGCCTCGCCGGTTTTCGAGCCGATGATTATGACGCCGAAAAGGCCGAGGCCGAACTGGCCCGCATCGCAGCCGAGGGCACAGTAACCCCCGATGGCCTGCCGCAGCTGGCCTTTGCGCCCAAGGATCATCTGGTCTTTGACTATGGCCCCAACCTGCCCGGACATTCGAACGGGCTGATCATTCGCGGGGTGGATGCCCAAGGCGACGTGATCACCCAAGTCACCTATTATTCGATCGGTGGCGGCTTTGTCCTGACCGCCGAGGAACTGGCATCCGGCAAGGATCAGGACGACGGCCCGCCTGTCCCCTACCCGTTCAAGTCCGCGGTCGAGATGCTGGACATGGCCAAACGCAGCGGGCTTTCGATTGCCGACATGAAACGCGCCAACGAACATTCCCGCATGGGCAAAGGCGGCGTTGACAAAGGTCTCGCGCGGATATGGGAGGTGATGAACGCCTGTATCGACAGGGGTCTGGCGACCGATGGCATCCTGCCCGGCGGCCTCAAGGTGCGCCGCCGCGCCAAGGGGATCTGGGATGCGCTGCAGGCCGAACGGGGCATGAACCAGACCGCGCCCCACACGATCAACGACTATATGTCGACCTATGCGATGGCGGTGAACGAAGAAAACGCCGCAGGTGGTCAGGTCGTGACTGCCCCCACCAATGGGGCCGCTGGCGTGGTGCCTGCAACGATCCGCTATTGGCTGGATCATGTGCCGGGGGCGACGATGGCCAAGGTGCCCGATTTTCTGCTGACCGCAGCGGCAATCGGCGGGCTGATCAAGTTTAACGCCAGTATATCGGGCGCGGAATGCGGCTGTCAGGCCGAGGTTGGGAGCGCAAGCGCCATGGCAGCGGCCGGTTTGTGCGCCGTCATGGGGGGCACGCCCGAACAGGTGGAAAACGCCGCCGAAATCGCGCTCGAACACCATCTGGGCATGACCTGCGACCCGATCCGCGGTCTGGTGCAGGTGCCTTGCATCGAACGCAACGGGCTGGGCTGCATCAAGGCGGTCTCTGCCGCTAGCCTCGCCTTGCGGGGCGACGGGGTGCATCTGGTTCCCCTCGATGCCGCGATCGAAACCATGCGGCAGACCGGCGTCGACATGTCCGAAAAATACAAGGAAACCGCGCTGGGTGGTTTGGCGGTCAACGTCCCGAACTGCTAGGTTCGGGGCCCGGCTGGAGCCTCAGAGCGCACGCCCGGTGCGCGTTGCGATTGTTTAGCGAAGACCCGAAGGGCAGCTGTGCGAACGAAGCGGACGCCAATCCTCTAGCCACATCACGTTTTTTGGGCGATACGGGCATGATGAGCAACATACTCTTCGTTTGTGGCAAAGCCCGTAAAAGAAGCCCGACCGCAGCCGCAGTCGCGGCAGAGCTTCTCGGTCACTCCACTGACTTTGCGGGGTTGAGTGCGGATGCGGACGAACGCATTTCCACTGAGCATTTGGACTGGGCCGACATGATCGTGGTCATGGAGAAAGCTCAGCTTTCGCGCCTAAAACGCCAAATGAAAGCGCATCTCAAGGGAAAGCGGTTGGTTTGTTTGGATATACCGGACAACTTTGAGTTCATGCAGCAAGAGTTGGTCGAGCTTGTGACCGCAAGATTGGCGCGCATCGTCCGCTAAGGGCTCGAAGCGGACATCTGAAGGCTTGGTTCGAACTGCGGGCCCGTCTGCTTGCTCAGGGACATCGTTGCGTCCCTCGAGTCAGTAGCAAAGCACCAACATCAGCGCCGTATCAGCACACCAGCCTTGCGGACCGCGTGGTGCAGTGCGAATTCGGGCGCGTATCCTATGCGCAGCGCCCTAAGCGCCGGTTTCGACAGCAGCTCTACCGGTGGCGCGACCTTGGGTCGGCTTTTGTTCATGGTGTCCAAGGAAATCACAGCGCCTAGGCGTGCGGCAAGGAAACCAACCATCAGATCCAGCCGCGGATAGTCGAACAGGTAATCGACCGCGGCTGTTGTCCCGTCCCAACTGACAAAGCGGTCTTGGGTGCCCAGCGCGGCAAAGGGCAAAGGTTCGGGTTCCAGCGTCGCTTTGACAAAGGCCTCGAACCCGATGCCCCGCGTGGAATTTGGGGTGCCTGCAATCGCGGGACGCTGGCGGTATCGGTGCCAACTGCTCAGCCTCTCGACAGGGTTACGCACGACGGCAAAGGTTTCGACCCTGCGCCCGATCCTGTCCTCGAACCGCGCGCGCAGATCACGGTTGAACATCTCGATATTGATATGGCGGGCAGGTTCCTCTGCCCCGAGGTCGGCGGCATATGGCAAAAGCGCTTTGCGAATGGACTGTGAAGCGGCCTTTGGCATGGCCAGAAACACGAGCCCTGCATCCTGAAGAAACAACACTTTGGAACCCCCTAGAGTTTCAATGCAAAGACTATGGAGCCTCGGGGAAAGGGGCAAGCATGCCGTGCCCCGATGTCGCAACGAAGGGATGCAGGTCGTTTTGCCCATAGCCCCTATCGCCCGCGCCCGTTACCAACGGCGCATGACACAGACCAATGACCGTATCCTGCTAGGCACAATCTTGATGCTTGGCTTTTGTGCAACTGCCCCGCTGATCGACGTGGCCGCCAAGCTCGCGGCCCAGACGGTGCCGGTCGGGCAGATCACAGTTTTGCGGTTCGTCGTGCAGGGGCTGATCATGCTGCCTGCGGTTCTGATGACCCGCAATATTCTTTGGCCCGCCAAAGGCACTTGGGGGCGGTTGTTCTGGCGGTCGTTTTTCCTGCTGACCTCGACCTATTGTTTTGTCGCCGCTGTGCGGGTGATGCCGATCGCCGACGCGCTGGCGATCGTCTTTGTCGAACCGTTCCTGTTGCTGATCCTTGGCAAATTCCTGTTTGGCGATAGCGTCGGTCCGCGCCGGATCGGCGCGTCTATAGTGGGGTTTGTTGGCTGCGTGATGGTGATACAGCCCAGTTTGCAGGTCTTTGGCCTCGTTGCGCTTTACCCTTTGGGAACAGCGGCGAGTTTCGCAGGCTATATGCTGGTGACACGGTCGCTGTCCCGCAGCGTCCATCCGATTTCAATGCAGTTCCAGACCTCTGCCGTATCAGCCGCAATCGGGATGCCCGCCCTGCTGCTGGGCGGTTGGTTCCAGATACCGACTTTGGTGCCAATTGTGCCAAACGGGTTGGAGTGGGTCTGGATTTGCGGCGTCGGCCTTGCATCTGCGGTGGCGCATATGCTGATGACATACGCCCTACGCTATGCGCCATCGGCGACACTCGCCCCGCTGCATTATCTGGAAATCGTGAGCGCCCTGATCCTGGGCTATCTCATCTTTGACGACTTCCCCAATCTTCTTGCGCTGATTGGCACGGGGATCATCATCGGGTCGGGGCTTTATGTGATTTATCGAGAGAGGGTCACATCCCGCGATCTATCGGTCACCATGCCGCCGCCCGGGTCCGAGGGCATGGCATGATCAGGTCGGTTGCAATCGTCGGGGGTGGCATCCTTGGGGCCGCCCTTGCCCATGCGGCGGCAAGTCAGGGATTGCAGGTCACGCTGTTAGACGCAGGCCCGATTGGCGGCGGCACGACGGGGACTTCGTTCGGTTGGGCCAATGCATCGACCAAGGTCGGGGACAATGCCTATCACGACCTTAATGCGGCTGGCGTGCGGGCATGGCACAGACTTTACGACCAATATGGCGCGGATATCGGAATGACACCGACCGGGTCGGTCCAGATCGTTGCAGGCGACGATGCCCAAGGGATCACCGATCTGACGCGTGACGCGGCCCGTTTGTCGGGCTTTGGCTATGATTGCCAAGAGTTGTCCGCGCAGGACCTCGGCCAAATGCTCCCCTATCTTGCGCTGCCCCCAGCAGCCCTTGGGCTGCACTGTGCGCAAGACGCCGTAATCGACGGACCCAAAGCGGCCCGATGGTTCGCGGGACGTGCCCGTGATCTGGGTGCCACGATCCTTGACCACTGCCCCGCCCGCGCGTTTCTGATGACCGAGGACGGGACGGTTTCAGGCATTGCGACCGATCAGGTCGATATCCATGCCGATGCTGTCGTTCTGTGCACCGGCAAAAACAGCGGCGACACTTTGGCCGACCTGGCGGGATATGACGGGTTCCGGAACCGGTTTCCCCTGCGGCAAGTCCCCGGTTTGATCCTGCAAACCCCACCGATGCCCGAACACCTTCGACCCAGCCAGATCATCTGGACATCGGTCACAGAGGAATTCCACATGATGCCCACTGCCGATGGCGGGCTGCGCATGGGGTCCGACGATTTTGACCGTTTCGCGACCGAGGATGGCCTGCAGATCGGTGCACAACATCTTATCGACCGCGCGGATCGCTGGCTGCCGGGGATCAAATCGGCCGTCACCCCGCAAGAGTGCACCCTATCGATCGGCATCCGCCCCTATCCCACCGACGGTCACAGCATCTTTGGGTCGATACCGGGGGTGCCGAATGCCTATTTGATGGCGACCCATTCCGGCATCACGCTAGCCCCACATCTGGCGGGGGTCATGTTGGACTGTCTTTTGGGGCGTTCACAGGTTCCGGCACAATTCGCTATCAACCGGTTCCCAAGCTTTCAGTCCTAAACCGAAGTCAAAGCCGACCAAACCGGCAAGAGTTCCCCGCGTGGAACCACCAACGCCACGGAACCTTCTGCCTGCAAAGTGACGGGGCCTGCGACCTCGTTAGACGTGGATATGAACCCTGCGGGGGTCATGTCCTGCCCTGTCAGATCCCAGCGCAAACCCTGTGACCAGATTTTGGCGGGTGCCATTGGCAAAAGCGAAAGGCGCGTGCCAATGGGCAAATCCAGCCCGATCTGGCCCTGCGGCACAAAGCACAGCACATCGGTATTGCCCAAAAGCAGAACCTTTTCGTTCCGCTGGCTCAGGATATTCAGGGCGGCAAAGGTGTGGTCCAGCCTGCCCCCCAGAAACCCCAAGGCAAGCACCGCAGGCGCCACAATGCGATCAAGGCATTTTTGCAGATCAGTGGTGTCCTGTTCCGGCACCGGATGCAGCACCTTTTCAAATGCGATCCGAGCCTTGTGGGAAATGCTGTCCATATCCCCGATCACCGCAAGCGGAGCATGGCCGTTTTCAAGCAAGATGTCGGCCCCACCATCGGCAGCGACGAGACTCGGGGCTATACTTAATGATACCTCAATATCTCGTGAGTCTATTCTCGAGCCACCTACAAGAGTCACGGGGTGAGATGAGTGAACAATCGCCTGAATCGTCATGGATTGTCTTTCAAACTGGAAACACTCCTCAAAAGGGCCTTGAAATGATACCTCATAAATCCCGTTTCTGATCCGGTTGTCGTACGAATTGATGGTAAACAGATAGTCGCTGGGATTGGGAGAAAGCGAGCACAGAATGGTTGGATCGAACAAGATTTTGACCGTTTCCTACGGGACTTTCTCGTGCACTTTGGAAGGATTCGAAGAATCTTTCGACACGATGAAAGGGATTGCGGAGTATTTCCGTGATCTGGCGGCAGACGATAGATACTTCGGGGCAGAACCCCCGACTCCGGACGCAGAGATGCTTGCCCGGATTGCGGAACGTGAAATTTCCCGCCGTGTCGAGGCGCGAATGGAATCGTCGGGGCTGGTTCTGCGGGCGACAGGGTCGCTTGCCAAACCGGAACCCGAATTGGCCGAACGCCCGATGCCGCCCGCGCAACCTGCACGGACGATTCCCGTTGCTTCGGAACCCGTCGCTGAGCCGATGGTGGATCTGGACGCGGCCGAAGGGCTGAACGGCGAAGAAGAATACGACGATTTTGTTTCCGGGACAGAGGCGACGGCCCCTGTTCGCGGGGACGTCACCGGGTCGGGGGCTTCTGTGCTCGCGGCCTCTGGCCCGGCGACGGCGCCGATCTGGCCGCAGCCTGAACCGGCTGCAGCAGATCGGCCCGCCGCTGTTGCAAAAACTGTGGTTCCGGCACATCCCGACACCGAAAGTGTAGCTGCTAAATTGCAGCGCATCCGCTCCGTCGTGGGTAAGGCAAGCGCAGCTGCCACCGTTACCGACTATGCCGAGGATCTGAATGTTGCTGATTTCACGGCCCCGATGGTGCAGGCCCCTGCCCCCGTCGAGGACGATCAGGATGATGCATCGTTCCTAAGCTCGGTTCTGTCGCGGACCGAAATGGCCGAAGCTGACACTATCGCCGAAAGCGTTGTGCCTGCCGCAGAAGCCGCCGAAGACGAAGACTTTGATCTGGGTGCGATCCAGACCGCAGTTGCGACGCCGCAAGACAGTGTTGAAGACGATGAAGACAATCTTGAAGCGCTTGATCTGTCGTCGTTCGACGCAGACGACATCGATTCGGACGACGACATGCTGTCGGACGAAGACGATGCAGACGCTGCCACAGGCGAGATTGTGGACGAGGACGACTATGACGACCTCGACCTGTCTGATCTGATTGGCGACGAAGGCATTGCATCGGGCGAAGCCCAAGAAGACCTCGCTGAAGAAGCCTTGGCCGACGAAGATCTGGTTGACGATTCGGACGACGACGAAGACCTCGACACGATCGCCCCTGCTGCAATGCCGGTTCGGGCCCGTGTCATCCGCATGAAGCGGTCTGAATTCGACGCAGCGATCGCTTCGGGCGCCTTGGTTGAAGACGACGATTCGGAAACCGCCGATGTCACCAATGTCGCGGCACTCGACGGTCTTTATGATATCGAAGGCCTCGAAGCCGAGGCCGCAGTCGAACCGACGCTGGATTCCGATCTGGAAGCCGCACTTCAGCAGGAACTGGCAGAGGTCGAGCGCGAATTCGCCGCCCAACCCCATGTTGCACCTGTCGTGGACGAAGACGAAGAAGACTTTGACGACGAGGATTATGACGACCTCGACGAAGACTTTGACGATCTGGACGAGGATGAGGAAGAACAGCGCGCGCCGTTCAACCTGATGCGCGAAGATATGGTCGCCGCCCCAAGCGAGGCCGCCGTTCGCCCTGCACGTCCGGGCCGCGCCCTGTTGGACCGCGAACCCGATGCCGACGAAGCAGCGATGTCGCGGATCCTTTCGGAAACCGACGCACAGCTGAACGAACCAGAAAGCAACCGCCGCCGTGCCGCAATCGCGCAGCTTAAGGCCGCTGTTGCCGCGACCGAAGCAGCCCGCCGTCTGGGCGAAGACCGTCAGGAAAGCGACAAACCCGAAGAGGCGTTCCGCGATGACCTGAGCCAGGTTGTCCGCCCGCGCCGTGCAGCCCTGCAACCAGAACGCAAGACCGAACGCCCGCGTCCGGCCCCGCTCAAACTGGTTGCGTCGCAGCGGATCGATGCAGAAACCAAACCCGACAATGGTGCGGCTGTGTCCCCTGTGCGTCCGGTCATGCCTGTGCGTCCCCGCCGCGTTTCGACAGACGAAACCCCAGCGGCACAGGCGCCGGTCACGATGCCTGCCTCGGCTGTGCCTTCGGTCGCCCCGATTGCTGCTCGGTCCTCGTCGTTTTCGGAGTTTGCCGAAGAGGTCGGTGCCCGCGATCTTGGTGAACTGCTGGAAGCCGCGGCTGCCTATACCTCTTTCGTCGAAGGGCTGCAGGATTTCAGCCGCCCGCAGATCATGAAAAAGGTGCGCGAGGTCACGACCGAGGACTTTAGCCGCGAAGACAGCCTGCGGTCCTTTGGAACGTTGCTGCGTCAGGGCCGGATCGAAAAGGTCCGCAACGGCCGGTTCCAGGTGTCCAAACAGACACGCTATCGGCCCGAACCGCGCGTCGCACGGGGCTGATGCCCGAAAGCACTAAGTGAAAGGGGCGGAGAGATTATCTCCGCCCCTTTTTTCATGTCATTCGTCGGATTTCGGCGTGTCCGGATCGGCTTGGCCGATCCCCTTGAAGATGAACTTGAACGGCAACGCCCAAAGAATCCCGAGGCTGATGTAGACCCCCAACTCCACCAGGATCGGCGGTCGGCCCAGCCAGTTCAGAACCGTGATCGACACGACGATATAGGCGGGCAATCCGATCACGAGGATCAGGATCGCCAGCTTTTTGCGGGTCTTATAAGACAGCGCCATCAGTCGGCA
>Ga0102812_10000425_pt1 | contig 30799 bp, 29 predicted proteins | sample ColrivemetaGS713_FD_79334 | JGI IMG/M metagenome (GOLD analysis project Ga0102812, IMG submission 79334) | Estuarine microbial communities from the Columbia River estuary - Flood tide ETM metaG S.713 | ecosystem: Environmental > Aquatic > Marine > Intertidal zone > Estuary | place: USA...
TCGCTACAGCGGCAGTTATGCTGTTGATGGTCTGGCGGAATATGGCAGCCCGTTGGTATTTTCAGAGATGGCGAGCACCATGATGGCATGTGCCGATGGGGGTGAGTTGGAGCGCAGCTACCTGCAAATTCTTGGCCTGGTCACTGGGTATCGTATCGAAGGCCACAGCCTCAGCCTGTTGGCTGGGCCTGAAGTGTTGGCCACTTACCGCCCGCAGTGACGCTGGAGCCACGCACAACGCTGATCGCAGCGATCCTGGTACTGTTCCTGGGTCGCTTGCTCAATGACAAGATCAGCTTCTTTCGCACCTACAATATCCCGGAGCCGGTCACCGGAGGCCTGGTGGCCTCGCTGCTGGTCGGCCTGATCTACTGGCTGGGCAATGTTGAAATCAACTTCGATATGGCCAATCGCGATATGTTGCTGGTGGTTTTTTTCACCACGATTGGCCTGTCGGCACGTCTGGAGGTACTCAAGAAAGGAGGGCGTGCGCTGCTGTTGCTGCTGGGCCTGGCGGTCTCTTTCCTGTTCCTGCAAAACCTTGTGGGTATGACAGTAGCCTGGCTTAGCGGCAGCGAGCCCGTGCTGGGCATGTTGGCGGGCTCGATCAGCCTCAGCGGTGGTCACGGCACTGCGATTGCGTGGGCACCCACGTTCAGTGCTGCTTACGGCATGCCCTTTGCGATGGAAATAGGCCTGGCCTGTGCCACCTTCGGGCTGATCTTTGGGGGCCTTGCCGGTGGGCCTATTGCCCGCTACCTGGTCTGGAAGAACAACTTGCAGGTAACGGACAAGGGTGACCTCACGGTGGGATTTCGCTACAAGGAACATGAAATTATCAGCGTGGATGGCATTCTAAAAGTACTGTTGATTATCGCCATTGCGATCGGCCTGGGTTCTCACTTCAATGATTTGTTGGCTGCCCTGGGCCTGGTCCTGCCGGATTTTGTTGCCTGCCTGTTTGCGGGGATTGTGTTGACCAATACTATTCCAAAGGTGTTCACCCGTTTCGACTGGCCGTCAGGTACTCGCTCACTGGCCCTTGTTTCAGACGTCAGCCTTGGGCTGTTCCTGTCCATGTCCCTGATGAGCCTGCAGCTGTGGATGCTGGTTGACCTTGCGGGTCCACTGCTGGTGCTTATGATTGTGCAAGTGTTATTGATATGTGCCTATACGATTTTTGTCGTGTTCAGGTTACTGGGCGCGAACTACGAGGCCGCGGTGATATGTTCCGGTTATGCAGGCCTGGCCCTGGGCGCCACGCCAACCGCCATTGCCAATATGACCGCCGTCACCAAGTCCATGGGCCCTGCACCGAGCGCATTCGTGGTGGTGCCACTGGTGGGTGCATTCTTCGTGGATCTGTCCAATGCGCTGATCATCAACCTGCTGTTGTACTGGTTCGGCTGAGGCCTACGTTCCGGCGCCTATTCCCTGTATAATCGTTGGCCGCGCTGGCAAAGAGCGCCCCTAACTCCCTCCAAGGTAATCACATGTCTTCTCCCGATGCGGTCAGCAGTTTTGCTCAACTGGATTTACCCGCGACGCTGCAGAAAGCCCTGGTTGAGGTCGGCTATGAAACGCCCTCGGCCATCCAGTCCCAGATAATCCCGCACATGCTCGAAGGTGTCGATGTGCTGGGTCAGGCCCAAACCGGTACGGGTAAAACCGCGGCCTTCGCCCTGCCTATCCTGGCCAGACTGGATCTCAAGCAACGGCTGCCCCAGGTCCTGGTGCTGGCGCCTACCCGCGAATTGGCAATCCAGGTCGCTGAGGCTTTCCAGAAGTATGCCCGTCATATCAAGGGATTTCATGTAATGCCAATTTACGGCGGCTCTGACATGCGCGGGCAGCTGCGCCAGCTGGAGCGCGGTGTGCATGTGGTGGTGGGGACTCCGGGGCGGGTAATGGATCATATGCGTCGCAAGTCGCTGGACCTATCAAAACTGCAGACCCTCGTGCTGGATGAGGCCGACGAAATGTTGCGCATGGGCTTTATCGATGACGTGGAGTGGATTCTCGAACAGACTCCGGACAGCCGTCAGATCGCCCTGTTCTCCGCCACTATGCCCGATGCGATTCGCCGTATCGCCAAGCGTCACCTCAGTAACCCCCGGGAAGTGTCTATTGAGGTCAAGACGGTCGTCAATGCCTCGATTCGCCAGCGGGTGTGGATGATGGCGGGCATGCAGAAGCTGGATGCCCTGACCCGAATTCTCGAGGTTGAGGAGTTTGACGGCATGATTATCTTTGTGCGAACCCGTATTGCCACCACGGAGTTGGCTGACAAGCTGGCCGCCCGCGGCTATTCCGCGGCGCCGCTCAACGGTGATATCGCCCAGAAACAACGAGAGCAAACAGTCGAGCGGCTCAAGAACGGCAAACTGGATATCGTGGTTGCCACCGATGTAGCGGCGCGCGGGCTTGACGTGCGCAGGATCAGCCACGTCATCAATTACGACATTCCCTACGACGTGGAGGCCTATGTCCATCGCATTGGTCGCACAGGACGTGCCGGCGAGAGCGGAGAAGCCATCCTGTTTGCCGCCAATCGGGAGCGGCGTTTGCTGGGTGCTATCGAGCGAGCTACGGGTAGCCCCATTGAGAAAATGGAAATGCCGACCCTGAAGGAGGTGACGGACAAGCGCCTGGGCAAGTTCAAGCACCGCATTACCGAGGCCCTGGCTACTACCGAACTCGATATTTTCAAGCAGCTGGTGGAAGACTACCAGCATGAGTACGGGGTGCCGGTAATCGAAATCGCCGCCGCACTTGCCTCGCTGGCACAGGGGAAAAAATCCCTGGAGGCAAAGGATGCACCTGGCAAGTCCGCTAAAAAGCAGGCGCCGTCGCAGTCCGGGCGTGGCGAGGGCATTTTCGAGCGCGAGTCCCGTCCGAAATCGGTTCCCAGGGTCAACGCTCGGGACGAGCAAAAGCCAGGCCGGGAGCGCAAACCCAAAGCGGATGACAGCCCACCTGATGTCGGGCTTGAACGGTTCCGCATTGAGGTGGGCCACAGCCACGGCGTGCAGCCCGGCAATATTGTCGGCGCGATTGCCAATGAAGTAGAACTGGATGCCGAGCATATCGGTCGGATCCAGATCTATGATGATTACAGCACCGTAGACTTGCCAGAAGGCATGCCCAGGGAATTGTTCAAACACCTCAAGTCGGTGTGGGTGAGTGGCCAGCGGCTGCAGATCTCCAGGCTCGATACGGCCGGTAAGCCGCCTCCGTCGAAGCACAAGACCCGGTCAGCCCCCGCTGGGCCCCGAAAGGCTGGTAAGGCTGGCAAGCCGGCGGGTCGGCGTCCGCCTTCCAAGTAAGCAACCGGGCCGCTAGCTGATGCGCGTCCTGTTCGGCGTTATTCTGCTGGATCTTATCGGTTTCGGCATTGTTATTCCCATTTTGCCGTTCCTGTCACCCAAGCTGGGTGCGGACAAGATGGATATCGCGCTCATTATCGTCACTTACGCGATCGGTTCCGGCCTGTGTGGGCCGTTTTGGGGTCGTCTGTCCGACCGAATGGGTCGCAAGCCGGTAATCATGATCTGCCTGGCGGGGGCGGCCTTGTCCTATGTGATGCTGGGCCTGGCCTCCCAGCTGTGGATGGTCTATGTCGCCCGTGGCTTTGCCGGCCTGATGGCGGGAAACTTTGGCGTCGCCTCGGCGATGATGGCTGACATGACCGGTCCGGAGAACAGGGCCCGGGGCATGGGCATGATCGGTGCCGCTTTTGGCCTGGGTATCGTCATGGGTCCGATGATCGGCGGTTTATTATCGGGTGACAGTGCCAGTTTTACCCTGCCATGTATTTTTGCCGGGCTGATGTCAGTACTGGCGATTATCGCAGCGGCGGTGTTCCTGCCCGAATCCCTGACCCCGGAAAAACGTGCCGCCAACCGCAGCCAGTATCGCAACAATGAATCCCTGTCTACTTACCGGCTGTTGCACCAGACCCGTAACCGCCTGCTGGTAATGCAGTACGTTATCCATAATAGCTGCGTTAGCGCGCTGACCTACGCCTACCCGCTGTGGTTGGGGGATACGCTGGGCTGGGGCGCCCGGCAGGTGGGGATTGTATTTGGCCTGCAGGGGGTGTTGATGGTGATCTTCCAGGGCGGCCTGCTGGGTCCGCTGGTGCGGCTGATGGGCGAGTTGCGTTTGCTGTGTATCACCGTGACGGCGTTCTGGTCGGGCATGGTGGCTGCCGCCTTCGCCACTACCATGCCGGCGATGGTCGGCTCCATGCTGCTCGCCATGACCGGTGCCACCGTGTGTATGCCACTGCTGAACACCCTGGCATCACATCGTATCCCGGTGGCCTCTCGTGGCCGGATGATGGGTATAACCAGCGCGGCATCTTCCTGGGGGCGGGTCATTGGCCCATTGTTGGCGGGTGCCGCGCTGGCAACGTTTGGCTTCCGTGCGGTATGGCTGGGAGCGGCTGGAATCGTCCTGTTCTACGTGGCCTGGGCATTCAGGGAGATGTTGCTGGCGCGCCGTATTGGCGGCGCGGGCCCCGTGCAGGGCCAGGGATAACGAGGTAGTATGCGACGCTTGATCCGGCGGCGAACCCCGCCGACCTCAGCGTTTTACCAGAACATGGAGTCCCGCCACTATGCCGACCAAGCTTTTTGATCTGAGCGACAAAATCGCCCTTGTAAGTGGTGCCAGCCGCGGCATCGGCGAGGAAATCGCCAAGTTGCTGGCCGAGCAGGGCGCCCTGGTTATTGTTTCCAGCCGCAAGATTGATGACTGTACCGCCGTGGCGGACGGGATTCGTAAAGCCGGGGGCAAGGCCGAGCCCTTTGCCTGCAACATCGGCAATATGGATGACATCAGTGCGCTGTTTGCGTATATCCGCGAGGTTCATGGCAGGCTGGACATCTGTGTGAACAACGCCGCGACCAATCCTTATTTCGGCCATATCCTCGATACTGACCTTGGCGCATTCAACAAGACGGTAGACGTGAACATACGCGGCTATTTCTTCATGTCCATTGAAGCGGGCAAGCTGATGCGGGAACACGGGGGTGGCGCTATCGTCAATACGGCGTCGGTCAACGCGCTACAACCGGGGCCCATGCAGGGAATTTACTCTATTACCAAGGCGGCGGTAGTCAATATGACCAAGGCGTTCGCCAAGGAGTGTGCGCCGCTGGGCATTCGTTGCAATGCGCTGCTGCCCGGGCTCACCAAGACCAAATTTGCCGGGGCCTTGTTCACCAACGACGATATCTACCAGCATGTTATCCAGACTATTCCCATGGGGCGTCACGCCGAGCCCAGTGAAATGGCCGGCACCGTGCTTTACCTGGTCTCACCCGCAAGTAGCTTCACCAATGGCGAGTGCATTGTGGTTGACGGGGGCGGGACCATCTAGGCACGTCGCAGCTTATGCGCTTAGCAGGTAGCCAAAACCGCCTTCCTTGATGTACAGCTCACAGGCGTCCTTGCTGCTGGCGTTCAGTGAGCCGCCAGCGGGAATCCGCAACCAGCTATGGGTGGGGTAGTGATCGAATTCATCGGTAAAGCTACCACCCAGTACAAACAGTTCTGCGCCCTGGGGAAAATTGACCGTACCCATCCCGGCGGGATTGTCCCAGTTTTCGAGGCGGGTATGGTCACTGTAGCCTTTCTGGGCGTACAGCTTTTTCCAGCTCACGTTTTTACGCACCGAAGGTAGCCAGGGTAGTTTCGCGGTTTGCAGCGCGACATGCTGCCGGTCAAGGCCCGGATACTGACGTAATTTAACCAGCAGGGTGCAGCCCTGTTTGGAAAATGGACTGTGGCGAAAGCCCTCGGGGTTGAGTAAGTAAGTACCCGCTGGCCAGTCCCCGTGCTCGTCGGAGAAGACGCCGTCCAGTACCAGGATTTCTTCCCCGCCGGGGTGGTCGTGGGCTGGGAACTGAGCTCCGGCGGGGTAGCGCACTACCGAGGTGACCTGTCCGGACTCTGCCGGCCCCACCCGGTGGACGCGTTTGCGCAGCACATGTCCGCCCGGGCTGGGCACCCATTCCAAGGCCTGGGTATTGATGCTCACCCTGGTACCCAGGTGACCGTTGAGCGGCAGTGAATCTCCAGTCATCTTTGATTTACCTCGTTGTTGGTTCGGCCTGCATCGGGCCGGCGACGCTGCAGGTCACAACCCTGGCGTTCGACCCTCGCGGTACCAATACGTTCCCGCGGGGCTCGACGCTGCGCCTATTTGGCACTTTGCGCCACCCCGCCAGAAGGATAGACTTGCGGTGCTGGCCGTGCGTTTATCGCCAGCCGCCGGGGTGGATTATAGCCCTGGATAACGGGAGGCAGGAGATGGAACCAAGTGAGATTCATCCCCAGTTGTTGGCAGATTGCCACCATCTGGGCGCACTGCCGGCATCGCATTTATTGCTGCATCGCAACGCTTTACTGCCCTGGTTTATCCTGGTACCGGATACCCGGCTGGGCGACTTTCTCGATCTTCCGGAGCATCACCGCAACAGGGTGCTGGTAGAGTGCAGTGCGGTGTCGGATTTCATCAAGCAACTACTGGGCTTTGACAAGGTGAATTTCGCCGGACTGGGTAATGTGGTACCGCAGATGCACCTCCACATTATTGGTCGCAGGGACACTGACCCCTGCTGGCCGCAACCGGTGTGGGGAAACCTGTCCGCGAGTGTCGACTATGAGCGTCAGCAATTGCTGGACTGGCAGGCTGACCTGGCCAAACTGGTGGGGTTGGCGCCTGCGCAAATAGGTTCATAGGCCGGTAACCACAGGCCGCGCAGGTAGCCTGGAAAAAACAGAAATTGGCCGAGGGAGGCCTGGCATGGGCAAAAAGGTGTTGCTTACCCACGAGCTGCCAGGGCAGGCGATCCATGAATTGGCGCAGCTGTGCGACCTGAAAGTCTGGCCGGGTCCGGGCCCGTTGGATGCCGCCCGGCTGCGCGCAGAACTGGCCGGTTGCCAGGGGCTGGTCTGCCTGCTCACCGACCGGGTCAGCCGTGAATTGCTTGATGTAACGCCGGACCTGGAATTTGTGTCCAGCATGTCGGTGGGAGTCGACCATATCGATGTGCAAGCCATGACAGAGCGGGGGCTGCCCGTGGGGCACACCCCGGGGGTGCTGGTTGATACCACCGCAGACGCGGCTTTTGCCCTGCTACTGGCCGCCGCACGGCGCCTCGGGGAAGCGGACCGCTTCGTCCGCCAGGGCCACTGGCACGCAGGCAGTGCCTGGTCCCCCGACTTCCTGACGGGCAAGGACGTCAGCGGTGCAACCCTGGGAATCATCGGCCTGGGCGCTATCGGCCAAGCGGTCGCCAGGCGGGCTGCAGGGTTTGGAATGCGGGTGCTGGGCTGGAATCGCAGCCCGCGGGCAATTTCCGGAATCGAAAACGCCACTCTTGAGGAGCTGTTGCAGCGCAGCGATTTTGTCAGTGTGCATGTGGGGCTTGCAGAGGGTACTCGCAACCTGCTGGATGCGCGGCGAATAGCGCTGATGAAACCGGGCGCGGTACTGGTCAATACTGCCCGCGGGGGAATCGTAGATGAGCCGGCCCTGGCAGAAGCCCTGTCCCGTGGTGACCTGTCGGCAGCGGGGATAGATGTGTTTGCCCAGGAGCCGGTGGCGGCGGATAACCCGCTGCTGGCGCTACCCAATGTTGTTGTTACGCCCCATATTGGCAGCGCCACTACCCTCACCCGGGCCCGGATGGCAGATCTGGCCGCCCGCAATGCGATGGCCGCGCTGGCGGGGCAGCCTATGCCCTGCTGTGTTAACCCCCAGGTCTACGACTGAACGCTGGTTTTCGGGCCAGCAGGCATCATTTGGCGTCGGGCAACGGGCGCAGTGCCAGCTCAACGCCTTTTTTCAGGCTCTTCTTGAGCTCCTTCGGATCGACCCGGTTAACGTTTTCCACGATCTTGGTGATGATCACCTGCCACACCTCTTTTTTCATTTTCACGTCGTTGAACTGCAGGGCGATGTTGCTGGTCTCTTTGACACCGCCCAGCGCGTAGGCGTTGTCGACTATGGCCTGGTTGGTCTGGCGGGTGGGGTTGACGGAAGGATAGGGTGAAATGTTAGTGGCCTCGGCGCTGCGCTCTCCCATCCGCAAGCCGCTGGCAAAGATATAATCCACCGTGAACTGGGCTCGTTGGGCATCCAATACGTAGCCTTTTTTTGCCAGGTTGTCATCGACCTCCCGGCGCAGGATGGGGTCCATCAGGTAGGCCGGATCATTGGAGCTGGTAGCGGCGGGCAGGGGGCCACTGCGCCATTTGTAATATTGGTAGCCAGCCGCGGCGAAATTATCGGTGGGCGCGGGCCTGACTTCGATGTCACTGCAGGCAGTTACCATCAGGGTGAGTAACAGGCTTGCCAGTGCGGTGGTAATTCGCATGTTGATCCTTAAATGACAGTCGGCGTGAGACGTGCCGCCAGCGGCGGCGGTTCCGGGTGTCGGCCATGTTAGCAGCCTGTTCAGATGGCAGCCAGCCGATAAGCTACGTTGTGCGGTGGTGGGACGGAGCCTCTGTAAGCCCCAAAAAGGCAGAGTTTGTTACTGAATTCGCCCCAGCGCTTTGTTAGCATGATAATCATAACAAAAAGTTATTTCTGGATATGACTATGATTTCTCGCAAGCTGATCCGAACCGACCTGAATCTGCTGGTCGCATTGCAGATACTGCTGGAGGAGCGCAATGTCACCCGGGCAGCCGAGCGTCTGTCGGTATCCCAACCTGCCCTGAGCAAAACCCTGCAAAAGTTGCGGGACTCCTTCGAGGATGAATTGTTTACTCGCACTGCCCACGGCCTCGTCCCGACCCCGCGGGCGGAGGAGTTGGGCAAGGAGTTGCCCAGCCTGCTGGAGACGGTGGAGCGGGTACTGGGCAATGAAGGTTTTGAGCCTGCAACCTACTCTGGCAGCTTCAAGCTGTTGTTGCCGCCGATTCTCAGTGAGGCCCTGTTGCCGGGGCTGATGTCAGAGCTGGGGGAGCTGGCGCCCGGCGTGCAGGTGATCACTGCCGAGGTGGCGCCCAACTACCAGGAACAGCTGAAAAAAGGTGAGGCGGATTTTGCAGCTTTTGTGGCGCTGGATACTGAGCGCGATATTCTTGCCGAGCCGATTGCGGCATTGGCGCCGCGCTGTTACATGCGCACTGATCATCCGCTGGTAGGCAAGGAGTTGGGCCTGCCGGAATTCCTCGCCTATCCTCACGCGCGCCTTTACCTGCCCGGGCTCACCAGGGAGAACACCAGCATGGTGGACGATGTGCTGGGGCAATATGGCGTACATCGCAATATCGTGCTGGAAACAACCCAGTTTGCCGCTGCGGTCGGTGTGCTATCCCGTACCGATACCCTGCTGGTGGCCAATGCCGGCTTTGAAGCCGGCGGCCTGTATCGCGAGCGAATTGTCGGCCAGGAGCTGCCTGCCGAACTGCAGCGCATGATTCGCAACACCCACAGCGGAAATCGCGGCAAGATGTCGCTGATGCGGCATACCCGCACTTCACGCAGCGCCCCTCACCAGTGGATGAGAACGCTGCTGATGAAGCACCTGACCACTACCGCAGAAAAGGCTGAGCCGGATACGTCGCCGGAACCGGAGCCTATTTCCTGAGCGAGTTACGATAGGCTCGCGGCGACATGCCCACGGTTTTGCTGAATGAGCGGGAAAAGTACAGGGGGTCGTCGTAGCCCAGTGAGGCGGCGATCTCCTTGATTCCCAGGTTGGTGCTGTCCAGCAAATGGCCTGCGTGTTCCATTTTCATATTGAGGAAGTGCTTGATGGGTGAGTAGCCGGTCAGTGCCTTGTATTTGCTGGTGAAATGGAATTTGGACAACTTGGCTGCCGCCGCCAGGGTGTCCAGGTCCAGCGGCAGGGCGATATGCTCGAGCATGAAGCTCTGTACGGTTTCGAGGTCAAAGCTGTGCTGGCTGATGGCCTGGGAATGGCGCATTTCCACTGCGATCTGGGTGAGCAGGTGGCGCAATTGGTTGGCGGCATTGATAAACGCCCGGGTGCTGTAACCCGTGCGGCGCACCGCCAGCAGTTCGCGATACTGGCCTATGAGTTGTGGGGAAAGTCCCACCCGGGCAACCGGTTTGCGATCCTCGCGGTAGCCCAGGTACTGGTTGAAAATGGCAGTACTGCTGCCCTGGAAATGGACCCAGTAAATCGTCCAGGGTCGCTCCGGGTTGGCCCGATAGGCATGCGGCACTCCTTGTGGCAGTAACAACATATCACCCGCTGTCACCGTGCCTGCCCAGCTCCCGGCGCTGGCATGGCCCACACCATCTACGCAATAAATCAACAGGTTGTCATCATGCCTCAGGCGTTCCATGCGGTGGGCAAGGGCAGCGGGATAGAAGCCCATGGCGGTCGGGTAGCATTCACGGGTCAGGGGGTGAGTGGCGAGTTTCCTCACCATAAATGCCGGTGTCAGGAATCGTGTACCGTGTTCCGGCAGGGGCCAGGTGGAGGGTGTGCTCATTATCAGGGCCTGTTTCGGGGCTGGGTGCCATGTCAGCGATTATAGCAATATAGTCCATGTATGGCGCAACTTACTCCCTTGGAGCTGCCCTGCGCATGGGGTAAGCTGGCAGCCGCTTTTTGATCAGCTACCCTCTATGGGGGCAGGGCGCGTTGCGGCTTGTCCCAATACTCAACACAGGAGCAAAAACGATGGAACCAAGCCAGGAAGTGATGCAGGCGCGGGAAGATGTGAAGGCAATGATGGTTCGCGCCCGCGCGGCCCAGGCGCAGATAGCCGATTATTCCCAGGAGCAGGTAGACGAACTGATCACCGCGATGGTGTGGTCGGTCGCGCGTGAGGAAGTGTCGGAAAAAATTGCCCAGTTCACTGTCGACGAAACCCAGCTGGGCAATTACGCTGGCAAGTACCTGAAGATCCATCGCAAGACCCGCGCTACCCTCCTGGATATTATCAACGACAAGTCAGTCGGGGTGATCGAAGAGGACCCGGTTCGTAACATCGTCAAGATTGCCAAGCCGGTAGGCGTTATCGGCGCCCTGTCTCCCTCTACCAACCCCGAGGCGACCCCTGTCATCAAGGCGATCTCCGCGATCAAAGGTCGCAACGCCATCATTATTGCGCCCCACCCCCGGGCCAAGCTCACCAACAAAATGATCTGCGACTACATGCGCGAGGCCATCGTGGCCATGGGCGGGCCGGCGGACCTGGTGCAGAGCATCGACGTCCCCTCCCTGGACAAGACCAATGAACTGATGCGCCAGTGTGATCGCGTACTCGCCACCGGTGGCGAGGCCATGGTCTCCGCGGCGTATTCATCTGGCACCCCTGCTCTGGGTGTGGGCGTGGGCAACGCGGTGATTACGGTAGATGACACTGCCAACCTCGATGAGGCCGCTGAGAAAATCCGCATCTCCAAAACCCTCGACCTGGCAGCATCGTGCTCTTCCGACAACTCGGTGCTGGTGTTCGAATCTGTTTATGATGAATTCCTGGAAAAGCTCAAGCGCGAGGGTGGCTATGTCATCGATGGTGAGGACAAGCAAAAACTGCAAAGTGTGCTGTGGGAAGACGGTCACCTGAATCCCAAGATCGTCGCCCAGCATGCGCTGACCATTACCGGCAAGGCCGGTATCGACCTGCCGGAAGGCAAGCAGTTCCTGATCGTACCGGAAACCGGTGCCGGCCCTGATTACCCGTTCTCCGGTGAAAAACTGACGGTCACCATGGCGCTGTACAAGGTCAAGGATATCGACGCGGCAGTGGCGTTGACCAACGAGATCCAGGCTTACCAGGGCCAGGGACACAGCTGCGGCATCTACTCCTACAACGACGAACACATCATGAAACTGGCGATGGGAACCCGCACGTCACGGGTTATGGTTAACCAGCCCCAGGCAGCCTCTAACAGCGGTAATGTCTGGAACGGGATGCGCCAGACATTCTCCCTGGGTTGTGGTTCCTGGGGTGGTAACAGCATCAACCACAACATCACCTGGCGCGACCTGGTGAATGAGACCTGGGTTTCCAGGCCGCTGGCGGAAACCAAGGTCATCCCATCGGACGAGGAGCTGTTCGGCAAGGTCATGGGCCGGTTCTAGGTCGGCCCCGCGCCAAGGAGTAGAGCATGGAATTTTCCCTGAGCGAGGACCAGCTCGCATTTGTGGCCAGCGCGCGTGCGTTTTCTGAAGGGGCGCTGGCGCCCAACGCCGCGCGCTGGGACGAGGAGTCGATCTTCCCCAAGGACGTGCTGCAGCAGGCCGGTGAACTGGGCTTTATGGGCATGTATACCCCCGAGTCTGCAGGCGGGCTGGGGCTGGGTCGGCTGGATGCCAGCCTGATCGTCGAGGAGCTTGCCAAGGGCTGCACGGCCACCGCCGCGTTTCTTACCATTCACAATATGGCCACCAGCATGGTGGGTAAATATTGCACTGAGGCGGTGATCGAGCAATGGTGCCCTGCCCTGGTGATGGGCAGCAAACTGGCCTCCTATTGCCTGACCGAGCCCGGTGCCGGTTCCGATGCGGCCTCACTGCGCACCACCGCTACTCGCGATGGTGACGACTACCTCGTCAATGGCAGCAAGGTCTTTATCTCCGGCGCAGGCGAGACCGATGTGCTGGTGGTGATGCTGCGTACCGGCGGTGCCGGCCCCAAGGGCATTTCCGCGCTACTGGTTCCGGCCGACGCCGAGGGTATCTCCTACGGTAAGAAAGAAGACAAGATGGGTTGGAACGCCCAGCCCACCCGTATGGTCAGCTTTGATAATGTGCGGGTGCCTGTGGCCAACCGCCTGGGTGAGGAAGGGCAGGGTTTCGCCATCGCTATGGAGGGCCTGGACGGGGGGCGTATCAATATCGCCACCTGCAGCGTTGGCACCGCCCAGCAGGCGCTGGAGGAAGCTACTGCCTATGTGCAGGAGCGCAGGCAGTTTGACACCGCTATCGCTGATTTCCAGGCCACCCAGTTCAAGCTGGCCGATATGCTCACCGAGCTCGTCGCCGCGCGCCAGATGGTGCGCCTGGCCGCCAGCAAGTTGGACCACAAGGATGGCCAGGCCTCGACCTATTGTGCGATGGCCAAGCGATTCGCCACCGATGTGGGCTTCAATGTCTGCAACGATGCCCTGCAGCTGTTCGGGGGTTATGGCTATATCAAGGAATACCCGATGGAACGCCATGTACGTGACACCCGCGTGCACCAGATCCTGGAGGGTACCAACGAAATTATGCGGGTGATTATATCCCGCAGACTGCTAATGGACGGCGCACTGGAGGTCATCAAATGAGTTTGAGTACATCGCAGAAACTGAAAGTGGAACTTCGCGGGCACACCGCTCTTATCACTATCGACAACCCCGGCGCCAATACCTGGGACGAGGAGAGCCTGCCCGCACTCAAGGAACTGGTGGCAACGCTCAATGCCGACAGAAACGTCTACGCCCTGGTAATCACCGGGGCCGGGGAGAAGTTCTTTTCCGCAGGTGCCGACCTGAAGCTGTTCGCTGATGGTAATCCGGAAACCGCCAGGAAAATGGCAGTTTATTTTGGCGAGGCCTTTGAAGCCCTGGCGGATTTCCGTGGTGTTTCCATTGCCGCGATTAATGGCTTCGCTATGGGCGGCGGCCTGGAAACGGCCATGGCCTGCGATATCCGTATCGCCGAGGAGCAGGCGCAGATGGCGCTGCCCGAGGCCAAGGTGGGCTTGTTACCCTGTGCCGGTGGCACCCAGCGCCTGGCCTGGCTGGTAGGTGAGGGTTGGGCCAAGCGTATGATTCTTTGTGGTGAGCGCATCAATGCTGCCACAGCGGAGCGTATCGGCCTGGTGGAAGAGGTGGTGGGCAAGGGACAGGCGCTGGAGCGCGCCCTGGCCCTGGCCGAGCAGGTCGGCGAGCAAAGCCCGACGTCGGTGGCTTTTTGCAAGCGACTGGTGCACACGGGTCGCGATACGGTGATAGCGAGCGGCCTGGAAGGTGAGCGCGACCTGTTTGTGAAGCTGTTCTCCACCGCTGACCAGCGCGAGGGAGTGAACGCCTTCCTCGAGAAGCGCAAGCCGCAGTGGACCAACAGTTGAGTATGGCTGGAGATCCGCAGGTGGCCGAAGCGCCGATACTTTTTGCAGAACTTGCCGCGGGTGAGCGCAAGCTGGGCCGGGTCACCCTGAACATTGCCGCTACCCTGAACTCGCTCACCCTGGAGATGGTGGACCTGTTACAGCTTCAGCTTGATGCCTGGCGCGGTGATGACGATATTGCGGCTATCTTCATCGAAGGCGCGGGCGACAAGGCCTTCTGTGCCGGTGGCGATGTGCAGGCGCTATATCGCAGTGCTGTGGCAACCCCTGGTGGGCCTTGCGATTACGCCGAGGACTTCTTCGCGCGGGAATACCGCATGAATTACGCCCTGCACAGCTACCCCAAGCCAATTATCTGCTGGGGTCACGGCATCGTGATGGGCGGCGGCCTGGGGGTCATGGCGGGATGTTCCCACCGGGTCGTCACCGAGAAAACCCGGATCGCAATGCCGGAGGTGACCATAGCGTTGTTCCCCGATGTGGGCGGCAGCTGGTTCCTCAATCATATGCCGGGTCGGGTGGGGCAGTTTCTCGCCCTCACCGGAGCCTCGATCAATGCCGCAGATGCGATATACACTGGCATCGCAGATCGCTTCATTGCCAGTGAACGCAAGCCCGAGGTCCTCGAGCAACTGCTGAAACAGCGCTGGAGCGATGATGTACAGCTAAACCATGCGCTGGTGCGGCACTGCCTGCGACCGCTGGCGCAGCTCAGTGTCAGCCAGTGTCCCGGTGGCCAGGTGGAGCCACACCTGGCCTCCATTAATGCCCTGTGTGATGGCGATGATATCCACGAGATCATTCACAATATCGTTTCGCAGCAGACCACTGACCCATGGTTGTCCAAGGCGGCCCAAAGCCTGGCCCACGGATCCTCGCTGGCGGCGTTGTGGATTTACCGACAGTTGCAGGAGACCCGCCACGCCTCGCTCAAGGAAGTGTTCCAGGCCGAGATCCAGCTGGTAACCCATATCATTCGCCACCCCGAGTTCACCGAGGGAGTGCGCGCCCTGCTCATCGACAAGGATCGCAGTCCGGCGTGGCTGTACCCATCCAGCCGCGACGTGCCGGCGGCGGTACTGGATTCCTTTTTTGTAGCGCCCTGGGAACAGAACCCTCTCGCGGACCTGTAATCCGCTATGCAACAACAACACGGGAGATAGCTTTATGTCGAATGTCGCATTTATCGGGCTGGGTAATATGGGCGGCCCCATGGCCGTTAACCTGGTCAAGGCCGGTCACTCGGTGACTGTATTCGATCTGTCAGCAGCGGCCTGTGAACAACTGCGTGAAGCAGGTGCTGCCGTGGCCGACTCCGCGGCAGCGGCGGTGGCTGGAGTGGATTACGTGATCTCCATGCTGCCTGCAGGCAAGCATGTCGCCGCGACCTACCTGGGCGACGAGGGCTTGTTGGCCCTTCTGGATGCTTCCACCACTGTGTTGGACTGCAGCACTATCGATGCAGCCACCGCGCGCGAGGTAGGGCAAAGTGCCGCTGGCCTGGGTATTGGTTTTATGGATGCGCCGGTATCCGGGGGCGTCGCTGCCGCCGCCGCCGGAACCCTGGCGTTTATGTGTGGGGGTGATGCGGACACCTTCGTTCGGGCAAAGCAAATACTGGCAGATATGGGCAAGAATATATTTCATGCGGGGCCTGCCGGTGCCGGCCAGGTGGCCAAGGGCTGTAACAATATGCTGCTGGCGATTCACATGATTGGCAGTTGTGAGGCACTGGAAATGGGTGTCCGCAATGGCCTGGACCCCAAAGTACTGTCGGAAATCATGCTGGCCAGTTCTGGCCGCAACTGGTCGCTGGAGGTCTACAATCCCTACCCCGGGGTTATGCCCACCGCGCCCGCCAGCAATGACTACAAGCCCGGTTTCATGGTCGACCTGATGGTGAAGGACCTGGGCCTGGCCCTGGAAATTGCCGCCCAGAGTGATTTCGACAACCCCATGGGCCAGCTCGCCCAGACCCTGTACAGCGAGCACCAGCAGGCCGGCAACGGGCAACGGGATTTTTCCAGCATCCTGGAGAAGTTAAAGGCCTAGACGCTTTAGGGCTGGGTGCTTTTTGCCGGGTTTGGCTGGGTTGGTTTCATCTAGCGGTCCCGGGCGGGGAAGTATTTCTCAGTCGCTCCCGGAGTGCCGGACCAACGTATTCGCTTGGTGAGAAACACTTCCCCGCCCGGGACCTCGTTAGGTGCCCGACAAATGGCCGCAATTGATGAAAAACGCTTATGAGATCCCTCATCTGTCTCCAGGCCTCCCCGGAGCTTATCGATCCAAGGAGCCTGCCTTCGCCTGGACCCGTTTGCAAGCACCAGTTAGTCCGGCAACTGCTCCTTGACCGCCGCATCCAGGGTATCTTCTACCTCCCTGGCTTTTTCCAATGCGTCCTCATAACCCTGGGGGATGACGCCCTCGGGCTCCGCCTGTTTGCCGCAACCCGTTGTCAGTAGCACCGCTGCCAATACCAGTCCCGCCGTAATTTTCAGTTGCATCGCTTGTCGCTCCCCATAGATTTGCTGGTCACTATCCGCATGGCCTCTTAAGTCATGGCCTTTGTCGATCAAGGGCCCTACAGTCTGTACTTAAGAATAATCGATCCGGAATGCCGCCATGTCGTTCGTCACTGTAGAAAAACCCCGCCCCTATGTCACCCTGATTACTCTGAATCGTCCCGAAAGGATGAATGCCATGGCCTTTGATGTGATGGTGCCCTTCAAGGAGGCATTACAGGAAGCCAGTTACGACAATGACAGCCGGGTGGTCATCGTCACCGGGGCCGGCGACAGTTTCTGTGCCGGTGCCGATCTCGTTGACCCGGGTTGGCTGGATATTTTTGACGGCCTGACACTGCCCGGCATTGCGCGACGCGCCATGAAAATCCTGGAAGACGTTATCAGCGCGATCCAGGGCATGCATCAACCGGTCATCGGCGCAATCAATGGTCCAGCCATTGGCGGTGGCTTCTGCCTGGCCATGGCTGCGGATATCCGCGTTGCGGCCGAGGGCGCCTACTTCCGGCCCGCCGGTATCAACAACGGGCTGACCTCCGCCGAGCTGGGGCTGAGCTACCTGCTGCCCAGGGCCATAGGCACCAGTCGGGCATTTGAGATCATGTTGACCGGTCGGGATGTTGCCGCCGATGAGGCGCAACAGATTGGTATGGTATCGAAAGTGGTCAGCGCCGATGCGCTGCTTGATGAATGCTACGCGATCGCCGAACGTATCAGCGGCTTCAGCCAGCAGGGCGTGGAACTGAGCAAGCAGATGCTTTGGGCAGGAGCAGATGCCGGCAGCCTGCACAGCCACATGAATCACGAGGGATTGGCCCAGCTGTTTGTGCGCATGACTACCAAAAACTTTGAAGAGGCGATTACGGCGCGCAAGGAAGGCCGCGTGCCCCAATACAAGGACTAGAGCACAAGGTCAGGCGTCAACAGACCCGGTCTGAGCGGGAATAAAGCCCCGCAACAAGGGCGTATCGCGGCTTTGCCAGGCCCAGATCAGCGCCGGCCCCAGGGTCGGGACAATCAGGATGTTGAGCTGGTAGGCAATCCCGATCGCGTCAGCCCCGGGTACCAGCACCCCGGGCTGGTCCAGGAACACGTTGCCCAGGGTGACCATCAGCTCCTTGAGGGACAGACACAACAGACCCATTAAAAACCCGGTATAAAGCCACAACAGGCCCCAGCAGAAACTGGCCAAGTAGTCCTCTTTTTCAGTGGCAAAGTGCAGTGCGGCGTAAAAGGGGATGGAGTAGGACAGGATACGCGTGTTCAACCTGAACCCGAGGCCGGCGTCGCCCTCCGCAGCTGGCACCAGCAGGCCATCAACCTGGTCGAAATGAGTCATCAACAGCGCATCTGCCCCCTGCTGGTAAACTACGTTTACGATATCCGGGAACCAGTGACTGAGAATGATATTGCACAAGCCAATGACCGGTGTGGCCAGCCTGGCGCTCAACACGGTCCACACCGCGAAGCAGGGGATCAGTAATACGAAAACAAACAGCAGGAACTGGCGCAGGTGATTGCGCTCAGGCAGTGGCATGCTGGCCACCTGGTCCCGCTACGTTGTCTGCGGGCGGAGATTTTCTCGCCAGGTAACGCAGGTAGACAATAAAGACAATCAGCACGTCCAGCATGATCAGGGCCGGCCACAGGTACAGGTGCACCCAGGAGAAAACCTCGAGGTTCCAGTCGCCGAGGTAGAACAGGCTGACAATACGCACGATGTTCATCACCTGTACCGCCAAGAAGCCAAGCACTATTGCGATTAGACGATCCCGCCATGATGCCGGGAAGGCCAGCACGGCTGCTATCAGCACAATAGTGGCCTCCACGCCGTTACAACCGGCCTCAATAGAGACTGCGAAACCGGTGTCGCCAAACTGCAGAATCTTGCCAAAGGCACGCACAGAATCATCGAAGGGCAGGATGAGGCCCGCGCTGAGTGCGGCCAATAAGCCGGTGAAGGGCTCGATCAGCTTTTGCTGCACCGGGATCTGCATTTCGATGGTAAACAGGCTTACCAGTACCAGCAGGAAAATAATGACAAAGCGGGCCAATAACGTGCTTCCAAAACGAGTTTTAAAGATTCCATCCTAGCATAAGCCGAAAGCAGGTGGGTTCCGTCCTCGGCCTGTTACGGCCATCAGTTGGCGGTATCCTCACCTGAAATGAGTCGGAAATCGATGCTGGTCAGGCGATCATGGTTATAACTGTCCAGAGTGAAAAACAACGGGTACTTACTACTGTGGATGAAGTGTGCAGTGTCGATGGTGAACAGCTCCAGGGTGACATCCCCGGCCAGGCTCGTCACTTTCAATACCAGTTCCGGCTCGGCCTCGGCGAGGTCGCGTTGCAGGTCCTCCCTGGCGACCCCGCTGACCTGCAGGCTGCGCAGGCCAGACAGTAATGCCTGTAATTCCCGCTCATCAGGCTCACGGTCGAGTCCGGAGCGCCACTTGCCACCCTCGCGCCGCAGACTGTAACTGTCGGCGGTGATACCCAGTGGTGTGCGGATCTGCAGCAGCTTGCGATCCAGCCAGGCGCCGCTGACCCCGGGGGCATCGAAGGTGTTGAAGGGAATACTGTAGATGGCGTCCTGGCCATCGTTGCGGGCATGGACCTTGCGATGCCCCGGTGATGTGCCCAGGTATAGCGTTGCCAGCAGTTCGTCATAGTTCAACAGCCGCAGGCGACGCTGGTAGTGGTAGCTGGCGACCTGGAAGCGCTGCCTGGCCGCGATCGAATCAGCCACCGGCCAGTCGTTCTCGCTGCTGGTGATGCCTGCGAGCAGGGCTTCAATGCGGGCAGAATCTGCGGGCAGCTGCTCCAGCTCGGGTAACACCCAGCGGTCTCCTGCCCGGCGCACCACGGTCTCATTGTCGTACTCATCACCGATGTAGATTTCATTCACTGCGTCAGGTCCGAAAGCCAGCATCGGCTCGCGGCTTGCCTGCTGATGGCGTCCGCTACCAGGCCAGTAGACTGTAGCCAGTATCAGGCACTGAATCACCAGCACCAGCAGCAGAGTGCCAACGCTGCGATTCACAGACCCAACTCCCGTGAATAGCGACGTCGCCGGCTGATCTTGCGCAGCCAGTGCACCAGGCCCAATAGCGCCACCCATAACACCGCCAGGCCATAGTTGAGGTATTCGATGATTGCCTGGGCCTTGCGCTCCATGGGGGGCAGTGTGCGATTGAAGTGCGCACGCGAGCGAACTTTCAGCAACTGGTCATCCTGCAGTGCCCAATCCAGGGTGTTCATGAGCAACTCGATTGGACCCAGATACTGGTTGCCGGCGGCGGCGACGACCCCGTTGAGTACCTGGTCATCCATAAAGTCGTTGGAGCTGTACAGAATTATCCGGGCGGACTCCACCGAGTGTTCTATGAGCCCGTGGGCGATTGAGGATTCAAGTGGCGTATCGCCAGCACCGTTGTCAAGGGCGTGAGGACGCTCGCTGAAATAGGACTCAAAGCGGCCCTGGATCGCAATGCCCACAGTCTGTGGGGTATTGAGCTGGTCCCTGGCGCTGGCAAGGGCGCTGCCGGGCATGATATCGGCGCTGTCACTCAGCCAGGAATCATCGGAGCTGGTAAGCAGGCGGGTGACCTCGAAGCCAACGCCAGGGGTGCGGGAGATGGGCGACGCCCAGGCCACGGTCAGCTGGGGCAGGTTGCCGGTGACGGGGTGTTCACGGTCGAGACCGCCCGGACGCAGATCCAGAAAATACGGGTAGTCGAGCATTTGCACATCGGTGAACTCGTAGTCCCCTGACTGGCGGGCCACCGGTGTGGGGAAGGCCGCACTGTTTTCATCCAGCACCAGGGAATCGCCGATTTCAATGTCCTTGTGTGCCAGCCAGTCGGACAGGCCGCTGTTCCAGTCGCGGCGTTGCATCTGGCCGCCGCTGATTTCAGCGGTATAAGGAGAGCTGGCCAGCACCACAGTTCCACCACGCATGAGGAACTGGTCAATGGCAAACACGGCCTTGTCATCGAGCTGGTGGGGGGCAATCACCGCGAGAATATCCGCATCCGAGGCGACTGCGCCGTCCTCCAGGTCTTCCATACGGATGCTGTAATCACGGCTGATAGCCTGTTCAAGGTTATCGAAAGTGGGGCCACCCATATTAAAGCGCGCCATCTCCGGGTTAACCTCGGGCACTACCAGCGCCACGGTTTTGGTAAAGCCGCTGGCGAAGCGCTTGAGCCCGGCGTCCAGGGTCGTGCGAAAACCCAGCGGGTCAAAATTCTCGGTCGGTAACTGCACCACCTGGTGCTGGTCGGCAAGCGTGAGGTAAAAGAAAAACTCCTGCTCGTCATCCAGCGGTGTGACCATTGGCCGAAACCCCCACTGCTCGATAATCTGGCGAGCGACCGTGCCGTCCTTTGCCTCGGGTTCAATAAAACGCACGCTGAACTTGCCGTCGGATCTGCGTACAACCTCGTCCATCTGCGCGGCGATAGAACGCTTGTAGGTAAGCAGTTGTTCGGGCAGCAACTCGTCTGCCGACACATAGCCGATAAGCTCTACCGGCTGGGCAATGCTGGCAAACAGGCTACCGCCCATCCGGTAGTTGTACATGACATTTTTTATCGCCTGGGTGAGGTCGTACTCGGGGTTGCGAAGCATGACCTCGGCACCGCTGTTGGGCGCGGTTCTCACTTCTATCAAATCCCCGAAATCAAGAACCTCATGTTCGCTGCCGTATTCCACCAGAATGTTAAAGTAGGAGTTCACCAGGGCTGCCTGGTAGCGATCGGCTACCTGGAAGGCACTGGCACGAATGTCATAACGTTTGTTGGCTTCCTCTTCCAGCTCGGGGTTCAGGGCCGGATCGATAAATTCCACCCGCACCTTGCCTTTGCCGGCGACCTCATACTCTTTCATGAGGTCACGCAACTGCGGCACCAGCGGGCTCAGCAGGGGATGGGTTTTGGCGCTGAAGTAACCGCGAATCAACAGCGGCTCCTGCAGCCTGTCCAGGAAATCGCGGGTGGGTTGCGAGATCGAGTACAGCTTGCCTTCGGTCATATCCAGGCGCAGGCCATCAAGGCGAGCGAGCCAGGCATTGGCAAGCAGCAGGTTAAGCACGACCAGTAGTGTCGCTATGCGCCACTGGCGATGGCGCGGGCTGGTGATGCCCCTGGACCAGCGTTGCTTTTCCAGGGTGTAGACGTTCAGGGTCAGGAACAGCACGGTAAGACTGAGATAGTAAAACAGGTCGCGGACGTCAATGACTCCACGGGTAATACTTTCAAAGCGGGCGCCACTACCCAGTTGGCGCAGTATTTCGCCGATCCGGTTATCAAAGAAGTCGGTGAAGGTGCTGCTGCCCAAAAGGTATAGCAGGCCACACAGTGCGACAGTCCCGATGAGGCTGACGATGGGATTATCAGTGCGGGCCGATATGTAAAGGCCTGCACTGAGGTAGGTGCTCCCCAGCAGGCAGGTAGCAAGGTAGCCGGCCGCTACCGGACCCCAGTCCAGGTCGGCCATCAATGCCACCGAGATCGGCAGCGGCAGGGTCGTGGCCAGAGCCAGCACTAACAGTGAGAAACAGGCGCGGAACTTGCCCAGCACGAAGGGCCACAGTCCCGCCGGCTGGGTGAGGACATGCTCAAGGGTACCGGTGCGACGCTCCTCGCTCCACATGCGCATGGTCAGCGCCGCGCTGAGGAACACCAGCAGAACCGGCATCCATTCAAACAGCGGCCTAATGTCGGCGATGTTGCGGGCAAAAAATGCCTCAACCCAGAAGAAGATGAACAGGGTAATTGCCGCAAAGGAGGCCAGGAATAGCCACGCCACCGGAGAGGTAAAAAACAACAATACCTCTTTTTGTGCGACGCGCGCTGTGACCGAGTTAGTGCCCATCGCGGTTGACCTCGCGAAATACTGTCTGCAGGTCTTTTACCTGGGTTTCCAGTCGGTAGAGCCGGGCGCCGGCCTTGATAACGCATTGCGCAATATTATTGGCTGCGGTATCCAGCTCGGAACGTTCGTGGAGTGTGAGGGCGTAGTTGGCTCTGCCATTGAGCTCTGGCTGCACTTCCAGGCGGGCGACCTGGGGCAGGCGAGCCAGATAGGCGTGCAGGTCAGCAATGCTGGTATCAGTGCACAGCAGCAGGGTGCGGCTGGTTTGTAGCTCGTCCAGGCGTTGGTTCAGGGCCAGGCGCCCGTTGCGCAGCACCAGTACGCGGTCACAGAGTGCTTCCACTTCCTGCATGATATGAGTGGACAATATTACGGTGGCATGACGCGCGAGCTGCCTGATCAGGCGTCGCATATGCTCAGTCTGGTCGGGGTCCAGGCCATTGGTGGGCTCATCCAGAATCAACAGGCTGGGTCTGCCCAGAATCGCCTGGGCAACCCCCACTCTTTGCTTCAGGCCTCGGGAAAGATTGCTTATTGGGTCCAGCGCCCGCCCGGTCAGTTCTGTTGCCGCGATTGCTCGGCGCACTTCCTGTCGGCGCTGAGCGTGCTCAATACCTTTCAGCGTGGCGGCGTAATCCAGGTAGTCGGCAACCATCATGTCCGGATATACCGGGAGGTTTTCCGGTAGGTAACCCAGTTGTTGCTGCACATCCTGGACGCTGCTGGCCAGGTCGAGCCCACCAATATTGATACTGCCAGCGGAGGGTTCGAGGTAGCCACTCAGCATACGCATGATAGTGGTTTTACCGGCGCCATTATGACCCAGCAGCCCGACGATTTCGTGGTTGCCGATCTGGAATGACACATCGTCTACGGCGAGGGTATTGCCATAGCGACGACTCAGGGACTGGACTTCAATCATACTGCCGGGAACGCGGGTAGCTACCTGGTTTGCGAATAGGACTGTATTCACCGACACCCCTTGGGGGGCGCTGGTGGATCAGGCGAAGAATAATAACTTAATAATAAAGGCAATGAGCACAAGGTTCAGCACCAGGCGTATCAATTTATCTCCCTTGCTGATCGTAAAGTGAGCGCCCAGGTAACCGCCAATCGAATTACCCAGCGCCAGCGCCAGCCCCACTGCCCAGATGATTTCAACCTGGCTGGCAAATACCGACAGGGCAACGGTAGTGTAAATGGCGATAATAAATACCTTGTGCATATTGGTACGCACCAGGTCCAGGCCCATGGCCCGGTTCAGGATGGGCATGATGATAAAACCGACCCCGATCTGGATAAAACCACCCCAGAAACCGGCGCCCACCATCATCAGATGCCCGCGGATAAGCTGCTGGCGGGTAGGCTGGTAGTTTTCGGGGCGCTCCGCAGAGCCCTTGTCGAAATACATGATCAGCATGACCGCGATCATGACCAGTGCCAGGATGCGATTGAACCATTCACCGTCCAGCCGGGTGCCGAGCAACGCACCCAGTACGGCGCCGGGTACTGCGCAGGCTGCGAGGCTCAGGCTTAGCCTGAAGTCGCTGAAGCCGCGCCGGAAAAAGGTCGATATCGCGGTCAGGTTCTGGGCCAAGATGGCAACCCGGTTCGTGCCATTGGCGACGGGACCGGGTAGTCCCATAAACACCAGCACCGGCACCGTCAGCAGGGAACCGCCCCCGGCCATGACGTTGAGGAAGCCTGCGATCACGCCCACGGCGGTCAGCAGCGCTGCCTGCCACAGCTCTATACCCATGCCTAGTCCTCGGTCCAGGGCTCGCGCATGGTGACAAATTCCTCGGCGGCAGTGGGATGGATGCCAATGGTGGTATCAAACACGGCCTTGGTTGCCCCGGCGCGCATCGCTATGGCGATACCTTGCATGATTTCTCCCGCATCGGGACCGACCATGTGCACCCCCACAACCCGGTCGCTGGCCTTGTCGACGATCAGTTTCATGAAGGTTTTCTCATCGCGTCCGCTGATGGTGTGCTTCATGGGCTTGAAGGTGGATTTGAACAGCCGTATATGGCCAAAGCGGTCGCGGGCCTGTTCCTCGGTAAAACCCACGGTACCGATATTGGGTTGGCAGAATACAGCAGTGGGGATGAAGTCATAATCCACGGCATATTCCAGTCCCCCGAACTGGCGGCGTGCAAATGCCATGCCCTCAGCGAGGGCCACCGGGGTGAGTTCCATACCGCCAGTCACGTCTCCAAGGGCAAAGATGCTCGGCTCGCTGCTGCAAAACTGTTCATCCACCTCGATATTACCCATGTCGTTGAGGCTGACATTTACATTTTCGAGGCCCAGGCCTGTCAGGTTGGCTTTGCGACCGGTAGCGTACAGCACCGCGTCAACCTCCAGGGTACTGCCGTCGGTGAGCAGCACCTGCAGACCGCTTAATTCCCGGGTGATCGATGCCACGTTCACCTCAAAGCGCAGGTCCACGCCGGTCTTGAGAATTTCCTGGGCGGCGTGGGCGCGGATATCCGCATCGAAACCGCGCAGGAACAGCGGGCCGCGGTAGAGCTGGGTGACTTGCGCGCCAAGGCCATTGAAGATACCGGCGAACTCCACTGCGATGTAGCCGCCCCCGACAATGGCGAGGCGGCGGGGAAAGTGCTCCAGGTCGAATACCTCGTTGGAGCTGATGGCGAACTCGCTGCCGGGAAATTCCGGGATGTGCGGCCAGCCGCCGGTGGCGATGAGGATTTTGTCGGCACTGTAGCGCTGGTTATTTACCTCCACCGTGTGGGCATCGATAATTTTGGCACGACCATCTATCACCTCGGCATTAACCCCGGACAGGAGGTTGTCATAGATTGCGTTCAGCCTGCCGATCTCGGTTTTTTTGTTGTCGCGCAGGGTTGCCCAGTCAAAATCCGGGGTTTGGGAATCCCAGCCAAAGTTCCGGGCATCCTTGAACGCTTTGCCGAACTCCGATGCATAGACGTACAGTTTTTTTGGTACGCAGCCCACGTTTACACAGGTGCCGCCCATATAACGGTCCTCCGCGACCGCCACCCTGGCGCCGAAGCCGGCCGCCATGCGCGCCGCCCTCACCCCGCCGGAGCCAGCCCCGATCACAAACAGGTCGTAGTCATAGTCCTTTGCCGCCATAAATCCTCCTGGGTTATCCGCCCATTCTAACAGTGTTGGGTGGGCGTCTGAACGGTCGGAACAAAACTTGTATCCCGAAAGCCGATCATCACTCCCTGCCGGGCAGGAGGCAGCGACGGGTTTTTTGAGCGCCGACTTTTCTATATCATGTGCGGCCCACAAATGGGCTGGCCGTGAGCGGACTGCCCGGATTCAAGCGAGCGTCCTGGCGAGCAGGGCGTTAACAAAGGAAAAGATCATGGTGGCAAAACACTTTATGAGGGCCCTGCTGGGCGCACTGGTGCTGGGAGGCGGCATATCCCTTGGCGTCCACGCCGAGGGGGACGCGCCTGGACAGGACCAGATACAACTCAAGGACGGCTCCACCATCATCGGCAAGGTTACCGGTGCCAGAGATGGTAGCGTGACCATCGACACGGCCTACACCGGGACCCTGGTGATCGCCATGGAGAACGTGCTCGCCCTCCAGACCCGGGAGGATGTGGTTATCCAGCTGGCAGACTCTACAGTGGTAGCCGATCAGCCGCTGCGGGTTCAGCAGGAGCAGTTGGTGATAGCTGACCAGGTTGCCGATGAGCAGACCTACGCCCTCAGTGACCTGCTGTTGGTAAACCCTGAGCCATGGGAGCTTGGCAAGGGTTACAAGTGGACCGGGCTGGCCAGTGCGGCGATGGTCGCAGAACGGGGTAACACGGATAGCGATGAGCTGGATTTTGCCATCGAGAGCGTGTGGCGTAGCCTGCGAGATCGTTACACGTTCAGGTTCACTAGCGAACTCGACGAGACCAACGGTGAGAAAACCACTGAAAAATGGTACTCACAGGGTAAGTATGACTATTTCCTCGAGGGTCCCGATTACACCGGTCTGCAGTTGGTGGCAGAGCACGACAAGTTCACTGACCTGGATCTTCGGGTACTGGTTGGCCCCTTCCTGGGTCGACAATTCTATGAAGAGCCAGTTTTTACGCTCTCCGGCGAAGTGGGTGTTGCCTGGGTGGATGAGGACTATATCAAGGCGGAGGACCAGGATTACGCTTCAGCAACCTGGGCTATTGATGCTTCCAGCGATTACCTGGGTGGCGACTCCCGCCTGTACTTCAGGAACCGGGGTGTATGGAATCTGGAGGAAACCTCTGATTACATCGTCAACACCACGCTTGGCCTTGCCTTCCCCCTGTTGTGGAACTTTGAGGCTGCCGCTGAGTTGGTACTGGATTACGATTCCGGTGCGGTAGATGATGTCGATGAGCTCGACCAGACCTACCGGTTCAGGCTTGGTTATTCCTGGTAGTAACGGGAATACCTCGCGCCGCTAACCCGCCGCTGAGCGAGCCCTGCGCACGGCGGCGGCCAGCTGCTGAAGTAGTGGCGCGGTGGCCTCGAGCGACAGGCAGGCATCGGTGATACTTTGCCCGTACGTGAGGGGCTGCCCCGGGACCACTGGCTGGCTGCCCTCCACCAGGTGACTTTCCAGCATCAGGCCGCGAATGGCGGCCTGGCCCTGCTCTATCTGGTCACATAAGTTGGACATAACCTGTGCCTGGCGGGAGAAGTCCTTTTCGCTATTACCATGGCTGCAGTCGACGATTACCGACGCCGGCAGGCCCTTGGCAGCCAGGGCCGCGGCTGCAGCTGCGATCGCGCTGCCGTGGTAGTTGGGGCCGGTATCCTTGCCACCGCGCAAAACCAGGTGGCAATCCGGGTTTCCCCTGGATTGTAATATTGCCGGCGTGCCTTCTTTGGTAATAGAAGGAAACCAGTGGCTTTCCCTGGCAGATCGAATGGCATCTATGGCCACATCTATCTGGCCATTGGTGCCATTTTTGAACCCCACTGGCATTGACAGGCCTGAAGCCAACTCCCTGTGGATCTGGCTCTCTACCGTACGGGCGCCAATGGCGCCGAAACTGACCAGCTCAGCATAATACTGGCCGAAAGTGGTGTCCAGGAACTCGCTGGCGGCGGGCAGTCCCAGCGCATTGACATCGATCAGCACCTGGCGCGCCAGGTGCAGACCCTTATTGATATGGAAGCTGCCATCCAGGTCCGGGTCGTTAATCAGGCCTTTCCAGCCGACTACCGTTCGTGGTTTTTCGAAATAAACCCGCAACACCGGGAAAACTGCGTCCTTAAGCGGCTCACACAGGGCTTTGAACTGGCTGGCAAAGTCGAGCAGGGCGGCCGGGTCGTGCACTGAGCAGGGGCCGACAATGGCCAGTACCCGGTGGTCCTTGCCGCTGAGGATATCTTCGATGCTGCGACGCGCGCGCGCGATGTTATCGGCGGCCGCTTCTGTGAGTGGCAGCTCATCTGCCAGCACCCAAGGGGTGATCAGTGGCCGCGCGTTACCAATGCGGACATCGTCAGTGCTTTGGCTCATAGGCACAAGAGCAGGGCTGGGGCCTAGCGCTCACCGCGGATCAGGCTGCGGAACCAGTCGGCAAGGGTCTCGTGCTTGTAATCAGTGAACTCGCCGGCATCCATGAACATGCCGTGTTCCGGGCAGGTTTCATACCAGATGTGGGGTTGGTCCGGATCCGAGGTTTTCTCCATATCCTTGCCACAGCGCGGGCAGGATATATCTTCCACGGCATCCCATTTCCGACCTTCCTTGGGGCTACCCAGGTCCAGGGCATCACCCATCCACTTCTTCTTCAGTAGATCAGCTTCCCCGGTGTCAAACCACATGCCATGGCAATTGGTGCAGCGATCGATCACCAGGTCGCCGCCGTAGCTGATCTCCATCATGCCATGCCCGCACTTGGGGCATTCCATGCTGTGTGTGTCTGAGTTGTATTCCATGCCGCTGTCTCCAGTGCCGCGTTCTACGTTATTGTGCTTGCCCGGTATCATTGGGCAGGTGACTGGGAGTCTAGCTCACCAAGGCGGGATTGTCCTGCCCCGAGGGACGCTCAAGCGTAAATATTGTCGCAGTAAGAATGCGCCATTTTCAGCCAGGATTCATGTAGCGGGTTAAGATACCCGGTTCAAACCTATACTTAAGCCTGCTATGGGTGCCTTGCAGCGAGCCGGGCCGGTTGTTGGCCTGGGATCCGGGAGTGTTATGCAAATGAAATGGATAGCCCTATTAACCGTTCAGGTACTGGCGGCAAGCCTCAGCTGGGCTGAAGGCGATATCGCCAGAGGCAAGGCCCTGTACGCCACTTGCGTCAGCTGCCATGGGGAGCAGGGGAGCGGCAATGTCGAGCTCGCCGCGCCGAACCTGGCGCACCTCCCGGCGGTGTATGTGGTGGCCCAGTTGGACAAGTTCCGCGCAGGTGTGCGCGGTGGACCGAACGACAGTGCCGCCGCCCGGCAAATGGCGGCCATGGCGTCGACCCTGGCCGATGAGCAGGCCTTGTATGATATCGCCGCTTATGTCACCACCCTGGATGGACCCGCTTCAGCGGCGTCCGTCAGCGGTGATGTAGTGCTGGGAGCCGATTACTACAACCAGTTCTGCGGTGCCTGTCACGGCGCAGCGGCTCAGGGCAACCTGGCACTCAACTCGCCACCGTTGGCGGGAGCTGATGACTGGTACCTGGTGGCACAGCTGCAGGCTTTCAGGGAGGGCATTCGCGGCAGTGGGCCCAATGACAAGACCGGCAGGCAAATGCGCGCCATGGCCGGGGTATTGCCCGATGACAAGGCGATTGCTGACGTGGTCGCCTATATCCGCACGCTCGGCAGCAATTAATGATATCGAGGCTGATACAGGGATTTCTCATTGCGCTGGTCTTGCTTGGGCCGGTGGCAGGATTTGTCGGCGCTGGCACAGCTGCCGGTATTGTCCTGAGTGAAGATTGTCCACCGGGCTTTGAGCTTGCCGCCGGTCACTGTGAGTTACGCAGCCTCTACCAGATGTACCCATCGCTGGAAGACGCCGGAGTGGGCGGCCTGAAGACCGGCCTGCCCGACTACCGTGACGGCTTCACTCCCCAACAGACCGATCTGGGTCGTTACCTGTTTTTCGACCCGGTCCTGTCTGCCGATGGTACGGTCTCCTGCGCCAGCTGCCATAACCCTGACCTGGGCTTTGCAGACGCCCGCGGCCGCAGTGTTGGTATCGATGGTGAGCCGGTGAAACGCTCGGCTCCCTCCCTGTGGAATATGGCCTTTCAGAAACGACTGTTCTGGGATGCGCGTGCTGCCAGTCTTGAAGAGCAAATGCAGGGGCCACTCTACGACCCACACGAGATGGGTAGTAACCCGGCCTTGCTATTACAGACGCTGAACGGAATCCCCGAGTACCGGGCGCTGTTTGCCCAGGCCTGGCCGGCGAATTTCCAGGACGCGGATGCGCAAATCAGTCTCGACCAGATTTATACCGCCATCACCGCGTTCCAGGTTTCGCTGATCTCGCTGAACAGCCGTTACGACCAGTATGCACACGGTTATGCCGATGCGCTTACCGAGCAGGAGAAAGAAGGGCTCAATGTGTTTCGTTCCTTCGTGGCGCGCTGCGCGGAGTGTCACACCCCACCGTTGTTTACCAACCAGCAGATCGCGGTGATTGGTACTCCCGACCTGGAGGGGATGCCGTTTGATCCTGGTGCACAAATCCCGATGAATGAGCCCAGCCAGCGTGGCGGCTTTAAAGTACCCAGCCTTCGTAATATTGCACTGACCGCGCCTTATATGCACTCCGGCAGGTTCGCCAGCCTGCGTGAAGCGGCGGCTTTTTATACCGGTGGTCGCGGCCATGCGGTGCCGGACAACGAGGACCTGAAGATCCACTGGCATATCTGGGAGCCGAACTTGAGCGATGCTGAGCTCGATCGGCTTGTCGATTTCCTGCAAACCCTAACCGATGAAAGATTTAAACCCACTGAACCCGCGGTATTGCCCTCGGGGATGCAGCCGGTTCACAATGACAGCGCTCAAGCGGGTGCTACCCAGAAAAAGGGATAACAATTATGAAAAAAATATTAACTGTAATCATTGCAGTCGCGTTGCTGGGTGGGGGCTTTTACCTCGGTAAATCAGCCCAGCCTGAAGCGACCGTGATCAAGCTGGACTCGGAGCCCAAAGCCGCGTTTACCTCTGTCGGTGTGGAGGAGCTTGATTCCACTGCCAGCGGTCCAATTCGCAGCTTGAAAACCCCCACCAGCGGCGAGCTCATAGTGGTCAAGGACGGTGAATCGATTCAGGACGCGGTGGCTGCGGCGAGCCCCGGAGCAACGATCAAGGTCATGCCGGGTACCTACAAGGAAA
>Ga0102812_10000427_pt1 | contig 30753 bp, 23 predicted proteins | sample ColrivemetaGS713_FD_79334 | JGI IMG/M metagenome (GOLD analysis project Ga0102812, IMG submission 79334) | Estuarine microbial communities from the Columbia River estuary - Flood tide ETM metaG S.713 | ecosystem: Environmental > Aquatic > Marine > Intertidal zone > Estuary | place: USA...
CTTTTCATCCAACGGCTTTTTCTTGGCCTTCATGATGTTCGGAAGGCTTGCATAGCGCGGTTCGTTCAGACGCAAGTCGACCGAGATAACGGCAGGCATCTTGACCGAAATGGTCTGAAGGCCGCCGTCAACTTCGCGGGTCACGGTTGCGGTGTCACCGGCTACGTCGACCTTGGACGCAAAGGTAGCCTGCGACCAGCCGAGCAGTGCCGAAAGCATCTGACCGGTTGCGTTCATGTCATTATCGATTGCCTGTTTGCCGGTCAGGATCAGGCCAGCGCCCTCTTCCTTGGCGACGGCGGCAAGGATCTTGGCCACGGCGAGCGGTTCGATGTCTTTGTGCACGTCATCGGTGGCTTCGACCAGAATGGCGCGATCGGCACCCATAGCGAGCGCGGTGCGCAGCGTTTCCTGGCTTTGCTTGACGCCGATCGAGACCGCGATGATCTCTTCGACCTTGCCGGCCTCTTTCATGCGGATCGCTTCTTCGACAGCGATTTCATCAAAGGGGTTCATGGACATTTTGACATTGGCGAGATCGACCCCGGAACCATCCGCTTTGACACGGACCTTCACGTTGTAGTCGATCACGCGCTTGACGGGCACGAGGACCTTCATTGGCGGTATTCTCCCAAGATTGGCGCGAAATGAACAGTTATCGCGGCGTTGTTAGCAACTGCAGCACGGCAAAAACAGTGCAAAATCGACGCGGGCGAGGTCAGGGACGCCACGTTCGGGTATTCCCGCGCGCCGTCGCTGGATTTGTTTGCGCTAGCGGTTGGCGCCCGGAACCCACAGCACATCCGCCGCGCCGTTGTCATTTGCGACGCGCGAGGCCTGAAAGAACCAATCCGACAACCGGTTCAGGTATTTCACGGCGGCAGGGTTTACCGATTCCATTGTGGCCAGTTCCACCACCATCCGTTCCGCGCGGCGCGAAACCGTGCGGCACAGGTGCAGATGTGCGGCCAAGGCCGATCCGCCGGGCAGAATAAAGCTGCGCAGCGGTTGCAGGTCCTTGGTCATGGCATCGATTTCGGATTCCAGCCGCGCAACCTGAGCGTCCGCCATCCGCAGGACGGGATAGGGGCTTTCGCTATCCTTTTCCATGTCAGGGCGGCAGAGGTCTGCGCCAAGATCGAAAAGGTCGTTCTGGATGCGGGCAAGTGCTGCTGCGGTATCACCTGTTGCGTGCAGTCGCGCCATGCCGACTGTCGCGTTGGTTTCGTCGACAGTTCCATAGGCCGAAACGCGCAGGCTGTGTTTTGCCACGCGCGATCCGTTGCCTAGTGCGGTTTCACCCGCGTCGCCGGTTTTTGTGTAGATCTTGTTAAGAACAACCATAAATCAGCCTCCTGACCGGCGCAGATAGACGAACAACAGGATCAGCATGACCGCCACAAACTGCGCGCCGATCCGGTATTGCATGATTTTGTTGGCTTTTTTGCCGCTGTCTTCGCCACCTTTTCCAAAGGTGCCGATGCCCCAAGTCAGAATTCCGAGCACCACCAGACAGGCAATCGCGACGACGTAAAACAGGGGATCCTTGGCCATGCCGGTTTCCTTTCAGGCTTTGTTTGAGCCGATGTAGCAGTCCGCGCCGGAAAGAAAAGGGCTTCAACCCTTGGCGATCAGCCAATCGAGCGCGCGTGTCGACAGTAACCGCCTGAGATATCCCATAAGATAAGTGAGTGTCGTGACATAATAGCGCGGCTTTGGACGCTGGGCGGTCAGCGCTGTGATCAGCTTTGCCGTCACTGCCGAGGCAGGCAGTTCAAACCGATCCGGTCCCTTACTTTCATAGAGCCGCGTTCTCAGCGTTTCATATTCTTTGGCCCGCGCCGACCCTTGCCAGTTGATCCATTTTTCAAAGTGCGGGATCGCATTTTCGCGGATTTTCGACGTGATGGGCCCCGGTTCCACAAGGATGATGTGTATCCCTGTTCCAGCCAGTTCCAGCCGCAGCACGTCCGTCAGACCTTCGAGAGCGAATTTGGTGGATACATAGGCGCCCCGCCATTTGTAGGCGACAAGTCCCAACACAGAGGAACAATTGATGATCCGACCGTGACCCTGTTTGCGCATTATCGGAATCACGCGGCACGTCAGATCGTGCCAGCCGAACAGATTGGTTTCGAATATATCGCGGAGCGCGCCACGCGGCAGGTCCTCGGCCGCACCGGGGCAGGCAAAGGCGCCGTTGTTATAAAGCGCGTCAAGAGTTCCGCCGGTGGCCGTCAGAACCTCGGCCAGACCCGACTGGATCGACGCCTCGTCGGCATAGTCGATCCTTGGCGATTCAAACCCTTCGGCGATCAGGGCGTCGCAATCGGATTGCTGCCGACAAGAGGCAAAGACGCGCCAACCAAGGGCGCGTAGCCCAAAAGCTGCATCGCGCCCTATGCCAGAGGAACAACCGGTGATCAGAATTGTTTTTTGTGTCATGCGCCCCTTGTGGGGCAGGGCAACATTCGGCGCAAGCGGGATCAGATTTCGATGCTGGCCAAGTAGTTGGCGGACATCCATCCTTCGAGTCCCGTTTCCGGCAGCCGCAGGCGGACCCAACCATTATCCGCCGCCTCGAGCACCTCGACGGTATCGCCGCGCGCTAGCTGGTCGATCACCGCATAGTTTTTGCCGGGTCCAGCGCGCATGTTGACTGATCGCCCCGTCACGGCGCGCAGATCAATGGGTTCGGGTTCGGCAACGGCGACCTCTATCGTTTCCGCGGTCGACTCCGGGGCGGCAGCAGCGGGGGGCGTCGCAGCAGCGGGGGGCGTCATCGCTACCTCGGTCACGGCTTCTGGTGCGGGCGCAATCAAAGGCACCTGCACCAAGGAGGCGACAGTCGATGTTTCGGCGCGTGTTACGACCTCGACAGGGGCGGGCAATGTCGGCTCTGCCAAAGCGACCGCAGGCGTGAAATCATTGCCGCCTGACATTTCGTAAAAGGCCACGGCCATAAAGAAGAATGTAACAGGGATGTAGCTTTTCACGGCATTTTCCTTCGATCGTTAAGCGCTCACAAAATACTCCGACAAGAATAACATGAATTTCAGGGGTACTTGCTCTGATTTCTCCCCTCACTTGCGATATCTGGTCACACTGGGTCAGAGGCACAGCGGATTCTGTTGTAAAACAACTGGTTTTGGAGCAATACTTAAGAAGTAGTTAAGTCTGGGGATTCCTAATGCTTGCCAGTTTTTTGGCTGCCATCGCGGCAGGTCTGTTCTCGACCCTGTTCGCCGATGTGAAATTCGGACATGATGATTCGGATGGCCATGGTCATGATGGCCATGATCATGGGCGAGGACATGGCTGGGGCCATGGGCACGATCACGGTCACGGCGGGTGGCACCACAGCCTTTGATGGATCCGACCGAGGCGCCATGCGCCCTGACTGTCATTATCCCTTTTTATAACGAAACGGCCTTTATCGCGATGGCTGTCGGCTCCTGCTTGGGGCAGGGGATATCGGGTCTCGAAGTCATCATTGTCAATGATAACCCCGCTGAATTCGCGCCAGACTATTTTGACGGACTGGGATTCCCCGAAACCGTTCGCGTCTTACACCATGCGGCAAACGCGGGACTATCGGCTGCACGCAACACAGGCATCGCGGCGGCAAGGGGCGTGATCGTCGGGTTTCTGGATGCCGACGACTATTATGTGTCTGGCGGGTTGGCGGCACATTTGGATTTTGCCCAAAGATCTGGCGCCGACATGACTCACGCCCAGACCTATATTACCCGCGTCGGGTCCCCCCAACTTTCCGTTCTGCCGCGGGACAGGCGCTTGTTTGCCGAGCAAAAGGTTCGCAAGGCGCTGCGGGACTGTGAAAATGCGCAGTTCATAACCTCGTCATGGTCGAGCCTGTATCGCGCAGATTTCCTTGTGCGTGCCCGTCTGATCTTTGACGAGGCGCAGGTAAAATTCGAAGACCGGCTATTCGTTTTGTCTGCGGTTACTGCCGCCGGGTCCATCGCGCAACTGGGTGAACCTGTTCGGGTCTGGCGGCGGCGGGCGGGATCCATCTCGACCTCTCGTCCGGATTCGGCAGTGCATGTTTTGCAGGTGCAATTGCTGGAAAAATGCCTTGCGGTTATGTCGGCTTGGTCCGATCGCACAAACGCGCCGCCACGGTTTCTAAAGCGCGAAATCTATAACACAATTGCCCGTTTGATCTGGGATATCGACATATTTCCGGCCATCGTCGCGGCAGATGATCCGGTCTATGCCGATCTTGCGGGCCGGCTCCAGCGTTTGTCGGATTATGGCGCTTTGGGCGGTTCGATCTTTGACGATCCGCTGGTCAAGGTGATCGACAGGGTCGGGGCCAAGTCGCGCAAGGGGCTCATCACGCGGGCCGATTTCTTTGAAATCCAGCGCGCGGTGCGGGAGGCGGATTTTACCGCCGCAAATTCCCTGCTTTTGCAGCGGCGCGCGACCCGCCGCAAAAATTCAGGCGCGCGGCCAAAGGGGCGGAAACTGATCCTGCATTTGGGGATGCATAAAACGGGGTCGACCGCGTTGCAGCGCTGGCTGTCCGACAATGTGAACGCGCTTGCCGATCTGGGCATCTTGTTTCCGGCAACGGGCCTGCCTACCGACCCGGAATTCTCGACCCGTGACGAAGGTCTACCGGGGCATCAACTGCTGTTGTCGTCGCTTGCGGATGACACGGCCGTGGAAACCTGGGACCGACTGGATCGCGAAATCGCGGTATCCGGTTGCCAAACGGTGTTTTTGTCCTGCGAAAACTTTCTGATGCCATTTCGCGAAGATCGCGCCGAGGTCACGCCACAACTGATCGACCTCTTGGCGCGGTTTGACGATATCCACCCCTTTGCCTTTGTGCGCAGGCCTGATGTGGCACTCGACCGCTTGTATCGAGAGGTCGTTGCAATCGGCAGCCGTGCGGGCAGCCGCACGATTGAAGAATTCCAAGTGGATTACCAATCCATCCTGACCGATCTGCCTGAACTTTTCACGCCGTTCGAAGAGCTGGCGGGGCGTCGGGTCAGGCTGTTGGACTATGACGCACAAGGTCGCGATCCGATTGCCGCCATTGCTGACGCGCTTGGGTTGCCAGAATTGCGAAAGGTCAATTCCGAAACACCGATACGTCAGGTCTATCGCACGCTGGACCGCGAAACCGTTACCGCCGCGCGGACGATCAACGCGCTGTTGACATCACAAGATCGCCGCCACGCAGCTTTGCGAGACTTTTTTCGCACCGCGCCTCGATCCACACAGCCCGAAGACCTGTTCCTTTCGCCACACGACAGACGTGCCGTTCTTTCTGAATTTCAGGAAAAATCCGCGATTTGGGCCGCTGAACGGGGCTATGCGCCTGACTATTCCGATTTGGTGCACGGACTGGTCGACACGACATGGTCACCCGCTTTGGGGCTATCCCCTGCAATGAACGAAGCCATGCTGCAGGCCTGTTTGCGGTCCGAAACCGATACGCCATCAACCGTTTTGCCCAAGATCGGCAGGGGCGTGCCGGACCGTGCGCCATCCTACAGTATTACCATACGGCCAAAGCCATGGCTGATCCGGCTTTTGAGGCGCTTTGGTCGTGGCGTGTAAAACGGGCTTTATCCGCCCCATTCTTGCCGCTACACAACATCCATGACCGATCCGATTGACGACAACAACATAAGCGTCCCCGAATTCACCGAACCGCTTCGCCGTGCAATTGGCGAACGGTATCTGACCTATGCGCTGTCCACCATCATGAACCGTGCGCTGCCCGACGCGCGCGACGGGTTGAAACCGGTGCATCGCCGCATTCTTTATGCGATGCGGGAACTGAAACTGTCGCCCACAGGCGGTTTCCGGAAATCGGCCAAAATCTCGGGCGACGTGATGGGCAACTATCACCCGCATGGCGATGCCGCGATCTATGACGCGATGGCGCGTTTGGCGCAGGATTTCAACGTCCGTTACCCGTTGGTCGACGGGCAGGGGAACTTTGGCAATATCGACGGCGATAACCCCGCGGCCTCCCGCTATACCGAGGCGCGGATGACCGCCGCCGCCGAGGCGCTGATGGAAGGGCTTGCCGAAAACGCGGTCGATTTTCGCCCCAACTATGACGGCACGCTGGAAGAACCCGTTGTTCTGCCCGCCGCCTTTCCGAACCTTTTGGCTAACGGGTCGTCGGGTATTGCGGTTGGCATGGCCACCAACATCCCGCCGCATAACCTGCACGAACTGATCGATGCCTGTCTGCATCTGATCAAGGCCCCCGACGCCCGCGACGAAACCCTGCTGCAATATGTGCCGGGCCCTGATTTCCCGACCGGCGGCATCATTGTCGAACCGCGCGAAAATATCGCCGAGGCCTATCGGACGGGTCGCGGATCGTTCCGGCTCCGCGCGAAATGGGAGGTCGAAGATCTCGGCCGCGGACAGTGGCAGGTCGTGGTCACCGAAATCCCGTATCAGGTGCAAAAGTCAAAGCTGATCGAACGTCTGGCCGAGGTGATCCAGACCAAAAAGGTCCCGCTGCTGGCCGACGTCCGTGACGAAAGCACCGAAGACGTGCGGATCATCCTCGAACCCCGCGCCAAGACTGTCGAACCAGATATGCTGATGGGAATGCTGTTCCGCAATTCCGATCTGGAAATCCGGTTCAGCCTGAACATGAACGTCCTGATCGACGGGCTGACCCCCAAGGTCTGTTCGATGAAAGAGGTGCTGCGCGCCTTCCTCGATCATCGCCGCGATGTGCTGCAGCGTCGGTCGATCCACCGGATGGAAAAAATCGATCACAGGCTTGAGGTGCTCGAAGGCCTGATTATCGCCTTCCTGAATCTGGATCGTGTGATCGACATTATCCGCTATGATGACGACCCCAAAAAGGCGCTGATGCATGAAAGCTGGGGCGGCACCTTTGCGCGGGCGCTATCGGAAAAAGATTACGTCTCACCGCTGGCTGGCCGGACGATCACCGAAGATGACGAACCGAGCCTGACCGACGTCCAGGCCGAGGCGATCCTGAATATGCGCCTGCGGTCCTTGCGCCGTCTGGAAGAGATGGAGCTGAACGCGGAACGCGATGCCCTAATGGCGGAACGTGCGGCGCTGGATGATCTGTTGCAATCCGATGCCCTGCAATGGACCCGCATCGCCGAAGAACTGCGCGAGACCCGCAAGCAGTTCGGCAAGGATAGCCCCGGCGGTGCGCGTCGCACCCAATTCGCCGACGCGACCGAGGTCGAAGAAGTGCCACTCGAGGCGATGATCGAACGCGAACCTATTACCGTGATCTGTTCGAAAATGGGCTGGATTCGCGCGATGAAGGGCCATGTCGACCTGACCTCGGACGTCAAATTCAAAGACGGGGATGAAGCGCGGTTCATGTTCCATGCCGAAACCACCGACAAGCTGTTGGTCTTTGGTCAGAACGGGCGTTTTTACACGATCACCGGCGCCAATTTGCCGGGCGGGCGCGGCATGGGCGAACCTCTGCGTCTGATGATCGATTTGCCGAATGACAGCGAAATCGTCGAAATCCTGATCCATAAACCGGGTGAAAAGCTGCTTGTCGCCTCGTCCGAAGGGGATGGTTTCATCGTTCTCGAATCCGAGGTTATCGCCCAGACCCGCGCAGGCAAGGTCGTGCTGAACGTCAAGGATGGCGTGACCGCAAAAGTCGCAAAGCGCGTCGCGGGCGACCATGTCGCGGTCGTGGGCGAGAACCGCAAAGTCCTGATTTTCGCCTTGGACGAACTCCCGGAAATGGGTCGCGGCAAAGGCGTCCGGTTGCAGAAATACAAGGATGGTGGTCTGTCGGATGTGACGACCTTCCCGATTGCCGAAGGTCTGAGTTGGCTTGATCCGGCGGGTCGCACAAGAACGGAATCCGACCTTGGCGAATGGCTGGCAAAACGGGCAAGCGCAGGCCGCATGGCACCGCGCGGTTTCCCGCGGGACAATAAATTCACCTGACTGGGGGTCGCGAAATGAAAGCTGTCATCATCAAGAATTGGGCACTTTCCGCGATCATCGTCTTGTTGGGGCTGTCCTTGGGTGGAGCGTGGATCTATGGCCGTTGGCTCGCGCAAATGCCTGATGGGGTCGACTGCCCGATCCTGACCGAGGCAGAGGTCGCCGAACGCGGGTTGGATTTCCATTACCAGTTTCCGAGCACGATGCGCGATCCAGTCAATGGTATCCTAGTCGTGACTGCAGTCGGGCAAGCCTATCCTGAATGCAAACAGGCGTTTTCCACCTTTCGGTGCAATGCCGCGGGGCCATCGCAGGTGCGCGTGATGGCGGGTCCCTCGGTAATGTATTTCGACGTGCCAGAAGGCCAGACAGCCATCGTTCAGGGCGATGGTTCGGGCCGGACGGCCTGCACTTTGCCATAAACGCCCAAGGACTGGACGACGGAAATCCCCCAATTTGCCAAAATATGCCCAATCAGGGCTTGACCGGCCATGGCCCCGCCGTTCTACCTTTCGTTGCAATTGAGACGCCAGAAGCTGGGTGAAAACATATAATGAGTGCTGGTAACCCGTGGTCGGCAGGTCGGCCCCTTTCTCCGGTCGAAACTCCTGCCGAGGGTGCGGCACATGAGGTACCAACTGCGGCGCGCCAGCTGCCGTCGGCCTATGATGCGGCTGAGGCGCCCACGACTCCGACAGATTTGCGGCCCCATCTTTTGACCGAATTTGTCGGACAGCGTGGCGATGTGTTCGGGCTCGCGTTTCGGGCGGGGGTCATCACCATTCTGACGCTCGGGTTTTACCGGTTCTGGATGAAGACCCGTTTGCGGCGGTGGTATTGGTCCTCAATCCGGCCTGGTGGGGTGCCAATGGAATACACCGGTGATCCGGTGGAAAAGCTGCTGGGGTTTCTGATGGCCGTGGTCGTGATGGCTTTTTACATCGGGATCGTGAATCTGATCCTGATGTTTGTCAGCTTTTCGCTTTTGGCAAATAACTTTGCGGCCTACGCGGTGTCGTTTCTTGGCGTCATTCCGATCTGGTTTTACGCGCTCTATCGGTCGCGGCGTTATGTGCTGGCGCGGACCAGATGGTCGGGCATCCGGTTCGGGCTGGATCAAGGGGCGTGGGGCTATGCAGGGCGGGCGCTGGTGCATTGGCTGGTGACGATTTGCACACTTGGCCTCCTTTGGCCGCGCATGAGCTTTTATCTGGAAAAATACATCACCGACCGAACCTGGTTTGGCACCGTCCGGCTGGAACAGGGGGGGCATTGGCAAATGCTCTATCGTCCGTTTATTGCGGTGATTATTCCAATATTGCTGGGCGCGGCTGCGCTGGGCTTTGGGATTATGACGGGCCAACCGAGCTATTTCGCGAGCTTTGGCGGGAGTTTGATCTGGTTCCTCTTTGCGATGATCTACTATCGCGTGGCGTCCCAACGGATCATGGCCAACCACAAACGCGCTGGAACGATTGGCCTCCAGTCCAAGGTGCGGGCAACTCGGGTGGTGGGAATCTATGTTGGCGGTTATTTTTTGACCTATCTGTCAGTCTTGATCCCGGCAGGGATAATGGCTGTCGTGTTTTTCGGGCTTGATGATCCGGTTTCCATGGCCAACAGACTTCAGGACGGACGTTGGCTTCTCATTCTGACCACCGCGATATTTTATTTCGGCATTTTCCTGTTGTGGTCGGTCCTCCAACATACCTTTGTAACGATGCCGCTTTGGCGGCACTATGCCGAAACCCTGACCATTCTTGGGGCCGATGGTCTGGTCGAGGTCCGCCAGCGCCCGCGGGACGAATTTTCCGAAGCCGAAGGATTTGCCGAGGCGCTTGATCTGGGGGCAGCAATATGAGCGGGCGGCAGTTAATCGGCAAAGCGTTGTTTCTGGACGGAGAGGCCGCCATCGGCGCACCTTGTTCGCTATGGCTCGATGATGCAGCCGGGGAAATGGTCTTCGACCCCCACGGCGTCGAGGTGAAATGGCCCTATCCCCAAATCCGCAAGCTGCCCGATCAGGCAGGGCAGGACCGGAAATATTACACGCAGGCGGGCGAAGAAACCAAACGGCTGTTGGTCTTTGATGCCGACCGCGATTTCTGGATCAGGGCACGCGCCCGAAATATGGACAAGCGGGCGCCAGTGCGCAAACCGTCGCGGGTGCTCGGTTGGGCGATGGCGGCGGTGTCTTCGGTCGCTTTGATCATCTTTGTTTTGGTGCCGGTGATGGCTGACCAATTGGCAGGCTTTCTGCCGCCTTCGGGTGAAAAGGCGCTTGGGGATGCCACGCTCGGTCAGATTCGTTCCGCGCTCGACCAGACAGGGCTGGGCGAAGTCCCGACTTGCGAATCCTCGGCGGGTGTGGCGGCCCTGGCCAAGATGGAACAGCGGATCTTTGCCGAAACCGATATTCCGGTGCCACTGACGGTGCATGTTCTTGACCACGAAATGGTCAATGCCTTTGCGCTGCCCGGCGGGCATATCGTGTTTTTCCGTGGGCTGATCGACGAGGCCGAAAGCCCCGAAGAAATCGCTGCCGTTTTCGCCCATGAGATGGGCCATGTCGCGGCGCGTGATCCCACCCGAATCGCACTGCGATCTGCGGGGTCAATCGGTGTGTTGGGATTGTTGTTCGGGGATTTCGCTGGCGGCGCGGTGGTTCTTTTTCTGGCCGAACGTCTTATTCAGGCCGATTATACCCGCGAAGCCGAAGCAAACGCAGACAGTTTCGCGCACCAAACCCTTTTGGCCGCCGATATTCCGCCCGAAGGGATCGCAACCTTTTTCGAACGGCTTCAGGCCGAAGAAGGTTCCGAGGATACGAACCTTGCCCATTGGGCGTCGCACCCGGAGCTTGGTGACAGGGTCGCAGCTGCGCGTGACGCCATGCCATCGGACTTTGTAGGAACCGCGATTCTGGACCCTCAGGAATGGGATGCGTTAAAGCATATTTGTGACCGACGGTCCCGAACAGGCACTCCCCTAATCTGGCCCTAGGGACAAGGGTTGTTGCACTGGTCGGGGGACTGGCTTACCCATGTGACAACAGCAAGGAGACCTGTCATGTTCCGTTTGGTTGCCGCGATTGTCGGCCTCTCCCTTTTGACCGCCTGCGGCGGTGTGCGCGACGATCTGGCAGCGAAACCGGAACCGATCGGGGATTTCTTGCTCGGGTTCAATATCGCGGTGGCACCGTCGCCGACCCAAGGACCGTTTTCACGCGAAGGCAGCAGCGAAGACTGGATTGCATCGGTCAAGCAAGCGGTTGATCAACGGTTCAAGCGCTATGATGGCACCGCCTATTACCATATCGCGGTCTCGGTCGACGGGTATGTCTTGGCGCAGCCCGGTATCCCGATTGTTTATACGCCGAAATCGGTGCTGATCTTTTCGGTCACCTTCTACAAGGACGCGACACAGGAAAAGCTGAACCCCGAGCCGATCCAGATTACAGTTTTCGAACCCTGCTGCGATATTCCTTTCCTTGGGTCCGGCCTGTCCAAAAGCGCCGAGGAACAGATGGAGGGCCTTGCCTTTAACGCAGCGCGGGCGATTGAACGCACTATGCGCGAAAATGGCGCTTGGTTCGGTGGGACGAATGAAACGCAGGATCAGGACCCGACAATCATTACCGGGAACGTGCTGGTCGATGACCCCGAGGCTGTCGCACCCGAACAGACCAACTGACACTTGATTTCCGTGCGTCATGCCGATACATCGCCCGCGATGTTGAACCGGGCCGTATGTTGGGGCCCCCGAACGCACGAGGCACGACCCCCATGGGTAAGGCAAAGTTTGAACGCAATAAACCGCACGTTAACATTGGCACGATTGGCCACGTTGACCACGGCAAGACGACCCTGACGGCCGCGATCACCAAGTATTTTGGTGAATTCCGCGCCTACGACCAGATTGACGGCGCGCCGGAAGAGAAGGCCCGCGGGATCACGATTTCGACCGCTCACGTGGAATACGAAACCGCTGACCGTCACTATGCCCACGTCGACTGCCCCGGCCACGCTGACTATGTGAAGAACATGATCACCGGTGCTGCCCAGATGGACGGCGCGATCCTTGTTGTGAACGCGGCCGACGGCCCGATGCCGCAGACCCGCGAGCACATCCTGCTCGGCCGCCAGGTGGGTATCCCCTACATGGTCGTCTACATGAACAAGGTTGACCAGGTTGACGACGAGGAACTTCTCGAGCTCGTCGAGATGGAAATCCGCGAACTTCTGTCGTCCTACGAATACCCCGGCGACGATATTCCGATCGTCAAGGGTTCGGCTCTTGCCGCTATGGAAGGCCGCGATCCCGAAATCGGCGAAAACTCGATCCGCGCTCTGATGGAAGCTGTCGACAGCTACATCCCGACCCCGGCCCGCGCTGTTGACCTGCCGTTCCTGATGCCGATCGAAGACGTGTTCTCGATCTCGGGCCGCGGCACCGTTGTGACCGGTCGTGTGGAACGTGGCGTGATCAATGTCGGCGACTCGATCGAGATCGTTGGTATCCGCGACACCAAGACCACGACCTGCACCGGCGTGGAAATGTTCCGCAAGCTGCTGGATCGTGGTGAAGCCGGCGACAACATCGGCGCGCTGCTGCGCGGCGTCGACCGTGAAGGCGTCGAGCGTGGCCAGGTTCTCTGCAAGCCCGGTTCGGTCAAGCCGCACACCAAGTTCGAAGCCGAAGCCTATATCCTCACCAAAGAGGAAGGTGGCCGTCACACCCCGTTCTTCGCGAACTACCGTCCGCAGTTCTACTTCCGGACCACCGACGTGACCGGGACCGTGATGCTGCCGGAAGGCACCGAGATGGTGATGCCGGGCGATAACCTCAAGTTCAACGTCGAACTGATCGCCCCGATCGCCATGGAAGACGGCCTCCGCTTCGCCATCCGCGAAGGCGGCCGCACCGTCGGCGCAGGCGTCGTCTCCAAAATCATCGCATAAGCGACGGTTTGAATTTACGGAAAAGGGCTGCCTTTGGGCGGCCCTTTTTGTTTCTGCACCGATGAAATGGCCCCGCGACCGCTGTCACCTGATTTGCCCAGCCAATAGCATGAGGCAGATCAAGGGGCTGAATGCCCGCAACACTCTGTCTTTGCCTGCAAAAGGTCACGACGCCGAGGCGCGAGGACCGATGTTGTCCTGCTGGCTGCAAAACTCTGTATTTCACCCCTTGATTCCCCCCACGCGCTGCCGTAATCCCCCCGCAGGCCTAGGGGTATAGCTCAGCTGGTAGAGCGACGGTCTCCAAAACCGTAGGTCGCGGGTTCGAACCCTGCTGCCCCTGCCACTTTTCACGACATTCTCAATTGGACCCGACCAGCGCGGACCAATCGTGGTGTCTGTGTGATGCAGGGTTGAATTTCCTGTGCCGAGTCCGTAAATGCCCGCTGGTAAACAAAGGAAGAGTCATGGCGCGCACAAACCCAGCTCAATTTATCCAGCAGGCCCGTTCGGAAATCGGCAAAGTCGTTTGGCCGACCCGCCGCGAGGTTTTGTTGACCACGACCATGGTTTTCCTGATGGCAGCCATCCTCGCGACCTTCTTTTCGCTGGTGGATTTCCTGATCCGTTTGGGGCTGTCGGGCGTTTTGTCCTATTTCGGGTCCTAGCCCTATCTTTGGGAAACTGGTCGCGACCCCTTGAAATCATTGGATTTGGGGGGTATCAGCCAGCGACTTCTGAAGAGGGCGTGCGGCGATTCGTGTTGCGCGCCGATTTTCTTTTTCGGAACAGGCGCATTAAGCGTTTGAATATAATGGAACTTTCGGCCCGATGGGGTCGGGCATGACGAGGTGAGAAAAGAACATGGCGAAGCGTTGGTATTCGGTCAGCGTCCTTTCGAACTTCGAAAAAAAGATCGCAGAGCAGATCCGGACCAAAGTCGCGGAGCAGGGACTCGAAGATCAGATTGACGAAGTGCTGGTCCCCACTGAAGAAGTGATCGAAGTGCGCCGCGGTAAAAAAGTGACCAGCGAACGCCGTTTCATGCCGGGCTATGTGCTCGTTCACATGGAAATGTCGGATGAGGGCTATCACCTGATCAACTCGATCAACCGCGTCACTGGCTTCCTCGGCCCGCAAGGTCGCCCGATGCCGATGCGCGATGCCGAAGTGACCGCGATCCTGGGTCGTGTCCAAGAGGGTGAAGAAAGCCCGCGGACCCTGATCCACTTTGAGATCGGCGAAAAGGTCAAGGTTGCCGACGGTCCGTTCGAAGATTTCGACGGCATGGTCGAAGAGGTGGATGAAGAGGCCCAGCGTCTCAAGGTCACCGTGTCTATTTTCGGTCGGGCAACCCCGGTCGAGTTGGAATTCACTCAGGTCGTTAAACAGTCCTGATGTGTGCAGACGTGGGAGGGGTGACCCGAACCACGGCAAAATGCCCCTAGGGGCTTTGTAGGGCGGACTTGGTCTGCCGCTGAAAAGAAGGAGAGGCCCAATGGCCAAGAAAGTAATGGGGCAGCTGAAGCTGCAAGTTGCCGCTGGCGACGCAAAGCCGGCACCCCCGGTTGGTCCTGCGCTGGGTCAGCGCGGCATCAACATCATGGAATTCTGCAAGGCGTTCAACGCCAAGACTGCAGACATGGAAAAGGGCGCACCTTGCCCGACCGTGATCACCTACTATCAGGACAAGTCGTTCACCTTTGAGATCAAGACCCCGCCGGCGTCTTACTATCTCAAGAAAGCGGCGAACCTGAAATCGGGTTCCAAGACCCCCGGTAAAGCGGTTGCCGGTTCGGTGACTGTTGCTCAGGTCAAAGAAATCGCTCAGGCCAAGATGAAAGACCTGAACGCGAATTCGATCGAAGCTGCAATGCAGATCATTCTGGGCTCTGCCCGGTCCATGGGCATCGAGGTAAAGTAAGATGGCAAAGCTCGGAAAACGTACCAAAGCCGCCCGCGCCGCATTCGAAGGCAAAGCCAACCTGTCGGTTGCTGATGCTGTCGCGCTGATCAAGGCAAACGCAAATGCCAAGTTTGACGAAACCGTCGAAATCGCGCTGAACCTCGGTGTTGACCCGCGTCACGCTGACCAGATGGTTCGTGGCACTGTGAACCTGCCCAACGGCACCGGTAAAACCGTTCGCGTTGCAGTTTTTGCACGTGGCGAAAAAGCCGAAGAAGCCAAGAAGGCCGGTGCAGACATCGTTGGCGCCGAAGACCTGATGGAAATCGTGCAGAGCGGCAAGATCGAATTCGATCGCTGCATTGCAACCCCCGACATGATGCCGATCGTTGGCCGTCTGGGTAAGGTCCTTGGTCCGCGCAACCTGATGCCGAACCCGAAAATCGGGACCGTCACCATGGACGTGACCTCTGCTGTGAATGACGCCAAAGGCGGTCAGGTGCAGTTCAAGGCCGAAAAGGCCGGTGTGGTCCACGCTGGCGTTGGCAAAGCATCCTTCGACGCTGCCAAGCTGGAAGAAAACATCCGCGCATTCGTGGATGCCGTCCAGAAAGCAAAGCCGACCGGCGCAAAAGGCACCTACATGAAGAAGGTTGCCCTGAGCTCGACCATGGGCCCTGGCGTGTCGGTTGACGTGGCTTCGGCTACTGGCAACTAAGAATTCCGATCCGGGTTCGCCCGGTGACGATGGCGGGGCTGCCTAGGTGGCCCTGTCCTGTCCGAGACGGAGGGCTGGAGCGATCCAATAAGTCCTTCCTGAGATGGGAAACGAGAACAAGATTTCCGTTTGGCTGCCATCGGCATCCACTCGGGCGGTCAAGGCCTCGGGACCCTGAACGGACCCGAATGCCCCTCAGAAGATCGGGGGGTGAATATGAGCCGGAGGGAAACCTCCAAACTTGGAGTGAAACTGTGGATAGAGCACAAAAAGAGAAAGTGGTCGAGGAACTCGGCCAGATCTTTGAAAGCTCTGGCGTCGTAGTGGTTGCCCGCTACGAAGGCATGACGGTTGCACAAATGCAGGACCTGCGCGGTAAAATGCGCGAAGTAGGTGGGTCCGTGCGCGTTGCCAAGAACAAGCTCGCCAAGATCGCCCTCGAGGGGAAGCCCTGCGCAAGCATCGCTGACTACCTCACGGGCATGACCGTGATGTCCTATTCCGAAGACCCTGTGGCTGCGGCCAAGGTCATGGACGCATATGCCAAGACCAACGACAAGCTCGTTATTCTTGGTGGTGCGATGGGCAACTCGGCTCTGGATCCTGCTGGTGTCAAGGCTGTTGCCGGTATGCCGTCGCGTGAAGAGCTTATTGCTTCGATCGTGTCGTGCATCGGTGCACCCGCTTCGAACATCGCTGGGGCCATTGGCGCGCCTGCTTCGAACATCGCGAGCATTCTTTCGACTATCGAAGAGAAAGCTGCATAAGCAACCCAAAGCCCGATGGGGCCGCATGGCCCTGACGTTGGAACACACTTAAAACGAACGGAAAGCATAAAATGGCTGATCTGAAGAAACTTGCTGAAGAGATCGTGGGTCTGACCCTTCTCCAGGCACAGGAACTGAAAACCATCCTCAAGGATGAATACGGCATCGAGCCCGCTGCTGGCGGCGCTGTGATGATGGCAGGCCCGGCCGCTGGCCCGGCTGCTGCTGCCGAAGAAGAAAAGACCGAGTTCGACGTCGTCCTCAAGGACGCCGGCGCACAGAAGATCAACGTGATCAAAGAAGTTCGCGGGATCACCGGTCTGGGCCTCAAAGAAGCCAAAGACCTCGTCGAAGCTGGCGGCAAAGTCAAAGAAGGCGTTGCCAAAGCCGAAGCCGAAGACATCAAAGCCAAGCTGGAAGCAGCTGGCGCCAAGGTCGAACTGGCCTAATTCGGTTCCCAGGGCCCTTTATGGGTCCGGAAATCAGGCTGGGCACGCATTTCGCGTGTCCAGCCAAACCTGTCTTAGCGGGGGGTTCTTTGAGAACCCCCTCCTTGGGTAGGTTCCAATGGTCGGGCGGTATCCGTGGGAAGGATGCCAAGAATAGACCGGAACAGAATATCCGTTCTCAGATGGTGTTCGGACGCGGCCCCGGCGTCTGGATATCGCAGAGATTTGAAAGGTGACGACGCACATGGCTCAGTCCTTCCTTGGCCAGAAACGCCTCCGGAAATATTACGGTAAAATCCGTGAAGTCCTGGAAATGCCGAACCTCATCGAGGTTCAGAAATCTTCTTATGACCTGTTCCTGCGGTCGGGCGAGGGTGAGACCCCCGCTGACGGCGAAGGGATCAAGGGTGTCTTCCAGTCGGTATTCCCGATCAAGGACTTCAACGAAACTTCTGTTCTTGAGTTCGTGAAATATGAACTCGAACGTCCGAAGTTTGACGTCGAAGAATGTATGCAGCGGGACCTGACCTATTCGGCACCGCTCAAGGTGACCTTGCGTCTGATCGTGTTTGATGTCGATGAAGACACCGGCGCGAAATCGGTCAAGGACATCAAGGAACAGGACGTTTTCATGGGCGACATGCCCCTGATGACCCCGAACGGCACATTTATCGTCAACGGCACCGAGCGCGTCATCGTTTCCCAGATGCACCGCAGCCCTGGCGTGTTCTTTGACCACGACAAGGGCAAGACCCATTCGTCGGGCAAACTGCTGTTCGCATGCCGGATCATCCCGTATCGCGGTTCGTGGCTCGACTTTGAATTCGATGCCAAGGACCTCGTGTTCGCGCGCATCGACCGCCGCCGCAAACTGCCGGTCACCACGCTGCTGTATGCATTGGGGATGGATCAGGAAGGCATCATGGATGCCTACTACCAAACCGTTGACTACAAGCTCGACAAAAAAGGCAAGGCTTGGATCACCAAGTTCTTCCCGGAACGTGTACGGGGCACACGTCCGACCTATGACATTGTCGACGCTGCAACTGGCGAAATTATCGCCAAGGCCGGCGACAAGGTGACACCACGCACCGTCAAGAAACTGATCGACGAAGGCAAGGTTTCCGAACTTTTGCTGCCGTTCAGCCATATTGCCGGCAAATATGTCGCCAAGGACATCATCAACGAAGAAAACGGCGCGATCTATGTCGAAGCCGGTGATGAACTGACGATCGAGCTTGATCGTGATGGCACCATGATCGGTGGTTCCGTCAAGGAACTGATCGACGCCGGTATCACCTCGATCCCGGTTCTTGATATCGACAACATCAACGTCGGTCCCTACATCCGCAACACCATGGCGTCGGATAAGAACATGAACCGCGATGGCGCGCTCATGGATATCTACCGTGTCATGCGTCCCGGTGAACCGCCGACTGTCGAGGCTGCATCGAACCTCTTTGACACCATGTTCTTTGATAGCGAACGCTACGACCTGTCGGCTGTGGGTCGCGTCAAGATGAACATGCGTCTGGATCTGGATGCTGCTGACACGATGCGCACCCTGCGCAACGAAGACATCGTGGCCTGCATCAAGGCGCTGGTTGAACTGCGTGACGGCAAGGGCGATATCGACGATATCGACCACCTTGGTAACCGCCGCGTCCGTTCGGTTGGCGAACTGATGGAAAACCAATATCGCGTCGGCCTTCTGCGGATGGAACGCGCGATCAAGGAACGCATGTCGTCGGTCGAGATCGACACCGTCATGCCGCAGGACTTGATCAACGCCAAACCAGCCGCTGCTGCTGTCCGCGAATTCTTTGGTTCGTCGCAGCTGTCGCAGTTCATGGACCAGACTAACCCGCTGTCCGAAGTCACGCACAAACGCCGTCTTTCGGCGCTTGGGCCGGGCGGTCTGACCCGCGAACGCGCTGGCTTTGAGGTTCGCGACGTTCACCCGACCCACTATGGCCGGATGTGCCCGATCGAAACGCCGGAAGGCCCGAATATCGGTCTGATCAACAGCCTCGCGACCTTTGCGCGCGTCAACAAATACGGCTTTATCGAAACCCCGTATCGTAAAGTTGTCGACAGCAAGGTCACCGATGACGTGTCCTATATGTCGGCAACCGAAGAAATGCGTCACACCGTGGCGCAGGCCAACGCGACCCTGGACGCCGATGGCAAGTTCGTGAACGACCTCGTGTCGACGCGTCAGTCTGGCGAATACACCCTTGCGCCGCGTGAATCGGTCGACCTGATCGACGTTTCGCCCAAGCAGTTGGTGTCGGTCGCGGCTTCGCTTATTCCGTTCCTTGAAAACGACGACGCTAACCGCGCTCTGATGGGTTCGAACATGCAGCGTCAGGCTGTGCCGCTGCTGCAAGCAGAGGCGCCGCTGGTCGGCACCGGGATCGAGGGCGTTGTTGCCCGCGATTCGGGCGCGTCGATCATGGCCCGCCGCGCCGGTATCATTGACCAGGTCGATGCCCAGCGTATCGTGGTCCGTGCGACTGCCGATCTCGAGGTCGGGGACCCCGGCGTCGATATCTACCGTCTGCGGAAATTCCAGCGTTCGAACCAGAACACCTGCATCAACCAGCGTCCGCTGGTTAAAGTGGGTGACACGGTTCAAAAAGGCGAAGTGATCGCCGATGGCCCGTCCACCGACATGGGGGAACTGGCGCTCGGTAAGAACGTCGTCGTCGCGTTTATGCCCTGGAATGGCTACAACTACGAAGACTCGATCCTTATCTCGGAACGTATTGTGCGTGACGACGTCTTTACTTCGATCCACATCGAGGAATTCGAAGTCGCCGCCCGCGATACCAAACTGGGTCCGGAAGAGATCACCCGCGACATCCCGAACGTCGGTGAAGAAGCGCTGCGCAACCTCGACGAGGCTGGCATCGTTTACATCGGCGCCGAAGTTGGCCCGGGCGACATTTTGGTAGGCAAGATCACCCCCAAGGGCGAAAGCCCGATGACGCCGGAAGAAAAACTTCTCCGCGCCATCTTTGGTGAAAAGGCATCCGACGTGCGCGATACCTCGCTCCGTCTGCCGCCGGGTGATTTCGGCACCATCGTCGAGGTCCGCGTGTTCAACCGCCACGGTGTGGACAAGGACGAACGTGCGCTGCAGATCGAACGGGAAGAGGTCGAACGCCTCGCCCGCGACCGTGACGACGAGATGGCGATCCTTGATCGCAACATCTATGCCCGTCTCAAGTCGATGATCCTCGGCAAGACCGCAGTCAAAGGCCCCAAAGGCTTTAAGGCCAATTCCGAAATCACGGAAGAGGTGCTGTCGGATCTGTCCCGTGGTCAGTGGTGGCAGCTCGCGCTCAAGGACGAGAAAGACGCCCAGATCGTCGAGGCCCTGAACGAACAGTATGAAATCCAGAAGAAATCACTGGATGCACGGTTCGAAGACAAGGTCGAGAAGGTCCGTCGCGGTGACGATCTGCCTCCGGGCGTGATGAAGATGGTCAAGGTCTTTGTCGCGGTGAAGCGCAAGCTGCAGCCGGGCGACAAGATGGCCGGTCGTCACGGAAACAAGGGTGTTATTTCCAAGGTTGTACCGATGGAAGACATGCCGTTCCTTGCCGACGGGACCCCTGTCGACTTTGTTCTGAACCCGCTCGGCGTGCCGTCGCGTATGAACGTCGGTCAGATCCTTGAAACCCACATGGGTTGGGCTGCACGTGGTCTGGGTATCCAGATCGACGAAGCCTTGGGTGAATATCGCCGTTCTGGCGACATGACCCCGGTTCGTGACGCGCTTAAGATCGCCTATGGCGATGACGTCTACGACGAAGGCTTTGCCGGTATGGAACAGGACCAGCTGATCGAGGCTGCATCGAACGCCGTTCGCGGTGTTCCGATCGCCACCCCGGTCTTTGACGGTGCAAAAGAGGCAGACGTGAACGACAGCCTGCGTCGTGCCGGTTTCGACACCTCGGGTCAGTCCGAGCTGTTCGATGGCCGCACGGGCGAGAAATTCGCACGCAAGGTTACGGTTGGCGTCAAATACCTGCTGAAACTGCACCACCTGGTTGACGACAAGATCCACGCCCGTTCGACCGGTCCGTACAGCCTCGTGACCCAGCAGCCGCTGGGTGGTAAGGCCCAGTTCGGTGGTCAGCGCTTTGGGGAGATGGAGGTCTGGGCACTCGAAGCCTATGGTGCCGCCTATACCCTGCAGGAAATGCTGACGGTCAAGTCGGATGACGTTGCAGGCCGGACCAAGGTCTATGAATCGATCGTCAAGGGCGAAGACAACTTTGAAGCCGGCGTGCCGGAGAGCTTTAACGTGCTCGTCAAAGAAGTCCGTGGCCTCGGCCTCAATATGGAACTCCTGGATGCGGAGGACGACGAGTGAGGCGGTTACGCCTCGCTTTGATCCCATCCCCAATTTGTAAGGACGCAAAATGAACCAGGAACTGACAAACAACCCGTTTAACCCGCTGACGCCCGCCAAGGCGTTCGACGAGATCAAGGTATCCTTGGCCTCGCCCGAGCGGATTCTTTCGTGGTCCTTCGGCGAAATCAAAAAGCCGGAAACCATCAACTACCGGACCTTCAAACCCGAACGTGACGGTCTTTTCTGCGCCCGTATCTTTGGCCCGATCAAAGACTACGAATGCCTTTGCGGCAAATATAAGCGCATGAAGTATCGCGGCGTCGTCTGCGAAAAGTGCGGCGTCGAGGTGACCCTGCAAAAGGTGCGCCGCGAACGTATGGGCCATATCGAACTGGCAGCGCCCGTCGCGCATATCTGGTTCCTCAAGTCGCTTCCGTCGCGGATCGGCCTGATGCTGGACATGACCCTGCGGGATCTGGAACGCATCCTGTATTTCGAAAACTACGTCGTGATCGAACCGGGCCTGACCGACCTGTCCTATGGCCAGCTTCTGAACGAAGAGGAATACCTCGACGCGCAGGACCAGTATGGCATGGACGCGTTCCAGGCCAATATCGGTGCAGAAGCCATTCGTGAAATGCTGTCCCTGATCGACCTCGAAGCAACTGCTGAACAGCTGCGCGAGGACCTGAAAGAGGCAACAGGCGAACTGAAGCCCAAGAAGATCATCAAGCGCCTGAAGATCGTCGAGAACTTCCTTGAATCCGGCAACCGTCCGGAATGGATGGTCATGACCGTTATTCCGGTGATCCCGCCGGAACTGCGCCCGCTGGTTCCGCTGGATGGTGGCCGCTTTGCGACCTCTGACCTCAACGATCTGTATCGTCGCGTGATCAACCGGAACAACCGCCTCAAGCGTCTGATCGAACTGCGCGCGCCCGATATCATCGTCCGCAACGAAAAGCGGATGCTGCAGGAATCGGTCGATGCGCTGTTTGACAACGGTCGTCGTGGCCGCGTGATCACCGGCGCCAACAAGCGTCCGTTGAAATCGCTGTCGGACATGCTCAAAGGTAAGCAGGGCCGTTTCCGTCAGAACCTTTTGGGTAAGCGCGTCGACTTTTCGGGTCGTTCGGTTATCGTGACCGGTCCGGAACTCAAGCTGCACCAGTGCGGCTTGCCGAAAAAGATGGCGCTCGAACTGTTCAAGCCGTTCATCTATTCGCGTCTCGAAGCCAAAGGTCTGTCGTCCACTGTCAAGCAGGCCAAGAAACTGGTCGAAAAGGAACGCCCCGAGGTTTGGGATATCCTTGACGAAGTTATCCGCGAACATCCGGTTCTTTTGAACCGCGCGCCGACGCTGCACCGCTTGGGTATTCAGGCGTTCGAACCGATCCTGATCGAAGGCAAGGCCATCCAGCTGCACCCGCTCGTCTGTTCGGCGTTCAACGCCGACTTTGACGGTGACCAGATGGCTGTGCACGTCCCGCTGAGCCTTGAGGCCCAGCTGGAAGCCCGCGTTCTGATGATGTCGACGAACAACGTTCTGTCGCCCGCCAACGGCGCGCCGATCATCGTTCCGTCGCAGGATATGATCTTGGGTCTCTACTATACCACGATCGAACGCGAAGGCATGAAGGGCGAAGGCATGGCCTTCTCGAACCTCGAAGAGGTCGAACATGCCCTGACCGCTGGCGAAGTGCACCTGCACGCCAAGATCAAGGCCCGGATCAAGCAGATCGATGCCGAAGGCAACGAGGTGATCAAGCGTTACGACACGACCCCCGGCCGTTTGCGTCTGGGTAACCTGTTGCCGCTGAACGCCAAAGCGCCGTTTGAACTGGTCAACCGTCTGCTGCGCAAGAAAGAAGTGCAGCAGGTCATCGATACCGTCTATCGCTACTGCGGCCAGAAAGAGTCGGTGATTTTCTGTGACCAGATCATGGGCATGGGTTTCCGCGAAGCGTTCAAGGCCGGGATTTCCTTTGGCAAGGACGACATGGTCGTTCCGGACAAGAAATGGACGCTGGTTGATGAAACCCGCGATCAGGTCAAGGACTTTGAACAGCAGTACATGGACGGTCTGATCACTCAGGGCGAAAAGTACAACAAGGTCGTCGACGCATGGTCCAAGTGTAACGACAAGGTCACCGAGGCGATGATGTCCACCATCTCGGCCAAGAAGACCGACGAGAACGGCGCCGAAAAAGAGCCGAACTCGGTCTACATGATGGCCCACTCCGGTGCGCGGGGTTCGGTGACGCAGATGAAGCAGCTGGGCGGTATGCGTGGTCTTATGGCCAAGCCGTCGGGCGAGATCATCGAGACGCCGATCATCTCGAACTTCAAGGAAGGTCTGACCGTTCTTGAATACTTCAACTCGACCCACGGCGCCCGTAAGGGTCTGTCGGATACCGCGTTGAAGACTGCGAACTCGGGCTACCTGACCCGTCGTCTGGTTGACGTGGCACAGGACTGCATCGTGCGTCAGAACGATTGCGGCACCGACCGTGCGATCACTGCCGAAGCGGCTGTGAACGACGGCGAGGTCGTATCGTCGCTGGCAGAGCGTATCCTTGGCCGTGTTTCGGCAGACGATGTTCTGCGTCCGGGCACCGACGAGGTGATCGTGGCTGCTGGTGAGCTGATCGACGAACGTCGCGCCGACCTGATCGGCGAGGCTGGCGTTAACAAGATGCGCATCCGTAGCCCGCTGACCTGTGAGGCTGAAGACGGCGTTTGTGCCATGTGCTATGGTCGTGACCTTGCACGCGGGACAAAGGTCAACATCGGTGAAGCTGTCGGCATCATCGCCGCCCAGTCGATCGGTGAACCCGGCACCCAGCTTACGATGCGGACCTTCCACATCGGCGGCGTTGCCCAGGGTGGCCAACAGTCGTTCCTTGAAAGCAGCCAAGCTGGTAAGGTCGAATTCCGCAACGCAATGTTGCTGGAAAACGCAGCCGGCGAACAGATCGTCATGGGCCGGAACATGGTTCTCGCGATCATTGACGAAAACGGCGAAGAGCGTGCACAGCACAAGCTGTCGTATGGCTCTAAGGTCTTCGTCAAGGACGGCGCGCAAATCGCGCGTGGCGACAAGATGTTCGAATGGGACCCCTATACCCTGCCGATCATCGCCGAAAAGGCCGGTACCGTGCGTTATGTCGATCTGGTGAACGGCATCGCTGTCCGCGAGGACACCGACGAAGCCACCGGTATGACCCAGCGCATCGTGTCCGACTGGCGTTCGGTGCCGCGTGGTTCCGACCTCAAGCCGGAAATCATCGTCGTTGGTGAAGATGGCGAACCTGTGCGGAAAGAAGACGGCAACCCCGTCACCTATCCGATGTCGGTGGACGCCATTCTGTCGGTCGAAGACGGCCAGCAGATCCAGGCCGGTGACGTTGTCGCCCGTATCCCGCGCGAAGGCGCCAAGACCAAGGACATCACCGGGGGTCTTCCCCGCGTGGCCGAATTGTTCGAAGCCCGTCGTCCCAAGGATCACGCGATCATCGCCGAAATCGACGGCTATGTGCGCTTTGGCAAAGACTACAAGAACAAGCGCCGCATCACCATCGAAGCCGCTGACGGTTCCGAGGCCCGCGTCGAATACATGGTCCCCAAGGGCAAGCACATTCCTGTTCAGGAAGGCGACTTTGTCCAGAAGGGCGACTATATCATGGACGGCAACCCCGCGCCGCATGACATCCTTGCCATCATGGGTGTCGAAGCGCTGGCTGACTACATGATCGACGAGGTTCAGGACGTCTATCGACTGCAAGGCGTTAAGATCAACGACAAGCACATCGAAGTCATCGTGCGTCAGATGCTCCAGAAGTGGGAGATTTCTGACAGCGGCGACACGACGCTTCTCAAAGGTGAAACCGTCGACAAGGCAGAGTTCGACGAAGCCAACGCCAAGGCTCTTGCCCGTGGTGATCGTCCTGCACAGGGCGAACCGATCCTTCTCGGTATCACCAAGGCATCCTTGCAGACGCGTTCGTTCATCTCGGCTGCGTCGTTCCAGGAAACCACGCGGGTCCTTACCGAAGCTTCGGTTCAGGGCAAGCGCGACAAACTGGTCGGCCTCAAAGAGAACGTCATCGTTGGTCGTCTGATCCCCGCAGGGACCGGCGGCGCGACGTCGAACGTCCGCAAGATCGCATCGGATCGTGACAACAAAGTCATCGAGGCCCGTCAGGAAGAAGCGCAAGCCGCGATCGCTCTGGCAGCCCCGTCGATGGACGATGTCATCGGTGGCGATGACTTTGACACGCTGGTCGTCGACACGCCCGAGAGCCGCGACGAATAAGCCTAACCATGGTTGAAATGCAACGGCCCCGGAACAATCTCCGGGGCCGTTGTCGTTTTGAACCCGCCAACACTTGTCACTTTGGTGACAGAGCCCTAGCCTCGGCCCAAAAACGGGGGCGGGCAAATGACACCCAATTTTTCAGTCCAGATCAAAAGTCTGGTAAGATTTTCATATCTGGGAACCTCGGGTGCCAAACGCGCGGCTGCCACCGAGGCGCAATTCAAGGCGAAATTGTTTTCGGCCGAGCGGTTGGAAATGCAATTCGCATTGTTTGAATACTTTACTCTTCCCTCCCTTCGGCAACAGACAGACAAAGATTTTGCAGGCGTCATCCTGACGAGCGAGGATCTCCCCGATGCCGCAATGGACAGGCTTTTGTCGCTGACGGAGTCTACTGAAAATCTGTCTGTTGTGGCTCTCGCTCCGCTCAAGGCCGGGGTGGCTATGGCGCGAGCCTATCGCAAGATTGCGGACAGGCCCGGTGCGACACATGTGGCGACCTTCCGGTTGGAAGATGATGCTGCGATCAGCAACACCGCCGTTGCTGTCATCCGGCACACGGCCGAGGCAATCGCCAAAGCCGTCCCGCCCGATCAGTGCTTTGCCATCAATTTCGGTTCAGGCTATTTGCTCAACCTTGCCAGCGCGCCAGGCGAACCACGATTGATTGCAGCACAAAGTGCGATACCTCAGGTCAACGGCCTAACCTTGGTCGCGCCCGCGGGCAGGCCCGACCACGTTGCCAAATTCAATCATCGGACATTGGGGGATCAGGTCAGCCTGTTCAACGATCAATCAACACCGATGTATTTGAAACCGATCCAAAGTGAAAAAGATCCGGTCCTGACAGGTCCGGGCTTGCGCGCCCCTGCGGAACCAGTGACAACTGAACGGCAACTCAAAATCGGCTTTGGGCTGTCCTATCAGGAACTGGAAAACGGCTGATCATGCCTTTGTCGGACAATTTGCGCGGCGCGGTCTATATGACCCTCGCGATGACCATGTTCACAATTAATGACGCTTGTATGAAGGGCGTCGGCCAAAGTCTCCCGCTATTTCAGGCATTGTTTCTGCGCGGTATCGGCACGACCTTTTTCCTGGTCCTGATCGGGCGCCAGATGGGCCATTTCCGGTACGATTTTCCGAAACGGGATTGGGGGCTGATCCTGCTGCGCACCGTGGCCGAGGCCGCAGCGGCATGGTTCTTTATTACCGCGCTTTTCAATATGCCGATCGGGAATGTCAGCGCGATCCTTCAGTCGCTTCCCCTGACGGTGACTTTGGCGGGGGCGCTGTTGGGCGAACCGGTCGGTTGGCGCCGGTTTGCGGCGATCGCAGTCGGGTTCGTGGGGGTCTTGCTGATTGTCCAGCCCGGTAGTGACGGGTTTACCCATTATTCGGTCTATGCGCTTTTGTCGGTTGCAATGGTCACCGTGCGCGATCTCGCGGCGCGCAAAATGTCGCGGTCGGTGCCATCGGTTCTGGTGGCGACAATTGCAGCAGCAGGGGTTTGTGCATTTGCCGGCGTCGGGTCCATTTTTGTTGAATGGCAACCCATAAGCACTGGGGCAGGGGTCCGCCTTGCCGGTGCGATGGTATTCGTCATCGGCGGCTACATTTTTTCCGTCAACGCCATGCGGCAGGGCGAAATCGGCTTTGTCGCGCCGTTCCGCTATACCAGCCTTGTCGCGGCATTGATCCTTGGTCTGGTGGTCTTTGGCGATTGGCCGGACCAGCTGACGCTGATCGGTGCTGCCATCGTGGTTGCAACAGGGCTGTTCACCCTTTACCGCGAACGACAGGTCAATCGTGCGGCTGCGCGTGCGGCCAAAAACCTCTGACGCCAGACTCATTGGGCGTGGCCTGTTGACAGCCCCTGCGACTCCGCCTATAGCGCCCGCATCCGGGTCAGGGGGTCGCCCCATTGCCCGCATATCAGAGCTGTAGTGGACATGAACCGGGCTAATGCTGCCCTGTTCCTCTGTAAACCAACCGCATCGTTCTTCAGGTAGAGGGAACGCTGCGGGTTTTTTGTGCTTTTGCGGACGCGCAAGGCATACCGATAAACCTGCGGACCTACGGGGCCGCTACACTAGTGTAGGATAGGGAAAAGAGCCCAATGCCAACGATCCAACAGCTGATCCGCAAACCGCGTCAGCCCAAAATCATCAAGTCTAAGTCGCAGCACCTTGAATCGTGCCCGCAAAAGCGTGGGGTTTGCACCCGCGTTTACACCACAACCCCGAAAAAACCGAACTCCGCTATGCGGAAAGTTGCGAAGGTCCGCCTGACCAACGGTTTCGAGGTCATCTCGTACATCCCGGGTGAAAGCCACAACCTTCAGGAACACTCTGTGGTTCTGATCCGCGGCGGCCGGGTAAAAGACCTTCCGGGCGTTCGTTACCACATCCTGCGCGGTGTCCTCGATACCCAGGGTGTCAAGAACCGTAAGCAGCGTCGTTCGAAGTACGGCGCGAAGCGTCCGAAGTAAGAGAGGGAAGACCGCAAATGTCGCGTCGTCACGCCGCCGAAAAACGTCAAGTCCTGCCCGACGCCAAATATGGCGATACGGTCCTGACCAAGTTCATGAACAACCTGATGATCGATGGTAAGAAATCGGTCGCAGAACGCATCGTCTATAACGCTTTCGAGCGTGTAGAGAGCAAGTTGAAGAAAGCCCCCGTGGAAGTGTTCCACGAAGCTCTCGACAACATCAAACCGTCTGTCGAAGTCCGTTCGCGTCGCGTCGGTGGTGCCACCTATCAGGTGCCGGTCGAAGTTCGCCCCGAACGCCGCGAAGCACTCGCTATCCGCTGGCTGATCGCTGCTGCTAAAAAGCGCAACGAAAACACCATGGAAGAGCGTCTTGCTGGCGAGCTGCTCGATGCCGTCAATAACCGCGGCACCGCGGTGAAAAAGCGGGAAGACACCCACAAAATGGCCGACGCGAACAAAGCGTTCAGCCACTATCGCTGGTAAGGAGTTCCCCACATGGCACGCGAATATCCGCTTCAGCGTTATCGCAACTTCGGGATTATGGCTCACATCGACGCGGGTAAAACCACGACGACCGAGCGTATCCTTTACTACACCGGTAAGTCCCACAAGATCGGCGAAGTCCACGACGGCGCCGCTACCATGGACTGGATGGAACAAGAGCAAGAGCGTGGGATCACCATCACCTCGGCTGCGACCACCACGTTCTGGCAGCGTCAGGAAGATCCGACCCCAGAAGGCACTTCAGACACCAAGATCCGTTTCAACATCATCGACACCCCCGGCCACGTCGACTTCACCATCGAAGTTGAACGTTCGCTCGCGGTTCTCGACGGTGCTGTCTGTTTGCTCGACGCCAACGCTGGCGTTGAACCCCAGACCGAAACCGTTTGGCGTCAGGCTGACCGCTACAAGGTTCCGCGGATCGTGTTCGTCAACAAGATGGACAAGATCGGCGCGGACTATGACAACTGCGTCAAGATGATCAAGGATCGCACCGGTGCGACCCCCGCCCCGATCGCTTTCCCGATCGGCGCAGAGGACAAGCTGGAAGGCATCGTCGATCTGGTTAAGATGGAAGAATGGGTTTGGGCCGGTGAAGACCTCGGCGCAAGCTGGGTCCGTCAACCGATCCGTGCCGAACTTCAGGATCGTGCTGAAGAAATGCGTGCCAATCTCGTCGAACTCGCCGTTGAAATGGACGACGACGCGATGGAAGCTTACCTCGAAGGCAACGAGCCCGACGAGGCAACTCTGCGCAAGCTGATCCGTAAGGGCACGCTTGATCTGAAATTCGTTCCTGTGACTGCAGGTTCGGCATTCAAGAACAAGGGCGTCCAGCCGCTGTTGAACGCTGTTGTTGACTATCTGCCCAGCCCGCTGGACGTTGTCGACTACATGGGCTTCAAACCCGGTGACGAAACCGAGACCCGCAATATCCCCCGCCGTGCGGACGATACCATGCCCTTCTCGGCGCTGGCGTTCAAAATCATGAACGACCCCTTCGTCGGTTCGCTGACCTTTACCCGTATCTACTCGGGTCAGCTCAAGAAGGGTGACAGCATCCTCAACACGACCAAAGGCAAGAAAGAGCGCATCGGTCGTATGATGATGATGCACTCGATCAACCGCGAAGAGATCGAAGAAGCCTTTGCTGGCGACATCATCGCGCTTGCCGGTCTGAAAGACACCACCACTGGGGATACCCTGTCGTCCGAGAAAGACCCTGTCGTTCTCGAAACGATGACCTTCCCCGAGCCGGTGATCGAGATCGCTGTTGAGCCCAAAACTAAGGCCGACCAGGAAAAGATGGGCCTCGCGCTCGCTCGTCTGGCTGCCGAGGATCCGTCCTTCCGCGTCGAAACCGACTTTGAAAGCGGTCAGACGATCATGAAGGGCATGGGCGAACTTCACCTCGACATTCTCGTTGATCGTATGAAGCGGGAATTCAAGGTCGAAGCCAACATCGGTGCGCCGCAGGTGGCTTACCGCGAAACCATCTCGCGCGAAGCAGAGATCGACTATACGCACAAGAAGCAGTCCGGTGGTACCGGTCAGTTCGCACGCGTCAAGCTGGTCATCACCCCGACCGAGCCGGGCGAAGGCTATTCCTTCGAATCCCGTATCGTTGGTGGTGCGGTTCCCAAGGAATACATCCCCGGCGTCGAAAAAGGGATCAAGTCGGTCATGGACTCCGGTCCGCTGGCAGGCTTCCCTGTGATCGACTTCAAGGTCGCGCTGATCGACGGTGCGTTCCACGATGTTGACTCCTCGGTCCTCGCCTTCGAAATCGCTGCCCGTGCAGGGATGCGCGAAGGTCTGAAAAAGGCCGGTGCGAAACTGCTCGAACCGATCATGAAAGTCGAAGTCGTCACCCCGGAAGAATACACCGGCGGCGTCATCGGCGACCTGACCTCGCGTCGGGGCATGGTTCAGGGTCAAGACAGCCGCGGCAATGCCAACGTGATCACCGCGATGGTGCCGCTGGCAAATATGTTCGGCTACATCAACGCTCTGCGTTCGATGTCTTCGGGCCGTGCGGTCTTTACGATGCTCTTCGACCACTATGATGCGGTTCCGCAGAACATCTCGGACGAGATCCAAAAGAAATACGCCTAATCGGTTTGGCGGGGGAAACCCCGCCCACCCAAACCCCCGCAGGATGGGTGCAAACCCACCGACCGAAAATTTAGAAGGAGCCCCCAAATGGGTAAGGCAAAGTTTGAACGCAATAAACCGCACGTTAACATTGGCACGATTGGCCACGTTGACCACGGCAAGACGACCCTGACGGCCGCGATCACCAAGTA
>Ga0102812_10000428_pt1 | contig 30689 bp, 39 predicted proteins | sample ColrivemetaGS713_FD_79334 | JGI IMG/M metagenome (GOLD analysis project Ga0102812, IMG submission 79334) | Estuarine microbial communities from the Columbia River estuary - Flood tide ETM metaG S.713 | ecosystem: Environmental > Aquatic > Marine > Intertidal zone > Estuary | place: USA...
AGACCTTAGAACAATCACTTCAGGTAGAGCTACATCTACAATGGAATTTAATAATTATGATATCGTGCCTTCAGGTATGTCAGCAGATATTATAGCAAAAGTAAACGGTACAGGAAAATCATAATATAATGGTTAATCAAAAAATAAGAATAAAGCTTAAGTCTTACGATCATAATCTGATTGATAAGTCTGCTGAGAAGATAGTTAAGTCTGTAAAGGCTACTGGTGCAATCGTTAGTGGACCAATTCCACTTCCAACTCACAAGAAAATTTTTACAGTATTAAAAAGTCCTCACGTAAATAAAAAAGCGAGAGAGCAGTTTAAATTATGTTCATACAAAAGATTGATGGATATTTATAGCTCTAGTGCAAAAACTGTAGATGCACTCATGAAGTTAGAATTGCCAAGTGGTGTAGACGTAGAAATTAAAGTTTAAGGAAAATGTTAAGTTTTATAGGAAAAAAAGTAGGGATGACTTCTATTTTTACCGAATCAGGTAAAAAAGAGACCTGTACTGTAATAGCTGCTGAACCTAATGTGGTTACACAAATAAAAACGGTTGAAAAAGAAGGATATAATTCTGTTCAAATTGCGGCGATAGATAAACCTGAAAAAAATTCAAATAACCCAGAGAAAGGTCATTTTGCGAAAGCTAAAACTACGCCAAAAAGAGTAGTTATGGAAGTTCGTGACTTTTCAAACGAGGTTAGTTTAGGAGATTCTTTCGGTATCGAAATATTTGAATTAGGAGAATTTGTTGATGTTTTTGGAACGTCTAAAGGTAAAGGTTTTCAAGGTGTTGTAAAGCGTCACGGTATTAGTGGTGTTGGCGCAAGTACTCACGGTCAGCATACCAGACTTAGAGCTCCTGGATCATTAGGTGCTGGTTCTACTCCTTCTCGTGTATTTAAAGGCACAAGAATGGCAGGTAGAATGGGTGGAGTGAGAGTTAAAATGCAAAACCTACGAGTGTTAAAAATTGATACAGATAACAATGTTTTAGTTGTTAGTGGAGCAATTCCTGGTCATAAAGGTTCTTACGTTGTAATCGAAAAATAGAATGAAAGTAAAAGTATTAAATACTTCAGGTGCAGAAACAGGTAAAGAAGTTACTTTACCAGCTGATATATTTGGTGTAGAGCCAAATGATCATGCTATCTACTTAGACGTAAAGCAATATCTTGCCAACCAAAGACAAGGTACACACTCTTCAACTGAAAAAGGAGATATAAAAGGTTCTACTAGAAAAATCAAAAAACAAAAAGGTACAGGTACTGCCAGAGCTGGTAGTATTAAATCTGGAGTTTTTGTAGGTGGAGGTAGAATGCACGGTCCAAGACCAAGAGATTATAGCTTTAAGTTAAATAAGAAATTAAAGCAAGTAGCTAGAAAATCAGCCTTAGCATACAAAGCAAAAGGAAATGAAGTACTTGTTTTAGATACTATTTCTATGGATTCGCCTAAAACTAAGCAATTTATAGAAATCTTAAACAATCTTAAAATAAGCGACAAAAAAACGTTGTTCTTGTTACCAGATTATAACAATAATGTTTATCTATCTGCAAGAAACTTACCAAATACACAAGTGCTGAAAGCTGCTGATGTAAACACGTATAGCATTTTGAATGCGAACAACATTATTTTTGTAGATAATTCAATAGATCAATTAAAAGAAACATTCAATTAAGAAATGGCAATACTTGTAAAACCTTTAATTACTGAGAAAATGTCGCTTTTAGGAGAGCAGAAAGGCCAATATGGTTTTGTTGTGGACACTAGAGCAAACAAAACAGAGATTAAAGCAGAGATAGAGAGAATGTACAATGTGGAGGTAGATAAAATCAGAACCTTGGTTGTAGCAGGAAAAAGAAAAACAAGATTTACTAAATCTGGTGTTTCTAATGGTAGAACGTCAAACTTCAAAAAAGCAATAGTTAGTTTAAAAGACGGAAAAACTATTGATTTTTACGAGAATATTTAAATAGGAGACAGAAATGGGTATAAAAAGAATACGACCGGTAACACCAGGACAACGATTTAAATTGGCTGTTACTTTTGACGAACTTACGGCTAGTAAGCCTGAGAAAAGTCTTATAGCTCCGCTTAAAAAATCTGGTGGAAGAAATGATACAGGTAAAATGACCATGCGTAATAGAGGTGGAGGTCATAAAAGAAGATACCGTATTATAGATTTCAAGAGAAATAAATTTGAACAAGCTGAAGTAATGACATTGGAATACGATCCAAATAGAACAGCTTTCATTTCTCTAGTACAGTATGAAGATGGTGAAAAAAGATATATTATTGCACCAAAAGGTTTAAAGGTAGGCCAAAAGATAAGCAGCGGTGCTGGATCAACTCCAGATCTAGGAAATGCTTTGCCATTGCAAGAAATTCCTTTAGGTTCTACCATACATAACATCGAAATGCAACCAGGTAAAGGAGCTGAAATATGCAGAAGTGCAGGAACTAGTGCTCAATTACTTGCAAGAGATGGAAAATATGCAGTTATAAAATTGCCAAGTGGCGAAAACAGAATGATTTTAATTACCTGTTTAGCAACTATGGGAGAAGTTTCAAACGGAGATCATCAATTGCAAATATCTGGTAAAGCAGGTAGAAGCAGATGGTTAGGAAGACGTCCAAGAACTCGTCCTGCTGCGATGAACCCAGTAGATCACCCACAAGGTGGTGGTGAAGGTAAGTCTAAAGGTGGACAAGCACGTAGCAGAAATGGTATACCTTCAAAAGGATTGAAAACAAGAAGTAAAAAGAAAAATTCATCTAGATTAATTTTAGAAAGAAAGAAAAAATAGATTATGCCAAGATCACTAAAAAAAGGACCTTTTGTTCATTACAAATTGCAGCGTAAAGTTGACGTGATGACTGAATCAGGCAAGAAGTCAGTTATCAAAACATGGAGTAGAGGATCATTAATTACTCCAGATTTTGTTGGACACACTTTTGCTGTGCATAATGGAAATAAATTTATACCAGTATATGTTACAGAAAACATGGTTGGTCATAAATTAGGAGAATTTGCACCAACTAGAACGTTTAAAGGTCATCAAGCAAAGAAATAAGATGGAAGCGATAGCTAAATTAAATAATTGCCCAATGTCTCCAAGAAAAATGAGACTAGTTGTGGATCAAATTAGAGGCCAGCGAGTAGAAGATGCATTAAATGTATTGAAATTCAGTCAAAAAAGAGTATATGCCGACAAAGTAGAAAAGTTACTAAAGTCTGCAATTGCTAACTGGCAACAAGTTAATGATGAACGTGTAGATGAAGAAACAGGTTTAATCGTAAAGAGTGTTATGGTAGATCAAGGTAGATCACTTAAAAGAATTCAACCTGCACCACAAGGAAGAGCTCATAGAATAAGAAAAAGATCAAACCATATTACGTTGGTGGTAGATACAATTAATGTTGTAGAAACAGAAGACGCACAATCAGCAGAATAAGAAATGGGACAAAAAGTTAATCCAATAAGTTTAAGATTAGGAATCGTTAGGGGTTGGGAAAGCAACTGGTTCGGTGGAAAAGAATTTGGCGAAAAATTGGCCGAAGACCACAAAATTAGAAAGTACCTAATGGCGAGAATTCCTAGAGGAGGAATTTCTAAAATTTTGATTGAGCGTATGCTTAAGAGAATAATCATTACGGTTCATACATCTCGGCCTGGGATAGTAATTGGTAAAGGTGGTTCTGAAGTAGACAAGCTTAAAGAAGAAATAAAAAAAATAACTAAAAAAGATGTTCAAATTAACATTTTTGAGGTTAAAAGGCCTGAGCTAGATGCAGTTTTAGTTGGTCAATCTATTGCACAACAAATTGAAGGTAGAGTTAACTTTAAAAGAGCTATAAAAATGGCTATAGGTTCTACTATGAGAATGGGTGCACAAGGAATTAAAATAATGGTTTCTGGTAGATTGAATGGAGCGGAAATGGCAAGAACTCAGCAGTTTAAAGAAGGAAGAATTCCTTTGCATACATTTAGAGCAGATATCGACTACGCACTATCTGAAGCACTTACAGTTTATGGAAAAATTGGAATTAAAGTGTGGATCTTTAAAGAAGAAGTTTTTGGTAAAAGAGATCTTTCTATAAACATGGGAATGGGCGAGCCAAAACAAAGGGAAAAACGTAGAGGTGGACCTAGAGACGGCGGTGATAGAAGAGACGGCGGTCACAATAGAAGAAGAATCAATAAATAAAATTAAGAGTCATGTTATCTCCAAAAAGAGTTAGATATAGAAAACGTCAGAAGGGCAGAGTTAAAGGTATAGCTGGTAGAGGTCATACAATAGAGTTTGGTGATTTTGGATTAAAATCATTAGAACCGCATTGGATTACTTCAAGACAAATTGAATCAGCTAGGATTGCTCTAAATCGTTATATGAAAAGAGAAGGAAAAGTTTGGATTAGAATTTTTCCAGACAAACCAGTAACTAAAAAACCTGCTGAGGTTCGTATGGGTAAGGGTAAAGGTTCTCCAGAGTATTGGGTAGCCGTTATCAAACCAGGAACTATCATGTTCGAAGTAGATGGAGTTAGTTTAGAAGTTGCTCAAGAAGCTATGCGTCTTGCAGCTCAAAAACTGCCAGTGACAACAAAATTTGTAGTAAGACCAGATTATAGTGCTTAATTATGCAATATCAAGATATTAAAAATATGACTGACAAAGAGCTACACGCTAATCTAAGAGAAGAGCGAGCTCAATTGCAGAAGCTGAAATTCAGTCATGCTGTTTCTCCAATAGAAAATCCACACAAGATTAGAGTTGTTAGAAAAACTGTGGCTAAATTTTTAACAGAAATTAACAACCGTAGAGTAGAAAAGGATAAAAGCTTAGTATAATGGAAAGAAATAGCAGAAAAGAAATTATTGGTATCGTTCGTAGTAACAAAATGGATAAAACCATAACTGTATCTATTGAGCGTAAGGTGAAACATCCTAAATATAAAAAGTTTGTTAAATCAACAGCGAAATTTAAAGCTCACGATGAGAAAAATGAGTGCAACGAGAACGATGTCGTTCGCATCATGGAAACACGTCCTTTGAGTAAAGATAAACGTTGGAGACTTGTAGAAATAGTAGAAAGAGCGAAATAAAATGATAAAACAAGAATCAAGATTAAGAGTAGCTGATAACAGCGGTGCCAAAGAAGTGCTTTGCATAAGAGTATTAGGTGGTACTAAGAGAAGATATGCAGGAGTTGGTGACAAAATTGTTGTTACTGTAAAAGATGCAATGCCAAGTGGTAACATGAAAAAAGGTACTGTATCAAAAGCTGTTGTAGTAAGAACTAGAAAAGAGTTTAGAAGACCAGACGGATCTTATATCCGATTTGATGATAACTCTTGTGTACTACTAAACGCCCAAGATGAGCCTCGTGCAACCCGTATTTTCGGTCCAGTTGCGAGAGAGCTTAGAGATAAGAAATTTATGAAAATTGTATCATTAGCACCTGAAGTATTATAAGCGATGAACAGAAGATTTAACAAAATTCCGAAACTTCACATTAGAAAGGGAGACACTGTAAAAGTACTTTCGGGAGACGACAAAAATAAAACTGGAGAGATTAAAGTAATTAACCTTACAGAAGGCACTGCAATTGTAGATGGTGTTAATATGGTTACTAAACATAGAAAGCCAGATGCAGATAATCCTAATGGTTCAATTGTAAAGTTGGAAGCAGCTATTAGAGTTTCTAAATTACAATTAGTTGTAAACGGAACACCTACAAGAGTTGGACGTAAAAGAAACACTGAAGGAAAATTGCAGAGATATTCTAAAAAAACAGGGGATTTTATAAAGAATTAAGATGAAACCAAGATTAAGAGTAGCATACGAAACGGAATTAACCGCTAAACTTAAGGAGAAACATGCATACAAGAATGTTATGCAAATACCTAAGTTAACAAAAATTTGCTTGAACCAAGGAATTGGAGCAGGAGTTGCTGATAAAAAGTTAGTAGATACGGCTGTTGAAGAGATGAGCATTATTGCTGGTCAAAGAGCGGTACCAACATTTTCCAAGAAAGATATCTCTAACTTTAAGTTAAGAGCGGGTATGCCAATTGGATGTAGAGTAACTTTGCGTGGCGATAGAATGTACGAATTCTTAGATCGTTTGGTTTCTGTTTCTTTACCTCGTGTTAGAGACTTTAGGGGAATTAGCGATAAAGGATTTGATGGAAGAGGTAACTACTCAATGGGTGTACCTGAGCAAATTATTTTCCCTGAGATTGACATAGATAAAACAAATAAAATTAACGGTATGGACATCACCTTTGTAACAACTGCAAAAACAGATGTAGAATGCCACAGTTTATTAACTGAATTAGGATTACCTTTTACAAAGAATTAAGATAAAATGGCAAAAGAATCAATGAAAGCGAGACAGCGAAAAAGAGAGCATACAGTTAAAACGTATGCTAGCAAAAGAGCTGCTTTAAAAGATGCCGGTGACTATGAAGGATTACAAAAACTTCCTAGAAATGCGTCTCCTACGCGATTAAGAAACAGATGTTCTGCAACAGGCAGACCAAGAGGTTATATGAGAGATTTTGGAATCTCAAGAAATGTATTTAGAGAAATGGCTTCCAAAGGCCTAATCCCAGGTATAACAAAAGCAAGTTGGTAAAATAGCGATGAGTAAAATTACAGATCCAATAGCAGATTTTTTAACCCGTATAAGAAACGGAATTAAAGCAAATCACAGAATTGTAGACATTCCTGCATCTAATCTTAAAAAAGCGATGACTGAGGTGTTGTTTGATAAAGGTTATATCTTAAACTACAAATTTGATGAAACAACAGGACCCCAAGGTACTATTAAAATTGCCCTTAAATATCATCCAACAACAAAACTTTCTGCAATTAGAGAGTTAAGGAGAGTAAGTAAGCCAGGTTTAAGACAATATCGTGCATCAGATGAATTACCTAGAGTATTAAACGGTTTAGGAATAGCCATCGTTTCTACTTCGAAAGGAGTAATGACGGATAAAGAAGCTAGAGGCGAAAACGTAGGAGGAGAAGTTCTTTGTTACGTATCATAAGAATTAAAAAAGAAATTTAACAAAATGTCACGAATAGGAAAAAACCCAATTGCGATTCCAAGCGGAGTAGAAGTGAAGATTGACAATAACGTGGTAACTGCTAAAGGACCAAAGGGTGAATTGACTCAAGAATTTGATTTAGTAAGTGTTAGAGTTGAAGACGGCAACGTAATTGTTGAAAGAAGCGGCGAAAGCAAAGAGGAAAAGTCAAGACACGGTTTATATAGATCACTTATTGCAAATACATTAACTGGTGTTAGTACTGGTTTTAAATTAGAGCAAGAATTGGTGGGTGTAGGTTATAGAGCAACTGTTACAGAAAATCAACTATTAGAGCTTAATTTAGGTTATTCGCATACAATCTTTATGCAAATACCTAATGAAGTAAGTGTTGTTGCAGAAACCGTAAAAGGTAAACCACCTAAGGTTACTTTCGAAAGTATGGATAAGCAACTTGTGGGTCAAGTAGCTGCTAAACTTAGAAGTTTAAGAGCTCCTGAGCCTTATAAAGGAAAAGGTATCAAGTTTGTGGGTGAAGTACTAAGAAGAAAAGCAGGTAAAACATCGGCTAAATAAATAAAAAGAGCATTATGATCAGAAATAAAGCATTAAGAAGAGCTAAAATAAAAAGTAGAATTAGAAGCAAAGTACTTGGTACTGCCGAGCTTCCAAGACTTTGTGTGTTTAGAAGCAACAAAGCTATTTATGCTCAAATAATAGATGATACTAAAGGGGTAACTTTAGTAGCAAGTTCTTCTGCAAGTATTACAACAGGTACTAAAGTAGAGGCTGCCAAAGAGGTAGGTAAGTTAATTGCTGAAAAAGCAACTGCCAATGGTATAGAAACAGTAAAGTTTGATAGAAACGGATACTTATACCACGGAAGAGTAAAAAATTTAGCAGAAGGAGCAAGAGAAGGAGGATTAAAATTCTAAAATTATGGCAACACAAACGTTAAAAACAGTAAAAACGACGGATCTTGAATTAAAAGAAACCGTAGTAAATATAAATCGTGTAGCAAAAGTTACCAAAGGTGGTAGAACTTTTAGCTTTAATGCGATTGTAGTGGTAGGAGATGGACACGGTATTGTTGGTCATGGTTTAGGAAAAGCAGGTGAGGTTGTTGATGCTATTCAAAAAGGAGTAGAAGATGCAAAAAAGAACTTGATTAGAGTTCCTATTATTAACCATACGATTCCTCATGAGCAATATGGTAAATATTCAGGAGGTAGAGTATTTATGAAACCAGCTGCACACGGTACTGGTGTAATAGCTGGAGGTGCAATGCGTGCAGTATTTGAAAGTGCAGGTGTTCATGATGTATTAGCAAAATCAAAAGGTTCTTCAAATCCGCATAATGTGGTAAAAGCTACAATTGATGCGTTATCTAAATTACGTGATGCATATACTGTTGCTGAACAAAGAGGTACTAACTTAAACAAAGTGTTTAACGGATAAAAAGATGGGAAAGTTAAAAATCACACAAGTTAAAAGTTCAATTAGAAGACCTGAAGACCAGAAAAGAACTCTAGAAGCTTTAGGTTTAAGAAAATTGAATAAATCGAGAGTTATTGAAGAGTCTCCTTCTACATTAGGGATGATTAGAAAAGTTGAACACTTGTTAAAAGTAGAAAAAGCATAGTTATGGAATTACATAATTTGAAACCTGCCGAAGGTGCAGTAAAAAAAGGAAAAAGAATTGCTCGTGGTCAAGGGTCTGGTAGAGGTGGAACTTCTACAAAAGGACACAAAGGAGCACAATCAAGAACTGGATATAGCAGATCTGTTGGTTTTGAAGGTGGACAAATGCCACTTCAAAGAAGAACTCCAAAATTTGGTTTTAAAAATCCGAATAGAACGGAGTATGTTGGAATAAACTTAGATAGATTGCAAGAATTTGCGGATAGTACTAAAGCTTCTGAAATAACATATGATGCATTGAAAGAGGCGAATATGATTAAGAAATCTGAAAAAGTTAAAATTTTAGGTCGTGGAGAGTTAACTGCAAAATTATCAGTTAAGGTTCACGCATTTACTAAGACCGCTAAGGAAGCTATTGAAAAAGCAGGAGGTTCAGCAGAAACCATCTAATTTATGAAGAAATTAATAAGTACATTAAAAAATATATACTCTATTGAGGATTTAAGAACAAGAATAATAAATCTTGTTCTTTTATTAGTTGTTTACCGAATAGGTACATTTATAGTAATTCCAGGTGTAGATCCATTGGTTTTAGCTGATGTTTATGGTAACAAAGAATCAGGAGGTTTACTTGGGCTTATTAATACATTTTCGGGTGGAGCCTTTGATCGTGTTTCCATTTTTGCATTAGGTATTATGCCTTACATTTCTGCATCGATTGTTATTCAACTATTAACAGTAGCGGTGCCAACTTTCCAAAAAATGCAGAAAGAAGGTGAAGATGGCAGAAGAAAAATTAACTTAATAACTAGGTACTTAACAATTGCGATTACTGCAGTACAAGGTATAGCCTATCTTGTAAATTTAAAGTCTCAGAGTGGAGGTAAACCATTGGCAGTTATGGCTTTAACTGGAGATGGCATGAGTTGGACGGCATTTTTAGTTGTAGGAACTATAGTGCTTGTAGCTGGAACAATGTTTACAATGTGGCTAGGAGAAAGAATTACAGACAGAGGTATAGGTAATGGTATTTCAATTATTATAATGGTTGGTATTATTGCACGTCTACCAGGCTCTTTGTTAGCGGAAGTTATCGATAGATTTAGAGGTAGTGGAGTTATGCTACTTATTGTAGAAATTGTGATATGGGTGTTTGTTATACTAGCTGTAATTGCACTTGTACAAGCAACTAGAAGGATTCCTGTACAATATGCTAAACGTATCGTTGGGAATAGACAAATGGGAGGTGTACGTCAGTATTTACCTTTAAAAGTAAATGCAGCTGGTGTAATGCCAATCATATTTGCACAAGCACTTATGTTTTTACCAGCAACAGCAACTCAAATACCAGCTTTGCAAGATTCATCGTTTTTACTAGGTCTTACAAATCCGTACGGTTGGGGTTATAACATTTTGTTTTTTACGCTAATTGTATTATTTACATATTTTTATACTGCGATTACTATTAATCCGAATCAAATAGCAGATGATTTAAAGCGTAATGGAGGCTTTATTCCAGGCGTTAAGCCAGGTAGAAAGACTGCCAATTTTATTGGTTCTGTAATGTCTAGAATAACATTACCAGGATCTATATTCCTAGGTTTTGTTGCAATTACTCCAGTTTTTGCAATAATGTTTGGGGTAAATGATCAGTTTGCTCAGTTCTATGGTGGTACATCGCTATTAATTATGGTTGGTGTAGTATTAGATACCTTACAACAAGTAGAGCAGTATTTGATAATGAGACACTACGATGGTTTAATGAAAACCGGTAGAATAAAGGGTAGATCTTCAGTTGGAGGAGCTATCACAGGATAATTTTGTAAAGAACATAAAATAAATTAATTTTGCAGCCCTTTTAAAAATGGCAAAACAACAAGCAATAAAACAAGACGGCATAATTACTGAAGCTTTATCAAACGCAATGTTTCGAGTGAAGCTGCAAAACGGCCATGAGATTATTGCTACAATAAGCGGTAAAATGCGAATGTATTACATCCGAATACTACCTGGAGATAAGGTACAAGTAGAGATGTCGCCATATGATTTGACGAGAGGCAGAATTAGTTACAGATACAAATAACAAAATGAAAGTTAGAACATCAGTAAAGAAAAGATCTAGCGATTGCAAGATTGTAAAGAGAAAAGGGCGTGTTTACGTCATTAATAAAAAGAATCCACGATTTAAGCAAAGACAAGGATAAACATGGCACGTATTGCAGGAATTGATTTACCTAGAAGTAAAAGAGGAGTTATAGGTCTAACCTATATTCACGGTATTGGCAGAAACAGAGCTGCTTACATTTTAAAGAAAGCTGAAGTAGACGAAAGTAAAAAAGTCGAAGATTGGTCAGACTCAGATATCAACGGTATTCGTGAGGCTATTCAAGCAGAATTTAAAGTAGAAGGAGAGCTTAGATCTGAAGTTCAAACGAATATAAAACGTTTGATGGATATTGGTTGTTATCGTGGATTGAGACACAGAAAAGGTCTTCCGTTAAGAGGTCAACGTACCAAGAATAACGCAAGAACTAGAAAAGGCAAGAAAAAAACTATTGCTAACAAGAAAAAAGCAACTAAATAATAGATAATGGCAGGAAGTAAAAAAGTAACCAAGAAAAGAAAAGTTAATGTAGAAGCCAATGGTTTTGCATATGTAAAATCTACGTTTAACAACATTATCATTTCACTTACCAATAGTCAAGGACAGGTAATATCTTGGAGCAGTGCAGGTAAAATGGGTTTTAGAGGATCTAAGAAAAACACCCCATATGCAGCACAAGTAGCCGCACAAGAATGTGCCAAAGTAGCGGTTGATTTAGGTTTAAGAAAAGTGGAAGTTTTGGTAAAAGGTCCTGGAGCTGGACGTGAGTCTGCTATCCGTACCTTAAACCAATCTGGCTTAGAAGTTTCTATGATTAGAGACGTAACACCTATGCCTCATAATGGTTGTAGACCACCAAAAAGAAGAAGAGTATAATTTTAATCTGTTTTAAGCAAAATAATAAATGGCAAGATATAGAGGACCCAAAGCAAAGATTGCGAGAAGATTTAGAGAACCAATCTTTGGACCGTCTAAGGCTTTAGAAAAGAAAAATTACCCTCCGGGAATGCACGGTAACGGCAGAAGAAGAGGTAAAAAATCAGAGTATGCTATTCAGTTAGCAGAAAAACAAAAAGCTAAATATACTTACGGTGTACTTGAAAAGCAATTTGCTCGTACATTCGAAAAAGCTGCTAGTAAAAAAGGTATTACGGGCGAAAACTTACTTAAGTTTTTGGAAGCTCGTCTAGATAACACAGTGTTTAGATTAGGTATAGCACCTTCTAGAAGAAGTGCTAGACAATTGGTTACGCACAAACACATCCGTGTAAATGGAGTTGTAACAAATATTCCTTCTTGCCAAATGAAACCAGGTGACGTAGTGGAAATTAGAGAAAAGTCTAAATCTTTAGAGTTAGTAACTGATTCTCTAGTTGCTAGAAAATCTTTTGGTTGGTTAGAATGGAACTCAGATGAACGCAAAGGAACTTTCTTAAATTACCCTGAAAGAGCTGATATTCCTGAGAATATCAAAGAACAACTTATTGTCGAACTTTATTCTAAATAACACTATGCCGATATTAGATTTTCAACAACCTGACAAGGTTATAATGCACAAAGAGACAGACAATTATGGTCTGTTTGAGTTTAGCCCGCTAGAAAGAGGCTATGGCATAACGGTAGGAAACGCTATGCGTAGAATCTTGCTTTCTTCTTTAGAAGGATGGGCAATAACTTCTATTCGCATACCTAGTGTAGATCACGAATTCTCTACTATCAAAGGAGTTTTAGAAGATGTTACCGAAATCGTTCTTAATTTGAAACAAGTTCGTTTTAAAAAACTGATTGATTCTAACGAAAGTGAGAAAATATTTGTGTCACTAAAAGGAAAAGAACAGTTTCAAGCAGGGGAAATAGCTCGATATACGAATGCATTCGAAATATTAAATCCAGATTTTGTTATTTGTTCAATGGAACCTTATGTAAACTTCGAGATTGAATTAACAGTTGAGAAGGGAAGAGGGTACGTTCCTGCAGAAGAAAATATTCAAGAAAATGCACCAATAGGAGAAATTGCAATCGATTCTATTTTTACACCAATCAAAAATGTGAAGTATCATATTGAAGATTTTCGTGTAGAGCAGAAAACGGATTATGAGAAATTGGTTTTTGAAGTAAAAACTGATGGTTCTATACATCCTGAAGAAGCTTTAAAAGAGGCGTCTAAAATTATGATTAGACATCTTGTTTTATTCTCTGATGAGAGCATCTTAGAGGACACGCAAGTACAATCTCAAAAGAATGAAGTAGATGAAAATATGCTTCATATGAGAAAAATACTTAAAACTTCATTAAGTGATTTAGATTTATCTGTAAGAGCATACAATTGCCTAAAAGCAGCGGAAATACGTACGCTAGGAGAACTAGTAAGTTTCCATATAGAAGATTTATTGAAATTCAGAAATTTTGGTAAAAAATCACTTACTGAGTTGGAAGATTTTGTAAAAGAAAAAGGATTAAACTTTGGTATGGATGTATCTAAGTACAACTTGGACGACGAATAATTGATAGAAAAAGAAAATGAGACACGGAAAGAAATTTAATCATTTAGGACGTAAGAAGGCCCATAGAGAGGCGATGCTACATAATATGGCAGCTTCTTTAATCGTTCACAAGCGTATATTTACAACTACTGCAAAAGCGAAGGCACTTCGTGTATTTGTAGAGCCAATTATTACTAAATCAAAAGATAACACTACGCACAGCCGAAGAGTTGTTTTTAGTTACCTACAAAGTAAAGATGCAGTAAACGAATTATTTACAACTGTAGGACCTAAAGTTGCTGATAGACCGGGAGGATATACTCGTATCTTAAAGACACACAACAGGTTAGGAGATAATGCTGATATGTGTATGATGGAGCTAGTGGATTTTAATGAAGCAATGTTAGAAGCAAAAGCTTCTTCGGCAAAAGCTAAAACTGGTGCTAAACGTACAAGAAGAGGTAAAAAAGTTGCTACTGATGAGACATCGTCTACGGCAGCGGCTCCAAAAGTAGAGAAAGCAACAAAGGCTGATGATTTAACTAAAATTGAGGGTGTTGGACCTAAAATAGCTGAAGTTTTAGCTGCAGCTGGTCTTGATACATTTGCAAAAGTAGGAGCATCTGATGCTGACGCGATTAAAGCAATTTTAGATGCAGCTGAAGGAAACTTTGGTTCTCACAATCCAGGTACTTGGGCTGATCAAGCTAAGCTTGCTGCAGATGGTAAATGGGATGAATTGAAAAAATGGCAAGATGAGTTAGACGGAGGTAAATAATTCTTCGCTAATTTTAGCTTATAATATTAAGGCTCTTGACTACCAAGAGCCTTTTTTTGTGCGTATATAATATTCATCTAATTTATAGACAGGTGGTTTCGTAACCTTATAGATGCTAAAACCTGTACCGATAGCTCCTGGTATTCCAAGAATAAGACCTATTGTTAGATCTAGTGAACTTGGATTGTTCTTTGTTAGATAAGCAGTTCCAAGTCCAAGTAGTGCAGCACTATAGCCTAAACGAAGTGCATTGGTAGCTTTATTAAATTTGGAGTACTCGATACTGACGATACTATCGTAAGGCAATGTCGTTCATTTTACTACTAAAGAACTGTCGCTAAATTGTACTAAACCTTTGTGCGTTCCTTCTGAAGTATTTACACGGTACCAAATTAGTGGCCCCCAAAACCAATTACTATAGCCTTTAAGTTTAAACGTTGTATAATTATTAACCTTAGAAACTAAATAGATCTTATTATTTTGGGCTGCTCCAAAGAATGTAGCAACAATAAAGGCAATTAATAAAACGCCACGCAGGTTCCGTGTCAAATTTTAAATATATCTGTTGGGTTATCTAAAAGGATTGCTTTGTTACCTCTAATTGCAATAGGACTTCTTAATAATTCAGGATTATTCATTAATAAATTGGTCCAATCACGATCTTCAAAATCTCTTCCTCGTATGTTGGCTTGATAGTATGGCTTTGATTTGTCAAATAATTCTTTTGGCGATTTATTTAATTTGGTAAGTATACTTCTCCAAATTGTGCCTGTGCCTCTAGTTTTTCCAATATCAATGGTGTTTACCTTGTTCGAAAGGCTCTTTGCATAGGCAAATGCCTTTTTAGATTTAGAACAATCTTTAAGTACATAAAGTTGAATTTCGTCTGATTTAGTAAGTGTCTTATGCATATGTTTTAAGATTTATTGAAAACTAAGATAGCTATTTATTTCAATTAATACAAGTGTTACATTTTTATTGACATTATATCAGTCACTTATTTTATCAACTTTAATCAAATGAGCTAGGATTTTATAATTATTCTTAGATTTAACACCAATAGTTATATTAAAATAAGTAACAAACAATTGGGAGTAATTGTATGTAATTTAAAGAAAGGGATAAAAGGTAAATTTGAGGTCTATAGCTAGTTTAAACTAGCACCATATTGGTCCCATTATTTTACTATTCGACCTCAAAATATATGTATTCCTTAGAGCTTATCTAACTAAAATATCTAAAATCTTGACCAGCTTCTACCTTTAGTAATACTTCGTACATTAACTTAATGCAGTTCTCTATATCGCTATAAGCTACTGTTTCTACTGTGGTATGCATGTATTTTAGGGGAAGTGAGATAAGTGCACTCGCCACACCAATGTCGCTATAGGCAAATGCATCTGTATCGGTACCTGTGCTTCTACTCGCTGCCTGTTTTTGTACATCAATTTTTTGTTCTTTAGCAACATCCAAAATTAGTTTTAGCACATTGTTTTGAACCGCAGGTCCAGTGGTAACAGCAGGGCCACCACCACATTTAGTATCGCCTTGTTCTTTTTTGTTGTACATCGGGCTCTGCGTATCGTGCGTTACATCGGTAACTAAAGCTAAGTTTGGTTTTATTCTTCTACTTGCCATTTCTGCCCCTCTTAATCCTATTTCTTCTTGTACAGAGTTTACGACATAAAGCGAAAATGGAAGCTCAATGTTATTTTCTTTGAGCATTCGGGCTACCTCAGCAATTATAAAACCGCCTCCACGGTTGTCAATTGCACGAGCAACGACATACTTTTTGTTGAGTTCCATCATTTCCGCATCAAACGTCACAACGGTTCCTACATCTACGCCCATTTTAAGCACTTCTTCTTTATTAGCTGCACCAACATCAATTGTTAAGTTACTAAGAGACGGTTGAGGCTCTCTTGCCTTATCTCGTACGTGAATCGCTGGCCAACCAAATACCCCGTCAACCTTGCCTTTTTCGGTATGTAAATGCACTCGCATACTAGGGGCAATTTGATGGTCGCTACCACCGTTTCTAATTACATAAATGTATCCATTACTATCAATATAGTTTACAAACCAAGCAATCTCGTCAGCATGAGCTTCAATTACAACCTTGTATTCTTTGCCGGGGTTTACTACTCCTATTACCGTGCCATATGTATCAACTTCGTATGAATCGATATATGGTTTTAAGTAGTCTAACCACACTTTTTGACCAGTACTCTCAAAACCAGTAGGAGCATTGGCATTTAGGTATTCTTTTAAAAACTTTTTACTTTCTTTTCTCATCATTCACTGTTTTTTGACAATATTAATTGCTTTCGTTTAGTTCGTTATTAACCTCTTTAGTATTTATTTTTTCACTTGAAGTTATATTCGTAAACCAGAGTCCTAATCTATCACTTAAGTAATACATCACAGGAACAATTACCAATGTTAAGAAGGTTGCAAATATTAAACCGTAAATAACAGCCCAAGCCATAGGCCCCCAGAATGATGCATTTTGGCCTCCCCAATATAATTCCGCATTTCCTTCTCGAAGTAATCTTCCAAAATTTATATTAAATCCAATAGCTAGTGGAAAAAGGCCAAGTACCGTAGTAATGGCGGTTAGTAATACTGGGCGTAATCTCGTTTTACCAGAATCAACAATAGATTCAATAATTTCAGAAGTTGATAGTCGGTCGTACTTGGTTAATCCTTTTTCTGCACGTTTTCTTTCTCGTAATAAGTTGGTATAGTCTATTAATACAATGGCATTATTTACAACTATACCGGCAAGAGAAATAATTCCGATACCTGTCATCATAATAGAGAATGTTGTGCCAGTAAGAGCAAACCCTAAAAATACGCCAATGGTACTAAATACAACTGACATCATAATTATAAACGGCCCCATTACAGAGTTGAATTGTGTAACTATAATTAAGAAAATAAGGAACATTGCGAGCAACATTGCTCCACTTAAAAAGGCTGTAGATTCATCTTGTTCTTCTTGCTCACCGGCAAACCTAAATTCATAACCTTGTTTTATCTCATGGTCTGCTAAAATTTCTTTAAACTTTCCTACTATCTCGTTTGCATTTGCACCTTCGTCTACTTCAGAAAATATAGAAATTACTCTATCCATATCTTTCCGTTTAACAGAGCCGTAAGTTGAGTTGTATTTTACTTCGGCAACAGCACTAATTGGGACTTGGCTTATTTTTCCGGAAGCCATGTTTCTAAATGTAATTCTAGTGTTTAAAAGATTCTCCAAATTATACCTGTAGTTGTCTTTAAAACGGAGCTGCACTTCGTAATCATCTTCGCCTTCTTTATATTTCGAAATTTCTTTACCCAGAAGTCCGGTTCTAATAGTACTGGCTATTTGTGCGGTACTCAAACCAAATCTTCTTGCAGATTCTTGGTTTATGTTAATTTCCAAAACGGGTTTGCCTAATTCAAGATCCGTTTTTAATTGGTCTACACCAGGTATGTTGGCATCTTCCATTTTCTTTTTAATCTTTTCTACCTCAGTTATTAGCGTAAGATAATCTTCTCCTTTTACTTCTACGTTTATGGGCTTACCTACTGGTGGCCCCATGTTGTCTTTGGCAAAAGTGAGTTGAGCCTCTGGAAAATCTGCACAAGCAGCTTTTATATCTGTCATAATCTCACTTGTAGTTTTGTCTGACAAGAAAACGCGTTTTTCAAATTCAAGAAAGGAAACAGTAATTCTTGCCTTGTTAGGAGATGACCCACTTTGCGGACCTTCGTTAGGATCTGCAGTTTTTTCTCCAACTTGAGCTAGAATAGCTTCAACAACTGCACTATCTTTGGCAATGGCAGGAATTATTCTTGCCTCTAACTTTTTAGTTATTTCGTTGGTTTTTTCTATATCTGTTCCAAGTGGAGTCTCAATAAATATGTTTACATAATTTGGTTGACTATCAGGGAAAAATACAATTGGTGGTGTTTTTATTGCGAAAAGCATCAAGGTTAAAACAAAGAATGCAACGATTCCAACTAAGAATAAAATAGGCTTTTTACCGCTTAGGGCATAGTTTAAGAAGTCAGCATATCTATTCTCTATTTTTGGCATTATATTATTCATAAACCAATTGCCTACTGGTGTTAAATAATATCTGTTGGAAACCGAAATTATAATTGCTGCGAGGAACATTCCGCCCATTAAAGGCCAACCAATAAAGTAAAGCAATACGCCCACAACTAAAAGTAGAGCAGTTCTTATCCAAAATTTCTTGGATTTTGATTTTTCATCGTTTCCTAGTTTCATCCAATCAGCGGTAAGTACCGGATTAACAACCAACGCTACGAAAAGAGAAGAGGAAAGTACGATGATAAGTGTAATGGGTAAATACTTAAAAAACTCACCCATTAAACTTGGCCAAAACATAAGTGGAACAAATGCGGCAACAGTGGTTGCAGTAGAAGCAATTATGGCTGTAGCAACTTCACCCGTTCCTTGTTTTGACGCTTCGTCTTTGGACTTGCCACGTTCAGAAAACTGTCTGTATACATTTTCTACAATAACAATTCCATTATCTACCAACATACCAAGTGCTAATATTAATGAGAATAACACCATCATATTAAGGCTGGTACCACTATAATTTAAAATAGCTATACCCATAAGCATAGATAAAGGAATGGCAATACCCACAAATAATGAATTTCTTACACCTAAGAAGAAGATAAGTACACCTACAACCAAAAGAACCCCCATAATAATGCTGTTTTCTAGGTTGTTAACCATGTTTTTAGTCATCTTACTTTGGTCGTTAGTAATAACCACTTCCAAATCTTTAGGCAGGTAATCTGACTTTGCTACGTTAACTATGTCCTGAATTTTTTCTGCAGCGGCAATTAAGTTGCCACCACTTTTCTTTTTTACATCAAGTGTTACAACAGGTTCGCTATTTAGTCTAGCATAACTTGTAGATTCTTTAGGGCCAAAAGTAACCTCACCTATATCTCGTAAATAAACGATGTTTTGAAATTCGTTTTTAATTATTACATTCTCAATTTCTCTAAAATCTTTAAACTCACCTGCTATACGAATGTTACGTCTGGTTATATCTCCACCTTCTATACTTTTAATGTCGCCGCCACTCATGGTAACATTTTCATTTCGTATAGCTTGTTCAACATCGCCTAATGAAATTTCCAAAGCCTCCATTTTTACACGATCTATGGCAACTTGAACCTCTTCTTCAGTTAGTCCAGAAATATCAACCGAAGAAACTTCGGCCAAGTTTTCCATTTTATCTTTCAGGTATTCCGCGTATTCTTTTAACTTATCTTCACTATAGTCTCCACTAACATTTACGTTCATTACTGGAAATTCAGAGAAGTCCATTTCCATAACACTGGGGTCTGCAGGTAAATCGTTTGGTAAATCCATTTTAGCTCTATCCAAAGCATCTTTTACTTCTTGTAGGGCTTTTTCACTATTTACCGTAAACTCAAATTCTGCTACGATTATGGAAAAATCTTGAATACTAGTTGATGTTAATTTCTTTAACCCACTAATTCCGTTTATTTCCTTCTCTATCGGTCGTGTTACTAAATTCTCCATGTCAATAGGAGAGTTCCCTGGGTAAGCTGTGTTTACATAAACAATTGGTTGCTTTATTTCAGGGAAACTTTCTTTAGGCATAGATGTATAACTCTTATATCCTACAATTAGTAAGATAGCAATAATTACATATACGCTTGTTTTGTTATTAACAGCCCAAGTGGTTAACTTAAACTCTTTTATTATTTCTTTAATACTGCTCATATTTTAAATTGATAAAGGATGATTTGACAACTAACCCAGGATGTTGGTATTTCCTGAATCCATTTGCCTTTAATCCTCTTATTCGCTTACAATTTTTACTTCGTCACCAACAATAACACTATTTACGCCTTCAGTTATAATAAAATCTCCTTCACTTAAGCCAGCTTTTATAATTGTTTCAGTAGGGAATTGTTTTTCTATTTCAATGAATCGTTTTTCAACCGTTTTCTTTTGACCATTGGTTTTAACAGTGTAAATAAAGGATTTCTCTCCATCAGTTCTTATTAGCTTCGTAGGAACACTTATAGCATCTGCATCTTCAAAATCGTATGCAGTTACTAGGGCTAGTAGATTTGGTTTAAGTTGACTTAAATTTTTTGAAGGAGTTACGTACATTACAAATGTTCTGTTGTCAACATCTATAACATTACCTACGGCACTTACGTTTTCCTGCATAGTTAAATTAAGAGAAGGGTAATGCACTTGTACTGTTTGTCCGGGCTTAATTTTCCCAATATATTTTTCTGATACGTTCGCTTTTACCTTAATGTCAGATAAATTCACTATACGTGCCACAGGACCGCTGGTCAATCCACCAACTAATTCTCCAGGATTGGCCATTATTTCGTCTACCGTTCCAGAAATTGGAGAACGGAGCGAATATTTACCCATTTGAGCTTTTGCAGTGCTTATACTTTTTTGTATTGCTTGATATTGGCTTTTTGCCTGTAGATATTGCATTTCACTACCTACATTTTGCTTCCAAAGTCTTTCTTGTTTTTCGAAACTTATTTTAGCCAAACTAAGTGAGTTTTCTAATTCTCTAATTTGCGAGTTAGCTACTGAGCCATCTAAACTTGCTATAATTTGGCCTGCCGATACTTTTTGCCCTTCTTTTACATAAATTTTTGTAACGTTTCCAGGTACTTCCGGACTAATTAATACATTTTTATTAGACTCAACTAAACCTTGTACTTGAAACGGGTTTTTAAACGCACCTTTTTTTATTTCGGTAGCCATAATTGCAATTGCATTGCTGCGAGCAGACGTATCTAGTAATACTATTTCTGCATTCACTTGGTCTATTTTACTTCGTAAAGATGTTAGTTCTGTTTGAAGTGAGTCAAGTTCGGATCTTTTAGCCTCAAGAGCAGATTTGGGTTTTTTACCACAGGCAGCTATTATTAAAATACCTGCTAAAAGGAAATAGATATTATTTTTCATTTGATTTTTCGTACTTATTATTTTTTTGAGTTTGTTCTTTACAAATTACCTAGAGCTTTATCAAGATTTATTTTAGCCACGCTTAGATCGTACATGGCATTTAGGTAGTTGGTTTTAGCCTGAGTTAAGTCACTTTCAGCAGTTATCATTTCAAAGCTACTGCCAATACCTTCTTTAAACTTAATAGACGTGGTAGTGTAAATAGACTCTGCCAGTTTCACGCTTTTGTTTTGTAGCTCGAGTGTTTTAATTGCATTAACGTATTGTGTGCGAGCCTGGCTTACCTCCAAATTAATTCCGTTGTTTAGTTGAGCCATAGTGTTTGCCGTTTTAGCAATTTCTACTTTAGATTGATCCACTTTAGACTTTTTGTACAATCCATCAAAAATTGGCACACTTAAGCTTAAAGAATACATGCCGTTTGGATACCAAGTGTTTCCAAGTTCGTTAAATTTTCCTTTAGACCCAAAGGTTTGCCATCCATAATTAAAACCGGCGTACAAGCTTGGGTAGTATCCCACTTTGTAACGCTGCATATCAAGCTCGTTTAGCGATTGTTGTTGCTCCAGCAGTTTGTATTCTATTCTGTTCTCTATGTCATGTTCTGCTCCATAATTTAATTCAAAGTTTTCGGGAGCATAAGTTGGCAGCTCAGTAGTAAGAGTAACCGGTTGATTTACATTTACGCCCATGCTGTTAAGCAAAACTCTTTTTGCCAACTCTGCTTGATTTTTCAAGTTGTTTATGTTTATTTCAAGGTTTGATGCGGAAAGCACTAAACGATCTACGTCTAGTTTTTCGGCAAAACCAGCATCGTACATAGCTTGTGTTTCGTTTTTAAGTTTTGTAATGTTAGCTAGGCTTTGATCCAACTGTCCAATATTTTCGCTAGAGATAAGTGCCATATAGTATGCTTTTAGCACTCCTTCTTTTACATCAATTTCAGATTTTGATGCCATAAGACTACTAATGTTTACAAATTCTGAAGCAGCTTTTAAACCTAAAAAGAATGTTCCATCAAAAAGTAATTGATTAGCCCCAATGTTGCCACTCATAGAATAAGGTACCCCAAATTGTACTGGAATATTCTGTCCCGGCTGGCCAAAAGCGTCTCCAGGTATTACTTGAGTCGGTATTTTAAAAGTATGCGAAAAGCTGCCACTGCCACTTACTTGAGGCAAACCCATACTCTTAATTTCGTTTACTTGGTATTTTGCTTTCTCAATGTCTAGCTGTGCGTTTTTTAAGTTATAATTGTTTTGCACAGCCATTTCTTGAGCCAATTCTAGGCTTAGTTGCAAAGGCTCATTTTGGCCGAACGCGGTAAATGCAGCGAATAAAAATAGTGTAGCTAAAAATGTAATTGATTTATATTTCATTGATGTGTTGTTCTAAATAAGTTAAACCCTGTGCACTGCAAATGCCGTATAAATGGTAGGTTACTAGTTGTTTATGAAGGGTTACGAAATCATAATTGGTTTTGTTTTCTGAAAAATAAGATATTAAGCCTTTTACTAAAAGTACATATAGTGAGGAAATAATTTCTGGATTTATCTTTTCTCTAAAAAGTCCTTCGGCTTGGCCATCTTTCAGATTTAGTTTAATTGAATCTGATACAAAACCTACCCTAAATTCTTCAAACCTCTTCCATTGAGACGGGTAGTATTTCTGCAAATCATAAATAACTGCAGGGTTCATAGTTTGGTGAGCCTGACTTACGAACTTGCTTAAATTTATCATTTTGCGAATAGCATTATCATCGGTTTCAAAACATATTTTGCAGGCATTTTGTTCTGCAGAAATGCTTGAATCCAAAACACAACGCACTAAGTCTCGTTTGTCTGTAAAATGCTTGTAAATGGTTTTCTTGCTAATACCTAGGTCTCGAGCAATGTCATCCATGCTCACACTCTTTATACCCACTCGCATAAAAAGTTTTGCTGCACCTAAAAGTATTTTATCGTATTCTTCCAAAAGGGCTACAAAGAAAACGCCGGAAACTTTCAATAAGCTAATAGTTTCCAAAGTTTTTGTCGATTTTTATTGCCGTTTATCGGCAACTCCCTAAATTTTTAATTTTAGCCCGGATTCTTAATTGTGTTTTTAGTGGCTAGTGCCAAGTAAATTACAACCATTATGCTTGAAAATGCAATAAACCAAAGGGCATAGTTAGAGCCAAATTTATACCACAATAAACCGGTTATAAAACTAGCTAGCATTGCACAAATGCTTTGAAATGCGGCATAGGTGCCTATTGCTGTGGCAGTATCTCGTTTATCTACTTGGTTCGTAATCCAAGCTTTAAAAACGCCTTCGGTTGCAGCAGCATATACACCATAAAAGAAAAACAGCACTAAAAAAATGGGAATGTCTGTAGCAAATGTTAAGCAACCATACACAACGGCAAATAGCATAATACCGGATAGAGCAATGTTTTTAAGTCCTAATTTGTCGGCTAACATGCCAAGTGGTAAAGCGAATAGAGCGTATATTAGATTATAGAAGATATATACTCCGATTACACCAGTGTCAGATAATCCAGCTTCTTTAGCCTTAAGCAGAAGAAATACGTCAGAACTGTTTACCAAGGCAAATCCCAATAATCCAACAATTAGTTTACGATAAGAAGCTGGAGCAGATTTCCAAAAAGACAAAAAGGAGAAGAAGGGAATGCGTTTAGCCGTTTTTGTAGGCAGTTGTTTTTCTTTTATAAAGGTGGTGGTGAGCAGTGCTAAAACGCCTGGTAAAAAAGCAAGTAAAAACAATGTTTTGTAATCTTCTGGATAAAAGTATAAGTATACTAAAGCAATGGATGGACCCAATACAGCTCCGGCAGTATCCATGCTGCGGTGTAAACCAAAAACAGTGCCTTTAGTTTCTGGAGTTGCTTCGTCAGATAAAATAGCATCTCTCGCTCCGGTTCTTATGCCTTTACCTAGCTTGTCTAGTGTACGTACAAAAAATATCCAAAGTGGAGTTACCGCTATGGCAAATAGGGGCTTAGCTAATCCACTTAAAGCATAACCAAGCTGAACAAATGGTTTTCTTCTTCCATATTCGTCAGATAGTTTTCCGAAATAGCCCTTGCTTAAACCAGCAGTAGCTTCAGCAATTCCTTCTAATATGCCAATTAACAAAGCTGAAAAACCGATGCTTTTTAAGAAAATGGGCATTATAGGATAGAGCATTTCACTTGCCATATCTGTAAAAAGACTAACAAAAGAGAGCACCCAAACTGTTTTGGAAATGTTTTTCAAGCATCAAAAATAAGATTAAGAAGAGTTTAAAAGACAGAAAAAGGGTGGTTATAGTTATTTTTAAAAGACTCTGTCTGTTTCCACTATTTTGCCCATTTATTCTTTGTACCTTTGCACTAAATGCGAAAAACGGATTCTTTTTTAGTTGGATTAGCTGGGGGAAGTGCTTCAGGAAAAACTACATTTATCCGAAAGCTAAGTGAGGAGTTTGGTGAGTCTCACGTTTGTGTAATTTCACAAGATCATTACTATAAAGGACTTTCTGAACAACTACGAGATGAGAATGGAATGGTGAATTTTGACCATCCTGTGGGAATAGATTTTAACCGAATTAAGAAAGATATACGAAAGCTTTTAAGAGGCGAAACAGTAAAAATTGTTGAGTATACCTTTAATAACCCAAATGTTTTTCCAAAGGAACTAGTATATAAACCTGCACCAATTATACTGTTAGAAGGTTTGTTTGTGTTTGCAGATAAGTCGTTAAATAAGCTTTACGATTATAGATTGTATATTGATGCTGATGACGAAGTAACCCTAAAACGGCGTTTAGATCGAGACACAAAAGAGCGAGGAATGACCGAGGATGAGGTTATGTATCAATGGAATAACCATGTTTTGCCCGCTTATGTTGAGTTTTTAAAGCCACACAAAACAAATGCAGATTATATAATTAGAAACACCCATTCATTTGAAGAGTGCTTCGAAAAAGTGCGTGTAAAGTTTGAAGAAGTTATAAAATCTAAAGCGAAGAATTAAGCTCGATGTTGCATTGTAATTAATAGAGCTAAATATTAATTGCTAAGTTTGGCTAATAAATTTACTTTTGCAGCCTTTGAAATTTTTGATAATTATAAAACAAAATATATAGATAATGAACAATAAAGGATTTATCCAAGTTATCACCGTTTTCTTGTTATTGGCAAGCATTTACCAGCTGTCATTTACCTTTAGAACAAAGTCAATCGAAAGCAAAGCGAAAGCTTATGCAGAGAAAATGTATGCTAACGACAAAGAAGCAGCAGCCGATGCAGAAAAAGCTTATTTGGATTCTATGGGGCCAGAAAAAGTGTACAACTTAGGATTTGTTGATTTTACTTACCAAGAGTGTAAAGAAAACGAACTTAACCTTGGGTTAGACTTACAAGGTGGTATGAACGTTACACTTGAGGTAGAAACACCAGAGGTTATTAAATCGATGGCAGGCAAAACAAACGATCAAGCGTTTTTATCCGCTTTTGAGGCAGCAAGAAAAGCTTACTTAGGTCAAAGAAACTTCGTTGATGTATTAGCTGAGAAGTATGATGCTGCAAACCCTAATGGTAAATTGGCTTCTATCTTTTACAAAAAAGGATTGGAAAACGAATTGCCGAACGGTTTTGATTCTGATAACAAAGAAGTTTATGATTACCTAAAGCGTGAAAGCGAAAGTGCAATTAGTAGAGCGTTTGAAATTATCAGTACTCGTATTGATAAATTCGGTGTTGCTCAGCCAAATGTACAACGTTTGGATAACGGACGTATTTTAGTGGAACTACCAGGTGTAGACGACCCAGAAAGGGTTAGGAAAATTTTACAAAGTTCTGCAAAATTGGAGTTTTGGAACGTTTTCCCAAATTACAAGGGTTATGAGTACTTAGAGCAAGTAAATAAAATAGTTTATGGAATTAGTTCTTTAGACGAAAAAGATTCTACGGCTAGAAATGAGACTCAGGTTGAAGGAGATTCTACTGCAAAAGAAGGTACGCTAGAAGGTAGTTTGGAGGAAGGTAGCTTATCTTCTACTACTAAAGACACAACAGGAAAAGATTCTGCAACTAAATCTGCAGAGCAAGTTCAGGCAGAAAATCCTGTACTTAGTAAACTTATTCCTAACGTAGCAAACGAAGGAAAAAATTGGGCTAATTCTGCTGAAATAGGATTTGTAGATGCTAAAGACAGAGATCAATACGTAGCGTGGTTTAATAGAGATGATGTAAAAGCCTCTTTACCAAACAACTTGTTCTTCAAATTTGGTTTCAAACCAGTTAAAATAGAAGGAAGAGACTTTTACGCTATTTATGCATTAAAAGCAGATAGAGAAGGAAATCCTGCACTAGCTGGAGATGTTATTACCGACGCAAGACCAAGTCGTCAAGACAATTTACAACTTGCAGTTAGTATGACAATGAACCAAGAAGGTACAAAGGCGTGGAAACGAATTACAGCCGATGCATCGAAACAAAATCCAAAAGAGTGTGTAGCTATTATATTAGATAACTTGGTATATAGTGCTCCAACTGTACAAGGTGAAATTCCGAACGGTAGTTCGGTTATTACTGGTGGTTTCGATCAAAAAGAAGCAACAGATTTATCAAACATATTAAAAGCAGGTAAATTACCTGCACCAGCAAAAATTGCCGGAGAAAGCACAGTAGGTCCATCACTTGGAGCTAGAGCTATTAAAGCGGGTTTAATATCGCTTGCTGTAGGTTTTATCTTGGTTATTATATTTATGATTGTTTACTACGGTAAAGCAGGTGTTTATGCAGATATAGCATTACTTGCTAACTTAGTATTTATCATAGGTGTTTTAGCCGGACTGCACGCAGCTTTAACACTTCCTGGTATGGCCGGTTTGGTATTAACTATTGGTATGGCGGTAGATGCCAACGTACTTATTTTTGAGCGTATACGTGAGGAATTACAGGGGGGTAAATCATTTAAAAACGCGGTAAAAGATGGATATAGTGGAGCGTACTCTTCTATTATTGATGCGAATATTACAACCATAATTGCAGGTGTTATACTTTGGGTATTAGGTAAAGGTCCTGTTATGGGATTTGCAGTAATACTTGTAATAGGTATATTATCTTCACTATTTACTTCTATTTTCTTAACAAGATTATTTATTGAAAGAGATATAGCTAAAGGAAAAGAAACAAGTTTCTTTACTTCACTTTCAGAAAAATTCAGTGTTTCCATTAATAATATTAACTGGGACTTTATTGGAAAAAGAAAAATATTCTATATAGTTTCTGGAGTAATTATTCTAATTGGTATTGTTTCACTAGCAGTTAGAGGGGTTTCTACTGGTGTTGATTTTAAAGGAGGATGGAGTTATGTGGTACAAATAGATAATGCTACGGCTTCTGATATTCGTACAGACCTAAATAAAAGTATTGACGGTAACAATGAAGTTAAAACTTACGGATCTAACAATCAATACAAAATTACTACGTCTTATATGATAGATAGTAAAGATGAATTGGCAGATGAGAAAGTAGAAACAGCAATAGTAAAATCATTAAGTAAATTTAAAGTAGATAGAAGCGATATCTTATCTTCAAGCAAGGTAGGGCCTACCATTGCAAAGGATATTAAAGTAAGAAGTACTTGGGCTGTAATTATCGCAATTATTGGTATGTTCTTATATATCTTGGTTAGATTTAGAACCGTTGGTTTTGGTATGGGTGCTACAGCAGCCTTATTCCATGATGTTTTAATCGTATTCTCAGTTTACTCAATATTCTGGGGTATTTTACCATTCGAACTTTCCATTGACCAAGCCTTTATTGCTGCTATTTTAACGGTTGTTGGTTATTCTATAAACGATACCGTGGTTGTGTTTGACCGTGTAAGAGAGTTTTTATTAACGCACAAGCACGAAAGCAACATTTCTGGGGTAATTAACAATGCAATTAATACCACATTAAGTAGAACTTTAATTACATCATTAACAACATTACTTGTGGTTGCTATACTATTTGTATTTGGTGGTGAAGGGTTAAGAGGATTTACATTTGCCTTATTAGTAGGTATTGGAGTTGGTACATACTCTTCAGTTTGTATAGCAACACCAATAGTTACAGATTTTCTTAAATTTAAGAGAAAGAAAAAATAAGAGCTAGTAATAGTTTTATTAAAAAGGGTTGAAGTACGATACTTCAACCCTTTTTTTATGTCTAATTTTTAATTTTTTTTAATCAAATTTAGGTCCTTCATTCAGGTCTAAAAAAACGGAGGGGACTATAATTACTAAGTACTTCTTAGGTGCGTATTGTTTTCGTGACCTAGGTCACGTTTATCTAAATAATCCTTCTATAACTTCGAGGGCAGTAATAATAAGTTTAACAATTAAATTTAAAATCATGAAATTACGCGAATTAAACCTGCTGCTAGGTTTGTTGATTAGCGTTTTTGCTCTAGCACAAAACAGCAGTTTTGAAAACTTTACGACAACGGATGGACTAGTTAACAATGATGTTCGTGCTATTACCCAAACCCCTAACGGGGATTTATGGTTCGGTACTCTTGGCGGATTATCCATGTACAACGGTACCAACTTTACAAATTACACCACCGACGAAGGAATGCCCGGAAATCAAGTAGATTACCTAACATCTGATATAAATGGCAATATTTGGTTCGCTGCCGAATGGTCTAATAAAGGGTTAGTTAAATTTGATGGTACTACTTTTACACCATATACTATGGATAGTGGGCTTATTTCTAATGATATTGCCTCTATAGCCGCCGATGAAAATGGATGGGTGTGGGTAGGACATTGGGGAGCTGGATTAAGTGTTTTTAGAGGAGACACTTTTGTTAATTTCAACGAAGGAAATGGTGAATTATGTGACGATTACGTAACGAGTGTTTTTATGCGAGAAGGCAAAGTATATGCCAATGGTTATAATGGCTGCATTAGCGTTTTAAGCAATACCGGTTGGTCTTCTATTAATGGTCCTTTGCAACTAGGTGTTGGCGAACTTTCTTACTCCACAATGGATGTATATGGCAGTATTTGGGGCAAAACCTATGACTATAATTCTGACGATGTTTGGGTTTATGATATAGAAACAGAAGTATGGACTAAAAAAACAGCGGGTTTGATAGGAATGAGTTACATAGGCCAAATATATTGTGATTACCTAGGTGTAACTTGGGTTGTAGCCGATAACGGAATACATAGTTATGATACGATAACCGGATGGTCTAATTTCAGCGGTAAAATAGCTGGGAATAGACACAGCAGTGTTTTAATGGATATGGACTACAAGATGTGGTTTGGAGATAAAGGGGCCGGCTTAACCAAACTTACACAAAAGTTTGATTTAACGGGAGAGGTTAATAAAAGAAATAATATCTCTGGAAGTGCTCTACTTAAGTTGTACAAAGTAAATAAAGAGGGGTCGATAGGAGAAGCTTTAGATGGGGGTACAGGCTCTGGAGCATTACAAACGGAATATGATTTCAAAGGTGTAGATATTGGAAGATACATTTTGTGGGGATCACTTAGAGTCAATTATCCAGAAACGTACTACAATATGAAAGGTAAATGGGAAGATTCAGATATCCTCTATTTTGGGAACTATCTAACCAATTATAATATCTATTTTAATACGTTAGACTATCTTAATTATAATGCTTCAGGCACCAGAGTGATTGAAGGGACTGTTACCGACAAGAGCACTTCTAAAGGCATAGAAAACTTAATTGTAACGTTGTATGACGAAACAGGTGAAGTGTACCTAGCATTTACAAAAACATTAAGTGAGGGCAAGTATAGTTTCCCAAATTTGGCAATTAATACTACTTATATCGTTAGAATGGAAACTGCAGGTATTACTAATAATTCAGTCCATACCGTTGCTACAAACGCATCTCATAATACCTATGTAGGCAGAGATTTTGAGTTGTCTGCTTTAGGGTATAATGCGGTAAACAATGCTGTATCTGTAAATCCTTTTGAAATAGAAAACGAAGTCGTTTATCCAAATCCTACCAGTGGAATCCTTAATATAAAACTACAAGAGCCTGCAATCGTTTCTGTGGCCAATATAAGAGGAGCAGAGGTGGAGCGATATAATTTGCTTCGAGATGGATTGCATACGTTAGACATACATACATTGAATCCAGGCACTTATTTTGTTAAGCTCAAAACAAATAACAAAATAAAAGTAGTTAAACTATTGGTTTACTAATGTTAATGTGTTAGCTAAAAAGCATAACATTAAGCTTAATTAATTAAATCGAAATACTCAGCAATAGAACAATTGCTGAGTATTTTTTTAGTAACTGTCCAAAGGTAGATGTATAGAATGATGTCTGAAGTGCGACAAATAACAAAGAATATTAGTATGCTTATAGTTGCCCATTTTTAAGTAATTGTACTACAAATGCACAAGCCAGACTAATGACCAAGCCTATTGAAACTTTTCTTAGGTCGTTTAAAACCAATTTTTTCGAATTTGGATTGAGTACGATGTTTTGGTTTAATTGCATTCCAATTTCTCTACCAGCCAGTATGCCAATAAAAACCCAAGTCGTACTCATAGGAACGCTATTTATCATCGTAAAAAA
>Ga0102812_10000437_pt1 | contig 30430 bp, 28 predicted proteins | sample ColrivemetaGS713_FD_79334 | JGI IMG/M metagenome (GOLD analysis project Ga0102812, IMG submission 79334) | Estuarine microbial communities from the Columbia River estuary - Flood tide ETM metaG S.713 | ecosystem: Environmental > Aquatic > Marine > Intertidal zone > Estuary | place: USA...
CTCCATCGCGGGTTCGTTGGGGCCGTAGCCTTCGTCGATCCGGTCGGGGATATAAAGGGTGGGGTCTATCCCCAAAGCGCGCAGCCAGACGATCAGCAAGGCCGCCGACGACCCACCATCGACATCGTAATCTGCGAAAATCGCGATCTTTTCTCGGGCCTTGACCGCCTGCAGAAATCGGGTCGCGGCTTTGCCCATATCGCGCAATGTCAGCGGATCAGGGAGCAGGTCCCGCAGTCGGGGGTCAAGAAACCCTTGGGCCTCCTCCGGTCCGACATTCCGGCGCACCAAAGTCCGGCACAGCGGCGGCGGCAGGCCGGTTTGCTGGGCCATCGCTTCGGATTGGCGGTCGGCCTCGATCCCGGGGCCAAGCCAACGGCGGCCAGAGAGCGAGGTATCGACGCCGAGAAAGGCCATATGTTGTGGATCGGTCATGCGCAGACACTATCGCCGCCATGCCAGATTCGCCACCTTGCCAAAAAAGAAAATGCCGCCTGTGCGGGGCAGGCGGCATCATGCTTTTAGGGCAGAATTATTTGACGGGGTTGCGATAGGTCATCCGGCGCACCGACCCTGTCTTGGATCGCATCAGGATGGTTTCGGCGGTCAGATAGCCGACCTCGCGCTTGATCCCCGACAAAAGGCTGCCATCGGTCACGCCGGTTGCGGCAAAGATCACATCGCCGGTGACCAGATCGTCGCGGGTATAGACGCGGTCAAAATTGGTGATGCCTGCCTTGCGGGCGCGGGCTTTTTCGTCGTCGTTGCGGAACAAGAGCTTGCCATAGAACTGCCCGCCCATGCATTTCAGTGCAGCCGCGGCCAGAACGCCTTCGGGCGCGCCACCGGATCCCATATACATGTCGATGCCGGTTTGCGCAGGTTCCGCGCAATGCATGACGCCCGCGACGTCGCCATCGGTGATCAACCGGATAGAGGCACCCGTGGACCGGATTTCCTGAATCATTTCTTCGTGGCGGGGGCGTTCCAGCACGCAAACGGTGATGTTGGTGGTCGAACAGCCCTTGGCCGAGGCGAGCGCCGACACGCGTTCCGATGGTGTCATGCTCAGCGTCACTAGACCGGGTTTGAACCCGGGACCAATGGCGAGTTTGTCCATATAGACGTCCGGGGCATGAAGCATGGACCCGCGCGGGCCCATTGCGATGACCGTCAGGGCGTTGGGCATGTCCTTGGCGGTCAGCGTCGTGCCTTCGAGCGGGTCAAGCGCGATATCAACCGCAGGGCCATTCCCGGACCCAACCTCTTCGCCGATATAAAGCATCGGGGCTTCGTCGCGTTCGCCTTCGCCGATGACAACCACGCCTTGGATGTCCAGCAGGTTCAGCTGTTCGCGCATGGCGTTCACAGCGGCCTGATCTGCCGCCTTTTCATCGCCGCGTCCGATCAAACGGGCCGAGGCAAGTGCCGCCGCTTCGGAAACGCGGGCAAGCCCAAGAGACAAAAGGCGGTCATGGAATTGGGTTGCGTCGGCCATGGGGTTCCTCCGGAAAATCGCTAAGACTTCCCTAGACCCGCCTCGACCAACCGTTCAAGCCCCCCGTCAAACCTATTTGCGCTAACATTTTGCAATGTCGCAAAAATCTGGGTTTGGGGCCCAAAAAAGGGGCCGTTTCAGACGGCTTCGATCCGGATTGCCACGGGCGTGCCTTCGACAACGGCGGTCTGGGGCATGGCGGCCAGCGCTTCGTCTAGGGCGGCGCGGGTGGTTTTGTGGGTGACGATGATCACAGGGGCAGTTGTGTCTTCGTGCCCGTATTGGCGCATCCGGTCGATGGAAATTCCAGCCTCGCCCAGCACCTTGGCGACCTTGGCCAATGCCCCGGGTTTGTCCTGAAGTTGAAGCCGCATGTAATAGGGGGCAGGGACCGCCGCGCGGGCGGAACGGACTTTGCGCAAGGTGGATGCTGGCTGACCAAAGGTCGAAATGCGCAGGCCACGCGCCAGATCCATAACATCGCCCATGACGGCACTTGCGGTTGGGCCAGAGCCAGCGCCGGGGCCGCGCAGAACGATCTGGCCGACGCTATCGCCTTCGAGCACCACCATATTCGTGCCACCCTGGAGCTGCCCCAAAGGCGAGGTATCGGGGACAAGGCAGGGCGACATCCGCTGTTCCAGCCCACGTCCGGTCATCTGGGCCACGCCAAGAAGTTTGATCTTATACCCCATATCGGCAGCCTGCCGGATATCTTCGAGCGTGATCGCCTGAATGCCTTCGAGTTCGACACCGTCAAAATCGACCTGCGTGCCGAATGCGATCGACGACAACAGGCTTAGCTTGTGCCCGGCATCGATGCCGCCAACGTCAAGATTCGGGTCAGCCTCGAGATAGCCCAAACGCGCGCATTCTTCGAACAGGGCGTTGTAGCCTTGGCCGGTGGCCTCCATCTGGGTGAGGATAAAGTTGCAGGTGCCATTCATAACGCCGACAACACGGGTCATTTCGTTCGCGGCCAAACCTTCGGTCAATGCCTTGATCACTGGAATACCGCCGGCAACAGCGGCCTCGAACCGGATCACGCGGCCATTGCTTTCAGCGAGTTCCGCAAGCGCCTGGCCGTGATGGGCCAAAAGGGCCTTGTTGGCAGTGACGACATCTTTGCCGGCATTCAGCGCAGCCTCTGTTGCGTCCTTGGCAGCACCTTCATGGCCCCCCATAACCTCGACGAACACATCCACATCGTCGCGCTGGGCAAGGGCGACCGGGTCGTCTTCCCATGCATAGGCGTCAAGGTTCACGCCGCGATCCTTGCCTTTGCTGCGGGCCGAAACGGCGGTGATTGTCACAGGGCGACCTGCACGCAGCGCCAGCATATCGGCATGTGTCTGCACGATCCGGATGATCCCGGTCCCAACAGTGCCAAGACCAGCGATACCAAGGCGAAGAGCGTCAGACATAGGAGACTTTCAAAGGGAGTTGGTGTTGGGGGTTCTGTTAAACGGTCCGTCGCACTACTGCAACGCAGTCATGTCGATTCCGGCCCGCATTCGTGCGCGGGTGGCGGCATCGATGACGGGGCCGCGCAACCGCGCTGCGCGGGCACGCAGCGCCTGCGCCCGTGTCAGCACATCGCCAACGACTGCCGGCGTCAACCTGCCGGCGGATTGCAGCGCATCCGATTGGGTCAGGATCGCGTCCAGCGGCAAAAGTTTTGGATAGGCGCCTCGGGTTGCCTCGGCAGGCACGGCGCGGTCGAGCGCAGGAAAGTCTGCGCATCCGGCGAGCAGGGCAAATAAAATCAGAGGTTTAACGTTCATTGACAGCCAGCGCACCGTTGTTTGCGCGACCATACAGGTGCAGGCAGGGACAGGGCAAGGGCCGCACGGGTTTTGCTTGGCTTCTGAACGGATGTTCAGTTAGATGGGGTATGGCGCGCAAACAGGGCTCACATTCGGAAATTACAGGGCCCAAGGTCCGCGACGCGGCGCTAAAGCTGATCGCGCGGCACGGCTATGCGGCCGTTTCTATGCGTCAGATCGCGGCCGAAGTCGGCGTGCAGGCGGGGGCGTTGTATAACTATACGCCCGACAAGCAGAGCCTGCTGCAAGATTTGATGCGCAGCCACATGGAAGAATTGCTGGCAGCCGCCCGGCGCGAACTTGGCGGTGGGTCACCGCTGGACCGGCTAAGGAGCTTTGTTACTTTTCATATCCGGTTCCATCTGCCGAGGGTCGATCAGGTTTTCGTCGCATATATGGAACTGCGCAGTCTTGAACCCGAAGCCTTTGCCGAAATCGAAAAGCTGCGTCGGTCTTATGAAAATATCCTGCAAGATATCCTCACGCAGGGTGAACGCGAAGGTATATTCGCGATCCCCGATGCCCGCGTAACGACGATGGCGCTTATCGGACTCATGACCGGCATGACCAATTGGTATCGCGAAGGTGGCAGGCTGCCTATGGCCGAGATCGAGGAGATCTACTGGGGTTTGGTGCGCAAAGCTGTCGCGTCTTAGCTATACTAAAGAGTCAGTTTCTGTGCCGATTAGCGAGATATTTTTCGAGTCGTAGCTGATATTTTCACTTTGATTGATTAACTCTCTCGGTGACATCATGCGATTTCTAGCGGGATATTTTACGCACAACAAAGTGAGCATCGAAGAATATTTCGAGATGATCGCGAAAGAAACGCCGACCCGCTTTGCCAGCGTTATGTTGGTCATGGCTCTGCTCGGGTATTTTTCATCGCTTTGGATTGTGCTGTTGGTCTGTGCGGCATTGCTGATTGATGACATCGCAATTCTGTGGGCCAACGCAGGCATGAAATCGCCCAATGCGTTCCCGCGCTACATTATTGCTTCGGGGTAAATGTCATAGCGACCTTTGCCTACGGTCTCTTTCTTGCCGACATCGTATACAGGTCAGATTCCAACGTGGCGTCGATTATGGCGCTCCTTGCACTTATCGTTAGCTTTGCACAGGTCGCGTTGGTCCGTGCCGAGGATATGGTACATGGGGCCGCATCTGCCGTACCTCTTTTCATCACTTTGGCACTGGGTCTGGGGCTGCGACTGGATGCTGTCGAACATGAAGGTATTGAACCCATTATTGGCTGGATGGGTGTTGTTGTTGGGCTTGGATATCTTGGTTGGATCTACGCCGAAACTGGTCGGGTTCGTAAGAGGCTAAGGTTTGAACGCAACCGCGCCACCGAAGCAAATCTGGCCAAGACCAGGTTTCTTGGCGCCCTGAGCCATGAAATCAGAACCCCGCTCAATGCGCTATATGGCACTGCGCAATTGATGAAATTCAACAGTGATCCGGACGAGACAAAAATCAGGAGCGAAATCATTCTCGAAAGCGCGGCGAGTTTGACCGCATTGGTCGACGATGTCGTCGACTTTATGCGACTTGATTCAGGAACCATCGAAATTACCCCTGTTCCCGTCGATCTGGTCGCACTCGTCAAACATAAAATTCAGCTTTTCCAAGCCAATGCAGAAAACAAAGGGCTGACACTGCGCCTTTTGCCACCCGAGGGTATTCCGCGTTTGGGGATGGTTGACCGGATGCGGTTCGAACAGGTTCTGGGCAATCTACTCAGCAACGCGATCAAATACACCGACCGTGGGTCGATTACCGTAAAGATGAATTATCACCTTGGGTTAAACGGCGGTTTGTTTGATGTTTCTGTCAGCGATACGGGAATTGGCATGACCAAGGCCGAGGCCGACAATCTATTCGACGCCTTCGGGACCTCGCTGCGGTCCAACCCCAGTTTCAGGGGTGGTGTAGGTCTTGGTCTTTCTATCGCAAATTCGATTGCGCATCTTATGGATGGGAAAATCGAAGTGGAGTCCGTGCCCCATGTCGGCTCCACGTTCACGATCAGCTGTCGCGTCGGAGACGTGCCAGAAGAATTGATGAACCCACAGCCGCCGCAATACCGAAATGTGCCGGTGAACCCGACCAACAACAAGCGTCTCGAAAACCTCGAGGTTCTGGTCGTCGACGACGTCGAGATGAACCGGATCGTCGTGCGCAAGTTCCTTGAACTTGAAGGTGCAATAGTGGCCGAAGCGGTCAACGGTCTGGATGCCGTCGAAAAAGTCGACGCCAACAAGTTTGATGCCGTGCTCTTGGATCAAATGATGCCCGTGATGAACGGCAAAGAAGCCTTGTCAAAGATCCGCACGCTGGGTGAGGGCACAGCCAATCTGCCGGTCTTGGGTCTAAGTGCTGCGATTTATGACGAGGACCGCGAGGAATTGGAAACGCTTGGTCTATCCAAGTTTCTGACCAAGCCCATCGGGCGCGAGGAGTTGACCCGCGCCCTCTGCGATGCTGTCGGCCGCCCCTATTAGACTTCTAATGCGCCGGCCGGATGAAGGTCCCGTTCCGCAGTTCCCGCATTGCCTGCTGGAGTTCGGCTTGGGTATTCATGACGATAGGGCCATGCCAGGCGACTGGCTCTTCGATCGGCGCGCCTGAAATCAGCAGGAAACGGATGCCTTCGGGCCCCGCCTGAACGGTAACCTCGTCGCCGGTTCCGAACCGGATCAAAGTGCGGTTGCCGGACATGTCGCGGATATTGACCTCTTGGCCCATGACCTCTTTTTCCAGCAGCACCCCTTGCGGGGCAGAGGCATCGGCAAACGCGCCGGCCCCTTGGAACACATAGGCAAAGGCACGGCGATAGGTGTCGATCTTGAACGTCTTACGGACCCCAGCCGGAACCTTGATGTCCAGATACTGCGGGTCGGCGGCGATCCCGTCCACCGGGCCGGTCTTGCCCCAGAACGATCCCACGATGACCTTGACCTGCGTGCCATCGTCATCGGTGATGATCGGAATGTCCTTGGATTTGACATCCTGATATCGCGGCGCCGTCATCTTGAGCGAGGACGGGAGATTGGCCCATAGCTGAAAGCCATGCATCTGGCCCGCGATGTTACCCTTTGGCATTTCCTGATGCAGGATCCCTGACCCCGCGGTCATCCATTGCACATCGCCAGCCCCCAAAGTGCCGGTGTTACCAAGGCTATCGCCATGATCGACAGTGCCGTTCAGCACATAGGTGATGGTTTCGATGCCGCGGTGCGGATGCCACGGAAAACCCCGGATATAGTCATCGGGGCGGTCACCACGGAAATCGTCGAACAGCAAAAACGGGTCAAGTTCGGTCGGGTCCTGAAATCCGAATGCGCGGTGCAGACGCACACCGGCGCCTTCCATGGCGGGGGTGGCACGGCGGGTTTCCAAAGTTGGTCGTATCGACATGGTCGTTTCCTCTGCGATCTATGCCAAACACCTAGGGCGGCGGAGGGGGCAGGGCAATATTTGCAGTATCGCGATTACTGCACAGATGCGGTGCATGCAGTGATAGACCTCGCGACTGGACAGGGGTATGCAGTTGCAAGTTCACATAGGCAGAGCGAAATGACCCAAAATTCCTTATCAATCTCCGTGACGCGACTGGCCGCATCGCAACCTCGACGGATGTTTGCCTATGTTACGTTGATGCTGTTGGGTGCGATTCTGCTTTTCTTGTTGTTTCGCAGCCCGCCTGATTTGGGCTGGGGGATTGCAATGGCTGCGATCGGCATCGCGTCGTTGGTTCTGGCCGAAACACTGCGCCGCGCAACGCTCGAGGCTTTGGTGTTGACGGATGTCGGGCTCGAGGTCGAAAACGGCCCAATTCTTGCGCGGTGGTAGGACATAACCTCTGTTTCACGCGGGACCTTCGCGCTTAAGCCGTCAAACGGCTTTGTCGTCGTCCTTGCGAAGTCCGCGGGGATCGGTTGGGCGCCGGGAATGTGGTGGCGGTTCGGTCGCCGGATCGGCATCGGCGGCGTCACCTCGGGGCCGCCCGCCAAATTCATGGCCGAGGCCATCGCAGAACGGATCAAGACCTAGCAGGTTGCTGTTGCCGCAGTGCCATCGACGTTGACTGTGTTGTAACAGACCTGAGCGGTAAAGCGTGGGCGGGTCACGACCAGATTTTCGAAAACAAAGGCGTTCAGGCCGATCGAAAATGCGGGCTCATAGGCGAGCCAGTTTTGATAGACGATGACAACTTCGCCGTCCGGCATAACCGGAAGCGACGGAACAATCTTATAGATATTCCCATTGGTCAGGGTCGTGCCGCCACCCCGCGATTGCGACCAGCGCACCAAATATTTGTTGTCCGAGGCCCGATAGGTCACGACCGAGACGGTCATTTTGGTGTTGTGGTTTGAGGAAGTTAGCATTTCCTGCAGCCGGTAAAGGCTGTCGAGGTAGACAGGCGTTACATAGTCGGTTTCCCGGCTCAACGCGTCAGAAATTGTATAGGCAGCCTTGAGCGTCGTCGATTGGACCCGGAAGGCGTCAAAATACACGAAAGTGGCAAGATAGGCCCAGCAAAGGATCGGAAAAACAAGGATCGATTCGACAGCGATGCTGCCTTCTTCCGAAGACCGGAACCGCCGCAGGAAGGTTGTGATCAAAGCCCGCATTTACAACGGCTCCATCACGAAGGCCGAGGTCGAAACCAGCGCGTAAGCACCGCCACTTTCGCGTGGTAGCTGGAACCCCAGTCCCGTGCCCGGAAAGAAGGGGTCAAACAGGGCACAGGCACGCACAACCATAAGATCGTTGGCGCCGCCCGTGATAAAGGTGGCAAGCGGCTTTGCCGGGTCGTTGCGATCCTGACAATTCGCGCGGACGGGGATATCTGTCCAAGCCCGAAGATCGACCCGGCGCATTTCGACGCGAAGCTGTTGCAGGCAGTCGGGAATAATTCCGGCGCCAGAGCAAATCATCCGTTTCATTTGGTCGTTGTTGACCGGACTTGCAGTGCCTAGGCGGACAGTTCGAACCGCCATATCAAGGCCGCGTTCCAGCATCACGTTCCGTGTCATCAACAGGCCGGCCTCGAATGCCGACAGAAACAGAATCATGAAAGCCGGAAAGACAAGGACGAATTCGATCGTTGCCGACCCGTCATCTTTCCTGCGGAACCGCGCAAAGAACCGCGAAAACTTTGTAAACAGGGACACCATAGAACCCACCGTCAGTTCATCAGTTTGAGGTTGTTGATTTGCCGTGCAATCGCCGAAAACGCGTCGGAAATCTCAACACCGTCAACGTCGAAGAAATGGGTGGGCGAAGACGCGCAGTCCTCCATCACTTGGGATCCATGTGTGTTGGTCTCAAAGCCGATTGTCCACACCACGATACCTTCTGCCTTGGCAGCGTCGCAAATGTTGCTGAGCAGGGCATCACCTTCGGCAGGTGTGTATTTGTAATAGTAATAGCTACTCCAGTAATAGCTGTTCACATAGTAAACAAGATAATACCAGAAGTTGTAGGAATTGTAGCGCTTGTATTCACTGCTGCTGTTGTAATTGACGTCCGTGATCCGAGACGTCGAAGAATTTTCACCGTCCGTCATCAGAATGACCGTCTTGAGCGTTTCTACATCCGAATAGTCGGCAGGTCTGCCCGCAAAAGCACTGTCAACTTTCCCACTTCCGATCAGGCTCGTGTTTATTGACCGCATAGACGGGTCAAGCAGCGCGGTGCCCCATTTCATCCCCAGATAGATTGCAGTCCCGGCCTGCCCTTCAAGCGCATTGATCTGACTGTGCAAATCAGTGCGATTTTGGCTCCAGGGTGTGATTTCATATTGGCTGTAGCGCGGGCAGACGGTTTTGTTCCGGCTGTTGTCCCCGTTATAGTAATAGTTCCACTGGAAATGCTGCATTTGAAGGAAGCGATAGCTGGTGTTCAAAGCGGCGCTTGAATAGTGGCTATCGGGAACCTCGACGCAGAAAGAATAGGTGTGGCGGGTCGTGGTTTTGATCTTGTTATAGAGCGTCGTGCCAAGATTGACCTGTTCGGAATAGGGCACAATCGATACAGACACCCGGTCCTGGTTGTCAGTAGTCAATACAGCGTCGACAAAGTCATTTGCGGCTTGCCGCAAATTGACCATCTTATTGTTGTCATCCATGGACCCCGAAACGTCGAGCACGAGAGAGATTTCGACCTTGCCGACCATTTCAGTCGCACCCGCGCTGGTCGGGATCGCAACAGAATCCAGCCCCGAATTGTCAGACCCGTCAAAGACCGACATCAGGTTCGAAAACAACATCGGAATACGGGCTTCGGCACTCGCCGTGACAGTGCGATAGTTCAGGCCCTGCGTGACTGTAGGTTCGCCCTGAAGAAAGTTGATCATCCCGGCCTTGGTGAAATAGTCCTTCACCACATCCGCGGGAGGCAGGGTTTGGTCAAGATCGGCCGCCGCAAGAACCGCACGGTCCATGGTGCCCTGCAATTTTGTTCGAGTGGTTTCAAGCCGCATAAGGTCGACAGCCAATCCCCCGATCATGAGCATCAACACCAGAATGAACATCGAAAAGATGATCATGCTCCCGCTGTCATCGCGGCGGAAGGCAGCAACCGCAGCACGGCGCTTCTTTAGAGTCTTAATCAACCAATCGAACGTCATATCACTCTCCTTGCGCATAGCACGGGCAGCGACTCTCATCGCTTTCGACTAGGCACCAACACAGCGTGAATTAATCAGAAAGATGTGTCCGAATTTGGGCGGAGACCTGACATTGCAGGGGGATTTGATATCCGGATCGTCGACGTTTCGATGGTTTACACCTGTTTTGTTGCTGTTTTGTGGTCAAATTGGGCCGGATTGTGAAGATTTTTGAAAATTGAAGCCCCAAAAGTTTATCATCTCTTAATACTTCTGGGTTAGCCGAAGCGTCCTCGACGGCGGCTCGGCCGCATCAGGCAGCAGCATCTTGGCGATGGTCGAATTGCCCGATCATCTGCGAAATGCGCATCACGGATTCGCAGTTATCCCGCATGGTTTTTCCATCCGGTCGCATGCAATTGACCCCGAAACCAACCTTGGCCGAGGCACCTAGGGAGGATGCATATTCGTGCAACGCCAGTTCATTTCGGCACGCGGCAGACAGGGTCCAAATGTCGGTTATTGACCTCAGCTTTTGCAGGAACGGGTCCAGATCACTGGGTTGGATATCCTGATCAGATCCTACCCGCCCGACGGTAAGGCAGACACTGGGCCGGTCGTTGCCCGAAAACCATTGTGCGAACTGTAAAATGTCCGCCTGCGATTGAACTGTGAATTGCAGGCAGGTTCCAACTGCTTTGGCGAATTGGACCAGGCGCTTGGCGTCGGTGGGCGAATTGGACAACTCGGCAACCGAAACCGATGCAGCCGCTGGCAACGTTGCCTGTAGCACCCGCAAATAGTCGGAAACTGTTGCCGCCCCAAGCCCTTCCAGCCCAAGCCGGACCACCATGCGCGGCGCCGATTGCGCGATCATAGCCATGTGCTGGCGCAATATCGTTGGGTCGAGGGTCAGTCGGCCACCTGCGTCGCGCACAAAAAGGTCGTAGGTTCCGGCGCCAAGGCTGAAACAGGCTGCGGCGGTCTGTGCCGTGGCTCTGGCATCCATCGGGGGGATATTGTCGAGCTTTGGGTCCCGAAAGGGACCATCGGCCATTACGGAAATTCTGGAACGGATTTCGTCAAGGCACAAGGTCGCGGTCCTCCCAAACCTCTGACTCGGCATGATGCATATGAAACATATGTTTCAGTGATTGACAAGTGATGAAACGAATGCAATCCAAATAGACAGGGACCGTGACAACGGGGGAGGACCCGATATGCCTGAACGCCAGACCATCGAGGAAGTGGTCGCGTCTCACTATGCCGATCTCAGCGATCAGCTGCGCCGCGCCGCAGATATCGTTGTGCAGAACAAGGTCGATGTGGCCACCCGGTCGCTCAGGGCTTTGTCTGCCGCGCATGACCTGTCCCCGGCAACGCTGTCACGACTGTCAAAGGCGCTAGGGTTTGACGGCTATGACGCGATGCGCGAAGTCATCCGTTCCGCAGTCGAACGCCAGATGGGCACGCTTTCCGAAAAAGCGGACCGATTGCGCAAGGATGCGGCCGGCAAAGGGTCGATCTTTGACCGCCAAGCCGCCGCCTGCATTGCCAATATCGAAGATATGAAGGAACTCACCCCGCGCACGCGAATCGACCAGACGGTCGAATTGCTGGTGGGCGCGCGGCAGGTTGTGCTGTTCGGGGCTTTCGGGTCGTCGGGGATCGTCGAATATCTGGCCTATCTTGCGAATTACTTTGCGCCGAACTGGACACTTGCCGGTCGGCGCGGGGCATCTTTGGGGGCTTCGCTTGCCGGTCTTGGACCCGAAGACGTGCTGTTCCTTGTGACAACGGCCCCACACGCCCGCCGCGCCGTTATGGCCGCCGAGGCTGCGGCGGAACAGGGCGCGTCAGTGATCGTGGTGACCGACAGTCATACATGTCCGTCGGTTAAGCATGCAAAGGTGAGCCTGTTTGTTCCGACGGATTCACCACAGTTCTTTTCGTCCTACGCCGCCATGCTGGTCCTGATGGAGGGTCTGATCGCCACGCTGATCGTCCGTTCGCCCGAGGACCTTGCCGCGCGGATTCGCGATGCCGAAGAAGGCAATCGCAAACTGGGTGAATTCTGGATCGACCCCTGATCGTCGGGTGATCCAACCGTTATCAATTTCCAACCAACCCAAGACAGGTGCTGACAATGCAACCGACCAAAGAACCAAGCTTTCGCCAATCTGTTGACCTTATGTTCAATCGCGCAGTTGCGTTGATGGACATGTCACCGGGGCTCGAAGAAAAGATCCGCGTTTGCAATTCGACCTATACCGTCCGTTTCGGTGTCCGGCTGCGCGGGCAGATCCACACCTTTACCGGTTATCGGTCAGTGCATTCGGAACATATGGAACCAGTCAAGGGCGGTATCCGTTATGCAACCTCGGTCAATCAGGACGAGGTCGAGGCGCTTGCCGCGCTGATGACCTATAAATGCGCCTTGGTAGAAGCGCCGTTCGGTGGGTCAAAGGGTGGGCTTTGTATTGACCCGCGCCAGTGGGACGAACACGAACTGGAACAGATCACCCGCCGTTTTGCCTATGAGCTGATCAAGCGTGATCTGATCAACCCGAGCCAGAACGTGCCGGCCCCCGACATGGGGACAGGTGAACGGGAAATGGCTTGGATCGCCGACCAATATGCGCGGATGCATACCACCGACATCAACGCTTGGGCCTGTGTCACCGGCAAGCCGATCAATGGCGGTGGCATCCATGGCCGGACCGAAGCCACGGGGCGCGGCGTGCAATACGCACTGCGGGAATTCTTTCGCCACCCCGAGGATGTCGCCAAGGCAGGTTTGTCAGGGAAACTCGACGGCAAGACTGTGATCGTTCAGGGCCTTGGCAATGTCGGTTACCACGCCGCCAAATTCCTGTCCGAAGAGGATGGGGTCAAAGTCACGGGTATCATCGAACGTGATGGTGCCCTGTTCAGCGAAACGGGTCTGGATGTCGAAGCGGTCCGTCAATGGTTGACCAAACACGGCGGGCTTGCCGATTATCCTGATGCGCGCCACGTCGAAAATGGGTCCGCCTTACTAGAAGAACCCTGCGATATTCTGATCCCCGCCGCGATGGAGGGCGTGATCAATCTGGAAAACGCCGATCGAATCCAGGCGCGCATGATCATTGAAGCCGCGAATGGCCCTGTGACGGCGGGTGCCGATGAAATCCTGCGGCGCAAGGGTGTGCTGATCATGCCCGACATGTATGCCAACGCGGGCGGTGTGACCGTTTCCTATTTCGAATGGGTCAAGAACCTGTCGCATATCCGCTTTGGGCGCATGCAACGCCGCGAAGAAGAGGCGCGGACGCAACTTCTCGTCGATGAACTCGAACGTCTGAGTGCGGACAAGGGGCTGGGATGGACGCTGTCGCCCGATTTCAAATCCAAATATCTGCGCGGGGCAGGGGAACTGGAGTTGGTGCGCTCGGGGCTCGATGACACCATGCGTACGGCCTATCAATCCATGCGCGAGGTTTGGCATAGCCGCGAAGATGTCGGCGACCTGCGCACAGCTGCCTATCTGGTTGCCATTGGTCGGGTCGCGGCCAGCTATCGGGCCAAAGGGCTCTGACAAATCCTTTAAAATACAGGGGACAATCGACCTAAATCCTAATCATTCGGTTGTCCCACCTATCCTTAATAGGTGTTACCCTCGCCTTAATCCCAAAAGCATCTGAGCCTTGGGGGGCGTAATGTCTTCTTGCGGGGGGTGGCATCAAAAGGCGAAATTCGGCCTGCCCCTGTGAATTACGCGCTCACAAGCTTTGGTGAAGCACAGGGGTAGTAGATATGGTCGATTGGAAATCCTTTCGCGAAGAAACAGACGGCTCGGCAACGATCGAGTCAGTTTTGTGGTTGCCCTTCTTTGTCTTCTTTCTGGTATTGATCGCGGATACCTCGTTCATTTTCCACAATCAGGCGCAAATCACTCGCGTCGTTCAGGACGCCAATCGTGCTCTTTCGGTTGGGCGGCTAAGCAGCACCGATGAGGCCGAAACCTATATCGGCACTGCGCTTGCCAATGTGTCCAACCAAGTCGAGGCGTCGTCGGTCATCGAGAACGGTATCATTTCAACGTCGGTCAAGGTGCCCGTCGATGATCTGGTTGCGGTCGGGTTCTTCGACTTTTTGGCAGGTTATGACGTCGAAGTAACCGCCGAACATTTTGTGGAGTACTGAGATGACTCTGCCCGGAAAATTTCCTGCTGATTTTCGCTCGGATGAAGAAGGTGGCATGACCATTTTTGGTCTGTATATCTTTGCGACGATGGCGATAATTTCCGGCATCGCGATTGACGTGTCAAACCTGATTGCAGCGCGCAGTCAATTGCAGATCGTGGCTGATGCGGCAGCCCATGCTGCCCTATATAACCGCGACACTATGGACGCCGACGCAGCCAAGAATGCAGCCCTGACCATTGTCGCCGACATGATGCCAGCTGCAAAATTCGGGGATGTCCTGACCGCGAACGACATTGTTTTTGGCCATTGGGATTATGCCAGTAGTGAATTCGAGGTCGACCCAGACGGAACCGAGTCGGTGATGGTTCGCGCGTCACGTCTGGCGGAAAATGACAATTCGGTCGCGGCGCTCCTGACCCAATTCATCGGCCGGTCCGAATGGAACGTGGCGGTCAACGCGGTCTATACCACCTATAGCCCGACCTGCTTCCGCGAAGGCTTTGTCGCCGAAGGCGTGGTGGACATTCAGTCCAACAACGGGTTCAGCAACGGTTTTTGCATTCATTCGAACAGCTATGTTTCGATGAACAACAACAACTTCTTTGAACCTGGCACCATCGTATCGATGCCGGATTCAAGCCTGATCGATCTTCCCAACTCTGGCTGGGAAAAGAACGAAGGTTTGGCAGCTGCGCTTCGTGAAGGTGCGTATCGGCTGCGGATCGTCAACAAGTTGCAGCAAATCATCGACGACCTGCGGAACAATATGGTCGATGTGCGGCCCAGCTATGTCACCTACTCCGGCATAAATTATGTGAACAATAAAACCATCACACAAGCGGATCTGCGGCCAAATGCTGTAAACGTCGTAAGCTGCGGCAATGCCGGAAAGCTTTCGATAAAGGGCGCCGTAATTTCCGAAGTGGTCATCGTGACCAGCTGTGAGGTGGCTTTGGCGAACAACATCGTGGTTCACGACGCGATCATCGCCACGACAAACACTTCTGCAAAGTCCATCAACTCACCCAGCGGATTGGTGGTCGGGCAGGATGACGGCTGCGCGGATGGTGGCGGTGCCCAACTCTTGACGCTCGGGGGGATGAATTTTGCTGCTGATCTGCATGTCTATGGCAGCCAGTTGATCGCCGTTGGCGACATTGAATTCGCCGCTAACGCGAATGGCGTCGAAGGGACGTCGATGATTGCAGGTGGAACGCTTAGCGGGACCTCGAACATGACCATGGGGTTTTGCGGATCCGGCATGGAAGACAATTTCGAGGCCAGCTATTTCCGCTTGGCCTACTAGGTGCAGCCTGAAAAATCCTGTTGCAGCGCAGTCAGTCGCGGCCTGACTTGCCAATGTCGAAAAGCGGCATTGCGTGCCGCTTGTGTCTTGATAGTGTCGGCCCAGCACGGAAACACGAGGCAGGCGCATGGGCTATTCGGCTTGGAAGATTTTCACAGAGGGTTTGACCGGCAATCAGGGCTGGAAACCGGTCTGGCGGGATCCCGCACCCAAACCGGCCTATGATGCCATCATCATCGGCGGCGGCGGGCACGGCCTGTCGACCGCCTATTATCTGGCCAAGAACCACGGGCTGACAAATGTCGCTGTTCTGGAAAAAGGCTATATCGGGTCAGGCAATATCGGGCGGAACACGACGATTGTGCGCGCCAACTATTTCCTCCCCGGCAATTCGGAATTCTACAGCCATTCGCTCAAACTATGGGAAGGGCTGGAACAGGACCTGAATTATAACGTGATGCATTCGCAGCGCGGGCTGATCAACCTGTTCCATTCCGACGGGCAGCGCGATGCCTTTGTGCGGCGCGGCAATGCGATGATCAATCAGGGCGACGATGCGATCCTTCTGGACCGCGAAGGCGTGCGTGAACATCTGCCCTATCTCGATTTCGACAATATCCGTTTTCCGGTCTATGGCGGGCTGCTGCACCCGCGCGGCGGCACGGCGCGGCACGATGCGGTGGCTTGGGGCTATGCCCGTGGGGCAGACCAACGCGGCGTCGACCTGATCCAGAATTGCGAAGTGACCGGAATCGACATCGAAAACGGCAAGGTGGTCGGCGTGCAGACCACCCGTGGCCCGATCAAGGCCAAAAAGGTTGCCATGGTCGCGGCGGGGCGGTCGGGGCAGGTGGCCGCGATGGCGGGAATGCGCCTGCCGATCGAAAGCCACGTCTTGCAGGCCTTCGTCACCGAAGGGCTGAAGCCGATCATCAATCACGTCGTCAGCTTCGGGATGGGTCATTTCTATATGTCCCAATCCGACAAAGGCGGTCTGGTCTTTGGCGGCGACCTCGATTTCTATTCCTCCTACGCCGCACGCGGCAATCTGCCGATGGTCGAACATGTGATGGAGGCCGGGATGACCCTGATGCCGATCATCGCCAAGGCCAAGGTGCTGCGGTCGTGGGGCGGGATCATGGATATGTCGCCCGATGGGTCGCCCATCATCGACAAAACCCATATCGATGGATTGTTCGTGAACTGCGGCTGGAACTACGGCGGGTTCAAGGCGGTTCCTGCCTCGGGTTGGTCGCTGGCCCATCTGATGGCAACGGGCAAACCCTTTGACGCGGCGGCCAAGTTCCGGCTGGACAGGTTCAATACTGGACGCGGCATCATGGATGAAGAGGGCACTGGCTCTCAGCACAATCTGCACTGAGGGATCAGAACAATGCGTATTACCTGCCCCCACTGCGGCGAAAGAGACCGCCGCGAATTTACTTACCAAGGTGCGGCCAAAATTCTGAACCGCCCGTCACCGGACGCCGGCAATGATGCTTGGGCGGACTATGTCCATTTGCGGGACAACCCCGCCGGAGAAACCCGCGATATGTGGTATCATGATCCCTGCGGCGCATGGCTGGTTGTCCACCGCAATTCCGTCACCCACGAGGTTTATGGATCGCAACTCGCAGCAGAGGTCGCGCGATGAGAATTGCAGGCAAAGGCACGCTCGATCCGTCGCGGTCGGTTCCGTTTTCTTTTGATGGGCAGCGTATGCAGGGGCTGGCGGGGGATACCCTCGCCTCGGCGCTCTTGGCCAACGATGTGCGGCTGGTGGGGCGGAGCTTTAAATACCACCGCCCGCGCGGCATCCTGACCGCCGGTTCCGAAGAACCCAACGCCCTAGTCACTGTCGGAACAGGTGCAGCGGCTGATCCCAACGTTCGCGCAACAACGCAGGAAATTTATGAAGGGCTAGAGGCAACTAGCCAGAACCGCTGGCCGTCACTTCGCGCCGATATTCTGGGCGTGAACGATCTTTTGTCGCCGTGGATCGGTGGCGGGTTCTATTACAAGACCTTCATGTGGCCGCGCAGTTTCTGGGAAAAGGTCTATGAACCTTTTATCCGGCGGGCGGCGGGGCTTGGCGCGCTGTCGGGCGAACATAACGCGGACCCTTATGAAAAGGCCTTTGCGTTTTGTGATTTGCTGGTCATCGGCGGCGGACCTGCGGGTCTGATGGGGGCCTTGACCGCAGCACGGTCGGGGCTGGATGTCATCCTTGCCGATGAAGGCACGGAAATGGGCGGGCGGCTGTTAGCCGAAACCGAAACCGTTGATGGACAGCCAGGCCGGAAATGGGCGGCAGCCGTGGTCGCGGAACTGGCGGCGATGGACAATGTCCGGATCATGACCCGCACGACCGTAACAGGGGCCTATGACGGCGGGACGTTCGGCGCACTGGAACGGGTCGGACATCACCGCCCGCGCGCGCCGCATCTGCCGCGCGAATGTTTCTGGCGGATCGTGGCAAAGCGGTCGGTGCTTTGCGCGGGGGCCATCGAACGCCCGATCGCCTTCCCGAACAATGACCGTCCCGGGATCATGATGGCGGGCGCTGTGCGCAACTATCTGAACCGCTTTGGCGTCGTCGGCGGGAAGTCGGTTGCTGTCTTTGGCAATAACGAAGACGCCCACCGCACCGCACATGATCTGGTCGCGGCTGGGGTCAAGGTCGTTGGCCTGATCGACAGCCGGTCTGATGCCAAAGCAACGGGTGATTTTCCGGTTTTTGCAGGTGGGCAGGTTGTCGCAACGTCGGGCCGGTTGGGGCTCGATGGGGTGACGGTTGACCAATCCGGCAAGCGGACGAAACTTCGGGCTGATATCCTTGCCATGTCAGGGGGCTGGAACCCGACCGTCCATCTGACCTGCCACATGAACGGCCGCCCCGTTTGGGATGACAAGATCCTGTCCTTTGTTCCCAAAGACGACATGATCCCCGGCATGACGGTTGCGGGTTCTGCCGCAGGCGTGTTTTCGACCGCCGGGTGCCTTGCCGACGGGATCGCGAAAGGCAGCCATGCCGTGCAAACCCTTGGCAAGAAAGCCGCGACCGTTTCACCGCCCGAGGCCGAAGATGCCCCTTACCGCATCAAACCGCTTTGGTTGGTTGACGGAGCCGGTCGCAAATGGCTCGATTTCCAGAACGATGTGACGGCGAAGGATATCAAACTTGCCGCCCAAGAAGGGTTCCGATCGGTCGAGCATATGAAACGCTACACGACCCAAGGCATGGCCACGGATCAAGGCAAAAACTCGAACGTGGGGGCCTTGGCGGTTCTCGCCGATGCGACGGGGCGGGGGATTCCGCAAACGGGGACCACAACATTCCGGCCCCCGTTCGTGCCGGTGTCCGTCGCGGCCATGGGGGCTGGCGGGCAGGGCGACGGCTTTGCCCCGCAACGGTTCACCACCAGCCACAAGGCCAGCGTTGAACGCGGCGCGCCGATGATCGAGGCAGGGATGTGGTATCGTCCGTCATATTTCCCCAAACCGGGGGAAAAGACGTGGCGGGAATCGTGTGATCGCGAGGTCACAATGGTCCGCAACTCGGTCGGGGTTGTCGATGTGTCGACCTTGGGCAAGATCGACATCCAAGGGCCGGATGCCGCCGAATTCCTCGACTTTGTCTATACGAACACCTTTTCAACTCTGCCTGTCGGCAAAGTGCGTTACGGCCTGATGTTGCGTGAAGACGGCTATGTCATGGACGACGGAACCACCGCGCGTCTCGGGGATAGCCATTTCGTCATGACAACAACCACCGCCGCTGCGGGGCTGGTCATGAAACATCTGGAATTCGTGGCCCAAGCGTTGCGCCCCGATCTGGATGTGCAAATGGTCAGTGTCACCGAAGAATGGGCGCAATTCGGCGTTGCCGGTCCGAAATCGCGCGACGTGATCAACGCGGTTCTGGACGCGCCGGTCGATGACGCAAGTTTCCCCTATATGTCTTGCGCCGACGTCGACGTGTCCGGCGTGCGCGGGCGGCTGTTCCGCATTTCGTTCTCGGGCGAACACGCCTACGAGGTCGCGGTTCCGGCCCGCTATGGGGAGTCGCTGTATCGGACCTTGATCGCCCGCGCCGAAATGCTGGGCGGCGGTGCCTATGGGATGGAGGCCCTGAACGTTCTTCGGATCGAAAAGGGCCATATCACCCACGCCGAAATTCACGGGCGGACAACGGCATTTGACATCGGCTTTGAACGGATGGTGTCGAAAAAGAAGGATTGCATCGGTTTCGCCCTGTCGCGGCGCGATGGGCTGCTTGATGAAACCCGCGAACAATTGGTCGGTCTCAAACCCGCAGGGGCGGTCAAACAGATCACCGCGGGGGCGCATCTGTTTGGACGGAATGCGACAGCCACCCGCGTGAATGATCAGGGCTATGTCACCAGCACATGCTGGTCACCAACCTTGAACAGCACGATTGCGCTAGGTTTCCTGAAGAACGGCCGCGCCCGAGTGGGCGAGGTGATCCGGATGGTCGATCATCTGCGTGGGATCGAAACCCTGTGTGAAGTCTGCGATCCGGTATTTTTCGACAAAGAGGGAGGGCGGCTCCGTGGCTAAGCTCGTAGCGGTATCGCCCTTTGGGGCAGAGTTCCCGATTGAAATCGGCACAGTCACCCTGACCGAGGTGCAAATTGACGAAATCTGGTCGGTCGCGCCGTTTCGCAACAAAGAGGCCGAGGTCTCCGAGGTGCTCAAGGCCGCATTGGGAATTGCTTTTCCCGCCGCAAACCGCACGACTGTCAAGGCCGGTGCCCGTGCCATCTGGGCCGGGGCAGGGCGTGCTTTGGTTGCTGCCAGCAGCCTGCCCGATCTTGGCGCCATCGCCGCCGTGACCCGGCAGGGCGATGGAATTGCCGCGTTGGTGATCACGGGTGAAGGAGCCGAAGCCGTTTTAGCCCGTCTGGTTCCCCTTGATCTGCGCATCGCCAGTTTCAAGAAAGGGCACACGGCCCGGACGATGGTCAATCACATGATGGCGAATGTGACTCGCATCGGCCCTGACAGCTTTGAAATCATGGTCATGCGATCCATGGGGCAGACCCTCTTGCACGAACTGCGCGAAGCGGCAGAACACGTCGCCGCACGGGGCTGACTGGCGTTACGTCTGGGCATTTGGCGCCATGACCAGACAGGTCGTCGTGCCGGTGGCATATAGTCGGTCATCCGTTGCCCCGCGAATTTCACCATGGGCCACGGCAGTGGACCTGCCGCAATGGTCGATCTGTCCGATTGCCAGAATCTCAGTTCCGGTCGGGATCGCGCGGATCAGATTTACCTTATATTCCAACGTGGTATAAATCTGCCCGCGGGGCAACATCGTCATCACAGCGCAGGCCATGCAGCTGTCCAGCAGGGTCCCATACCATCCCCCATGGGTGCCACCCATCGGGTTGCAGTGGTCGAATAAAGGCGTCCCTCGAAATACCACATGACCCTTTTCCACTGCATCGACGCGATAGTTCAGAACCTTTGCAATGGGTGGTCCCGGAATCGTGCCGTCGCGAATGCCTTGCATGAATTCCAGGCCTGAAAGGCTTAGCAGCTGCTCTTTGGTCGGAATATCGGCGGGGGATTGGGCGGTAAACATGGAACCTCCGGTCATGGACAGTGACCGGAGGTTCCTCTGTCAGGCGACGTTTTGCAACCGAACCTTGGGGGAGACTCCGAGGGCATGGCAAACATCGCGCGTCAGTTCGGGGCGATTGAGGGTGTAGAAATGCAAGTGATCCACGCCACCTTGGATCAGGTTATCACACAGTTGGGTGGCGACAGCGGTCGCGTATAGGTCTGCATGCCCGTCGCGCGTGGCGTTTTCAAAACCCTGCGCGATCGTCGCCGGGATAGTAGTGCCGCAGGCCGCCGCGAATTTGCGGGCACCGGCCCAATTTTCGACCGGCAGGATGCCCGGAATGATCGGGGCGTTAACCCCGGACTTTACGCAGGCATCGCGGAACCGGAAAAATGTATCGGCCGAGAAGAAGAACTGGGTGATTGCTGACGAAGCGCCAGCATCAATCTTACGCTTGAGGAAATCGATATCCGCCTGTGCCGATGCCGCTTCGGGGTGCTTTTCGGGGTAGGCGCCCACGCGGATCTTGAATTTGCCAGTCGTGGCCAAGGCTTCGATCAACTCGACCGAGGATTGGAACCCTTCGGCCTGCGGTGCAAAGCGATCCGCGCCTTTCGGGGCGTCACCGCGCAGCGCGACAATCTCGGTCACGCCGACATCTGCATAGCTTTGCGCGATGGCGAGTGTTTCGGCGCGGGTGGCATCGACGCAGGTCAGATGCGCGGCCACGGTCAGACCGGTTGCTTTGTGCAACGTGGTTACGGCGTCATGCGTCAATTGCCGAGTCGTTCCGCCCGCCCCATAGGTGACTGAAACGAATTCTGGATCCAAGGGGGCAAGCGTATTGACGCAGTCCCACAGCCGGAATGACGCTTCGAGCGATTTGGGCGGGAAGAATTCGAACGAGATTTTTGCAGCAGACATGGGGCACCTGATTGGTTTTGTTGTCCCCTTGTCCTCGAATTTATTGTGTGAAACAAATTCATAGTTTTCACGATAATTATGAGGCATCCTCACAATGCATATCGAGTTTCGCCACTTGCGAACGATCAAGGCCATTCATGACACGGGCGGGCTCGCGCGGGCTGCGGAACAGTTGAACATCACCCAGTCAGCGCTGTCGCATCAGATCAAGGGGATCGAGGATCAGGCGGGAATCGAATTGTTTGTCCGCAGATCGAAACCGTTGCGTCTATCGGCGGCGGGGCAGCGGATGTTGCGCGCTGCGGAACTGATCCTGCCGCAGGTTGACGCGCTAGAGGCAGAATTCACGGGGCTTTTAGATGGAAGCAAGGGCCGCTTGCATATCGCCATCGAATGCCACGCCTGTTTTGAATGGCTGATCCCCGTTCTGGAACATTTCCGCAAAGCCTGGCCGGACGTTGATGTCGATATCCGCGCGAATCTGAGTTTCGATGCGATGACGGCGCTACGGCGCGAAGAGGTTGATCTTGTCGTGTCGTCCGATCCCGAAGAGGTGACCGAAGCCGAATTCACCCCGCTTTTCGACTATGAACCGGTTTTTGTGGCCGCCGCGAACCATCCGCTGACCGACCGGAATTATGTCTTGCCAGATGATTTTCGCGATCAGACATTGATCACCTATCCGGTCGAACGGTCGCGGCTCGATATTTATAAACTCCTGCTGCAACCCGCCCGCGTTGAACCTGCGGCGATCCGACAGGTCGAACTGACGGCGGTGATTTTGATGCTCGTTGCATCAGGGCGGGGGGTTACTGTGTTGCCCGACTGGGTTTTGCGGCAGGTCCGTGGATCGTCCGAGTATGTGACCCGCCGGATCACCGAAAAGGGGCTGACGCGCCGCATGTTTGCAGCCACCCGAGAAGGAGAAAAGACGCTGCCCTATCTGGCCCATTTTATCCGTTTGGCGCGGCAAGAAGCTGTCAAATTACAAAGGCGATAATCCGATGACGCGGCGTATCGGTTGGTTCGCCTGTTCGGCAAAGAGCCGGATGCGGGATTCATCCAGTGGCATGGCACGCCCGTAAAGAAAACCCTGCCCAAACCGGCACCCCATCTGCCTCAGGCGCTGGGCTTGAATTTCTGTTTCGACGCCTTCGGCAATCACCTGAACCCCCAGTCCGATTGCCATATCCAGAAATCCCTTGATCAGGACCTGTGACCGTCTGTCTTCGCATAGGTCGCGGACAAAGCTGCTATCGATCTTAAGCTCGTCGAATTCCAGTTCGCGCAGGTGCCGGAAGGAGGCAAAGCCGGTGCCAAAGTCGTCAAGCGACACCTTGAGACCTGCACGCCGAAAGTGCGCGATGTTTGCGCGCACGGTTTCGGTTGCGCGGGCGATAAACACATCTTCGGTGATCTCAAGGATAATGTGGGCTTTGGCCTCGGGGTGGCGGGCGAATATCCGGTCGAGTTCGGCCCGTCCCGAAAGGGTTGCCAGGGTCACCTCTGGCACATTGATCGACACCTGACCGGGGTCGAGCCCATCGGCAATCAGGCTTTCAATGTCCTGCAATACCTTTGACGCCATATAGATTAGAAAATCCCCCTGCAATCCTAACTGATTGATATCTGGCAAAAATTCTGATGGCGGCAGTAGGCCGCGTTCAGGGTGGTTCCAGCGGGCAAGGGCCTCGAACCCGATGGTCAGACCGGTATCGAGCGATACTTTGGGCTGATATTGTGGCCCGATGTCTCCGCTTTCAAAGGCAGCAATCAGCTCCTCGCGCAAGCGCAGGGTTGGACGAGGGCGCAAAAGGGCCGGGTCGAACAGAACTGCCCGTTTGCCGATGGACGCTTTTGCCAGATACATGGCCTGATCGGCAGAGGCGCAGAGCGTTTTTACTGTATCGAACCCATGGGCTGATCTGCTGATCCCGATGGACGCACCAATCTGTAATTGACGCTCTTCAAACGCAATGGGACGCTCGATTTCACGCGCGAGATAGCTGGCAAACCGATAGGCCGCGCGGCTGGATTGAAGCGATGTTGTCGCAATGGCAAATTCATCCCCCCCCATGCGTGCGACGATATCATCGTCACCGCAAAACCGCCTGAGCCGCTGGCCAGTCGTTTCAAGAACCGCATCGCCGGCGCTGTGGCTATAGGTGTCATTCACCGGTTTGAACCCATCAAGATCGATCATGAGCAAGGTAATGTGGCCGATTGCAGGGTCCTGCAGCCATTTGTCTAGCGCCTGCTCGAATGCCCAGCGATTGTATAGACCAGTCAGGCCGTCGTGCATTGTCATATGTTCCAGCGCCTGAAGCCGATCGCGGGCTTCTTCTTGAGCGAGCGCCAAGGCGCGGCGAATGCTGATTTGTTTCGACAAAGAGGCGAAAGTATTGGCGCCGAAAAGCGCCATCATTCCCGCCGCCAAAAGCCATTCGAGGTTTGACGAAACCAAAGTGGAATTGGTCGCCGCCACAAAAACCGATACCATAGCGAGTGCGAAACTCGGGCCAAGGAGGGACCAGCTATAGATCTGGAACAACGAAAAGGTGTTCGCGATGTAAATCAGAACCCCGAACATCCAGAAAAACCCAGAGAGCATAAGGGCCGCCGATGGGTTGCTCGCCAGCCAGATCGCGGGTGACAGAAAGGTCAGGGTTTCAATCAGACTGAGCGCCCAGATCAGATAGGCATCCCTGCGACCGACCCGCGCGTTTGCGCCACCTAACCGACGCCCGATCCAGAAAATCCCGAATTCGGCCGAGGCGATGATCAGGACGAATCCGGCCCCGAGGTATTCGTGTTTCTGCCAGATCAAAAGCAAGGTCATCACGACGGCCGAAGCCGCCCGGCGCGGCAAGTCCACCATCGACGCGCGGACAACAAACCACGTTTGATGGTGAAGTCGTTTGAGCGAATTTGAAAACATACTGTGTTTGCGTTGTCCGTTTGCCGGTGCCAGGCTCAGATTGGCAGGAAAGAATTAACAAACCGGAAAGTTTTGCAGTCTCGTCGTGCGCTCCGGGCCTTTCGGGCTCTTGCCGCCGCGGGGTTCATTGCCTATACGCGCAGCCTGACCCAATGGCGCCTTTCGCGCCAACAGACGGAGGCCGCAATGGTTGCCAGCGCAAATCTGAACGTGATGATGAAGACCGCCCGCAAGGTTGGCCGCGCGCTTCTGAAAGATTTCACCGAAGTCGAACAGCTTCAGGTTTCGACCAAGGGCCCCGGCGACTTTGTCAGCCGCGCCGACCGTCAGGCCGAAAAAACCATCCGCGAAGAGCTGATGGCTGCGCGCCCGACCTATGGTTTTCTGGGCGAAGAGGGTGGCGAGATCGAGGGCGAGGACCCGACACGCCGTTGGATCGTCGATCCGCTGGATGGAACCACGAACTTCCTGCATGGCTTGGGCCATTGGGCCGTGTCCATCGCGCTTGAACACAAAGGCCAGATCGTATCCGGCGTGGTCTATGACCCCGTAAAGGACGAAATGTTCTATGCCGAGAAAGGCGAAGGCGCCTGGCTGAACGAAAGCCGTCTGCGTGTGTCGGCCCGTCACAAGATGATCGAATGCCTTTTCGCGACTGGCATCCCCTTTGGCGGCCGTGTTGATTTGCCTGAAACCCTTCAGGATCTTGCCCGCATTATGCCGACCTGCTCGGGCGTCCGACGCTTTGGCGCGGCGAGCCTTGACCTCGCCTATGTGGCGGCGGGCCGTTATGATGGGTTCTGGGAACGCCAGCTGAATATCTGGGATATGGCTGCGGGGCTGGTGATCGTGCGCGAAGCTGGCGGTCTGGTCGAACCCCTGCGTGTCGGGGGTGACATCGTGGAAGACAAGGCCGTAATCTGTGCCAACGAACCGGTCTTTGCCGCCTTTGCCAAGGTCGTGCGCGGGGCCTAATCGCCCAATTTTTGCCGAATTACGCTGTCATTACGCGCATATGACGAATATGCGCCGATTCTTTGAATTTATTGACCGGTTCCGCGCCGACGAAAGCGGGGCGGCGACCGTGGATTGGGTCGTGGGCACCGCCGTTGCCGTAACCATGAGCATCGCTGTGACCCAAAGCGTCGGCAATGCGGTCAAGGAAATGTCCGACCGGATCGCAGAAAATATCGCCAATTTCGAAATCTGTTACGGCTCTGCCTGTCCGGCCAAGGAATAGGTTCAATCGCGGCGTTTGACGCGGGGGATGTTTGTCCGTGAAAACGGATATTCCGCTTTGGGATGCGGTGGGTGACCGTGGGTTTTGTTCCAGAACCCCGTCGCTCCTTCGCGGAGCCATTTGGGAAGGCAAAGTAATACGCCCGCCGCAAAGCCACCGATATGCGCCCAATAGGCTACGCCATCGTTCCCAGGGCCAAAACCGTTGAACAGCTGTATCCCGAACCAGACCGCCAGCATGATCCACGCTGGGATCGCGATGATCTGGAAGAAGAACACGAAGAAAATGAAAATATCGACCCGCGCCTTTGGGAAGAACAACAGATAGCCGCCCATAACCCCTGCAATCGCGCCCGATGCGCCGACCACCGGAATTTGCGACGTTGGATCATCGACAATCTGGATCATCCCCGCCGCAGCACCTGCCAAAAGGTAAAACAGGGTAAAACCGATGTGGCCCAATTCCTCTTCGAGGTTGTCCCCGAAGATCCATAGAAACAGCATATTTCCCGCCAGATGCATCCAGCCGCCATGCAGGAACATCGAACTGATCAGGGAAAAAGGGTTATCCCCCGCCGCGACCCGCGCCGGGATGAGCGCCCAATCAAAATAGACCCGCGATTGCGCCATGCTGCCCTGTTCCAAGGGCAGCATGGCCAAAAAGATCGCGATATTCGCGACGATCAGGGCGTAGGTGACATAGGGTGTCTGCGCCGAAGGGTTGTGGTCACGGATCGGGAACATCAGGAAAGCCAGATAAGATGCATTTGCGCCACCTTATCCAAACTCCCCCGATGGTCACCCCCTGAAAGTTCTCAGGCGCCGGAAACTTCGGCCAGCAACTGGGCGTTTCCGCCTGCCGCCGTTGTGTCGATGCAGACGTGACGTTCGTGCAGGACATGGGCCAGATCGGGCATGGCTGTGATCAAGGGCAAAATGGGTCCGTGACGCCAAGACAGCGCAGTTTCGATCTGTCTGGCCGTCTGGCTATCCCCCCACCAGATCACACCGCCAAGATCGTCCATCTCGGCCACCTCGGCGGGTTCCAGTCCAGCCCTGGCTGCGATCGCGACGCCACCCAGCGCAGTCACGGCCTGCATCTGTGCCGCGATTTGATCGGCATCCGGCCCCGCGCAGAGGATTGCAGGGCGGGGATGCAGGTGGAGCCGGTTCGATTCCCCCGTGGGGCCGGGCATATCGATCGGGTCAGGGATAGGCGCCGCGCCCATGGGTGCGGTGCCTGCTGCCGCTGCCGCGCGAAAGCGCTGCAGATAGAACGGCCCGCCCGCCTTGGGTCCGGTGCCGGAAAGACCTTCGCCGCCAAAGGGTTGGCTGCCCACCACCGCGCCGATCTGGTTGCGGTTCACATAGATATTACCCGCGGCTACGCTGTCGACGATCCGCTGCACGCGGTCATCAATCCGCGTGTGCAGGCCAAAGGTGAGCCCGTATCCTTTGGCGTTGATATCGGCGATCACCTGATCGAGTTCTTCGGCCTTGAACGTCGCGACATGCAGAACGGGGCCAAAGATTTCGCGGTCCAGATCACCGATGCCACCCACCGAAATAACCGTCGGCGGGACGAAGGTGCCGCTTTTTGGTGCGGGCATTTGGTGCATTACCCGACCTTCGGACTGGGCGATAGCGATGTGATCCATGATCCCCTTTTGGGCCTGCGCATCAATCACGGGGCCAACATCGGTCGACAGATCCCAAGGTTGGCCCAGTTTCAATTCGTCCATCGCGCCTTTGAGCATCTTCAGGACCTTGGGCGCCACATCTGCCTGCACATAAAGGCACCGCAGGGCAGAGCAACGCTGACCCGCCGACCGGAACGACGAATTGATTATATCGCGCACCGCATGTTCGGGCAGCGCGGTCGAATCCACGATCATTGCGTTCAACCCGCCGGTTTCGGCGATCAGCGGCGTGCCCGGTGCACAATGCTGTGCCATCGCAGCGCGGATCTTTAGTGCCGTCGCGGTCGATCCGGTAAAGGCCACACCGTTGATCCGAGCATCACTCGTCAGAGCCGCACCAACAGCCCCCCCACCGGGCAAAAGCTGAAGAGCATCGGTCGGCACCCCCGCCTCGTGTAGCAATTGCACCGCGCGATAGGCGATCAGGCCGGTTTGTTCGGCAGGTTTTGCCAGAACCCCGTTGCCCGTGGCCAAGGCCGCCGCGATCTGCCCGGTAAAGATCGCAAGCGGGAAATTCCAAGGGCTGATGCAGGTCCACAGACCACGCGCGGGCGCATCGGCTTTGGTCGCCTCGGCCGCGTAATACCGCAAGAAATCCACCGCCTCGCGCAATTCGCCGATGCAATCGGGCAGGGTCTTGCCCGCCTCGCGCGCCAAAAGCGCAAAGAGTTCGGGCGCATGGGCCTCATACAGATCCGCCGCCCGGTTCAGGGCCGCAGCGCGATCGGCGACATTCGCCCCCCATGGTCGCGCACGGGTCATAGCTGCTGCTATGTCCTCTGGCCGTGCGGCGTAAACCTCGCCGACGTTTGTGCCATCAGCGGGGTCCAGAACAGGCCGCAGGTCTTTGGCCATCGCATCGGTTTTGTGAAATTCGCCAGCATTATGAAGTATGGAATACGCAATCCATGTTGAATTTTTATAATTTTCGCGACCACCCTCGATTGTCCGCAGCGTGGGGATATGGGTCAGGTCCCAGCCGTTTGAATTGGCACGATCAGGCGCAAAAAGCTCGGCGGCTTTGGTTACCGGTGACCCCGGTTTCAAGGTTTCGAACGGATCGGCGGCCACGACGGCCGGGGGCACGTCTTCGTCTACGATCTGGTTCACAAAGGACGAATTCGCGCCGTTTTCCAACAGGCGGCGCACGAGATAGGCGAGCAGATCCTCATGTGCACCCACAGGCGCATATATGCGGCAATGGGTGCCTTGCGATTTCAGGACGATGCGATGCAGGGTTTCGCCCATTCCGTGCAGGCGCTGGAATTCGAATTGGTCAGGGCTGCGACCCAACTGCTGGGCCATGTGCAGAACGGCCGCGACAGTATGGGCGTTATGCGTGGCGAATTGCGGATAGATCCTATCGGTCAGCGACAACAGTTTGCGGGCGTTCGAGATATAGGAAATGTCGGTCGCTTGCTTGCGGGTAAAGACCGGAAAACCGGACATGCCTTCGACCTGAGCGCGCTTTACCTCGGCGTCCCAATAGGCGCCTTTGACCAGACGAACCATGATGCGGCGATCGATGCGGGTAGCCAGATCATAAAGGAAATCAATGACCAGCCCCGCCCGTTGGCCATAGGCCTGAACGACAACGCCAAAGCCATCCCAACCCTTCAAGGCGGGGTCAGACAGAACTGCCTCGATCACATCCAGCGACAGCGAAAGCCTGTCGGCTTCCTCGGCGTCGATATTGAACCCCATCCCCGCCGCCTTGGCCAAAAGCGCGAGCGCTTTGACCCGTGGCACAAGTTCATCCATCACGCGGGCTGTCTGCGCGACCTCGTAACGGGGGTGCAGCGCCGACAGTTTTACCGAAATGCCAGGGTTTTCGGCGACCGACCCTTTGGTGCAATCGCCAGCAATGGCCGAAATCGCGCGGGAATAGGCGAGGTGGTAGAACCGTGCATCGGCTTCGGTGCGGGCGGCTTCGCCCAGCATGTCATAGCTATAGGTGAAGCCTTCGGCCTGCATCTTTGCCGCGCGTTCCATCGCGGATTGGATATTTTCTCCCAGCACAAACTGCCGGCCCATTTCCTTCATCGCGCGGGCTACGGCGGTGCGGATCACCGGTTCGCCCAGCCGCTTGATGGCGCCTTTAAGCAGGCCCGTAACCCCCGGCTTGCGGTCATCCAGAACCTTGCCGGTCAGCATCAGGGCCCAAGTGGAGGCGTTGACCAAAGAGGACGCGGACTGCCCCAAATGGGTGCCCCAGTCTGACGGAGCAATCTTGTCCTCGATCAACGCGTCGATAGTTTCGGCATCCGGGACCCGCAGCAGGGCCTCGGCCAGACACATCAATGCAATCCCTTCGTCGGTCGAAAGCCCATATTCGGCCAGAAAGACCTCCATCAATCCGGGATGGCTTGCGCTGCGAATTTGTTTGACCAGATCAACGGCGCGGTCGCAAATCATGGCGCGGTCTTCGCCGGTCAGGTTTGCGGCGGCAACAAGGGTGTCGATCGTTTCGGCCTCGGGCGCGTAAATGCGGGCGTCGATTTGATCGCGGAGTGTATTCGGTGTGTTGGTGGGCATGACTCGACCTCTATTCGGATGGCCCATCATATCTTATTGCAGCAAACCTTTTTGCCTGCTAATGACC
>Ga0102812_10000439_pt1 | contig 30401 bp, 26 predicted proteins | sample ColrivemetaGS713_FD_79334 | JGI IMG/M metagenome (GOLD analysis project Ga0102812, IMG submission 79334) | Estuarine microbial communities from the Columbia River estuary - Flood tide ETM metaG S.713 | ecosystem: Environmental > Aquatic > Marine > Intertidal zone > Estuary | place: USA...
TACTTTCCCTGATTTCCGGCGAAGCTGTTTTTGATTACTCCTTCCCCATTTTGGGACTGACGCCTAAATTTGCTTTCCCAATAAATGAGAATTTACACGCAGGAGCCGGTGCATGAATGATTTACGTTCCTGGTGGGAATTATTCATTGGATTGTGGTATAGGATATGCTGTCGGAACATATGGAACAAAAGACAAAAACATCACGCTCTGTCTTGGCATGAGTTGGTTTGAATGCCCATACATTTTGGTGTCCCTATCCTTACTTTATCAGGACAATCAAGAGTCAACAAATCGTTATCAATTGTGAGTGAAAACTGGTTTTATATTTCCGAAAACAGTTCCTTTTGTGGACCGATCTACTTAGGAATCCAAGGAATAAGATATATTGCCAGAAAACTAACCTTGAATTTTGGTCTGATCCTGGTAATTGAAGGCAATGATTTTAATATTGTACCATTGCCACATATAGGAATCGCATTAAAGTTTGACAAACTACCGAGGCAGAAAAATTTTAAATGAATTAACTAGTGGGGATGACTGTAAAAAACCGGCTTACTTTAGATTTTCAGTATGGCTTCTGGCAATGACCTCCTTGTCAAGATCAATTTTCAATTTATCTTCATAAGGAAGGTTCAACATTTCATAAGATCTCTTTTTTCGATAGAAGCTGAAGAGCCTAATATAAAAAATCATTAGAGCCGCATACATCAGAAATGCAAGATCCTTAAGGTTTATCTAAAACAACAGACGGATCGATCCAGCGCCTCCAGAATGGTTATTTTTACAATATTTAGGTTTCTGAATTGGGTTATTTTTTCTACCAGATACGATATTTGTTTGCAACTTTTTATACCATATCCAAATACTAAATTTGGAATAACAAAGGCAGCTACTACGAACAAAGCGACAATTAACAGATCATCTTGTTCTCAGACTTAGCAAAACTTTATGCCCCGTCATTAAAAATATCAAATGACAAAACTAAGACCATCAAGACCAAACCAAATATCATTGCGAAGCTAACCAACCTCAGCTGCTTAAAATAAACGCTTCCGGTTTGACCTTCTATCCTGTCATCCATTATTATGACTGATTTTGCTCTTTAAGATCTTAGACCATTTGTTCGATAACCATTTTCATTTTATTCTGAACCTCAAATGCAAATTTCCCAAGTTCTTGATTTTCGACAGATTGCATGGAAGCTATTGGATCAACTGCTGAAACATCAATTCCTCCGTCTTTTGTTTCCTGAATAACCACATTACATGGAAGAAATAATCCAATTTTATCTTCTTTTTGAAGCGCCTCGTATGCATAAGTCGGATTGCAAGCTCCCAAAATGGTATATTTCTTAAAATCAACATCGATCTTTTCTTTCAATGTATTTTTGACATTAATTTCAGTTATAATACCAAAACCATGAGATTTAAGAATTTCAGTAACTTCGATTATTGCCTGATCAAAACTTTTATTCTTAAATGTTTTATTGAAATAATAGCTCATTTTAATATTAATTGTGCGTTTATAATAATTAAACAAATGTATGCTTTAAATCAAGACTTCTAAATATTTGATTCATCAAACTCAATAAACCCACTTTCAAGAAAATCTTCAAAAGCCGGATGAATTCTCAAATAAGCAAGAAATTCATGATTTAAAATAATCTCAGGATCCGCTAATTTAAAGTGTATGGAATGCTTCAATGCTTTGAATCCTTCCAAGGCATTTTCTTTAACAGAATAGGCACAAGCAATGTGAAAATAAATCTCAGAATCTTCCGGGGCCAAATCCAGGGCTTTTTCAAAATGAGCTATTGCTAAATCTAGATCATATTCATTGAGCGCAATAATACCTAGTTGCTTATCCTTGTTGGGAGGGGACTTGGGTTTTGAGCCATTTCTGACCAGTATATTTTCGTAAATGAGTTCCCCATTACGTCTCAGGTCAAGTTCAACCATCATCCATTCGTTTACTTTTGTGGTGAGAACATAACGAGCCAGGTTACCATCTTCTACGATACTAAAATGATGATGTAGTCCCCTTATTGAGGATTGTTTTGAAACCAATTTACCATTCAAAATCACAGTTTCCTCACCCAGCCAATTATTGTGAAACTCTATTATTGTATCGCCAACAATAAATTTATGATACTGCATAGATTTAATTTTTTAATTATTACAAACACTTTGCTCCCTTGTAGTTATGATTAAAAATTTCAAAAAAGTTGCTTGTAAACAATATATGACTTTGTTTTTAAATGACAAAATGATGAGCGAACAATAGCCTTTTGAAAATATAATTATATGCCTATTTTCAAATACAAAATTACAAGCTTCTCTAAAATAAAAAAGCTGATTCCCATACATGAAAACCAGCTCATTCCTTTACGAATTTCGTACTATTCAAAAAAGATTTTTCTTACAATTTTATTAGCTTTCGATTCAAATATCAGGAAGTACATTCCTGATATCATTCCATCTGGCTTAGTGAACTTAAGTCGATTCATTCCCCTTTCCAATTGTCCTTCAAATAATATGGCCGATGGTCTGCTTAAAATGTCCTGAATGAAAATATTAACATTTTCGCCTTCAGAATCCTGGTCAATTTCAATATTGATCCAATTTTTTATATGGGTTGGATAAACAATTATGTTTGGACTTTTCTTCATCGACACATCAATTTTACTCGTAATGTCTTCTTGCACTTCTTTGTCTATATTCGAATTCACAAACTCGAAGTTATTAGCTGATTTCTTCCAAATTACACTCACAATTTCCAAATTTTCAGGATCATACATTTCAAGGTCAATATCGATGTTCCCGTTAAAAACATCACCGGAAGCGCCGGCACCTGAAAATAAAATATTCCCAAAACTATTTCCGGTTAATTCCTGTCTCAGCAAACCCTTGTGCGCAGCATCCGGACCAACTGATGCCTGATATCCAATAAATACTTTTTCAACGAGGTACATTGCAAGCCTGTATTCACCGGTAAGGTCATCAAACAATTTCACAGAATAGTCAACCTTTAATTTCCCATTTGCATATTTTGCATCCAAACCAGTCTGGATCACCGGATTTTCATCAATTATTGAATTAACCTGATTTTGAATATCCACCCGTTTGTTATTCACATTGGAAGAACTAACATTTTGATCCAGGCCATCCAAAATATATCTTGGTTGACTAAAAACATTAAAATTCATCGTCATATCCTGAGCAGCAGAATTGGTATGATCCCCGCTATGGTGAACGGAAAGTAGAATGGCATTGTCTTCATTATCTGAATAAATATCATCAAAAAAATCCCAGCCCCATCCACCACATGGCGGACACCAACTAGCTGCAATCTTAACTATCATAGGAGACTGGCTTTGTGGCACTTCAATATTTTGAGCATGCAAACCAATCGAAAAGAAGAATATGACCAAAATTAAAACCAGTTGCTTCATTTTTATAATTTAATTTAATGAGCGATAATGTAAATAATACAATCAAGGCACCAAAAATGTTTACACGCAGGTGTGTTGTTATTTAATCTAATAGTAAGAAAGGTATCCCAGTATAAATCAGCCTATTTTAAAACTGCCTATTTAAGTGTAGAATTCTTGGGCTGGACCAAATATTCAAAAAGCATACAAGTCCAATCTCCTTTTGTTTTAAAACTTTGGAGTGAAAATCCGGCTCCCTCATATAATTTAATGATCTGATCTTTTTGTGTATTTAAAATTCCGGATAGGAGAAGGGTACCATTGGGTATAGTTAGTGCTGCCAAATTATTTGCTTGTTCCCTTAAAACAATTATATTGATATTAGCTAATATAATATCAAAAGGACCTGTTGGTTTTATAACATCTATCTCACCTAAGTGCACTTCTATTTTTTCGCAATTATTCAGAGAAATGCTCTCAAAAGTATTATCCGTTGAGTTTTTATCATAGTCAAGTGCGACGACATAATCTGCCCCCATTTGCTCGGCTAAAATAGCCAATATACCCGTTCCTGTTCCATAATCAAACACTGATTTATTTTGAAAAACCAGATTCTTCATCGTTTGAATCATCATGTAAGTGGTTTCATGGTGGGCGGTTCCAAAAGCCATTTTGGGATTTATAATGATACGATGCGGCATTCTCTCATTATCCGGATGAAAATCTGCTCTGATATAACAAAAATCATCTATCGATACCGGCTGAAAACTCTTTTCCCACAGTTCATTCCAATTTTCATCCTGAATAGATACAAAAGAGATTTTTAGGGAGAATTGCTCAGCCATTTCTATTAACCCTTGCCTGATCTCATCCGTTAGATCACCTTCATAAATGTAAGCCTTCACTCCTGACTCAAGTTCCAACATACTCTCAAACGGCCATTGCCAAAGCAAACCAGAAATCGTATCGTTTAAAAGGTGACCTTGTAATAATATCTCGAAATGTGCCATAAGTGTTCTGTATTTTAAATTAAATCATTTTTCGTTTATAGGCTTTCATTGTATTGAAGATCAGGGAAGCTACAGTCATCAAACCTACCCCACCTGGAACAGGGGTAATAAAACTACATTTTGGGGCGACTTGTTCAAAGTCCACATCTCCGACTATTTTATAACCTTTAGGACTATTTTTATCTTCAATTCTGTTGATGCCTACATCAATAACCACCGCTCCTTCTTTTACCATATCCGCCTTTACAAATTGAGAGATACCTATGGCCGCAATTAGAATATCGGCTTCACGCATAATAGAGCTTATTTCTTTAGTTCTGCTGTGTACCTGCGTCACTGTACAATTGCCCGGGTAGGCTTTTCTACTGAGTAATATGCTCATGGGGGTCCCGACAATATTACTACGTCCAAGCACAACTGCTTTTTTTCCTTCTGTTTCTATGCCATAACGTTCCAGGAAAAACATGATTCCAAGTGGTGTCGCCGGAATAAACCCCTCCAGTCCAAGTATCATATTACCCAAATTGACAGGATGAAAACCATCCACATCTTTTTGGGGATCCACCTTTTGTATTACTTTATTTTCATCGATGTGCGCTGGTAACGGCAATTGGACGATATAACCATCCACTGACTCATCCCTGTTCAATTGATCAATCAATTCCAGGACCTGATTTTCAGTTGCCGTTGCTTCCAGTTCAATTGTGTCAGATTCAAAGCCAACCTGAGCACAAGACCTCATCTTACTTTTGACATAAAACTGACTGGCGGGCTCAGCACCCACTAAAACAGCAGTCAATTTTGGCTTTCTTCTATTTTCTATCAAATATCCGGCAACCTCAGCTGCAACTTCCTCCTTAATTGTTTCAGAGAGTTTTTTACCATCCAGTAATTGCATATAAAATATTTTGGGCAAAGATAATCAATTTCATTTATCTTATCAGATGCAAAAATCCGTAAGATGCTTAAAAAATTAGTCTATTAACTCAAATAAATTCAAGAATTTCATCTGGCTAAATCAATGCGGAGTCATTCTATTTCTATTAAAATTAACTTATATCATAAAAGGCAAATTATCTGAATTAAAAATATGGAATTCATGCTGAAAAATAAGCGATCACTCATCATTACATTTAAAAGGAAATTAAAAACGATTCATAAGCTTACTAATTTACCTGAATAAGGTCAACGAAAATAATTAATACATTCTTTAGTACGAACAAAGAATATTGCATGTAACTGACAGATTTCATAAAGCAGATTTATATTTTGAAAATAAGAATAAATAAGATAAATTTGTTGATAGATAAACTAATACACATTAACTAAATAACACATATCTACATGGAAGACATTAATTTAGGATTAGGTTCAAGGGTAAATCACCCTGCATACGGCCCGGGAGTTGTCATTGGGACTGAAGCTATAGCATATAAAGTTTCTTTTATTGCGCACGGCATCAAACATGTCGGTAAGCAATATAAAGCATGGGAAATCATTGAAGCTATCGAGGATGAAGGGGCCGTGTCATTTAATGAAGCAGAAAAATCACTTGTCAAAATCCTTCAAAGCTGGAGCGATATTTCGCCGAGAGTTGAAATGCATGGTAAATGGAACGACGGCAAATTAATACTTCAGCCAGGAGATCCTGATATGAAAGATAAAGAAATTCCAATCGATGTTTTCTTCCATAAAATCGTGATGGTCAGAGACCGTGTGAGGGTAATGGAACAGCGGATAAATAGTAGTACGAATTTAAATGATGAAGAAAAAGTCAATTTACAGCAATATATTACAAGGGTTTATGGGAGTCTGACGACTTTCAACGTACTTTTTCAACATAAAGATGATTATTTTGTTGGAGAAAGAAAGTAATTGTCAATTTTCAGAGTGTACATTTGTTCGCTATAAACAACATAAATATGAAGGCTACTAAATGGGAAGTTAAAGGAATGAATTGTGTCAGTTGTTCCGGCGCGGTAACCAACCTGTTAAAATCAATGAACATGGATAATATCCATGTAGATTTCAGTACTGATGAGGTGGTATTTGAAAATACACCCGGGCTTGAAGATGAGAAGGTCATTAAAGGTATTGAACAATTAGGTTATAAGGTGATATTACCGGATGATCCAAAAAAAAAAGGCTCGACATTAAGCTTTGGGTAGGTATTATTTTTACATTCCCTCTCTTATTACAACATATATTCCATCTGATTCCGAATTTTCCACACACTTTCTTAAGTGATGCCTGGGTTCAATTCGGATTGGCCTTGCCCGTATTTTTACTTGGATTTCATCATTTTGGAAGAAGTGCATTTAATGCATTGAAGCAAAATGTTTTCCATATGGATCTATTGATTTTCATTGGTAGTACCTCTGCATTTATTTATAGTTTGTATGGTGCGATCACCTCGAACCCTGAGCTATTGTTTTTTGAAACAAGTGCGATGATCATCACGCTGGTCTTACTGGGTAATTATATAGAACATAAAACTGTAAGGAAAACGCAATCCGCAATTGACTCATTAAAAGCTTTGCAAGTCAATGAAGCTGTTCGAATTAATAAACAGACGGGGGAAACAGAAATAATCCCTTTACAGGACCTTAAAGTTGATGACATGGTATTAGTCAATGAAGGAGATCCAATCCCTTCTGACGGGATCATCATGGATGGTCAATGTCAGGTTGATGAATCATTGATCAGCGGAGAAAGTGAATGGATCATTAAAAACAAAGGCGATGAAGTGATCGGGTCCACCATTGCCGCTTCCGGCAACATACGAATTCAAATCACAAGAATCGGGTCGGATACCGTATTGAGTAATATCATCAACCTCGTTAAAAGAGCGCAGCGGGAAAAACCGGACATTCAGCAACTTGCAGACAAGATCAGTGGCATTTTCGTACCATTGGTAATCGGCATTTCTTTGATCACTTTTATTATTTCACACTTTATTGTAGATATTGGACTTACACAGTCAATCCTGAACAGTATAGCCGTATTGGTCATCTCCTGCCCCTGTGCAATGGGTTTGGCAACACCTACGGCAATTGCTGCTGGAGTTGGAAAACTAAGCCGTTCGGGCATTCTGATCAAAAGTGGCAAGATCATGGAAAATTTTGCCCGGATTGGTCATATTGTTTTTGATAAAACAGGAACCCTAACTACCGGGGAATTTGAAATGGTGGAATTTGATAGCATGTCAATGGATGAACGCAAAGCAAAATCCTTGGTCTATGCCTTGGAAAAACACTCTTCCCACCCTATTGCAAAATCAATAAAAAATGCATTTAAGGATGAGCAACAAGCTGAATTTATACCGACATTTACAAATATTGTGGAAGTAAAAGGAAAAGGAATTCACGCTACGGATAAAGATGGCAACCAATATTTTATTGGCAAACTGCTGGAACAGAGTACACAGATCAAACAAATAGGTTTATTCGTCAACGATATATTATCAACTCGAATAGGTATTACAGATAAGTTGAGACAGAATGCAGCCGGAGCTATGGAGGAGATAAAGAGAGAAAGAATCAATGTATCTATCCTATCCGGAGACACAAGTATCCAGGTAGAAGCCATTGCTAAGACTTTGAATATCACAAGCGTTTATTCAGAAAAATCACCTGAAGAAAAATTTCAAATCATTGAAGAATTTAACAAAACGCATAAAATAGCGATGGTTGGAGATGGCATCAATGATGCGGCAGCCTTGAGCAGATCTGAAATAGGCATTTCTATGAGTGACGCAAGCAAAATCGCAATTAATGCCGCTGATATCGTTTTGATGCACGAAGATTTAATGTTGATTCCAAAAGCAGTAAAGATCAGCAAAGCGACTCTAAAAACGATTAAGCAAAATCTTTTCTGGGCATTTTCGTATAATATCATTGCGATCCCCTTGGCTGCATTTGGATTTCTAAATCCAATGTGGGGTGCCTTATTTATGACATTTTCAGACATAATGGTTGTGGGTAATTCTATCAGACTGATCTATAAAAAAATCTGACCATCATTTCATTTCGAGCAAAAAAGAATGAATTCAACTATTTCACAATTTGTCCAATGGACAAATTGTGATAGCATCAAGAAAAATAATTTATAAAAAATTACAAAGGAATATTACCGTGTTTTTTATTCGGTATTTTATCTACTTTGCTTTCCAGCATAGCAAATGCTTTGATGAGTTTTCGTCTGGTTTCTCTTGGCAAAATGATATCATCAATAAAACCACGTGCAGCAGCACCATAAGGATGCGCAAATTTTTCAGCGTATTCCAGTTCTTTCTCTTTTAGTTTTGCTACAGGGTCATCTGCTTCTTTGATCTCATTCTTAAAAATGATCTCAGACGCTCCTTTTGCTCCCATTACAGCAATTTCTGCAGTCGGCCAGGCGTAATTTAAGTCTGCACCGATATGTTTGGAGTTCATCACATCATAGGCCCCTCCATATGCTTTTCTGGTTATAAGGGTAACCCTTGGTACGGTTGCTTCGCAAAATGCATAGAGCAATTTTGCCCCGTTTGTAATGATGCCATTCCATTCTTGATCTGTCCCTGGCAAAAATCCTGGCACATCGACCAATACCAACAATGGGATGTTAAAACTATCACAAAAACGAACGAATCTTGCTCCTTTTCTACTGCTATTGACATCCAGGACACCCGCAAGACTCAAAGGTTGATTTGCTACAATCCCGATACTTCGACCTGCCAGTCTAGCAAATCCAACAACAATATTTTCAGCAAAATCCTTATGGATCTCAAAAAAACTATCTCTATCAGATATCCCATAGATCACTTCTTTTATATCATAGGGCGTATTTGGGTTTTCAGGAATAAGTTCATCGAGTTCAGGCCGTAATTCTTCTTCAAGTTCACATTTATTTTTAGGCGCTGAAGAAGCCCAGTTTTGTGGAATATAGGACAATAGCGATTTCAGTTTTTCCAGGGCTTCCAGGTCATTTGCAGCAGTCACGTGAGTCACGCCAGATTTTACTGAGTGTGCTGAGGCACCTCCCAGATCTTCTGAACTCACCTCTTCATTTGTTACCGTTTTAACAACGTTAGGACCGGTCACAAACATATAAGATGAATGCTCAACCATAATCGTAAAATCTGTTATCGCAGGTGAATAAACCGCGCCCCCTGCACAAGGGCCCATAATGACTGATATCTGCGGAATCAGTCCGGAAGCTAAAGTGTTCCTGTAAAAAATATCAGCATAACCTCCTAAAGAAACAACCCCTTCCTGAATTCTGGCTCCTCCGGAATCATTCAAACCAATGAGGGGCGCCCCATTTTTCATGGCCATATCCATGATCTTCACTATTTTCTCTGCATGTGTTTCTGAAAGAGATCCTCCAAAAACGGTAAAATCCTGTGAAAAAACATACACGAGCCTGCCTTTTATCGTACCAAAACCCGTGATGACCCCATCTCCCAAAAACTTATTATCTTCCATTCCAAAATCATTGGAACGATGCTCAACAAACATTCCTACCTCCTCAAATGAGCCTTCATCAAGCAGCACAGCCAAGCGTTCTCTTGCTGTTAATTTCCCTTTTTTATGTTGCTTGGCATTTCTGATATCCCCGCCCCCTTTTAAAGCTTCTTCTTTGAGGTCCAATAATCTTTTTGTTTTATTATCCATCGGTACATTTTAAATGTTGTGCTTATGGCAGCTAATTTACGAATTATAGCCAAAAATCTCTGTTTATTTATTGTGTATTACAATTGATAAATCGGGATAATATTAGGTCAAACAAATGCTTTTATGATACATATTTAGCTTATGCTTAATAAATTAAGTATAAAAAAGCTTGGCGATTAAAGAATAAATATATTTTTGAGCAAATTTTGAAAAAATTAATCTGTTAAACAAAATTAAATGGACCATAAGAATTGGATCTTATCCGACCGAATTAAAGAAATGCCTGAGTCTGAAACAATTAAAATGGCTCAAATGGCCAGAGACCTCAACGCAAAAGGCATTGATGTGATTGATATGAGTTTAGGTGAGCCGGATTTTGACACGCCGAATTTTATTAAGGAAGCAGCTAAAAAAGCACTGGATGAAGGTCACACTAAATATACACCCGTTCCGGGAATCGTTTCGTTACGACAAGCGATCAGCAGAAAACTCAAAAGAGATACTGACCTTGATTATGGTGTAAATGAGATCGTTGTGTCAAACGGTGCAAAACAAACTTTTGCCAATATTTGTCTAACCACCCTAAACAGAGGAGAAGAAGCCATTCTTTTTACACCATATTGGGTTTCTTACCATTCCATCATAGAAATGGCAGGAGGTATTCCGGTTGAACTAAAAGCCGGGATTGATCAGGATTTTAAAGTAACTGCAGAACAGGTAAAGAATGCAATTACTGAAAAAACTAAGCTTGTATTGTTTTCGTCACCCTGCAATCCAACTGGTAGTGTTTATTCCTACAAAGAGTTGGAAGCAATTGCTCTGGTTTTAAAAGACTATCCACATATTCTTGTCATTTCTGATGAGATATATGAATACATCAATTTTACCGAAAAACATGTAAGCATTGCGTCTTTCAAATATCTTAAGAATCATGTTGTTGTGATTAATGGTATGTCCAAAGGTTTTGCCATGACAGGATGGAGATTGGGTTATCTTGCCGGGCCGGACTGGCTGGCTAAAAGCTGTGAGAAAATACAAGGTCAGTTCACTTCAGGTGCCAGTTCATTCGGACAGATCGCTGCTATAAAAGCACTGGAAGAAGGGCCGGACTTATCAATGAAAGATGCATTTCTGAAAAGAAAAGAAATCTTCAGAGATATGCTTGCCGAAATACCCGGCTTCAAAGTAAATAATCCGCAGGGGGCTTTCTATATCTTCCCTGATATCAGTTATTATTTTGGAAAATCGAATGGAATCAATACGATTGCAGACTCTCATTCATTTGTAATGACCTTGTTGGATGAAGCACATGTTTCCTGCGTCGCAGGTTCATCATTTGGAGCGCCAGATTGCATCCGATTTTCTTACGCAACATCGGAAGAAAATATTCATGAAGTTGTCAGACGTATTAAGGCAACAGTAGTGAACTATAAATAACATAGTTGCTAAGCATAACTAAAATTGGTAACTTTTAGGATAAAAAAAAGCTGCAAAACTTAAAGTTTTGCAGCTTTTTTCTTATTAATTTTCAAATTACAAACTCTTTTTAGTAGATATAGCAAACGAGAGGCTAATTTCATCATATATGAAATTATCCGTTATATCCGGAAATATAGATTTTGAGTTATAATTAACACCCCATTTAGTTCTGTCAAGGATAATATTGCCTGAATTAAAATTCAGCTCATCTCCTTCCTGATTAATTGCTGTTAAAATTTCAACCGGATTCGAAATTCCTTTCATTTCCAAATCTCCTTTTATTAGCAAATCAACTTTATTATTAGCTTCTATTAGTTCTGCCCCTGTGATCGTGTAGGTAGCTGTTGGAAATTTAGCAACATTGAAAAAATGGTCCTCTTTCCCTTTTGCATATCCTTTCAAGTGTGCTTCCAGTTTTTCCTTCCACTCTCCTTCCTGGTCCAAAACTGTGATAGACTCCATATCAAAAATAAATTCACCGCCAGTCACTTTACCTTCTTCAAAACTTACAAATCCTTCCTTTAAACCAATTGTACCATTGTGTTTTCCACCTACTTTACTTGCATCCCATGCAACGTTAACTGTATTTGTTTGTACCACATATTTACCATCTGCCGTTAGTGTCTCTACAGCTGGTGTCTTAGCTGATTCAACAACTGTAGCACTTTCTTGCTTTTCATTTTTACAAGCAGTAAATAAAACTGCAGATGAAACAAATGCAAGCAATAAAATCGAAATTTTCTTCATCTTACTTTTTGATTTTTTTAAATAATGACTATTAAATACTCAGGAAATAAACTTCATGTTCATAAATTACTCTTCGTAATTTATTTCCACACATGTTTCCATTAAACGTTTATACAAACCATTTTGATTCAAAATTGTTTTATTTCCTAACAATATAAATTGTTCCCTTGCCCTGGATACAACCACATTCAATTTCCTGTCATCCCCATTTTCATCCAGTGAAATTATCTGTTCAAGTCTTTGCACTGAATTGACTACGGTAGAATAAATAATAATATCTCTCGCCCCACCCTGGTATCGTTCAACCGTATCAATAGTAATCGATCCCAAATCAATATTCAAACTTTTTACTGCATCTCTAATTTGAGCGATCTGTGCCCTAAACGGTGTAATAACCCCTATGGAAAGTGCACTTGTTTCACCCCTGTTCAATGCTTTGACACTTTGTATCTGAACAATGATCTTCGCAACTAATAATGCTTCAAATGAATTGTTTTTTGCCAACTCTAATTTGTCGTTAAATTCAGTATTTATATAAAGCATTCGACCTTTGAACAATTGGTTTCCTATTTGTCCCTCCGGAATCTCTAATTCAGAAAATTGTCTTTTTTCAAATGGGAGACATTGTAGATTTCCATTATAAAAATGCGTATTCACAAACGCTTGAATATCCTGATGCATTCTTCCCTGCTCGTTCAACTGCCCAACTGCCCAATGCCAGTTTTCAGTCCGACAACGCTTGAAAAGTCTTTCAAAATAAGCCAGCCGGCAATCTGTAAGATCGATGGCCTTTAGGTCCTCGTCATTCACCTGCGAATGTCGTTCATCCTGAACCACAACAGCAGGCAATTGTTTATGGTCTCCAATGAGAATAAACTTATTAAAATTTGGTAGTATCCCTAAAATCATGGGTTCGAGGATCTGACTTGCCTCATCGATGATCACCAGGTCAAACTTTTTGAGCCTGAACAACTCCGTTTTACCTAACAGGGAACTCGTTGTACCCGTAAAAATCCTGGTTTGTGTTATTTTATTTTTCAAATTATTCCTGGATCCTGCTTGTTCCATTTGCACGTCCAGCAATCTGTGTGAATAGGCATCCCCTGTGGCATATCTGGAGCCAATCCTGATATATTCTTGTTCTGTATTTTCGATCACTCCTTCCAGTGCCTGACAAATTTCATCAACAGCCCGGTTTGTATAAGCAAGCAATAAAATATTTTGCTCGGTATTTTCTAAAAGATAGGCAACGGCATTATACAACAAGATGCTTGTTTTTCCGGTTCCGGGAGGCCCCCAAAGTAAAAAATAATCCTTACTACTCAACATTGCATTCAGAACCCCATATTGATTTTCTGTCAAGTTTCCCTTCGGAACAGGCATTTCAAGTTCCCTTTCAGAATCTGGAGGACGTCTTCCGATCAACAAATCTCTTTTCTCTTTCGGCACATTCCCAAAATAGAATAAAGAATGAAACATTTTCCGAAAACCACTATCTAGAAAATCAGGTTCCAGATTCCAGAATTTATGCTTTTTAAAAAATTGCTGGTCATATTGTTTACTCCTTAGCTTGATCGTAAAATCTGTATGATCCATTTTAACCAATGATGCGCGAATAACCTGATCTGAAATCTGGTGAATAGGTTCATCTGAGTGCGGACGTAAAATAATAATGTCCCCTACCCTGAAATTTGCCAGTTCATTACTATTCTCTGTCTTTGTTAAAGTAATCAGGGGCGAATCCTCCATCGACTGATTGTCCACGATCATTAAAGACTTGTATATACTGAAATTATCAAGTTTGTCTGCATCATTTCCAAGCCACATATTAGCCATCCCATTATTCTCCCTGTTATTGTGTGTTCCGGTTTTAGCTAAATGATGTTCAAGCGTAATAAAAGAACTCATCCTGTTAAAATAGGACTGTTCAAGTGAATCAAGGGATTGATACATTTTTTCAAAGCGTTCAATGTCACTTTTCAGAAAACCATAGGCCCCCGTAAAGTTTACGATCCGAATCTCCTTTAGCAAATCGGATACCCCTTTATTATCTGTCATCTTCCTTTCTATTGCATATATGTCATTTCGCACGGAAATCGCTTCCATTTGTGCAGCTTTGACAGTAGGTGCAAATCGCAGATTTTGTTTGCCAAGCTTGGAATATAGAATATAATTTAAAGGTTTTGTCTTATAATTATAAACCGAACGGACCATCAGATCATACAATAATGTCTGGGTGTAATGGTTCACACTCAAACCATACATATTCTCCCTGAATGGACTCCCACTTTTCAATTCAATAATCGAAGATTCATTTTTTGCCTTTTTATACAAAACGTCAATTCTACCCTGTATACCAAATTGGGGAGCATAAAAACTCGGTTCAACCACACATCTCTCAGGATGCAGTTCAAGACCCGGAAAATCCTGCTCAATCACTCTTTTCAGGTTCATGAAATGGGTTTTAACCGTACGGACAATTTCCAGAACTTCCTGATCGCTAAGCAATGTAAAACTCAACGGAGCGATCATAAAAACGTGTTTCAGTATCTTTTCAAAACTAATTTGAAGGTCATGCAGCAATTCATCTAATACATAATTAACCAAATGCCCAATCAAAAGGTATTTATTGGGTTCAACCGGCAAAAATTTCCTTAGAAGATAATAGGAAGAATTGGCACCATTTGGCATGAAGCATTCTGCCACAGCAGTTACATCAATCAGATAATCGGGTTCAATTATGATCCAGTTGGGATGCAAAACGCCATCTTTATCGATCCCCACTTCCCTTAATTCAACTGTAACCGGGAGTTCATTGATTTGTTGCCATTTTTTAAGATTGATCAAACTCTTTTGAAACAGATCAAGTTGGGAATAATCCATTAATAGTTTAACATCAGGTTCAGTATCAGAAATAAATTCAAATTGATTTAATTTGGGATCAAAAGTCGTGATCAAACCACGGATTGACAATTTATATGAATCCATAACAGGATCATTCTTCTCATATTCAGGTTTTATAATTTTCTTTTGAATTTCTGCAGGAATTTCAACTTGATAAAGCTTCGTAAGCAAATTCCCGATCAGATACAAACCCAGTTCATATACTTGTTTGAATTCTGTAAAAGTGTGGAGGTTTAATTTCTCCTTTCTATACAAATGTAACTCATATAAAAAACCAGATGGCAATTTAAATTGAATACCTAAAAATGCAATTCTGGCAAATAAAGTATTGAATAGCAATCTTTCCGTTCCGGTAAGATCCACGATCAGACTTTCAAAAACGTCAAATTGATATTGAAGCAATCGGTGATCCAACTGATGTTTATTATTCGCTAATTTGGTAAGGCTTGTAAGGAAGATCTGACCGACCTTCTCATTATCCTGATTTTTTACCATTCCTACTTTTTATATCAACAAATTACCTAATTAAATTGGATTTAGCCAAAAGTAAATCTTTTAAACCCCAATTTTGCATTTGATTTTTCCATTATTTCCACATTCCTGGAATCCTGATATTTTTAGTGTGCAATCAAATTGCAAAGTAGCTCAGTTAGATGAAATTTATATTTGACTATGAAAAACATCAAATCTTTTAGTATTTTTATTACTTCAAGTAAAACAAAATTGTGATGATGACAAAAACTAAGATTGCTGGCATGGGTTTTTACGTCCCTGAAAACGTAATTACAAACAAAGACCTTCAAAAATACATGGATACTTCAGATGAATGGATTCAGGAAAGAACTGGGATCGTTGAAAGAAGATATGTAAAAAAACACGAGGAGACAACTTCCATTATGGGGGCCAAAGCAGCAAGAAAAGCATTGGATTTTGCCGGAGTCAAAAAGGAAGATGTAGATTTTATCATATTTGCAACATTAAGTCCTGATTACTTCTTTCCGGGAAGTGGTGTGTTGATGCAAAGAGAACTTGGAATTACCGGAACGGAGATTCCAGCGCTTGATATCAGAAATCAGTGCAGTGGTTTTGTTTATGGATTAGAAGTTGCAGACCAGTTCATCAAAACCGGCAAATACAAAAACATACTTTTAGTCGGTGCAGAATATCAGTCAATGGGTATGGATTTCAGTACTAAGGGCAGGAATGTATCTGTCATTTTCGGAGATGGTGCTGGCGCAGTATTGCTCCAACCAACAACAGAAGAAGGTAAAGGAATATTGACTACACACATACACTCAGACGGATCCAATGCAGAGGTACTTTCCTTTATCAATCCAGGATCTCACGGAGGTTATCATTTAGGCAAAGAGCATTTTGGATATGACGATTCAATGCCTATTGGCAATGGATTTATTACTGAAAAAATGTATAAAGAGGATATGTTATTTCCCCAAATGGATGGACAAACAGTTTTTAAAACAGCCGTACGGAAATTTCCTGAAGTAATTATGGAAGCTCTAGGAACCTGTGGTTACACCCCACAGGATCTTAATCTATTAATTCCACATCAGGCCAATCTAAGGATAAGCCAGTTTATTCAGAAAATGATGCGACTAAGAGATGACCAGGTATTCAACAATATCCAAAAATACGGTAATACAACAGCTGCTTCAATTCCAATTGCTATGACTGAAGCATGGGAAGCAGGAAAAATCAAAGAAGGAGATCTCGTTTGTCTCGCTGCTTTTGGTAGCGGATTTACCTGGGGAAGCGCATTGATCCGTTTCTAATCACTGGATTTCTTACTACCGCTGTATATGTCGTAACAATATAATTTAGACGGAATTGCCCCGTTCAAAACATTCATTTTAATGCTTGGCTTAAGCCCCACCTTTTGAAGTGCAGGTATGTTGCCACTAAAAACGCATACACGCCTGTCTTCATATTCGTGTTTGATCTTCGTACCGATATCAGCGTACAACTGGTCTATGTCATCTGACTCCAAACGAACGTCATATGGTGGATTCATAATGAGAAATGCAGCTTTCCTGTGTGCGTCATCCTTCAAAAAATCCTGCTTGTATATCTGAACCTGATCGCCATAGGGGATCTGTATCAAATTCTTTTTGGCTGCAAACATGATTTTTGTCTTGATGTCTGCCCCTGAAAATTCAATTTTGGGTGCCCGGATCTGCTCCTTCGCCTCAGCTTTGATTTTTGCCCATAATACATCATCAAAATCCTGCCACCTCATAAATGCAAAGTCATCCCTGAAATGGTTAGAAGCCGTATTTGTATGGATCATCAGGGCTTCCGAAATAAAGGTTCCGGAACCACACATCGGATCATGAAATGATGGGAATTTTTCAAATTCCGTCTTCAATAACAACCCGGCAGCGAGTACTTCGTTAAGTGGTGCTTCGTGTGAGGCAACTTTATACCCCCTTTTATATAAGGGTTCACCCGAACTATCAAGTGACAAAGTACAATCCTGTCCAGAAATATGGACATTTACGATCAGATCCGGCATATAGGTTGATACATTGGGTCTGCGTCCAAAATGATCCCTGAATTGATCCACGATGGCATCTTTTGCTTTCAATGCCATAAACCTGGAATGGGTGAAGGTTTCAGAATTCACTACAGAGTGAATAGCAAAACACTGATTAACCTTAAACAAATCCCGCCATTGAACCTCGCGGATCGCTTCATAATATTGCCTTTCATCCTTCGCCGTGAATCTGTGAATTGGAACTAAAACCCGCAAACCGGTTCTTAGCTGTAAATTGGCCCGGTAGAGCAATTCTTTTCCACCTTCACATTTAACGGCCCGGGTCAGAATTTCAACATTCTCTGCTCCAAGTTCTTTTAATTCATCTGCCAGTATATCTTCAAGACCCTGGAAAGTCGTTACAGTTAATTCCATCCGTATCAGGTTTGGATTGCTCCTAAGTTAAAATGTTTTATCTCGCTATTATTAGCTGCCTCCAGTGATACAGATATAAATGATCTTGTTTCTCTGGGGTCAATTATTTCATCCACCCATAAACGGGATGCGGCATAGTATGGTGTTGTTTGACTATCGTATTTTTCTTTTGTTTTCTCAAACAGTTCTTTTTGCAATTCAGCATCCGGTTCCTGATTGTTCTTTTTCATGGCAGAAACCTTTATTTGCGTAAGCACTTTAGCCGCCTGGGTTCCCCCCATCACAGCGATCTTAGCCGTAGGCCATGCGAATATAAATCTGGGATCATAGGCTTTGCCACACATGGCATAATTACCCGCCCCATAAGAATTCCCTAAAACAACCGTTATTTTGGGAACAGTTGAATTTGAAACGGCATTTACCATCTTAGCGCCGTCTTTTATGATGCCGCCATGTTCTGCCCGCTTACCAACCATAAAACCCGTGACGTCATGCAAGAAGATCAATGGAATCTTTTTTTGATTACAGATCATGATAAAACGGGTAGCTTTATCAGCAGAATCAGAATAGATCACTCCTCCAAATTGCAACTCTCCTTTTGCCGTTTTGACAACCTCTCTGTTATTGGCGACGATGCCGACTGACCATCCATCTATCCGTGCATAAGCAGTTATTATGGTTTTTCCATAATCCTTTTTATAATAAGTCAGTTTTGAATCATCGACCAAAGCTTCAAGAAGATCAACGGTGTTGTACGGCTTCGTTCTTTCAACAGGCATCTGACCCAAAATTGAATCAATAGATACCTTCGGCATTTGGGCTGCTACCCTGTCCATTCCTGATTGCGGAAAACTCCCCATCCCTGCCATCAAATCCCTGATCGTATCCAGGGCATTCTCATCATTTTCAGCAACATAATCTGTTACACCTGAAATATTACTCTGCGTATGCGCTCCTCCCAGGGTTTCCTGATCTACATCTTCTCCAATCGCAGCCTTCACTAAGTAAGGCCCAGCCAGAAAAATAGAACCTGTTTTATCAACTATGATGGCTTCATCCGACATGATAGGCAAATAAGCTCCACCGGCCACACAACTGCCCATAATGGCTGAAATCTGGGGGATACCCATTGAAGACATCCTGGCATTGTTTCTGAAAATCCTGCCAAAATGTTCTTTATCTGCAAAAATCTCTTCCTGGATAGGGAGAAAAATACCGGCACTATCAACTAAATAAATAATTGGAATGCGGTTTTCCATTGCAATTTCCTGCGCGCGTAAATTCTTTTTACCTGTAATCGGAAACCAGGCACCTGCCTTAACAGTGGCATCATTTGCGACAACTACGCAAAGTCTTTTATTGACATAAGCCAAACCAGTGATCACGCCAGCAGCCGGGCATCCACCATATTCTTCATATTGCTCATAACCTGCAAAAACACCAAACTCATAGAATTTGGACCCCTTATCAATCAGATATTCAATTCGTTCCCTGGCTGTGAGTTTGCCGGCAGCTTTTTGCTTATCCAATCTTTTCTTTCCTCCCCCTAAATGAATGATATCCCTTTTACGTTTAAGGTTACTAAGCAAAAGCTTATAGTTATCCTCATTTTGTAAAAACTGGATGGATTTTGCGTCTGACATGTCTTAATTTATTTAAGATTGCCAAATTATGAAAATTAACGCGTTCGGTTCGGATATGAATGGAAATTTATGCTATCAGAAGTACATTTAAAGTACTTATTTATCAAAAACATAAGGAAAATCTCCGGGATAATTCCGATAAAATCCTTCAAACCTTACCTCTTGATCAGATTTCTCATATTGCTCTATGAATTCATCAACACTTCCCACCTTATTTTTGTTAACCGATGAGATGATATAGCCAGGTTCAATATTAATTTTATTCATCTTACTTCCCACCAAAACACTTACTACCATAACACCTTGTTTGCCCATGGCATCAATTTCTTTCTGACTCATATCCCTCAATTCAAATCCAAGATCCTGCAATGCTTCATCCCTCCTGACACTGATCAGATCATATGTATTCATGTTATTCTTTAGAATAGCTTGCTTAACCATGGTTTCACCTTGTCTAACTAATGTCAATTGAATAGTTTCACCAGGTCGGTGTCTTGCAACCAGCTCCATGAAATCGGCGTTACCATTGACTTCTGATTTATTTACTTTTATGATGATATCCCCTTTCTTCACACCAGCATCCGAAGCTGAACTTTTCCTGCTCACACTTTCCACATAGACCCCTTTTACAGATTCAAGTCCGTTTTCCTTAGCAAGATCGTTATTGACCGAATAGATCGTAATTCCCAACCAACCTCTTTGCACACTTCCAAATTTTTGAATATCATAGATTACCTTTTGAGTCAGCGTGGAAGGAATGGCAAAAGAAAAGCCTTCATAACTGCCACTTTCAGACATCAGCGCTCCAATTATCCCAACCAGTAATCCCTGAGTATTTACAAGGGCACCACCGCTATTTCCCGGATTAACCGCAGCATCCGTCTGTATGTAGGATTCTATTCCATTTGATTGCAGAAGATTTATATTTCTTGCTTTTGCACTCACAATTCCAGCTGTAACAGAACTTTGCAATCTGAATGGACTTCCAATTGCAAGTACCCATTCTCCTACCTGGAGAGAATCAGAATTACCAAAAAACAGGAAAGGAAGATTGTCAGCATTTATTTTTAGAAGTGCCAGATCAGTTGACGAATCATATCCGAGAACCTCTGCGTCAAATTCCCTGTTATCATGAAGCACCACCTTGATCTCTTTTGCATCCTCAATAACATGATGATTACTTACGATCAAACCGTCGGATGAAATTATTACTCCGGAACCGGAAGACCTGTAGAATTCGGGGTGGAAGTCATTAATTTTTGCTTTGATCTTTTTGGAAGTTCGAATGAAGACAACAGATTCTACACCTTTTTTTGCGGTTTCAATGAAATCATCCGGCTTGCTGGCTTCGAAAACTTTGTTGAACTTGCCATTTAATAAAACTTCATTTTCCCTAACAAAATTCGCCTTTTCAATTTTCTCCCAAACAACTTTATGTGGATTGACATAAATATCATAAATCAGAACTGCACTGAAAGCAGACAGTAAAGAAAAAACCACTGAAAAAACAATATTTTTATTCATGATAAATTATTCTATAATTTGAGTATCCGGCATAAAATGTAACAACTGTTCCCCGGCAAATAGGAGAATTTCAGCTATATAACAATTTTAAACCAAGTTTTGGTTTATCAGGATTGGGGTTAATTGAGAAAATTTAGTGAATTCCCTTTACAAGACCTCTTTTTGCATCCAACACAAATTCAATGATCTCATTTTTAAAGCTCGAATCCGCAATATGTTCCCTAATGTACTCCACAGCAATTTTTTTATTTCTGTGTTTCACAAATATGATCCTGAAAATATCTGAAATTTGTTCGATCTGCTCTTGTGAAAACCCTTTTCTCTTGAGACCAATTGTGTTTACTCCAACAAAAGACGCAGGATCTCTGGCAACTTTAATGTAAGGCGGAACATCTGTTCTGATAGTCACCCCCCCACCTATCATTGACTGTTGTCCAATCCTGGAAAACTGATGAATAGGAACCATTCCTCCAATATTTGCAAAAGCGCCAACATGCACATGTCCACCCAAATTTGAGGCATTGGCAATCGTTACATTGTTAGAAATAATACAATCATGGCCTATATGAACATATGCCATGAAATAGCAATCATCACCAATGATCGTTTTCCAATTCTGTGTTGTGCCCCTGTGTAAGGTGCAATGTTCCCTGATAACAACTCTGTCCCCCACTTCCACCGTCGTCAATTCCCCTCCAAAGCTTTTATCTTGAGGCCGTCCGCCAATCACAGCTCCGGGAAAAATATGACAATTTTCTCCTATCCTGCTTCCACTATAAATAGTGACATTCGGCTCGAGAATAGTTCCTTTTCCTATATGAACATCCTCCTCAACATAACAAAATGGCCCTATCTTAACATCCTGTCCAATATTTGCATTTTCGTGAACAACCGATAGATCTGACATAATTATCTCTTTACAATTTGTGCAGTTAGTTCGCCTTCAGATGCAATTTTATCCCCTACATAAATGGTTCCAAACATATGTACGATCCCTCTTCTGATCGGCTCCAGTAATTCCAGTTTCATTATCAATGTATCTCCTGGCAAAACTTTCATTTTAAACTTAACTTTATCCACTTTCAGAAAATAGGTATCCCAACCTTTCGGGTCTTCCTGCATATTCAAAGCAAGTATTCCACCTACCTGAGCCATAGCTTCTATTTGCAATACCCCAGGCATTACGGGATTGTCAGGAAAGTGGCCCGTAAAATAATTTTCATTAAAAGTGATGTTTTTGATCCCGACAACAAAAGTATCCGTCAGTTCAATAATCTTATCAACCAATAAGAAAGGATATCTGTGCGGCAACAAATCTGATATTTGATTTATGTCGAATACAGGTGGTTTTGTCGTATCATATTTTGGTAATCCCCGTAATTTCTTTTGTTGTCTGAATTTGTCTCTCAACAATTTTGCCAGTGCCACATTTGCTTCATGCCCTGGTTTTTTTGCAATCAATTTACCTTTAATTTCTTTCCCAAATAAGGCAAGGTCCCCGAGCAGATCCAAAAGTTTGTGTCTGGCCAGTTCATTGCTAAACCTGAGTGGGGTATTGTTTAAAATACCTTCTGAAGAAATACTAAGATTGGGAACTCCTACTTTTATCTCAAAGGCTGTTAGCTCTTCTTTTGAAATAGGTCGGTCCGCAACAACAATCGCATTACTAAGATCGGCCCCTTTAGCCAGATCTCTTTCCAGTAATGATTCAATTTCACTGAAAAACCCAAAAGTTCGTGCCGGTGCAATCTGGTCTGAATATTCGCTCGGATCATCCATTTCAGCAAATTGCTTGGCAACATGAGGAATATTAAAATCAACCAATGACTGAACCGTAAAATTATCAGCTGGCATTAGAATATATTCACTCCCTGTTTCTGCATGCTTGAACTCAATTACTTCATCGATTTCAAGAAATTCCTTTTCAACATCCATAGTTTTGATTCCGACTGACAGAAACGCATCCACAAACGGTTTCGCACTTCCATCAAGAATGGGTAGTTCAATCCCCTCAATCTGAATGAGAAGATCATCAATTCCCAATCCATAAAGGGCAGACATAGCATGCTCAATCGTTCTTACAGAAGTAATGTCATTACTCAATGTTGTTCCTCTGTTTGTAGAACTTACATACCTAATATCAGCTTGAAATTCAGGTTGGCCTTCAATATCCATTCGCTGAAATCTGATTCCAAAATTGGATTCTGCTGGTTTAAAACATACTGTTGATGCCTCACCAGTATGTAATCCAATACCACTTAATGAAACTTCTTTTTCGAGTGTTTTTCTATATCCCATCTATTTGTTTTTTAAAGCGTCTAATTCTTTTTCTAGCGTTTTTATTTTCATTTCAAGTGCCGGTAGAATTTTAAATACCGAGTACGATCTGATATAATCTCTAAAATCAATGGCCGGAGAACCAAAATATCTGCCTCCCGGTTTATGAATTGACTGCCCCACCCCGGATTGTCCTTGAAATTGACTACCATTTGCAATTTTAATATGTGGAACAAAAGCACTTTGACCACCAACCACACAATTAGATCCGAGTTTTACACTACCCGCAATGCCAGTTTGGGCGGCAAGTACGCTATTTTCTCCAATCTCAACGTTATGTCCAACTTGAATAAGATTGTCAAGTTTAACCCCTTTTTTAATTATGGTAGATCCAAAAGTCGAGCGGTCAATCACCGTATTTGCTCCTATTTCCACATTTGACTCCAAAACGACATTGCCAATTTGAGGTATCTTATCAAATGATCCGGAGCCATTCACATTGTATCCAAATCCATCGCTTCCCAAAACCACATTAGAGTGAATAATACAATCATCCCCAATAACGCATTCCTTGTAGATTTTAACTCCTGGATAGATCTTAACCCTTTTTCCAATTTTAACGCCATTCCCAATGAAAACCTGCGTTCCAATCAAGGAGTCTGCTTCAATTAGCACATTATCTGAAACATGCGTAAAATTACCAATGGAAACGGAAGGATGGATTAAACAATTAGCTGAAATATGGACGTGCTTTTCTATCCCTTCATCAAATATATCATTTGAACCGAACAATTCAAGCAGACTTCTAAAAGATTTTTGAACATCATCAACACCAATTAAAACCGCCTCAGGAACGCTCTTAAATTTAGCATTTTTCTTTACTAAAACAGCAGAGGCATTGGTGGTTAAAAAGTACTTTCCTAGTTTTGGATCATGGAAAAAACTAATTTGCCCGGTATCTGCCAATTCTAAATTGTTAATATGCTTTATTTCAACACTTCCATCCCCAACAAATTCAGCTTTTAAATAGGCACTGATTGATTCTATTGTATGCATTTGTAATTTTTTTATCTTCAGTCTTCTTTAAACGAAAAATAGCTTTTATTTAATACGACAGATCAAAAATAATATAAATAATAAGCTCACTTAACAGAACGACCAAAACTAAATTGCATTATTGGTTTAAAACCAAATTCAAAGTAATATTTTTAAAAAAGATGATTGGATATACACTATTTTTTTTTAATTTGTACTCAATTATATCCAAACAATATAAAATTCTTTTAGTTATGATGAACGAAAAAATTTCCACGATTATGATTACAGATGTGATCTCAGTGGGACCAAATGACACTTTGGAGCATGTTAAAAATTTATTGATTGCTGAAAAGATAGAACACTTGCCTGTTGTGGACGACAAGAAATTGGTCGGTATAATTTCCTATCATGATTTATGGGAATTGAATAAAGATCTTAAAGAATACCCTAAGTTCAAAGCAAAGGAAATTATGACAAGGAAAGTGGCTTTCCTTGAACCAAGTGCAAAAATCGGGACAGCTGCAGAACTTTTTCTGCAAAATCTTTTTCACTGTATACCTATTTGTGATGAGGAGAAAAACCTCGTTGGAATTGTCACTAATTTAGATATTATTTGGTATGCATACAAGAAAGAATATCCAAAACATTATGACCAATTCGAATATTTCCATTGATCACGATTTGACTTTTTTACAAGACTAAATATTAAGCATCTTCAGTTTTTTGAAGATGCTTTTTAATATCATGTGGCTTATGTCATTTTCAATAAATAAAATACGGTCCAGCAATGTTTCTGCTTATCAGTTCTTCCAGCTGTCCAGGTTGGCCGTTGCTATTTTCATAAGTATTCTTTTGGTGAAAATAGGTTTTGAAAAAATTGAAGTCTCAACATTTGAACTATTTATTTTTACAGCTAATCTGTTTTCTTTTTTCTGGGTAATGGGGATAAAAAACGCATCGCTTTCCTTTTACCCTTCATTGAATATTGCAGATAAAAAATCATTTTATTTCAACAGTTTTGTCATACTGCAGTTACTGGGATTTGTATTTGCCATCTTCATGTACATCTGGTTAGTCAACGGCAATTCAGAAAATGAAACACTGAGCAACGGGATAGTACCATGGCTCATTTCAGCCTTTCTATTATTTTATGCGCCTACCGTTCTGATAGAGATATTATTCATTCTTGAAAAAAAATCAAAGGAACTCTTTAATTATGCGGTCGGCATCCATTTGTTACAATTGGTAGCGGTCAGCATTACCGCTTGGATAACTAAAGATATCATCTCCCTGTTCATTGTTTTATTTGCCTGGACTTTTTGCAAATGGATTTTTACATTTTGGCTCGTATTAAAAACAAAACAATTCGACTTAAGGATTGGTTTGGTTAAAAAACTTATAGTATTCAGTTCCCCCATTATCATGCATATTTTATTGGGAAATGGAATGGAATTTATAGATGGGTTACTTGTAAATCAGTTCTTCAGTCCTGACCTGTTTGCTGTATTCCGATATGGTGCCAGAGAATTACCATTTTTCGTAATCCTGATCGCAGCACTCAGCAGCACAATGATACCTATTGCAGTAAAAGACATTAACAATGCCAGCTCTGAGATCAGAAGCAGAACATTAAAATTGATGCATCTGTTTTTCCCTGCTAGTATCCTTTTGATCTTTTTCAGCCCTTGGTTATTTTCGACTTTTTATTCAGCTGAATATCTGGATTCCGCTTTACTTTTTAATACGTACTTGTTGATTCTTGCTTCCCGGATCATAATGGTTGAAGTCTTTGTTTATGCCAAACATCTAAATAAAGTGCTGATGTACGTTTCTTTGGGTGAATTATTGATCAATATCATACTTTCAATATTGTTTATGCAATTTTGGGGACTGACAGGGATAGCTATAGCAACAGTAATTGCCTTTATGCTAAGCAAAATAAGCTTGGTTGCATTTATTTGGATAAATCATAAAATACGTTTAACAGAATACGTACACTTACCTGCCTATTTTACCTACACCAGCTTATTATATGCCGGTTATTTTATCAGTTTATTCTTTTTGTAGAACGAAGATTGATCCTAAACAATTAATTGTACAACGTCACTTTCCATTTACCAGGCTTGATGATCTCAAACTCAAAGAGGACATCTGTTGTGGATGTTTTGATTTTATTCTTTGTCTTATATCTTATGTTGCCCTGGAATGGGAAAACAACATTTTTCCAGCTTACATAACTTGAAATAGATTGTTCGTCTCCACTACTCCCGTAAATAATCAGATCTTCGATCGTATGGTTGGTTCTTCCGTTTTGAAGAAATTCAACCTTAATCTCATTTCCATCATCAATTTTCACAAATGAATTTCGATCAACGCTTCTGCTCCTGACAATCTTGTAAGGTTTAATCTTTTTTGGTCCTACGTACACATCATCTTCCCAAAAGCCTTCTTTTAAAGACTTATCCCCGTTAAGGGTATAATCATATTTACCTTTACCCTCTCTTCTCCCCTTTTCAAATTCACCCACATACACGTCTCCATTTGCATAAGTATATGTGCCTCTTCCTTCTGGATATCCCTTTTTAAACTTTCCTGAATAAGTATCTATTCCGATTGCTATCCCTTTCCCGTGAGCCAAACCACTTTTACATTTTCCTTCATAAGAGCCAGCCAATTGATCCATTAACACTTTACAATCATTTTGACTATTTATGCTTAAACTTAATGTCATCGTCAATAATAAAATCACATATTTCATTTCATTCAATTTAATTCACTCTAAAATATAATAAAAATGAGAGAAACTCAATGAAAAGAAGCGTTTTTAGACGACCTGCAGGAAATATAACTTGCTATCGGACTATGAAATTAATACTGATCGTTCCACACTGTTCAACCAGCTCTCCAGGCACAAAGCGATATCTCATGGCTGAGATCTCCGCTATTTCGACTAATTCCCTGTCAGTGGTTGTGGAACCCTTCTGTGTGAATTTTGAACTGATTACTTTTCCATCCTTATCCACGCAAACGCGCACAACAACCTTTCCGGATTTTTGGGATTGCTCAACAATTTCAGGTTCGAATAAAACCCCTCTGGAATCCAGGCCGCCTCCCACCTTACCTTTTCCTTTAGAAATGCCGGAAATGGCTTCTGCATCCGGTTCACCTAGCGGATCCCCCTGGTTTTGACCATTCTGTGCATTTGTTCCTTTTTTACTGAATAATTTACCGAATTCATCCTTTGCTTTATCCATTTTTTCAGCAGGATTTTCTTCCTTGATCACTTTAACTTCGGTTTTTTCCTTTTTTGCAGGAATTGGACTTTCCTGTTTTTCAACAACCACCGGGCTTTCCTCTTCTACGATGCTTGTTTTAATTTCTTCTTCTATCACTTTATCAATAAAATCCTCCGGTTCCATCTCTTCAGGTTCAATTTCCTGATCCGGCATCGTTTTACCGGGTTCTTCCCCTTCACTTTCTATTGGTAGTCCAAAACTGACAACCACCCCTTCATAAGCGGCAGCTGGTTTTTCCCGGACAAATCCCGGAACATATAAAATATAAAGGACAATAAGAATATGGACCAGCAAACTGACAACCCACCCAATATATTTGTAATTGGCTGAAAAGCGTTGATCTTTATTTGAAGTCATACACCTAAGAATTAGTTGTCATCAAAAGATTTAACCTAAGCTTGTTCTGACTGTTATTTAGGATCCGTCATGATCGCATCAACACCCAGGCGGTATGCAACGTCCATAATGGCTACTACATACTCGTTTGGTACTCTTCCATCAGGGGAAATTGTAATGCTTACAGCTTTCCCTTGTCTGCGGTTCTTTACTTTTATGAGACTATTTTCAATACTGGCTATTGAGATTCTTTTGCCATTTACGTAATATTGCCCTTTTCTATTTATTTCAACATTAAATGGCTTTGTTTTTGCGGAGATGGCAGTTTGTGATTTTCCTGGCAATTTCAGATTCAATGCATTTGGAACAACCATAGATGAAGTCAACATAAAAAATATCAATAACAGGAAAATGATATCTGTTAGAGAAGACATGTTGAATTGCGCGTTTACCTTGCTTTTTTTCTTGAATCCCACTTTATACTAAATTGATACTTATCTATTTATTTATTCGGCTGCGTGGCTATGATCGCCCGCATTCTGTTACTGTTGGCCATACCCATCACATCGTACACACTTTTCCAGGGCACCCCTACTTCAGAAATTATTGTAACAGTTGCATCTTTCTTTTCTTCCGGATTCATTTTGGATAGTGAATTCCTGATATTCCGGTTTAATTCACTTGCCTGAACCTTTTTTCCATTGAAATTATAATCCCCGTTTTTCATAATGGTAACGGCTACGGTAGTTGGTGCAACTGTACGACTATCTGATTTGGGCAGCTCAACTGTGATCTGAATCATAGAAGAAGTAAGCATGAAAAATATCAGTAACAGAAATATAATATCTGTAAGTGACGACATGCTGAATTCAGCGCTAACTTTATTTCTCTTTTTTAGTCCCAAACTGAGTAATTTATGCTGTTGGCTCCTGTAATAAATCCATAAATTCAACGGTTACCTGCTCCATTCTGAAGACAACCTTATCCACAGATGCTACTAATAAGTTGTATGCTACAAAAGCAATAATACCAATGAAAAGACCAAAGGCTGTAGTGATAAGTGCCTGATAAATTCCACCTGCCAAAACATCTGGTGTTACATTTTGCTCATTTGCCATTGTATAGAATGCCATGATCATACCTGTTACCGTTCCAAAGAAACCGATCATAGGTGCGGCACCTGCAATACTTGCGAGTGTAGATAAATTCTTTTCAAGTTTGAAGATCTCAAGATTCCCTACATTTTCAATCGCAGCATCAATATCTCTCAAAGGTTTTCCAATTCGCATCAAACCTTTTTCAACCATTCTTGCCATTGGAGAGTCCGTTGTTTTACATAAGGCTTTTGCGCCTTCGATATTCCCTGCAGCAACAGAAGTTCGAATATTATTCATAAAACTTTCGTCGACTTTTCCCGCTTTTTTTATGGTCAGCCATCGTTCAATAAAGATATACAAGGCAATAACTGAAAGAACCAACAAAATACCTACTATAGCAACACCTAAAGGTCCGCCTTTCATAATAAGATCAAGAACACTCTGCGTTACCTCCTCTGTACCTTCTTCAACTGCTTGCGGTACTAATAAAAATCCAAGTTGAAACATGCTTTTAATTTTTTTTTGATATGCTATGAACGATTATTAAAATGTATAAATTATGTCAAGTTGCGAATTTAATCAAATCCTTTCAAATATTATGATTTTTTTTAATTTTTGGAAAGAATTCTGATTCGCCCAAATTTTTTTGAAGCCCCCCTCCCGAAGTATGGTTTTTTGGATCAATACTTTCAGGCAAAAATGCCAATCTTCTATTTAGTTTAGACAAAAAGTCCCTGAATATTTGTTGCAAAAAGTTTAACAGCAATTGCTAATAACACAACTCCGAATATTTTTCGCACAACATCAATTCCTGATTTTCCAATCATTCTTTCAATAAGATGTGAATACTTAAGTACCCCATAAACAAAAATCAGATTGACCACGATAGCTATCACGATATTTACGATCGCAAATTCAGCCCGAAGTGACAAGATAGATGTTAAACTCCCTGCTCCTGCAATCACTGGAAATGCGAGCGGTACTACAGAGGTGGTTGTAGGTGTCTCTTGTTCTTGCTTATAAATCGTAATACCCA
>Ga0102812_10000440_pt1 | contig 30359 bp, 31 predicted proteins | sample ColrivemetaGS713_FD_79334 | JGI IMG/M metagenome (GOLD analysis project Ga0102812, IMG submission 79334) | Estuarine microbial communities from the Columbia River estuary - Flood tide ETM metaG S.713 | ecosystem: Environmental > Aquatic > Marine > Intertidal zone > Estuary | place: USA...
AAGGTCTGGTAGGAGGCACAGCACTGCCTAAACGCACTGCTAATCTGCTTTGTGAAAAGTATCCCCATCTTGCCAAAGATGTTATTATGAAACTGAATCATGGTAATAATCTAAACAAAGACCTTGAACCATCACAGGCAGTCTATGCAACTACGAGTGATGCTAAAGATAAAAATATGGGTGGTGTAGGTTATACAATCTATCCGGGTTCATCCAATCAAGACGAAATGATTGACTACTTTGGTCGTGTCCAGCAACTTCTTAATCGAGCTTGGAGAGATAATGACCTAAAGACTGTTCTCTGGTCCTATCCCCGTGGTGGTGACTTTGAAGAAAACTCTATGAAAACTGTTATGCACGCTGCCTATATTGCTGCACAGTTAGAACCTGATGTTATCAAAGTTAAGTTACCATTTAATGCTAAAAGTTCGTCTGATGTGAATAATGTTATTAAAGCAGCGTGTGGTATCCCTGTAATCTTCTCTGGTGGGTCTAAGAAAGATGTAGATAGTATTCTTAGTGATGCAAAACTTATTGCAGAAGCAGGTGGATACGGTATGATTTTAGGTCGTAATGTATTCCAACGTGAACCAGTAGAAGCAAAGAACCTACTGCGTGACATTCATAAAATCTTTAGGGAAAGTTGATATGGTTAGATTCTTGGCAATACTTTTTTTATTGATTCCTAGTGTTGCTAAGAGTCAAGAGATGAACAAAGCAGATATGATCACAGAGTTTACAGACATTGCTACATTAGTTGCAGCAGAAGTTTTAAACTGCGGTGAAACAAATAAAGAACGGGTCTTGAGATTTAATGCAATGTTTGACTCGTTTATGCTTTATACAGCACAGCAAGAAGGTGTAGAACTTACACAGGGTGATGTAGAAGCATTCAAGTTAAATCTACTAATGCAGCAATATGAAGGTATGCTTCAGGCACATCCAGTGCAAGGATGCGACGGTATTAATAAGATTATTCACATCTATGATGACCGTTTGCGTTATGCTGAAAGTGTCTATGACTACTACCAACCTTTAGATACCTTATAAATATTTGTCTTGACAACTCCAGAAAAATAGTATACATTCATACATAGTGCAATAATGAGAAAGGATATAGTAACATGGCAACTTTGAAAACCAAACTCCGTAAGAAGCACTTTGACACTCAATTCCGTATGAAGAAACGTATGGAAAAGATTGCTGCTTATGACTTAGAATATGCTCAATCCTATGACATTAGTGAAATCCTGTATGGTAATGAAGCATATCAAGAATTTGTGAGCAATAAGAACTATGAATATTGAAGACAAAATACTAACTAAGAAACGTTTTTGTGATATGGTAGAATCATATGTCTTTGAGAAACGTGAGTCCTATATGGATGCTATTGTAGATATTATGAAAGCAAATCAAATCGAAGCAGAACGTGTTAGTGTGTTGATAAATACCTCAATCAAGGATAAGTTAGAAGTTGAAGCTCGTAACCTAAATTACCTTGAAAGAATTAATACACTACCATTGTGAGGAACGAATGGGGAAATTTATGTTAAGACTAATCGGAATGTATATTCCATTTGTGCTGGTTATTCTTGGAATCGGTGCATGTTCTTTTGTCTATCAGGATGAACTTCTTGGTAGATTCAATCAGTCAGAAGAGACATCTGTAATTGAACCCGAAATTGTAACAGAGGTGCCAGTTGAAGAGATTACACCAATTGATCAGCAACCAGAATCGGAGATTGTGGATGAAGGAACAGAACCAAGCTTTGACGACGGACTTCCTCCAATCGGAGAGTGTTTCTGTCCAGACAAATGATTATGATTATGTAGAACAAGACGGCGGGATTTCTGTATTAAGTTTGAAAGATATCCTGTCTGTAGGAACTCCATCTAGTATGGAGACTGAAGAAGGTTCAATCACCTTTGAAAATAATGATTGACAACCCGTGAATTTTATAGTATGATACACTTCTTAATATAACTGAATACAAATATACAAAAGGAATACAAATATATGTCGCTTGCAAATCTTAAAAAGTCCCGTGGTTCTTCCATTGACAAACTCGTTAATGCAGCAGCAAAGTTGAATGAATCCTCAGCTGATGTTCGTAATGGTCCAGATGAACGTGTCTGGAAACCTACTGTAGATAAGGCAGGTAATGGTTATGCTGTTATCCGTTTCCTTCCTGCACCAGAAGGTGAAGAACTTCCTTGGGTCCGCTATTGGGACCATGGCTTTAAAGGCAAGACTACAGGTATGTGGTATATTGAAAAATCACTTACCTCCCTTGGTCAGAAAGACCCTGTAGGGGAGTTAAACTCTCAACTGTGGAATACTGGTCGTGATGAAGATAAACAGACTGCACGGGACCAGAAACGTCGCCTGAAGTATGTTTCTAACATCTATGTTGTATCTGACTCTGGCAATCCAGAGAATGAAGGCAAGGTGTTCCTTTACCAGTATGGTAAAAAGATTCACGACAAGTTGATGGAATCTATGCAACCTGAGTTTCCTGATGATGCTCCGGTAAATCCATTTGATTTCTGGGAAGGGGCTGACTTTAAACTGAAGATTCGTCAAGTAGATGGTTACCGCAACTATGATCGTTCTGAGTTTTCTTCTACTGCTGTACTGGCAGATGATGATAAACTGGATACGATTTATGGTCAGGTCTATCCACTCAGCGAGTTTACAGACCCTACTAACTACAAGTCTTACGAAGAGCTGAAAGCACGTCTGGATGCTGTTCTCGGTGTTAGTGGAACATTTACTCCACAGCAGACAGAAGATTTGTCAATCACTGCTGATACTGCTCCTATGAAATCTGTGGAACCAGTATCTGCACCAAGTATTGCAGACGCAGATGGGGATGATGACACTATGTCATATTTCTCACGTCTTGCAAATGAAGACTGATAGTTAGAGAAAATCCCCGGTGTTTTAAGGACTTCCCACCGGGGATTTTTTTATCTATTAGGTGCGCCGCCGATAACCTGTGTAGCATCTAAAGTTCCGTGATAGTCGTTAGATGGTGCAACAGAAGATGAACTGGTATTAACAGCAGTTGCTCCACCGCCTCCACCACCACCAGAAACGTTATTAGTGGTTTGATTATTAATTACTGTAGTTCCACCTACATTTAATCCTTCACCTAATATACTTAGAACTTGCCCTCCAAGATTAGGGGGAATTTCAATTGATAATTTTTCAACGTCAAGATTCATATCTCTCAGTTCATTAATATCAAGTCCTGCACTTGGAGCCCCAAAGAATCCAAGGCCAAGATTATCATCTGTTCTTAAACTTTTTATAGCAGTCTCGACTATTGGTCCAATGATATCTTGACTAATTGGAGGCATTTGAAACATACTATTTTGCTTCATAAGTTCTTCATATTGCAATGTCCCCGCAGCAGGTGGGATGTAGTTCCTATCCATCATTCGCACGATTGCATCACTGTAAAAGTTTGGTTGAGGATTAATTCCAGCTGGTTGCTTCATAAATTCTTCAGCACTAACTGCTTTTTCTGGATCAAGAGTGAAATTTTGTGCAGCAGATGCCATTACATCAATTTGACCTTGATCATCTATAACAGCAAGTGGAGCTTCTCCTCTTTTTTCGAGAAAAGTCTCTTTATCTCCGAGTCTCTCATATTGTTCAGTATCAAAATTTCCATTCTCATCAACCAAACTTTCTAACATCGGGCCCGTTGAAAATTCCAATAGTTTTCCCCGTGCAGTCCCACCAATTTTACCTAAAAGAGCATCTTGTTCTTCTTCTGTGAAAATAGGATTGCCAGTCTCATCCCTACCAGCTCTAATAATCTGCTGAATTCTTAATTGCCTTTCTTGCACTTCTTTCACAGTTTCTGGTGTAGTCCCATCATTAACTTCTTGCTCCAATCTTCTAGTCAGGATCATCCGTGCGTCTGTTTTGTCGAACGGGTTTAGAGTGTCACTTTCCTGAATCTTTTTAGTTTCCTCTGCAAAATTTCGTATTGCATCCAATTCTTTTTCTCTTAAAGGGTCTTTAGCTAATGCTACTCCAGCCTCATAGTCTTTTAATTTATCTCTACCATAAAGAAAAGCACTGCCAGCTACAGCAGCAATTATCGCAATTCCTGCTGGGGTCGTCATTAAAGCGCCTAACCCACTCAATAATGCCATTCCTAAACGACCTTGAACATATGCTTGAGCGAGATCACCGATACCTAACCCACCAATACCTTTCTTAGAATTTTTACGACCTTTATTGTTTTGTTTTTCTTGCTTTTGCTTTTGTGATGCACGTTTTGATTCACGTCTATCTTCAAGGTCTTCTAATCTGTCTCTACCTGCAAGAGCAACAAATTCTGCCATACGTCCATCAAGAGATTTAATCGCCTGAGTGGTTTCATCCTGTTCAACCTGTAGGTCAAACATGCTCTCTTTTAATTCTTCAATTACTTGTACAAACGTTGCCATTTATCTTCTCTGCTCTTGTTGCTTTCTTTTTTCTTTTTCATTTTCAAGATGACTGACTAACAATGACAAATAAACTTCCCTTTCCCAAGGCATTAAACTTTCAATGTCACTTAATGAATACCGATAATGATGCATTAATTGAAAGTTAGTATGATATAGATTTAGTAACGTTTCATGAGAAAGGCTTATCAAAAAAAATCATTCGTTCCTTGCAAGATTCTAGTGTTTTCAGTATCACAAGATTCACAATTAAATTTTAGAGTATGTCTTAAAGAAGGAATACTATCAACAAACTTCTTGATTTTTTCAAACTGAGAAGAAGTTAAAGATTCTACAAAGTTGACAATCTCTTCATGAGGTTCATCCTTGACCATAAATCTTTCTTCTTCAGTTTCTACTGCTTCTAAACAAGCATAGAATGTTTCCATGTTTCGTTCAATTTCAGTATTATTGTCTAATGCATTTGTTTTTAGAATATCATTTAATGATGGATATTGCATAGACAAAGTAATTTCATCATTTAGTTTGATGTTCTTATCTGTTTTAGGATTAGTTACTTTAATATCATCAATAGGAATGATAACTTCGTTTTTATGATTACAAGATTTACATCCAATGTTTACTGATGACGTTTCTCCTACAGACTTGGATCGAATTTGCAAGAACAAGTATTCAAGATCAAAAATAGGCATCTCAAAAATATCAATATCTTCAATCATACAAGAATTGACAGTATCACCAATTGCATTAATAATAATCTTTTGGTCTTGAGATTCCATTGCAATCAAAAGAATCTTTTCTTCTTTGATGAGAAAAGGTCTAAACTTAACCTCTTTGCCAGTAGAAGGAATTTTAGTAGTATATTTAATCGACTCATTAAGTTTAGGTAAAGCCATGTTATAGTAACTCCATTAAGTAGTGCGTTCCCAATCAGTGAATGCCAGCTGCACGTTTACTTGGGTGATTTGGTTTTGTAGTCCATCTCCTAACTCAATAGGACTTATGGTAACAGGGAAAGCATTTTTTAACTTAACCCCATATACTACAGATTCAGTTTCTTTGTCTAACTGTTGGATTTCTACAGTTTTGCTATAGTCATTTTTGTATTTTAACTCATAGGTATCAAACCCAATAATGTCTTCATGCCAGTCTTCAAAATAGTTTTTGATGACGTATTCATTATCTAGTAAAAATGTTAGACTTACATCATCAAAGATAAATCCATAGGGCATCTTTTGTGTTACCATACCAATACGTCTTTCAGTAGTGGTAATCTGTCTACCCGGTAAGTTTGTTGCCTGACAAAGAATATCACCGACAGCATTCAACCCCGGAATCCTAACTCGATACCTATCCGGTCTAGCTGGTGCCTTTGCAGACATTGCTGCCTTTAAGTCTTCAATGGTTGCCATGTTATGCTCTCATCTTTCTTCTGGAGTCTTTGTATACTTCACTGCTGCTTGCCTTTTCAAAGTCTGCTGTAGGCAAGAACGTAGCAATCTCCCATTCAGGGGCAGGAACCATAGCAAGTCTAGAACGCACATGAGAACTTAGATACCTTTTCAAGCAAGGTCTAAATGCTTTTAACTTAGATGCACGTTTTAACATTTCATAGGACAACCTGAACCGAGTAGATTCATCATATCTTTCATTATTTATAGTGTCGAGCAGTGCATCTAGAAACTTTGCTCTAATAGCAAGAGGAAGATAGTGCAGGTTCAGTCCCATAAAACCTTTAGGTGCTGGACCTACCATTACAATCAATGGGAACCTGTCATAGTAGGGCAGTGTCTCTTTGTGCTTAGGGTCATAGAAATACATATACATCTTGCCCACAGCAGGACGACTGCGCAGTTCAATAGGGTCTTCTTTCATCAGTTTGCTTCTACTGACATTCAAGTTCTTTGCCTTGTTCATAAACCATGCACGGGACTCTTTACTCCGTGGAGTAATCCCTTTACGAAAGGCTTCAAACTCTAGTTTTTGAAATAGTCCTGCCATTTAGAACTTCATCCCCATTTGCTTTAGTGTGTGTTCGGTCCATATCTGAAAGTGCCACCCTCTATCTAGGCAATACTCTTTAGCTGCTTTCCACTTACATTCATTCTTAACATATTCTAGTGATTCAGATATAAATCTTTTTGTTCTGCGTTTACTCTTTGGTGGACGGGTCTGCTTATCTGGTTTAATCTCTACCAGAACAACACTACCGTCCTTCATATTTAGTTTCAAATCAACAAAATACCGATGATATTTGTTGTCAACGGCACTAAGATAAGGAACTACAGTCTCTTCAGAAGACCATGATTTAATATTAGTTTGGTCTTCAACCCATTTGAACGCAAACTTTTCCCAATAAGAACGATAAATAACCTTTGTATGGTCTCCGTCGTATTTCTCAGGTTTCTTAATCTTGTATTTACCTTTGTAAGTTTTCATAACCACCATATAAATAAGTATAAACTATTTAAATATTTATAGGGATTACTAATGGTAGATGTAGCAACTCCAGCAGCTGCGGGTTTAAGATATCCAGTTGAACCAGATGAAAAATACAAAGCCAGTGTTATGTTTAAGGCAAAGGGTGGTAAATCTGCTGGTCAGTGTTCTTTATATCTCCCTGAAGCAGTAAACTTTTCTGATGGAATTGTATATGATAACACTAACTTAGGCGTTGCAGGTAATATTGCGTTTGGAGCTGCCGAAGCCGCACGGGAAAATGGTGTGAGCGGTAAAGCACTTAGTGATCTAATAAACAAAGCGGATGCCCAAGCTACAAATGGACTAAGTAGCATGGACACTTTAGGGTCGGATCCAAAGGCTCTACTTAATAAGTTAGGATCATTGGCGAGTTTGGGAATTCAGGGCATTGCTGCTGAAGAAATTAGAGCTGGTGTTGCAGCAGGGTCACTGATGACGGCAAACCCACATAAACGTTCTGTGTTTAGAGATGTTGCTTTGAGAACATTTTCATTTTCATTTCTAATGAGTCCTCAAAGTTCAGCAGAATCTTCCTCTATAGAAAATATAGTAGACTTTTTTAGGGAAAATGCATATCCAGACAGACTATTTGGAGGTGACGGATATGGGTATAACTTCCCTACTAAATTTAGTATTGAATTTTTTTATAAAGGTGGTAAAATGTCTCAAGCTCCCAAAATTTTGCCATGTTACCTAACAAGTGTAAATACTGTAATAAACCCAAGGTCCGCTTCGTTCTTTTCAGATGGTAAGGCAAATGAAGTTCAACTGTCTATGTCTTTCCAAGAAGAAAGAGCATTGGATGCTACTGACGTTCGAGGTGGTTATTAATATGTCATATTTCACAAACTATCCTACAGTCAATTATAGATTTGGTAACGAATCAACATCTGTTGCAGTTCAAGACATTGGTGCCTATATTGATTTGATAGATAGAGTCAAGGATGACATTTCTTTCTATCAAGAATATAACCTGAGAGACGGTGACAGACCTGATCAAGTTTCTAACGACTTATATGGTTCTCCTGACTATCATTGGACATTCTATCTTCTAAATGATGATCTAAAGGAAAGAGGATGGCCTTTAACCAGATCACGGATTAGTGACAAGGCAAAAGAAGAATATCCTAATATTGTCTTTACTACTAGAGCAAATATTGCAGAGCAGTTCTTAGTAGGTAGTAACATTGAAGGTCAAGCATCTGGTGTTACTGGAAAGATTTTAAGAAGACGACCTGATATGGGTCAGATTATTGTAGAAAAAACACCAGCTGATAGAGTTTTCACTGGAACACCTACTATCAACAGTGAGTTAGAGATTGAACTAACTACAGCAGAAACTTTTGTAAATACTAGTGAGTGGGTAGTAGAAATAGTAACTGCTCTAGGAAATACTGTAGCAACAAACTATAGTATTGTTACCACAGAGAATAATACAAAAGCAACTATTAGTGATCTTTCATTTGGAATGACTTACCAGATCACAGCAAAAGTTCTTACTGATACTAACTTTATTAATAATGAATCTATTCTTACTACAGAGAACGAAGTAGACAAGAATATTAAGATTGATACAGTAGTAGAAGAATATAATGCCAAGCATCACTATGAGAATGCTAGTGGCAACTATGTTGATATCAGTCCTAATGCTCCCTTTATTCAAAGAGTATCGTATGAAATTAGTTGGAATGGCGTGGATGCTAACGACCCCTCTAACTTTATTATTGACAAAATTAATATTTCTAATCTTAGTTCTATTTTTACTAACTTTAGTTTGGACGAACTTGGTATTCAGGCAATCTTGGGAAATCTTATTCCGGGTGGAACTGCACTTCAGATTGCAGGAGTTTTACAATCACAGTTTATCAACGATGACGAATATACGATTGATGATTGGCAGACTAACTTCTTAGTAGGAGTATTAGGATTCACTGCGGAACTTCAAAGTGTTGTATCCTTACAACTAGGAGCTATCATAAACTCTATTGTAGGTTCTGGTGGAACTGCACCTACTTCTATTGTATACCATACATTCACTTTAGTTGATAATCAACTGGACTTGATAACTGCTACTGCTCCACAATATATTGGATTTGAGTTTAGGTCAGATGTAAATGTTGCCCTACCTACTGCACTTCCCTTTAACACTATCACAGCAAATGATACTGAAAATCCAAAAGAAAGAAACTTTGTAACCTATAAGAATTTAGGATTTACAGGTTCGGTAATTAGTCAGTCACCATTCTTTGCAAATAAAACTACTGGTGATGATGGTGTTCTAGATAATAACTCTTCTTTTGTATTCATCCAAAATGAATATGAAGATTATATTGCTACCAACTATGATGCTATTATCCCTGCTACTATTACTCCTGTCACCTTCCTTGAACGATATGGAAAAGAAAATGAAGAGGTTAGACCTATTAAGGTGTTGAGACCAGAAGTGATTACTCAGTTTGATAAGCAGTTCAAAAGAATCTTATCCGAAACTTCAGGGGAGCAGGTTGAAACTGTTATTGGTAGTGGATTTGGAGATACTTCATACACTTCAAGTATATCCGCACCTTCTACTAATGGTGGTAGCAGCAGTAGTAGTAGTGGTGGAGGTAGTAGTTACTAATGAGTACTACTGGTAGACATCATCCTTTATATGTTGCACAGACAAGAGTTTTTGTTTCTTCTGAAAGATATCCACGGCAAGAGATTTCAAAGATTGTTGCAGAAGTCAATATCTATGAAAACCTTGGTCTTCCCTACATCACAGGCCGTCTTGTAATTATTGACTCTGCCAACGCATCTAATGCGGTTCATTTTCAGGGGCAAGAAAGAGTCAATATTATTGTGTTAGACTCTGAAGCAAACCCTATTATGAACAAAGAATTCATTTGTATGGGGATTGATTTTGGACAAAAAGTCGGTGATGATAAGTCTGGTTTTTCTGTAAAACTAGTTGAAGAACATGCATTGCTGAGTAACAGCACTCGTTTCAGTAAAACCTATGAAGGCAAACCAGATGCTATTTGTAATACTATTTGTTCAGAACAATTAGGTGTAGCTGTAGAACCTAAAGGTAGTCCAGTGCAGTCTGATATGCGAGTAGTGTTCCCTTTCACTACATCACCCCTAGAAGCAGCAAACTGGATGGCTGCAAGATGCACTAACAATAATGGTCATCCATTCTATTTCTATTCTACAATGGTAGATAACTCTTTACAACTTGCAGATATATCTACACTGTTGGGGGAAAGTCCATTTAATAACGGTGATCCTTATATCTTTGGAACTACATCCAATAAAGGTGCTGGTCAAGAAGAAGACTGGGGAATTCTTAGTAAAAAGATTACCAATTATACTATCAATAATAATGAAGATACATTGTTAGCAATGGCAAGAAATGTTTATGGTGGATATTATAACTTTATTGATACCTATGAATATGGTGGAGAAGAAGTCATATATGATCTTCCTACTACTCTAGATAATTTACCTAAGTCAAATGGTTCTACAAAATATAACTATGATCCAGACTTTTCTATTGGTAGACCTTATCATAATGGACAGAATACCTATACTACACAGGTAGTAACACGAAAACTATTTGATGATAAGTTCTCTTTCCTAGAAGAAGAAACTGTAGACAAGCATTTATATAAAGCACAGTCCAGAGCAATTTATGGGTTCTTAGATCAACAGCCTATCAATATTACTGTTCCGGGTATTTCATTTGGATTTGATAAACTTGGTAAGAAGATGGATATCTATATTCAAAAAGATATTCCACCTGAAGAAAAGTCTAATATTGATAGTGTCCGTGATAAGAAAAGATCAGGCGAATATCTTATTCAAAAGATAATGTATACGATTTTTAGTAATAGACTTACTGCTACTATTACTGCAACAAAAACAGATACTGACCCAAGCTTGGGCAGTGAGAAACTGAATCAGAATTAAAGTTATGGAAATATATAAGGTCTTACAGAAAGAGTTTTACGGAGATGATACCCGATGGTTTTTGGGTATTGTCGAAGACAATAAGAATGACCCTGAAAAACTTGGTAGAGTTAGAGTCAGGGTATATGGTGCGCACAATGCGTATTTGTCTGAAGTTCCTACTGAACTCTTGCCTTGGGCAACAGTAATGGTCCCTGCTACATATGGTGGAGTATCTGGTGTAGGTAGAAGTCCTACAGGTATTGAACAGGGTTCATGGGTCTTTGGTATCTTCCTAGACGGTAAACATTCACAGAACCCTTTGGTAATGGGAACTATTGGTAAAATCGAACAAACTCCCGGAGAAGACATTACTCCTGAAGATAAGATTGAACCAACATCTATCAAGAGTAATATTGGTGGAGCAGGAAACACTACAAATGCTACTAATGTAGGTGGTATAGTATATGCTAATACTTCTACTGGGCAGATTGCTTTTGAAGTTGCTAAACAAGAAGGGTTTACGGAAATTTCAGCAGCTGCTATTGCAGGAGCAAGTTATGCACCATAAGGAATTATCATGGCTAAAGTAATACCCGGATTAAGAAAGAATACAGTATCAAGTAATACTAATATTGCACCTAAACCTGATCCAACTAAAACTCAGGGTAGTAGAACTGAGGATGATTTTGCTTTTGGTATTTTTAAGTTTCGTGGTCAAAATATTCTAAAGTATAATAAGTTTTGCTTTGAAAATAACCTTGACTTGAATAGTGAAGAAAATCAGATTAAGTTTTTATTCATCTTACTGAGAGACGACCCATCATTACGAGGTGCTGAACTAAAGGAAGCAGAAACTATAGAACAAGCTGCGCAAATCATTCATGAATATATTTTAAAAACTAATGATGGTCTTCAAAATACTATAGATACTGCATATGACCTTTTAGATAGGAACAGTGTGTAATGTCTACATCTACATCTACATCTACATATAATCAAGGGGTTGCATCTGAACAGGATGCTAATAAGAGATCATTGCAAACTCTTTTAGCTGGATCAGGCCACGACGAAGAAACTAGAGCGCAAATCACGCAGAGACTTTTAGATAATCAACTGAATTCAAATGAAGAGTTTGCATATGGTGATGAATTTGACCCTCAATCCGAACCTAATTATGGGGCTGCTGGAGGAAAGGTTATTAATAATGAAAAGACTGAACACGAAAACGAACCAGAGCAGCCTGGACACAACCCATTTGACGGTGGTTCTAACAAACCACTCAAATCAACTCCACCCGGTCATCCCGGCGCACTAGATGCAAACTCTGTAACTAAGAATAGTAAACTAACAGAAGAAGACGAAACAAGAGTAGGTGGTTCTACAGGTTCATATGCTTCTGAACTTTCTGCGATGCTTGGTGGTATAGCAATGTTATATGTCAAAGGTGGAACTGTTAAGTATGCAAATACATCTGCTGGTAAAGGTAGTAGTGAAGAAGGCGCAGGAGTAGGTTCCTGTAAAGCTCTAGGAAATGATTTGAATAAAGTGTCTGAAGAACAGTTTGAGAAGAATACATTTATTCCAACAGAAGCATCTAGACCTGATACTTTTGGTGATTTGACAAATGTAGTGCGAACTAAAGAAGGTAAAGTTGTTAGAACTAGTAGTGGCAAACCACTATTTACAAAAAAAGGTTAAGATATAATGGCAGTAACTACAACCATAAACTTTGCTGATGCTTTCAATCCAGCATTAAAAGTTTTACAGTCAGACTTCTTAGGAGATGATGTAAACTCTATTTTTGATGTTGACAAAGTTGAAGTAGGTGATATTATTGAAACACCTGAAGAACTAGAGTCCTACTTGCGTTCTGCTAGAAGAGAATATACTGAGGTTATTGTCTATCATACATCTAGTGATTACAGGCAAAACTTTAAGAGAGAAGAACTTCTTAACTGGTTCTTTACACAGTATAACCAAGAAGATATAAACTTTCATTTCTTAATCTTACGGGATGGCCGTATCCAGATTAATAAACCTATTAACTCTGCTGCTGAACATACTACTGTCTCTGGACATTTACCTCACAGTATCAGTGTTGCCTTTGTAGGTGGATTGAATGATGGTATTCAAGATATCAACTCTTGTTCTACTGCACAATGGAATACCTTTCATAAGTTTATGAAGTGTTTCTATGTTGTTCTTCCGGGTGGACAGGCATTTGGACATTCTGATATTAATCAAAATGCAACTGATCCGGGATTTGATGTTATTAAATATGTAGAGAACTCTTTTGGTAAAAGAAACACTTTGAGAAATGCAGATGCTAGAACTCAAGGTTCTTTAACTGTTAGAGAACTTATTGATGCAAGCAGAGCAAGAGGGTTTAAGTAATATGTCTGACTTAGGATTTAAAGACCCGGATGAGTCATTCCCACGGGAAGAGTATGTTGGCAAACCGACAACTAACAAAGCTGCACGGGAAGAATGGGAATCTAAAATCGTAATGCCAGATGGTGTTGCTGGCACAGACCTAGTTAAAACAGACTGGCAACCCAAGTATCCCTATAACAAAGTAGAAGAAACTTCTTCTGGTCATAGAGTTGAACATGATGATACTCAGGGTGGAGAACGTCTGTCCTATGTTCATAAAGACGGCACAGGCATTGAAATGTATCCCGGTGGAACTGATGCTGAAGATACTACAACTATACTTGTAAACTCTACCTCAAGAATGGTGCAGTTAGTTGGTGATGATTTTGTAATGGTTGTTAATGGTAACGGTAATGTTACCTATAAAGGAACTCTTAACCTAACTGTAGAGGGTGACTTTAATGTCAACTGTGACAACTATACTGTTACTACTAAAGGCAAGCAAGTTGAAGAGATTGCCCAAGATAAAGTCGAGAACTTTGTAGGTGATAGAATCATTACTACAGAAGGTAATAAGTCAGAGATTGTCTTTGGCAACTACACTCTTGGTGCTTTGAATAATACCTATATCTTTGCTAAGAACTATCTGAGAATGGCTGCTGAAAAAGATATTGACATTTACTCTGGTAGGCATATGACACTTACAGCAAAAGAGAACATGACAAGTTCTGCTTTGGCAAATAGACTTATTGGTATAACTACATCTGTTCTTGGTTCTAGTGGCACTATTGGTGGTGATAACATGGTAATGTATGCTAAATCGACACACTCAGAAACCGTAGACGCTACTACCATTAGAAGTTCTTTTGTTGGCGATCTTAAGGGTGATGTAGAGGGCAATTTACAAGGTAACGCAGATACTGCAACTGAAGCAGGAAGCGCTGGCACTGCTGGTGGACTTGGGGCTGGAGGTAGTGCTGGCACGGCAGCAAATCCTAGTGTTACTGAGATTGATGCAGTAGCAACTGAAGAACCTACAGAAGCAATCTTAACTGAAGGTCAGGCTAAAACCTATGATATTGGTATTCGTAAACCTCTTATTGATGAAGCAATAATCAGAAACAGTATCTCTGGTGGTGCGCAAACTGCTGGTGCTTCTAGAACTCCTAATCCTAAAAATGCAGCAGATACATTTGATGATGGTAAGACCACAGAACAGAAAAAAGAAGATGCCCAATATGGTAATGAGTTTGATACTCAAAATTCATTCATTAACGATTTTGATGGTGGGACAAACAGTGTAACACAAAATGTATTAAGAACGAAAAGTGGTTCAGTTGTTACATCATCTGATGGTTCTCCGGTTTATGTGGACAATTAGGATATAGTGAGAGATAATCAATGGTAAACGTTAATTTTAATAAACTTACAACTAGACAAGTTAGAGCATTACTTAGAGACCCTAACAATAGAGAAGATGGAACTCTTGTAGGAGCAGCTGTTGCTAAGAACTTGATTGGTCCTGATTATTTTGTTTCAGTTGCTAAAAGACTGAGAACATATTTCGGAAATAATCCTAAAGTAAAATACTCTAGAAAATCATTAGTCAATTCTACTCTAATCAAAAGATATAAAGAGAACCTTGGAACAGCAAAGATTCTACCAAGTCCAATCTTCGATCCTATGAAACTTGATAAGATTAATGGCACAACTAAACTTGGTGGTGGTATTCCATTATCTTTGTTTGTATCTTCTCCCGGAACTCGAGCTACTATTAACCATTTAAATGCAAGTGAACGCAAGATTATTGCTAAACGATTTTATTGCCATGTTCCTTTGATTGAAGGATTTAGAAATAATAGTAAGTTTAAACGAAATAGTTTGATTGTAACTGAAGGTCTAGTCAAGAAACAGAGTGATGAGACTTTAGTAACTGGTGATATTAGGGATTTGCAGACACAAGGTAGAGCTGTTGTTTATGAAGTATTAAATAGTAAAGGTCAAAATGATGCCTATGCTACATTTGAACTTGCTAACTATTGGAAAGATAATAATCTTTTCCAAGGAATGATTCTACACTATGATACATTAGACCCTTCTCCTAATAATGCAGATGTAGGAACTTTACAACCTGATAAAGTATATCATGCTGAGATTATTGTTGTAATGCCCTCAGTAAATGATTACTATGAAGGAAGGTTTGATAGGTCAGTTAGAACTGATATTAATTTTAGAGCAGCAATCTATGGTGGTCTTGGTTATTTTCAGTATAAATAAACCATAGAATAATAAGAAAAATGGTATGAGATGGCAGTAACAAAAGCACTTTCGATAGAAGATGGCAATTTACAAACACCATCTATTGTAACGACTAGAAATCGTAAGTACAGTGATTTGGATTTAACCTTCGCTGCTAGAACTACTGGTGACATTTTCAAGAAGACTGATGCATCTGCTGTTAAACAATCTGTAAAGACTATCTTACAGACTAACTTTGGTGAAAGACCTTTTCAACCTAACTTTGGTGCAGACCTTCGTTCTAGATTATTTGAAAACTTTACTGATGAAGAAAATGCGTTCCTGATCGAAGATGCTATTACTGATGCACTTAAGTTTTATGAACCAAGAGCTGAACTAGTTTCTTTGGATGTTAGAGACAACCCTGATAGAAACTATCTTGGTGTAAGGGTTGAATTTAAAGTAGTAAATACAGACGAAGTTGTAGTGCTAGATACTTCAATATCAAGGATTAGATAAGAATGGCGACCACAATCAATTCATCAGACCTTAACTTTGATGATATCAAAACATCACTAAAAACCTACTTTGCATCTAAGTCAGAGTTTGCTGACTATGACTTTGAAGGTTCTGGTCTGTCTAACATTCTTGATGTGTTGGCATATAATACTCATATGAATGGTTTGATTGCAAACTTTGCATTGAATGAGTCTTTTCTTCCTACAGCACAACTCAGAACATCTTTGGTAAACCATTCACTTTTGTTTGGATATATTCCAAGATCGAAGACTGCATCTAACGCAGAATTGACTGTAACTGTAGATTTAGGATCAGGTGCTGGTAAACCTGCTAGTATTACTATGCCAGCTGGAACACAGTTCGCATCAACAGTTGACGGTGTAAGTTATACATTTAGAACACTTTTAGAATATACAGCATTCCCTAATCCAGTACAACCAAACCTCTATACGTTTGTTGATGCTTTAGGTCAACCCTATGTTAGAGTATTTGAAGGTGAATTGGTTGTCAAGACATTTATTGCTGAGATTACAGGGGACAGACAGGTTTATGTTGTTCCTGATCCAAACTTAGATTTGTCTACAGTTGCAGTTCAAGTATATGACAATGCCAACACAGATAACTTTACAAGTTACTTTAGTGCTAATGCTACATCTGGTGGAAATGCTATTACTAGTATTACTGCTGATACTGCTCTATATCTTCCACTAGAAACATACAATGGATACTGGGAGTTTAACTTTGGTGTTCTGGGTGTAACAGGTAAAAACCCTGTGAACGGTGAAGTTATTCGTGTTACCTACCTTAGAACGAATGGTCTTGATGCAAACGGTGCTTCAACCTTTACCCCATCTTCTACACTTGCTGTTACTGGATTTGGTAGTAAGACATTGAATACTGTAGTAAGAAGAGGCACAAAATCTTCATTTGGTGCAGATAAAGAAAGTCCTGAATCTATTAGAGCAAATGCTCCACTTTCATATCTTGCGCAAAACAGATTGGTTGCTGCTAACGATTATAGAGGTGTTATTGCTAACGGTGTTCCGGGTATTAAGTCTATCAATGCATGGGGCGGAGAAGATAATGTTCCTGCCAAGTATGGCAAGACTATCATTTCTATTGTATATGAAAGTGATGTTAGTGCAGTCCAGAAGGCTGCTCTACAGACCCTTATCAAAAATAACTTGACTGATCCTTTGTCAGTAGTTGGTGTTGAAGCTGAGTTTGTCGATCCAACATTTATTTACTTGGACGTGATTACAAACTTTAGATACAATCAGTCTTTGACTAACTTAACTAGAGATGCAATCCAAACTAAGATTGTGGGTGAAGTAAATTCTTACTTTTCTGTAAACTCTGGGAAGTTTAATGATACAATTAGAAAATCTAAACTAACATCTCAAATAGATGCTTCTGATCCTTCTATCTTGGGGTCAGATATTGATATTAAAATGTCTGCTAGATTTACTCCATTACAGAACCCGACTACAGGAAATTTTGTTAGAACAGATTATACAATTAACTTTATCAACAATATTCAATCACCTTTGATGCAAGTTCCAAGTATTAGTAGTGATAGATTTGTTGTAAATGGTATTTCTTGTAGTATTAGAAATGCACCACTACACTCGACTACACTTCAAGCTATTGATATTCAAGGTAATGTAGTTATTTCGAATGTGGGTAACTATGAACCAACTACAGGTAAAGTTAATCTAGTAGGGTTCTTAATTGATTCTATTTCTTCTGGTAATACATATTTGACTATTACTGCTAATGCTGCTGATGATAGTACATTCAAACCTTTGAGAAATACATTGATTACTTTAGGAACAAATAGATCAGTTGGTAGTGGAGATGTAAACCAAGCATCTTCTGTAACAGGCACAACGAATTAAACAATGTCAGATACCAAAACCCTTTCAGACTTAAACAGACTAAATGTAAACCTAAAAGAATCTCAGGTTGATACTGTAGTTCCTGAGCATTTCAAAGAACAGTATCCACAACTAGTAGAATTTCTGAAAGCATATTATGAGTATATTGATGGTGAAGGTGGTATTGCACATGATCTAAAAAATATCTTTACATCTAGAGACCCTGAGTCTACTTCAGATGAATTTTTGGATTTATTGTTCCAAGAAAGATCACCGGGATTTGGTCCAATCCAATTTCCTTCTCCAAGATTTGCCTATAAGCAATTGCCTATCATCTATAAGATTAAAGGTACTAACCTGTCTATTGATCAGTTTTTTAGATATTTTTTCCAGCAAGACGTAGAACAAACATTACCTAGAAATCAAATGTTTATTGTTGGTGAAAGTGAGATAGGAGCTGAATCTTTACGATTTATCCAAGACTCATATTATTATCAAATCTTTTCTATTTTGATTAAGAGTGGTATTCCTGCTACCCAATGGTTAGATTACTATAAAAGTTATCTACATCCAGCTGGGTTTGCTATTTTTACAGAAACAGCATTCGAACCTGTAGTGTCTCTTTTCCAAACACCATTGACAGAGATTATTACAGACTCTGATATCGCTGCCTCTGCTGCTACTGTTCTTACATCTGAAGATGGTATTGCTGGTGTAGGTCTTACTTCTGTCACTGCGATTGATAGTGATGCACAGAGAAGATTTGCTGTTAGTCGTGGATTTAATATCTACCAGACTGATGCTCAAGATTCTGATATTCTTAACAATTCACTTTACAATGGGCAGTATATCTCTATTGCAGACATTCTTGATCCTAACTCTAGAAGATTCAGTGATAGTGACAATAGAGAAGACATTAGATACAACCTGTCTGATTCCTTGTATGGTGGTATTACTATGGATGAGGATAGTGGAACATTTGATACTATTGGTCTCATTCCGGGTATTAGGTTCTCTAGCACAACCGAAACTATGGACGAAGGTGTGTTCCCGTTCTATAATGATTCTGGTTTAGATTCAGCAATTGGTCCATATGTTTGATATAAATAAGTTTAAGAGTTTTCATAGGAAGTAAAAATGACAAGCACACTAGATGTATTAGATTCGGACAATGTTCTTAATAGAGGCACAGTTGCTAACGACAACACTGGTGACACTCTAAGGTCTGCTGGACTTAAGATTAACAATCAGTTCGAAAATGTTGATAGTGCTATGTTCAATACATCATGGGCAGAATGGCCTGCTGGTGTAAAAGAAAACAATTCTGTTCTGCGTTATAACGGCTCTAAGTTTGTAGGGACAAATAACGTCAAGATTGACTCTGATGGTAATACTACAGTTTCAGGAACATTAGCAGTTTCAGAGACATTAGCAGTAACATCTACTTCTACTTTTACTGATAGTGCAACATTCTCTGGTAATGTAAGCTTAGGTGATAATGCTGTTCTTAATATTGGTGATGGTAATGATCTTCAGATTTACCATGATGGGTCAAATAGTTATATTAAAGAGGTTGGAACTGGCTTACTTCAACTTAGAACTAATGGCCCTAGAATTGAGTTGTCTGGCCAAAGTGGTGCTGAGTATATGGCTAGGTTTGAGCAAGATGGCCCTGTAAAACTTTACTATAACAACACTAAAAGAATTGAAACTACAAATGTTGGCGGAACAATTATAGGTTCTTTAGTTGCTGACTCTGCCACTATTTCGGGTAACCTTACTGCTAATACTATTAGTCTAGGTGCTTCTGGAACAATTAGTGGTGATTTGACTGTAGATGGTAATATTACATTAAGTGATTCTGATGATATTACTTTGCCAGATCGTTCAATGATTAAACTTGGCACAGATAGTGATTTTGCTATTCATTTTGATTCTAATAACCATGCAGTTATTGAAACTACAAAAGTAAATACTCCATTAGTCTTCAAGCATAATAATGTTGAAGTGATGAGACTTACAGCTAATGAAGTGAATATAAAAGGTAGTCTTAACTTTAGTGCTGACAATTACGAAAAAGTGTTAGTAGCCTACGGTTCAACTCCAGAGAATACTGCTTTGATTACTAATAGTAATACTTTCTCTACTGATAATTATGCATTTATTTTAGACGATACTTGGGATAGTGTTCCTGTAAATACTGGTGTTTTCAACTGCACGAAAAATGTAACAAAAATAAAAGATTTGATTGATGGATTTGTTGACTCTGACGGATCATTTGCAAAAACTTACACTTTAATTTTATACTTTTCCGCTGGAAGCACCTCCAACAGCGGCGAGCAGGGTAGAGCTAAAATTTTTGGTGAAGTCACTGCTGCTGTTAGTTACCAAGATGGGAATATCATTGGTAACCGATTTGAATTTGAACGTGACGAGGAACGGCAATATCATTTTACAAGAAGTGATATGAATATTTCTAGCATGCTAGGAGACGATAATTTAGGGTTCGTAACTGGCACGAGCGGCCGCTTCGTAGCAGGTGGCGTTGCTCAAACTGATATCCCTCTTTCTAATGGTGACCCTATTAATTTTGCTATAGAAATTTTTGAAAGAAAACTTAACAACACTACATTTGACGAAGTGCTTAGTAATGGTTTGAGTCAAATTAGATGATAAATATAACCAAACAACTCAATGTGTAAGTAGGTAAAATGGCAAGACAAACTTTAGATATCGGCACAAATGCTAATGACGGAACTGGTGATACACTAAGGTCTGGTGGCGAAAAGATTAATGATAACTTTGCTGAACTCTATACGACGCTTGGTGGAAATAACATTGCGTCTGTTGGTATCAATGCTTCCTTTGCTACTCAAACAATGATCGAAGATGGCGCAGTAAATGATTCTGATACACTTATTATTTTTAATAAAGGGTCTGGCACAATTGCTGCAACTCTTGGTGATGGCACATCAACTGGTGAATATAAAATCTTTTTGAATATCAACGAAGCTGTAGCAACAGTCACCCCAACGAATTTCGGTAATGGCACAAACTTCGCACTAAGTCGATATGGTTCTACACAAGCAGTGTGGGCGGGTTCAGACTGGTATCTGATCGGGCATAAAGACTCCGCAGACACCGACGTAGTAATTACATAAGAAGAGATAAAAAATGGTAGCAATAGTAACTACAGACACTAAACAAATCCTAGTAGAAAAACTAATAGAAGACTTACAGGCTGATTCTAACAACTACTACTTGGGTATTGGTAAGTCTGATGATTGGAATGAAACTGATACAGTTCCAACTACCATTACTGACATTGGAACTACTAGAAGAGAATTTAGAAACAGCCTACAGTCAATTCAAAAAATTGCATCAGTAAGTTATGTTGCTAAAAGATATAATTGGGCTTCTGGTACAATCTATCAGGCATATAATGATAATCAAACTTCTGCTCAAAATGGTCAATATTATGTAATTACTGAATCTAAACGTGTTTACATTTGTTTGAGGCAGGGTAGAAATAACTTGAATGCTGTTCATGCTTCTACTGTAAACCCTGATACAACAGGAACTACTACATCACCAGTAACGACTACTGATGGATATGTTTGGAAGTTCTTGTTCACACAATCTGCTACTAGACTTACAGCATTTTCTACATCTAACTTTATTCCTGTAGAAAAGATTATAGCAGCTGCTGGACTGAGTAACATTCAACAGTCACAGAAAAATGTTCAGGATGCTGCAAGTGTTGGACAGATTGTAGGTTATCGTGTTACTAGTGGTGGCACAGGATTTACAGCAGCTCCTACTATTGCAGTAAATGGTAATGGTAGTAATGCACGAGCAGTTGCTCTCGTATCAGGTGGAGCAGTAGTAGCAGTAAATGTAGATGATTCTGCCGGAGGTTTCCCATTTGGGTCTGAGTATGACCATGCAAGTATTTCATTCTCCGGTGGTAATGGAACTGGACTTTCAGTTGAACCTGTTATTTCTGAGTATGGTATTGGAACAGACCCTAGAGATGATTTAAAATCAACATCTATTATGTTCAACTCTAAACTTGTAGGTGACGCTGGTTCAGGTGACTTCTTGACAGGCACACATGCAGACTTTAGACAAGTAGGTATTATTAGAAATCCTAAACTTCCAACAAGTAGGTCCGCTGCTGATTCTGATTTTACAGCAACTACAGGAAGTGCTTTAAGAATTCTGAGTGTTGGAAGTGGAGATGGTCTTAACGCTATTCCAGTAGATAATCCTATTTCTCAAGTTCAAGGTTCCTTGAAAGCAAGAGCATTTGTCGATAAAGTTACTGGTTCAGAATCTGCTGCTACAATCTTATATCACCAAAATGAGAATACAGGATTTTTACCATTTTCAGTAGGTGGAACTGCATTAATAGACTCAGCAACCCCTGTTAACACAGGGACAATTCTTTCCGACTCTGATGGTGAAGTAAATCCTTACTCTGGAGATTTGTTATATGTAGAGAGTAGAGCTGCTGTTGAAAGAACTACAGCAGGAACAGAAGACATTAAAATTACTATTCAGTTTTAATAAAGGTTAAATAGAAAATGCCAATTACAAAAAATGAAAATACTTTTTCGTCCACTTATAAGGATGATTTTAGTGAAGGTGATAATTACCAGCGAATTCTATTTAATTCTGGTAAGGCTCTTCAGGCAAGAGAACTTACTCAAATGCAGACCATCATTCAAAAGCAGATGGAACGCTTTGGTAGAAATGTCTTCAAAGAAGGTTCTGTTGTAATTCCCGGTGGTCTACAAGTAGACAATGAAATTCAATATGTAAGACTTCAAGGAACTCCAACACTTTATGCTGGTGATATCTTAACTGAATCTGGGACTAACATTAAGGCAAGAGTAGTTGATTTTATTGCACAAGATGGTTCTGATCCTACTAATAATCCTGCAACTGTCTATGTCGATTATATTGATCAGGGTAATACCACTGGAGGTGCAGATACCCTTGCCTTTTCAAGTGGAAGAACATTAACAAATCCTAGTAGTAGTGGAGGAACAACATCTGTTTCAGTTGAAGTGTTTATATCTGAAAATACTCCTGTAACTGGTAAAGGTTCTAAAATCGCTGTTAATGATGGTGCCTACTTTATTCGTGGAATGTTTGTTCAGACACAAGCACAGAGCAAAATTATTTCAAAATACTCTAATACACCTACAACCAACATTGGTTTTGTTATTACAGAAGATATTGTTACTGTAGATGACACCAATGCTCTTTATGACAACCAAAATGATCTTCCTAATGAAACTGCACCGGGTGCTGACAGGTATAGAATTACACTTACCTTAGCAGCTGAGAGTGAAAGTATTGTAGACTCAGATACTAACTTTATCATTACCAATAGATTGATTAGTGGTAGACTGCAAAGAGAAATTGATGAGAATACCTACAGTGTTATTGGTAAGGAGTTAGCTACTCGAACATTCGAAGAGTCTGGTAACTATGTAGTAGGTGGATTTTCATCTAAATTTAAACCTAAAGATTCTGATGAATTTACATTAGATGTTTCTGCTGGAACTGCATATGTTAATGGTTATAGAGTTACTAGACCCGATAACACACTTATTGATGTGAATAGGTCACAGACGACTACTGGGTCTCTACAAAATGAAAATATTGCTGCTAACTATGGGCATTATATTGTATCAAATGATATTAAAGGTCTGCCTAATGTTAGTTTACTTGAACGGTGGAATCTTTACAGTGATTCTGGAGAAGCTATCCATGACTCTAAGATTTTAGGAACAGCTAGAATTAGAAATGTTCTTGAAGATGGTGCTAACTATAGATACCATATTTTTGATGTTCAAATGACTGGTTCCAATAACTTTAGAAATACAATTAGTATTGCAGCAGACTCTGATAACTATGCTAATCTAGTATTAGAAAACAATAATGCTGTAATCAAAGAAGCAAATAACAATAACGTATTCTTCCAATTACCTCGCAATAGACCCAAGATAGAGGATGGTGTAGATGTAAATGGTCTTACTGTCCAAAGAAGTTTTACAAAAGCTGCTACTGGCGGGGAACTGTCTATTACTAGAACTGGTGGAGAATTGGGTTCTAATGACATTGGTGCGAATGTTACAGGTTGGATTATTGCAAAAGTAAGTGATGGTATTGTCGTAAACGAAACTCCAACATTGGAAGGAACTCCAACTGGTTCAGTAGTTAAATATAGTAATTTAAATGGCACCGATCAATATCAAATTTTGGGATATGTCTCAGTAGGTTTGACAGGTTCAGGACAAAGAGGCAAAACTTTGTCTACCCAAACTCAAACTTTTGACAATACTAGTGTTGAAAGTGATGGTTCTGGACTTAGATTCTTTACCTTACAGGACTATGACATTTATAGTTTCGACTCTATTGGTGATGCAGCTGGCAATAGCATTACCGATAGATTTATTACAGATAATGGTCAAAGAGACAACTTCTATGACAGAGGTAGAATTATCTTAAGAAGTGGTCAGTCTATTCCAACTTCTGATACAACGGTATACTATAAGCATTTTGAGCATGCTGGGGCAGGAAACTTCTTTTCTGTAAACTCGTATCCAAACTCTATTGCCTATGAAGATATTCCAAGACACAGAATGCGTAATGGAACTGAAGTTGAACTTAGAAATGTATTAGACTTTAGAAGCAAAAAGCACACTAATGACACTTTTGAAGATGGTGAGGCGTATGTGCATGTACTTCCATCTAATACTGATATTATTACTGCTGATATTGAGTATTATCAGTCCAGAAAAGATGTATTGGTTGCATCACCTGAAGGTGGGTTGATTTATATTGAAGGTAAACCAAGTGCAAATCCAGTAAAACCTGAGATTTCACCTAATGCTATGGAACTAGCAAACTTCACTCTTAATCCATATACTGATAATGTATCCGACTTGACTGCTACTACTGTCAATAATCGTAGATATACTATGAGAGATATTGGTGGTATTGTCAGCAGAATTGATAACTTAGAAGAAGCTGTTACACTTAATCTATTAGAACTTGAAACATCTACACTTGAAGTGTTAGATGCTAATGGTAATAATAGATTTAAGAACGGTTTCTTTGCAGATAATTTTAAAGATTTAGTATTCTCTGATATTTTCTCGGATCAATATTCTGCCGGGTTAGACCTTGATGAAAATACTATTACACCATTTGGCGTGCAAAACAATGTGCGGATGAGACATAATAGTTCACATACAACTGATTCTGGTGTAATCCAAAAAGGTGATTTAGTCTTCCTTGATTATACAGAAGTAAATGAGATTAATCAAGACGTAGCAACTGAAACTGAGAATGTAAACCCATTTGATGTTATTCTTTACAATGGCACTCTTACTATTTCTCCTGAAAGAGATGAGTGGAGAGAAGCAAGAGTAGTAGACACCATTAATGCTACTGGGCGAGCGAATGAGTTAAGAACCAGTGAAGCAGCTAGACGAAGATTAGTACAAAACCTCATTAGACCTAGTGAATTCGTTAGTGCTGAAGATTTAGGTGCGCAAAGTCTTGATATTGGTGTTGGTGATATTATTACTGATTTCAATAGAAGTAATAGAACTAGTTCTTCCACTGAAATATCTAATGAACGTTTCGGCTTCTTCGCTGGGCGTAGAAACAACTTTGGGGAAATCAGACCCGGCCGGGTCACAACTACTAGAACCACTACAACAGTTAGAGGTATTTTTGGTTCAATAGTAGTTGGTCTTTCGCTTCTTCCATTTGTTCGTTCTAGAAAAGTATTCTTTAGAGCAGAAGGTCTTGCTCCTACTAGAGAACACTTCTTATACTTTGATAGAACACCGATCAAAGATTTTGTAAGAGAAGAAGCAAGTGGATTCAAAAGATTTACTGATAGTAGTAACCTAGATGACTTTACTAACGGGCAATATTTTGAAGTAACTGCTCATCCAGAAACTAAGTCTACACTTGTAACTAATACTGTTGGTGTTATTGAAGGGTCTTTCTTTATCCCTAATAACGATACATTACGATTTGATACTGGTGATAGAAAAGTTACAATCCATGATCTAGATCAAACAACAGCAACTTATAGTGAAGCTGCTCCATCTTCTATTGCATTTGCAAATTATACATCTTTGGGTATAGAAGCATCTGTAGTTAATTTGGCATTTAGTTCTACAAGTTCTAGTGAAAGAACTCGAACATTCTTTACCCCTAATGAACCAATCGCACAGTCTTTCCAAATTCAAAATACTGAAGGTGGGTTTGTTACTAGTATTGAAGTATTCTTTGCTACAACTCCAAATTCAAAGAACTCAGCTGGCGAGAATGATGTAAATGATAATACTCCTATTACATTACAACTTAGACCCGTTGAAAGTGGTGTTCCATCACAGGATGCAATTGTTCCCGGTGCAGTAAAGACTTTGACACCTGAAGATATTTATAATCAAGGAGGTATACAACCTTTAACTACTACAACTACTATTGAACAAGTTCGTGCCAAACCTACTAAATTCGAATTTGATGCTCCTGTTTACTTACAGGGCAATACTGAGTATGCATTAGTATTGATTGCAAACACACAGAACTATAATGTGTATGTTTCAAAACTTGATGATTTTGTCATCAATGATACTGATAGAAGAGTTAAAAAGCAACCGTCTCTTGGTTCCTTCTTCATGTCTCAAAATGCTATTACATGGACACCAGATCAGTTTAGAGATATGATGTTTAAAGTTAATAGAGCAGATTTTGTTTCTTCTGGTAAGGCTGTGTTTGAAAACAGAGCAATTCCTACTACTAATCCGGGCATCAATCCAATCTCCACAACTAATGGTGATAGTGATATTACTATTTTGTTACCTAGTTCTGGATTTGTAAAGAATGATCTAGTCTTTATTTCTGGACTGGACTCTGCTACAAGATATGGTGGTATTTTAGGTAGCACAATTATTGGTGAACAGACTGTAAAGAAAGTAGATGGACGTTCATTCCAGATTACTGTAGATTCTGCTGCAACTGAAACTATCCTAACAGGTGGCGCTTCTTTAACATCAGAACGAAATATTCCAATGGATGAGATGCTTGCAAACATCAACTCTTTCTTACCATCAACAGGAACAACTGTTAGCACAACAGCTGAACTTACAGGTGGTGCTTCGTTAGTTACTGCGAACAATGCTACTAACAATGCATATGATCAGTTAAGTGCAGTTGACATTATACCTTATCAGTTGACTAGATTTGAATCTCCAAGAGTTATTGCATCTTCTAGAAATGAAGAAAAGGAGTTTACTGGTGGGTCAGCAGGTAGAAAGTCTGTAACATTTACATCTACACTTTCTACAAATGATGGTTATATCTCTCCTGTAATTGACTTACAAACGTTATCTGTTTCTGCTGTAAGTAACTTTATTGATAACCAGACTGTTGATTCTGATCTTGCCACTGAACCTAATGTTACATTTAACAATCCTATTGATTTTGTAGCAGACAGTGCAGCAAACTCTGGTTCATCTTTGTCAAAGCATATTACTATTCCTATCAATCTTGGTGAACCGGCTGTTGGACTGAAAGTTCTTCTTGCTGCTAACAGACCTAGTGGTTCTTTCTTTGACCTTTACTTTAGAACATTACCAGCTGGTTCTGATACTGATATTGAAACTGTTAAGTTTGTCTTGGCAACAGAAGATACCAGTGTTCAAACTGATGATAACAGAGATATCTTCAGACAGTATGAATATACTATCGGTGGAACAACAGGAACATTAACACCGTTCTCTACCTTCCAGTTGAAGATTGTGTTTAGGTCACAGAACTCTTCTAGAGTGCCTAGACTTAAAGATTTGAGAGCAATCGCACTGGGAACATAATGAATGAATGATGATTATGTAAAGGTTGAGGGCAGTCCTAATCTTGTAAAAGATAAAATCACAGGGATTGTCCTCAACAATGATAAGAGTGGTCTAGCAGCTGCTAAACGTAGAAAGCAGTTAGTAGAAGAACAAAAAGAAGAAAAGAAACTCATACAGAAGTTAAAATCTGACAATGATGAGTTAAAAGATGAAGTAGCAGAATTGAAAGAACTTGTAAAAAGTTTGATTGATTCTAAAGTATAAATAAATAGAAAATACTTTTTAGAGGAAATCATGGCTCAGCAAAGAGATTTTGTAGTTGATCAAGGATCGGACATTACGATTGAACTCCATCTTAAAAATGAGGATGGAAGCACAAAAGACTTGACTGGGCATCTGGTTAGAGGAAAGATCAAAAAGTCCTATGACACTACTGACAATGATCAAATTTTTAACTTTACTCAAACAACAATTCAGTCTCCCTCTACTAGTGGTATTGCACTAATTACACTTTCAAATACCTTAACCGATACAATGAAAGCTGGAAGATATGTGTATGACATCGAACTTTTATCTGGTGACGTTTCAGACATTGTAGAACGAATTCTTGAAGGTAAATTGAGTGTAACACCTTCTGTGACAAAATGAGTTAGATCATGGGAACATATGTCAGTGAACTGAGAAGAAGTAAAGACACTCATAAAGTCAAAATAGAATATCGCAGCACTACTGTAGTTGAAAAAGTAGTTGTAAGAAAACCTATTAACATCACTGATGTTAGAGGCGCACTTATTCGTGATCTTAACGATGTATCAGATGAAACTGGCAACCTGTTAGTAGGTATTGTAGATAATGTTGAAGATGGAAGTTTGTTAGTTTTTAATTCATCAACTAGAAATTTTGAAACTACTACAACATTAGGCAGAGAAGATAGACCTAATCAAACTCAAAAGATTGATGGAGGCGAATACTAAATGCCAGCTATCATTCTTATAAAACGAGCAGATAGTGATGGAAAACCATCAAGTTTATCTAGAGGTGAACTTGCATATGCGTTTGGTGCAGGGACTGTATCAAATGATGGTCAACGATTATTCATAGGTGACTCTACCAATATCAAAACAATTGGTGGTGAATATTTCACCCAATTCTTAGATCATACTCCCGGCACTCTTACAGCATCTTCTGCTATCATTACAGATGCTAGTAATAAGATTGACCAGTTAAAGATTGACAATATAACTGTAGATAGCGGTTCTATATCTACTGACAATGGTGATCTAACATTAAGTGCTTCTAGTGGAATCATTAAGTTTGGTAGTTTTGAATTTGATTCGAATGAAATTAGAACCGTTTCAAATGTAGAAACTTTAATATTAAATCCATATCCTACTAATGATTCTGGTACAGTAATTATTAAAGGCAACCTGAGAGTTGATGGAACTACAACTACTGTAAACTCTACTGAAGTTACTATTAATGATCTTGCTATTGTTCTTGGTGATAGTGCTGGCACAAACAAAATTGAGTTTGATGGTGCTGGTATTATTGTTTTCGATGCAGATGCAAATGCTGTATTTGGAGCAACTTCTCCAAGCATCACTTATAATGGGACTACAGATCGCTGGAACTTTAGTAGAGCTATTGATGTAGACTCTGCTTATATTGATAATGTAGTGTTCTCCCAAGCAAATATCACAACTCTAAACATTTCCGACTCAGCAACAATTGTTGGTCTAAATGTAACAGGTAATACTAATCTAGCAACTTTAGATGTATCTGACTCAGCAACAATTGTCGATCTAAATGTTACTGGTCAGACTACTCTTACAAACGCAAATATAACTACTCTTTCAATTGATTCTGCTGTTATCAGTGGAATTACATTTACTGATAGTGCATTATCTCAGTTCTTAGACAGTGATGATTTTGTCTTTAGTAATGGTCAGGCAAGTCTAAAAAATGAATCTATCCAAGATATTGTCGGTGCTATGGTTTCTGGTAATACAGAAACAAATATTACTGTAACATATCAAGATGGCGATGGGACTATTGACTTTGAAGTTCCAATAGCATCAGTTGATAGTGTTGGTGTAGCACAGTTTGATAGTAATGAATTTAATGTAGTTGCAGGATTAGTTACTATTGATACAATTGACGGCGGAAGTTTTTGATATAAATAGATAAAAGTGACGATGCTCATATAGTTATCGTCACTCTAATATAAAAATTTTTAGACTTATATAAGTCGAATGTAGGGTTGGAGACGTAATGTCAACTATTAAGTTACGCCGCAGTGCTGTATCTGGTAACAAACCGAATACATCACAGTTAGATTTAGGCGAAGTTGCTATCAACACGCATGATGGCAAGATGTTCTTTAAGAGAGACAAAGATGGAGAATTATCCATCATGGAACTTGGTGGCGCACAGGTCGCTGAGAACGTTTTCTATGTTACCAAAAGCGGTAATGATAGTAATGCTGGAACAAGCATTGACCGTGCATTCCTTACACTCGATAAAGCATTAACAGTAGCAGCAGAACGCAGAGGTGCTGCTGGACTTGATTCTGATGGTGCAG